>Ga0256830_1000011_pt1 | contig 178737 bp, 146 predicted proteins | sample 128326metaG_FD_190537 | JGI IMG/M metagenome (GOLD analysis project Ga0256830, IMG submission 190537) | Hydrothermal vent microbial communities from Lau Basin, Pacific Ocean - 128-326 | ecosystem: Environmental > Aquatic > Marine > Hydrothermal vents | place: Pacific Ocean: Lau Basin...
CAGCGCCGTCGCGATCGAGATTTCAGAGGAGTGGGAGACTGGACGCATCTACCTCAGCATGGACACCGAACGAGGATTAACACCGCAACTGTTGCTCTGCCGTTCCATTCAGAACGCATTCATTGGGGATTGAATGCTCCTCTGGGAACCGGCTTCGAAGCCCCCAGGGACTTGAAATAGAACCCGGAACCGATCAGGAGATTCCTGGCCGCCCCTCCATAGACATAATCGCCGCCAACGATCTTATGATAGATTTCTCCCGATGTGGGATAATCCCCAACGCTGGACTCTGGAACAACGAAGTGATTATTCTTGAACACGACCCCCGGAACGGCGTTGCTTCCCGAGCCCATAGCGCCTACCGAGTTAAAGGCGCAATTGATAAAGAAAAGATTCTCAGGTTCGAAACGGCTCGCTCCCTGGAAATCCCTTCGGAAAATCAGCTTTTGATCCAACAGGGAAACATTGGCAAAGAGTATATGGCTCTCCTTGGATGCGAGCTGACTGAAGCCGCCTTTGGCATTCGGCTGGTCAAGATCCATGAAGACATTGACGAAAGCCATGTTCGAAAAGCTCGATGAAGTTTTGTCCAGAAAGATCCCCTGGGCTCTCTTCGAGCGAAACGCCTTGAAGTTGTAGACGATGACATTTTCATGGGTTCCGAAATACTGAAACACATCGGTATGGTATTCGGGGATCGCATCAGCATCCACTCTCCACGCTTCAGAGTTCAACACCAACTGCGAATTCTGATAGGCATCACTCGATATCTTGTCGACCTTGCAGTTTCGAACCAAGTCGAAAGCGGTAAAGCCGTAGGCCATATCTTCCGCAATCGAGTTTGTCACATAGCTCTTCAGATCCGCATTTCGAACTGGATTCATATCAAAAGGCTGCTTGCGGTACCGATACCCCAAAGGATTGTACCAGCGGACATCATCGAACCAGACATAATCCCCGATCTCCGGGTAATAACTCGATATCCGCTTGAAGTCGAACGTCACGCCGTTCCAACGCACCTTGTGAATCATCGGCCTAATGACATCGCTCTTGAGAGCGTTCCCGTATACAATGACCTTATCCCGGCTCAAGGAGGCGGATCTCGTCACGGTAATCCACTTATCGTTCTTCCTCGACGAAGCCCTGCCCTTGATCGGGTACTCTCCCGGCTCGGTGATCACCACCGTTCCGCCATCCGCGACGATTTCCAGTCCCTTATCCAGGGATTGAACCGGAAACTCCATGCTCCCCGGCCACTTGTCGTTCCCTTTCACCGAAACATAAATGGAAGAAGCGTTGAAGGTGGGTTTGGTGTAGTCGACGAATGCCCCCGTAAGGAGACGGGGAGCCCCTTTGTTCGGATAGACGATGGCCCGGACCTCAATTCGCTTGCTGACGGTGGGCTCCGGCTTCAGGGTAACCCAGTATTCAAAAACCTTCGTCCGCGGGTTCAGGGATGGATACTTCACCGCGACCCAGGGGGAACCATCCGCCGAGAACTCGACCCGATCGATTCCGTATCCGGAAAACGCCACGACCCCTACTTCGAAGGGTCCTGAAACCTCCTGAAAGGGGACGAGGTCGAAACGGGCGATCGCCTTGGCCCTCTGTTCGAGAAGGGTCCCGTAAGCGGGAGGTTCGCGGGTTTCCCCGGTGAAGGCGTTCCCCGGGACCAGATCCACACCGCTGAATCCTCCGGGGACTCCGGTGTTCCCCGGTTGAGAAGGAGTCCCTCCCCCGCCGCAGGAGGCCAGGAGAAAGGAGAAGAGAAGAAGAGAGCGGCTCAAGAGATGAGGCTTCCAGGTTGTAGTACGCATTGCAGCTCCTTTCCCTCAGATACGCTGCCAGTCTCTTCTTCGGCTCGAAGAAGGGCGTTCTTGATCAACAAGGCCTCATAAAGAACCATAAACCACAGACAAATAACAACTTAAGCAACCCCAAGCATTCCCGAATCGAGACGCTTCACCGGGGATTCCGACTCCGCTCGGACCTCGTTCCGGCGGGGGTGAAGCGACCCCGCAACTCGAGATCCTGAAAAAACCTTTTGAGACTGAAGTTCGAAAGATGGAGGACCGAGAGAGGATCCTCCGAATCCGAGAGCCGAACCATTGGAAAAACGCCACGATGGCAGGATTCCGCCGATGGGAACGAGGGGCGGAGGGGATCCCGGAAAGATTCAGGCGAGGAGGCTTCGGGCGGCGGCGCGGATCCGGTCGTCGAAGCAGGGGAGGATCTCCGCCCGGGCGAGGCGGGTCGAGAGTTCGTCGGGGCGGAGGGCCGCCAGGACGGCATGCTCCCGTTCGTCGGGGGGCAGGAGGCGGAACCAGGGGCCGAAACCGAGGAGCCTGGAAAGGGCGGGGATCAGGTCCCGGGCGTGGATGCGGAGACGGTCGGGCTGGCTCAGGACCGAAGGCCAGTCCTGATGGCCCCTCCGTAGAAGCAGCCCGAAGGAGACGCCCTGGCCCGGGCGTGGCCGAACGGCCTCCCCGGCCGAGCGGTGCAGGAGAAAGCCGCGCAAGGTCCCGAGACCATGGAGGAAGATCGTATCGTCCTCCCCCTCGATCCTGTGGACGGCGGCGGGATTGAGCCCCATCCAGGCGAGGAGGTCCTGGGCCAGGGCGAGAGGCACCGGAGGGGCCGGGCGTGCCTTGAATCGACTCATTCCCCCTCCGCCATGCGCGCCTCCGGCGAGAAGCCGGCCGTCCCCGGAACGCTTCAGGAAACGGGCCTTCCCGCCGAGAAGGACGGCCTCGGGCTCCCCCCTCGTTTCCGGTCCGTCCAGGACCCCGGGGGACACGGTCCCGAGCCTCCTTCCGGTCAGCTCCTCGAGCACCTCGACCTCGGCCTCCCCCGAGAGGTTCGAGTGCAGGTTTCCTCTCCGGAAACGCTCCTCGAGTTCCTCGGTCGCGAGGTAGTGACCGGGGGCCAGCCGCCGGAACCACCTCCCTGCATGGGCGAGGGCCTCCTCGAGGCGGACCTCGGTCCAGTAGGACCGCTGCCAGGAGGGGAGGCGCTCGAGGAGATGGGCCGGAGAGATCGCCTTCGCGGGATTCTGGAACAGGAGGCTCGCGGCCTGCTGGAGAGCGGTCCCCGGATCGTAGACCGGCGGATCGGTCAGGAGCCTCTTCGAGGAGGCCGCCTTCTTCAGGTGGCGGAAGCGCAACCGCTCTCCCGGCGAGCGGGCGAGCGCCAGGAACTCGACGCCCCCCTTCCGCCGTCCCGCGCGACCGACGCGCTGCAGGAGACTGGGGACATCGGGGGGCACCCCGAAGAGCACGACCCGGTCGACATGGCCGATGTCGAGGCCCAGTTCGAGGGTCGAGGTCGCGAAACAGACCGCGATCCTCGCATGATCGAAAGCCCGCTCGACCCGTTCCCTCTCCTCCCGGGAAAGGCTTCCGTGGTGCGCGAAGGCGGCCGTCCCGAAGGGGGGCCTCCCCTTGCACCGTTCCACGGCCCATTCGACCTCGGCCCTGGCGTTGCAGAAGACGAGGACCTTGGAGGCGCCGTGTTCCAGGAGGGAAGAGAGGAGGGGACCGGGGTCCCGTCCGAAGGGACAGTCCGCGATCCTCGCGCGCATCGGCCGGCGCATGGGGTCCTCGAGCACCCGGGCGGAACCCGCATAGCGCGCGGCCATCTCCTCGGGCCGGTCGACGGTCGCCCCCAGCATCAGGATCTGGGGTTCTACGCCCCGGGTCGCCGCGACCCGGCGCAGTCTCTCGCAGAGGACGGCGCATTGATCGCCTCGGGGACGGCCGTCGAGGGCGTGGAGTTCATCGAGAACGACGGCCCTGACCGGAAGCAGTCGTTTCGCCGCCCGGCTCAGGAGCGAATCCAGGGATTCTGGGGTCGTGATCAGGCACTGCGGCATCTCCCGGCCCGGGTCGGGATGGTCCGCCGTCTTGCGCCCGAGACTCAGGCCAAGACGGGCGAAGGGTTCCCGCAGGCGCCGGTGGAGGTCGTTGACGAGGGCCCGGGTCGGGACGAGATAGAGGATCGCAGGTCCTTCGACGAAGCGCCCGTCCTCGTCGAGGATGCGCTGCAGCAGGGGGGCCAGGACGGCCTCGGTCTTGCCGCCAGCGGTGGGCGCGATGAGCAGCACGTGTTCACCGGCGAGGATCGGCGCGACCGCCAGGGCCTGGATCGGAAGGAGCCGCGGAAAGCGGGCGTAGAAGGCCTCGAAGGTCCGCGGGAGGCGGGCGCGCAGATCCGCGTGTTCCTCGGCCGGATTCACGGTCCGAAATCGACCGCGCTGTGGCGGCAGTGGTCGAGGAAATCGAGGACGCGGCGCGCGAAGCCGCGCGGACCGGCCGGAACTCCACGGCGGAGCCAGCGCTCGGCGCGCTCGTCGAGGGCCCGCAGGGCCGTGGGCTCCATCCCCGGAAACGCGCGCTTGTAGAGGGTCCGGAGCCGTCCGGCCAACTGGAGATACTCGCGCGGGCCGAAACTCCGCAGCTCGTGGACACGCTCCGCTCCCAGGACCGTCCGGAGAAAGCTCTCGCTCTCCGAGCCCGGGGTCGCCGCTAGCACGATGGCCAAGCGGGATTCCCTACCGAAGCGGGGGGGCAGGCGCCTGATGACCCCTCGTCCGCCTTCCCCGATCCCGGAAAGGTCCAGGGCGGCCTCCCCCTCGGAGGGGAGGGAGGCGGCGAGCAGGACGCGGAAGACCTCGGTGGCCTTCGCCCGCTCCTCGGAGGCGAGACCTCCGAAGAGTTCGGTCTCGTCGAGGAGCACGCAGAGGCCTTCGTAGCCGCGGAGCCGGGCCAGATGTCCGAGCCCGGAAAGCAGGTACCCGTAGACCCGGGCCAGGGTCCGGAAATCCGAGAGGGCGAGGACCCGGGCGCGGACATCGAGCATCCGGTGGAGATCGCGCTGCAGCTCCTGGTTGATCCCGGTCGCGCGCCCCTCGATCCAGTCCAGGAGACGGCTCTGGAGATCCGCCGGACGGGCGTCCTCGGGATGTTCCCGGAGGGCTTCGGCCAGGGCTTCCGCATAGCGGCGGGCCGGTTCGAGAAAGGCGTGCGCCTCTCCCCGGAAGTCGCGGAGAGGGTCGTCCCCGCCCCGCCCCGCCTCCCCGGAGAGGAGGGGCCAGAGCCCTTGTTCTCCGGCCTCGATCCTGTCCGGATAGACGAGGGATCGGGCAAGGGCGGCGTAGACCCGGCGGGGACGGTTCGGCGGGGCCTCCTGCGGATCCAGCCAGGCCCGCGCGACGATCCATCCCTCGTCCAGGGCCCAACGCTGGCAGAGTTCGAGCATGTGCGTCTTGCCCGAACCGTAGTCCCCGAGCAGGGCGAGGGCCCGGCCTCGCTCCCCGCCGCTCAGCAGCATGCGGAAGGCCGCGATCTCGTTCTCCCTCCCGACCGTGTAGGCCTCCAGCCCTTTCGAGGGCACGACGCCCAGCCGCAGGGCCTCGAGGATCTGCCGGTCGGGCTGGAACCGGGAATCCTCCTCTCCGCTCCGGGTCCGTCCCGTGGTCCTCCCGCGGCGCCCCCCCCCAAGGGTCCCCTCTTCATCCTCCACGAGCCGGAGAAGGTTCGCCGGAAGCCCCACGTCGAGACCGGGGAATCGATCGAAACGCACCCGGAGCACGAGCCCGCCCCGTTCCCGGGCGACGATGCTGCCCATGCCGTAGGTCGGATGCCGCACGCGGCGGGGACCCATCCCCTCCCCGCCGCTCATCCCTCTCCTCCGGTCCCGGTGGAACGGAAACCCCCGGATCGTTTCCGCACGGATCAGAACTCCTCGTCCAGGTCCACGTCCTCGAGGTTCAGACCCTCTCCGAGACGGAGAGGAGAGGCGTCCTCCCCATCTCCGCTCTCCGCGGGGTCCTCCCCGTCGCCCCCCCCTTCCTCCTCCGTGTCCACGTCCCGGAAGACCGGCGGCTCGGGGGCGGAAAGCAGGGAAGCCGTCGTGCCCGAGAGTTCCCGCAGGACCTCCTCGCCGAGAATCCGCTCGCCGTCCGCGACCTGCCCGTAGCAGAGATCGACCCAGGCCTTGACGAACAACCGGCGGTGGCTGACCTCGTAGTGGTGCCTCGTGACGATCGCCGCGAGGCGGGATGCGTTCTCCTTCTGCACCCGGGGATCGAGTTCCACCCCGCGCGCCGACTCGAAGACCTTCAGGATCCGGCCGGCGATCTCCTCGAGCAATTCCTTCGGGGGAAGGTCGAGATGCTCGAGATCGAGGACCGGGGACTGCGGGCTCCGTTCCGAGACGGGACTGACCGCGCTCAACCTCTGGTGCAAGGCGGGATAATCGGGAACGACGTTGCGCAGGAACTCCGGAGGCACCGCGTAGAGCACCATGACCGAAGGAAAGCGCGCCTGCCCGCAGAGATCGATGATCTGACGCAGGTTGTCCATCAGCCGCTGGCTGCGGCTCGCCGTCAGGCTCATGACCCGATCGCCTTCGTCGAAGAGGATGACCGTGCCACGCAGCCCCAGGCGCGGGATGAGCTGCGTCATGGAACGCAGCATCGGAAAGGCGTTGCCCTCGTGGATCCGGCTGTAGATCCCGAGCGCGCGGTGCTCGGAGCGGGGGACGTCCAGCCCGAGGAGCCAGGCCCCGAGGAGGTGGCGCGCCTCCTCGTCCCCGTCGGCGACCGCTCTCATGTAGCGGTAGACCGCCTCCCGGAAGGCGGCGTCGGCGGCGGGGAGACGCCGCACCTCCTCCCGGAGCCAAAGCCGGGTTGCCTCCTCCCCCTGTGCCTCGATCCGGGCGAGGCAGAGATCTTCGAGAAGCGAGGGGAGTCCCTCGCGGGGAAGTCCATCCTCGTCCTCGGGGGGCGGAGCGAGCAATCGCGCGACTTCCCGATAGACGCTGAGACTCTTGTCGAAGGGGCATTCCCTGGCGGACAGCACGACGTCGGCGACCGCGTACCCCCTCTTCCAGGCTCGTTCGCGCACGCAGTACAGGAAGTGGGTCTTCCCGGCGCCGAAACCCGCCTGGACGATCCGGAAGGTCGCCCCCCCCGCGGGCAGCAGCCCCTCGAGATACTCCCGATCGAGGATGCGCAGGTAGGTTTCGTTGCCGACGTTGATCGCATCGAGATGACGATCCGGCGGCTTGCCGCTGGAACCGAGACTCTCGAGGATGCGCATCGCCGCGGGCCGGCCGAGCTCGGCCCCCGTACCCTTCCCCCCACTCATACTTCCCCCTCCCGGACGAACCTGAGGCTCAGGTAGTACTGGCCCCCGCCCATCCCCGCGCGCAGGAAGAGCACCCTCTTCCTGTCCCGGGCACTCCCTCCGGTCGCGGTCCCGAGTTCGAGTCTCCATCCCTCGAACGCGAGCCTCCCCTCCATCGCGAGGCGATCCAGCCAATACGCGAAGCGGGCGCGGTCGAGCGCCCCGCTCTCCCAGCCCTTCGGCCAGGCGCCCAGGAGACGCAGGGAGAGTTCGAGCTCCGCGGGCAGGTCGCCGAGTTCGACCCTTCCCGAGGGGTCCCCGCCCCGCCTTCCGAGGGCCGCCCCCCAGGAGGCGCGCAGCGCCCGGAACAAGGTCTCCGCGCCCGGCCAACCCCGCGCGAGGAAGGCGTTCGCTTCTCCGACGGCGCCGGGGAGACTCCGCGGCCGCAAGGGGACGCGGGCGACCTTCTCGCGACCGTAGGCGATCTCCGCGACCCCCTTCTCGAACTCGAGCGTGAGGCTCAGGATCCCCGCCTCGAAGACCGGAGGGCGCTCCCCGGACTTCCGCAGTTCGATCCCCGTCTCCAGGAAGGCCTCGTGGAGTTCGTCGAGGAGGGCCCTGCGCCATCCGGGCTCCAGGTCGCGGACCGAGGCGCGTGCCTCTTCCGCGAAGGCGAGGAGCTTCTCTGCTCCCTCGCCTCCACAGGCCTCGATGGCCTTCCAGGCCTTCCTCCGGATCCCCGGATCCTTCCAGGCCTCCGAATCCCCGAGAGCCTCGAGCGCCTTGCCCGCCCTCTCCAGGGCCTTTCCGAGGCGTCCGGCCTCATCCGCCAGCCGCCGCGCCTCGTTCGCCAGTTCCTCGGGTTCCAATCGGGTTCCTTTCGTTTGGGGAATTCGATCGAGTATGGCTGCTGCAAGGGGAAGGTCCAAGCCGTACGGTACGGGCTCTTCCCCGGAACGACCGCGGGCCGAGGCCGGTCCGCCCCCGGGAAGCCGGGGAACGGATCAGGGAAGCCGAATCCAGAGAGGACCTCCATGAACCCGGAACCCCGTGAACGATCCCTCCAGTCGGACCCCTCGGCAGGAGGCTCACTTCCTCCCCTCCTTCGCGGCGAAGGAGATCCGCACTCCCTGCTCTCCTCTTTCCTCCGGGACCTCCTCCGCGAACCCGACACCGGAATCTGCCTGGATTTCTCGAAGCTCGGGATCCCGGGACGCGCCTTCGAGGAATACCGGAATCCGATGGTCCCGGTATTTCTGCGTATGACCGAACTCGAGGCCGGGGCGATCGCGAACCCCGACGAGGGAAGGCGGGTCGGCCACTACTGGCTCCGCGCCCCCGAACTCGCGCCCGAGGGACTCGACCGGCCGATCCGCGAGACGGTCGAGAGGGTCCTCGACTTCGCCGAGCGCGTGCGTGAGGGGCGCGTGCGCCCCCTCCGGGGGGGGCGCTTCACGACCCTCTGTCTCTGCGGCATCGGAGGTTCGGCCCTCGGCCCGCAGCTCGTCTCCGACGCCCTTGGCGGAGGTACGGGAGCCCTGACCTTCCATTCCCTCGACAACACCGACCCCGAGGGCATCCTCCGGGTCCTCGAAGGCCTAGGGGAAGAGATCGCATCCTGCCTGTTCCTCGTGGTCTCGAAATCCGGCGGCACGAAGGAGACCCGCAACGCGATGCTCGAGGCCCAAGCTTTCCTCGAGGCCCGCGGACTCCGCCTGCCGCCCCAGGCCGTGGCCGTCACAGGAGAAGGCAGCGCCCTGGCCGAACGGGCGTCCTCGGAAGGCTGGCTCGCGACCTTCCCGATGTGGGACTGGGTCGGAGGTCGCACGAGCGTCACTTCCGCGGTCGGACTCCTTCCCGCCGCCCTCTGCGGCGTGGACCTGAGGGCCTTCCTCGACGGGGCGGCGGCCATGGACCGCGCGACCCGCCTTCCGGATCTCGATCGGAACCCCGCCGCCCGCCTCGCGGTCGCGTGGCACCTCCTCGGACGGGGACGCGGCGAGCGGGCGATGGTCGTCCTTCCCTACCGCGACCGCCTCCACCTCCTTTCACGGCATCTCCAGCAGCTCGTCATGGAATCCCTCGGAAAGGGCCGGGACCTCGAGGGCCGTCCGGTGCAGCAGGGCCTCAGTGTCTACGGCAACAAGGGGTCGACCGACCAGCACGCCTTCGTCCAACAGCTCCGCGACGGGAACGACGACTTCTTCGTGACCTTCGTCCGGGTGCTCGAGGAGGGAAGCGTCTCGGGCCTCGAGGTCGAGGACGGCGCGACCTCGGGCGACTTCCTCCACGGTTTCTACCTCGGAACCCGGGCCGCCCTCTCGGCCAAGGGCCGCCCGAACCTGACCTTGAGTCTCCCCCGCCTGGATGCCCGGAGCCTGGGGGCCGTGATCGCCCTCTTCGAGCGCACGGTCGGCTTCTACGCCGATCTCATCGGCATCAACGCCTACGACCAGCCCGGGGTCGAGGCCGGCAAGAAGGCCGCCGGAAAGGCCCTCGCCCTGCGCGCCCGCATCCTCGAACTCTGCGCCCGGGAACCCTCGACCCTGTCCTCCCTGCTCGACCGCCTCGGGATCGAGGACGAGGACGAGGCCGAGATCGTCTTCCTCCTGTGCGAACAGATGCTCGCGAACCCCGCCCGGAGCGGGCTCCGCCTCGACGACGGCGGCAGGCTCGCGGCGGCCGGCCGGGGAGGCCGCGAGCCCTGAGACGAACGACTCGGGAATCCCGCCCGATTTCCGGGCGAAGGACTTGCATAAGGGAGACCGAGATCCCAAGAAGGGGACCCTCCCGTCCCCGAATCTCCGGATTGCGATGATCCCCCATCAAACCGCGATTTACGCTCTTCGGGCCATGGCGGCCCTCGCCCTCCTGGAGGACGGCAAGCGCCTCCGCTCTCTCGAACTCGCGGGGCGCACCGGAATCCCCACCCACTACCTCTCGAAGGTCATGCGCAAGCTCGTCGTGGCCGGGCTCGTCGACGGACTCAAGGGGCATGGAGGCGGGTTCCGGCTGAACCGCCCGGCGGCGGAGATCCGTTTCCGGGACATCCTGCTCGCGACCGAGTTCGATCCCGAGGAGAAGGTCTGCGCCTTCGGCTGGCCCGCCTGCGACGAACTCCGCCCCTGCCCCCTGCACAGCTCCTGGTCCCGCTTCAAGAGCTGCCTGATCGACTGGGCCGACCAGACCACGCTGGACGAGGTCGCGAACTCGGGGGAGAGCTACTTCCACCACCAGCCCTTCGGGGAATCCCGCCTCTACATGGGGAACGGACCCGGCGAGGGTCCGGCCGCCCCCGATCGGGATCCCGCCCCGCAGGATCCCCCGAGGACCTGACCCCCGCCTCCGCGTCCCCCGAGGGCTAGGCTTGGGCCCCATGCACCGCAAGGACCCCGGAGCCTGGCCGCACCCCCTTCCCTGCCGCTTGAAACCCCGCCGCGACGATGGGATCCGCCATTTCGTCCTCGGCGACCTCGTGCCGGGGCTGGCGGAGGGATGGTACGACCCCGTCCTCGATCGGGTCACGATGTATGACGGGACCCTGCTTCAGGCCTTCTTCGAGGCCTATCTCGAGGACCCGGGCCCGATCGCGCCTCCCGAACCCGGGCGGACCGGAGTCCTCTCGTGCCGGACTCCGGAGGAGGCCTGGGAGGCTCTCCGGGCGGCCCCTCACCGCCAGGGCATCCGCGAATGGCCGCCTCCCCTCCTTCTTTCGGCCGGCGCGGCCTTCCCCGAGTCCGAACTGCGCGCCCTCGAGGTCTTCGCGGGCCTGCTGGGCCGCCCCCTCCTCCTTCCCGAGGAGGCCCCGCGCCGTTTCCCTCTCGGAGGGGAAGCCCTGCCGGTGCGCTCCTTCGACCTCTTCCGGCGCATGGGGCCCCTCGACCGCCTCTGCCTCCACGTCGGCAAGGACGCCAGAGCCCACTTGCTGCTCGCTCTTCGGAACCGGGAATCCCGGCCCCTTCCGATCGAGATCCCCTTCCTCACCCTGGGTCTTTCCGCCGACCGGGCCTTCGAGGTCTTCGACCTCCTCGAGGAGAGGCCGCTCCAGGGCATGCGCGGGACCCTCGCCCTCGAACTCGGCCCCGGGGAGTTGCGCCTGCTCGCCCTGGTCCCGGCCTCCGTCTCTCCGATCCTCTTGGGATCCACGGCGCACCCGAGTCTGGCGGGACCCGACCTCCGGGAGGTCGTCCGGGTCGGGGAAGGATCCACCTCCGTTTGGAGCGGGGAGGCCCTTGCCCTTCCCGGCCGGGGCCTGCGCCTCCATTTCCTTTTGCCCGAGGGAATCCGGGGGCCCTCGGGGATCAGTTGCCGGAACCTCCAAGGGCAGGACATGCCTTACGGGCTCGAAGTCCGGGACCGACACCTCTCCCTGCAACTCGCCTCCCCTAGGCCCCGGAGGATCCGCTGGAAGCTGGCCTTCGACGCCTCCGGCCGTTCTCCGGAAGGCCGCTGAGATCGTTCCATCCCTCCCTCTCCCTTCGGGTTATGCTTGGATGATCGCACCCGCAAGGAGCCCTTCCCGGTCATGAGCCCTCCCCCCCGCCTCCGCCCCGGCATCCTCCCCGGCATCCTCCCCGCACTCTTCCTCGTCTCGCTCGGCTCCCTCGCCCTCGAGATCCTGCAGATGCGGATCTTCGCCTTTTCCCTCTGGCACCACCTCGCCTTCCTCGTGGTCTCGATCGCGATCCTGGGCTTCGGGGCGGCCGGGGCCGTCCTTTCGGTCCTCAAACCCCTCCAGCGCGCCGACCTCGGCGTCTCGATGGCGGCCGCCTCGATCCTCTTCGGACTCTCCGCCCTCGCCGGTCCGTTCTTCCTGGCCGGAGGCACGATCGACCTGTTCTCCGAACTCGGATGGCCCGAACTCTCCCGGATCGCCCTCTACTACCTCGTCTTCGCCCTCCCCTACTTCTTCGCCGGCTGGATCGTCTCCCTCGCCCTGACCCGGGAGACCCGTTTCGTCGGCAAGCTCTACTTCGTGAACCTCCTGGGCTCGGGGCTCGGCTGCTTCCTCCTCTTCGCGGTCCTCGAACCCTTCGGAGCCGAGGGCTCCCTCTTCTTGATCGCCGCCTTCGGAGGACTCGCCGCCGCCCTCTCGACGAAGCACCTGCTGTTCCGTTCGTTCGGGGCGTCCCTGACCCTCGTCGCCCTCTGCTGCGCCCCCTTCGGCTCGAAGCTCCTGAAGCTCGAGGTCGCGGGATCCAAGCTCCTCGCGGTCGCGGAGCGCCTGCGAAACGCGAAAGGCGAACCGATGACCGAGACCCTCGTCACGCGCTGGACTCCCCTCTCCAGGATCGACGTGACGCGGAATCCCGCCTTCGACGGCCTCTACATCTTCCAGGACGGCGACGCCCCCGCCCCGATGCCGAGCCTTCAGGCTCCGCTCCAACCCGACGAGATCCACGGGATCGCCTATTCGGTCCTGGAGAAACCGAAGGTGTTGATCATCGGGGTCGGCGGCGGCTTCGACGTCAAGGTCGCCCTCCTCCACGGCGCCCGGGAGGTGACTGGGGTCGAGATCAATCCGACGACCCTCCGCCTCTACGAGGACGAGCGCTGGGCCGGGATCAGCGGCCGGACCTGGGAACGCCCCGAGGTCCGGCTCGAGGTCGGAGAGGGCCGGCATTTCGTCCGCCGCAGCCCCGAGAAATACGACCTGATCCAGATGTCGGGGGTCGATACCTACACCGCCCTGGCCTCCGGCGCCTATGTCCTCTCCGAGAGCTACCTCTACACCCGCGAGGCTTTTCGGGACTACCTCGAACACCTGACCGACCGGGGGCTCTTCGCGATCATCCGCTTCGCCTTCCCGGCGCCGAGGGAGACCCTGCGGATCATGGTCATGGCCTGCGAGGCCTTGCGGGACCTCGGGGCGTCCGAACCCTGGAAGCACATCGCCGTCCTGCGTGGAGGCATCCCCGAGGCCACGAAGAACCCCTTCACGAAGGTCACCGGCCTCGGAGCGATCCTCGTCAAGAAGACCCCCTTCACGAAGGCGCAACTCGACGCGCTCCGCGCCTGGGCCTCCCAGGGGGACCAGACGATCCGGGACTACCTTCCGGACGAGGAGGGCCGGTTCACCGAGTCCGAACTCGCGACCCTGAGGGCCCTGATCTCGAAGGACCCCCGGTACAAGCACTACCAGATCGGGGCCGGCGGGATGAATCCCTTCCACGCCTACGCCCGCGCCCTGAAGCAGAACAACGAAGGGAACTTCCTCGCGTCCTACCCCTACGACGTGCGGCCCGTCCATGACGACGCGCCGTTCTTCTTCAGCCACCACCGATTCCGCGACGCCCTGCGCTGGATCCTCGGCAAGGGCGACAGGATCGAGGTCCCGAAGGACGCCCCCTGGGTCGCCCAATCCCCGCTCTTTCAGACCCGGCCGACCGGCCTGCTCCTCCTCTTCCTGACCCTGGGGCAGCTCGCGATCCTCGTCCTCCTCCTGATCTTCGTCCCCCTCCTCTTCCTCAGGCGGAGCGCGGAGGAACGCGGATCCCCGTGGCCCGCGATGGGCTACTTCGCCTACCTGGGTCTCGCCTACATTCTCTTGATGGTTTCGGCGATGCAGCGCTTCGGCCTCGTCGTCGGACATCCGACCTATTCGATCCCCCTCGTGATGGCGACCTTCCTGATCGGATCCGGGCTCGGCTCCCTGGCCAGCGGGTTCCTGGCCGGATCCCGCCCGGGCCGTCTGCTCGCTCTCGTAGCGGTCGCCCTCTGCCTCGGGACCCTCGCCCTGCAGCTTTGGCTTCCGGCCCTCACCGAGGTCGTCCTCCCGAAGTCCTTCGCGACGAGGGCCCTCGTGACGGTCGCCTTGCTCGCACCCTTCGCCTTCCTGATGGGAACCTGCTTTCCGACCGGACTCCGCCTGCTCGCCGCCGAACGTCCGAGCCTGGTCCCCTGGGCCTACGGGGTGAACGGCGCGATGTCGGTCCTGGGCTCCGTCGTCGCCGTCCTCCTCGCGATGACCCTGGGCTTCACGGGCGTCCAGTGGATTTCCGCCGGCCTCTATGTCCTCGCGGCCCTCCTCCTGCCCAGGATCGGCTAGGAACGCCCCCCGCGGAAACGGATCGGGAGACCGGCCAGGACGGCCGAGAGGGTCATCGCGAAGAGGGAAGCGGCGAGGAGGCGCTCGGAGGGCCCCGGGGCCGAGGAGAGGGCCGGACTCCGCAACCAGAAGGCGAAGAGCCCCGCGAGCATGACCGTGCGCCCGTGAAGACGGGAGCCCGAGGAGAGGGAACGGAGTTCCCGGATCCCGAGGAAAAGGAGAAGGGGGAAGGTCGCCCAGGCGAGGAGGCGCTCCCCGGTCTCGACCGGAAAGTAGTCCGGAAGATGCAACAGGGAGGTCGCGACCGAGGAACCGAGCCGTTCGTGCAGCCAGAGCGCACAGAGGCTCATGAAGAACCAGGCGAGAGCCCAGGGACCGGCGCGCCGGCTCAAGGGGGGCATCGTCTCGAGGAGGCCGGAGAACTCGAGGCCGCGGGCGCGAGCCCTCCTCCAGAGCCCCATGAGAACGGCGAGCGTCGCGGTCGTCGAGAGCAGGAAACAGAAGATCGGCACGAGGATGAACCATGCGATCCCTTCGTCCGCCGTCGAGGCGAGCCCCAGGGACAGTCCGGCTCCGAGGATCGCGACGAGGCGGGCGCCCCACTTGGCCGGGCTCCTCGGCCGCCGTACGAGGGTCGGAAGGGCCAAGCCCTGCAGGAAGCTCAGCGCGACGAGGAGGAAGGCCGCCGCGGGCAGCCAGGGCGAGGCGAGGGCGCCGAGCCCCGCGGGGACCGGGTGCAGGGCGAGCAGGAGGAGCCCGAGCGCCGCGGCCCGCTCCCCGTAGGCGTTCGCGACCAGGAGCGCGAGGGAGAGGGCCGTCAGGACCCAGGCCGTCGCGACTCCGAGCCGCCTCCCGAGGGCCCGGCGTCCCTCGTCCGCCCCTCCCCTCTGGAAGAGCAGGTACCAGCCCTGACCGAGGGTCGCCTCGTCCCGGGTAGGCGCGCGCCCCGGCTCGGGGAGCCAGGCCTTCAGGAACTCCCGTTCACCGAGGACCCCCGCCTCGCCCGGATGGCCGGTCAAGGATCGCAGGGCAGGCAAGCCGAACAGGAGGATCCACAGGGCGAAGGTCGCGACGGCTTTCAGGGAGGCGGGCAAGGGGGAACACCGGGGAAGGAGGACGGATCCCTCGGGGACCACGATGCGCGAAGCGCGGGATCTCGGAAAAGGGCGACCTCCCCGGCCACTTCAGGAGGGAAGCATGGCGACGCAATCGATCTCGACCCGCGCCCCCTTCGGGAGGGCGGCCGCCTCGATGCAGGCCCGCGCGGGAGGATCCTCCGGAAAGCTCCGACCGTAGATCTCGTTGACCCGCGCGAAGTCCCCGAGATCCGCGAGATAGATCGTCGTGCGGACGACATCGGCGAAACCGCAGCCGGCGGCCTCGAGCACGGCCTCGAGGTTCCGGAGGCATTGCCGGGCTTCGGACTCGACTCCTCCCTGGACCAGTTCCCCGGTGGAAGGGTCGAGGCCGATCTGCCCCGAGCAGTAGAGCCAGCCGCCCGCGGCGACCGCCTGCGAATACGGACCGAGCGCCTTCGGAGCCCCATCCGTCGAAATCGTCCTGCGCATCTTCCCGCCCTCCTCGGCTATCCTGGAAATCCGATCCCGCGTTCACTCCGGGAGAGGGGCCGAGGGGGGGAGGTTCGCAGATTTCCGCAAGAACCCCGACCCTCATGAACCGACCCCTCCGTCACGAAGGCTCCAGGATATCGAGGAGCGGGACCCTCCTCCTCTTTCTCGCGGGAATCCTGCTCTATGCCCTGACCTACACCGGCAGGTATTTCCACGACGGCGCCCTCTTCCTCCGGCTCCTTGAGGAGGGACGGTGGGTGTGGATCCACCTCGGCTATCTCCCTGCCGCCCAGACGCTGCATCTCCTGCTCCGCCCGCTGGGTTTCGGGGAGGCGGAGCACGCGCTCGCGGCCCTCTCGGTCCTCTCCGCCTCCGCCTGCCTCGCCGTCCTCCATTTCTGGCTCCGGGCCCTCCCGGGCCCCCCGGGGAGCCCCTTCCTCCTCTGCCTCCTCGCGGCCGCGACCCCCGCCTTCTGGATCGGCGCCACCCAGCCGGAGCTGCACGTCTTCAGCGCCGCGGGCGCCGCGGCGGCCCTGTTCCTCACCTGGCGCAGGCCCCTCGGGCGGCTCCCCTCGACCCTCCTCGCTGCCTTCCTCCTGCTCGTCACACATCTCAGCGGCGCCTACCTTCTCGCCGTCCTCCCGTTCCTGGCCGTGCGCGACCTCGCCGGCCGCGAGGCCGCGCGCGCCTGGTTCCGGATCGCGTCCTGGACCCTCGGATGCGCGCTGGCCCTTCTCTTTCTCCTGGACCGGACCCTCGGAGCAGGGGCCTTCGGCGGAAAGCTCGGCTTCACGTTGGACCTGCTCGGAACCGGCTTGGTCCGGGGGCTCGAGGACCCCTCGATCCTCTTCCGGGCCCTCGCGCCCTTCGGAGTCCTGGGGTTCACGGGGATTCTCGCCCTCTTCCTCCCTCGGGCCCGAGGGGAGGGGGCTCCCCTCCCCTCGCGGGCCGCGCTCGCAGCGGGCCTTCTCCCCTTCTTGGTCTACCTCCTCTCGGTCTCCCCGGAGGACGGCCAGTTCGCCCTTCCCCTCTTCCCCTTGCTCGTCCTCGGGACGTACGGGATCGCGGTCCCCGCCGGACGGCGGGGGCGCCACCTCCTTCTCTTCCTCCTGGGCCTGCAGGCGGTCCTCGGCCTTCGGGCCGAGTGGCGCTCGGCCCGGGACCCCGACCGCCTCTGGGCCCGGGCCGTCGCCGCCCGGATCGGTCCGGACCGGACGCGGGCCCTCGTCCTCTGCCGGAACCTGAACCGCGCGCGCAGACTCCGAAAGGACCACGGAATCGCGACCCTCGACCTTCCGGGAGCCACGATCCAGGATCCCGCCCTCGCCCTCGACTTCCTGGATCGGGAACGGCGGCGCCTCGAGGACCGGGGCGTCCGCGTCTATCTCGACGCGGCGCTCCTCGAGCCCTCCCCCCCGGCGACCTTCCCACTCGGCCTCCTGCTCCGGCGGAGGATCCGCGGCGAAAACCGGAAGACACCGGTCGTCCGCTATCCCGCCCCACCCCTCGAGGATCACTGAATCCGGAGGATTCCAACCCCTCCGGGCTCTCCCCGCGGGCCGCGCGAAGGAGGCGCAAGGACGATGTCAGGTCCGGTCGTTGCGGTCGCGCAGGACCTCGAGGACCTCGGGCGGCAGGAAGGCGGAGACGTCCCCCCCGCAGGCGAGGATCTCCTTCATCAGGGACGAGGACGTGAACGTGTATTCGAGGCTGGGCATCAGGAAGAGCGTTTCGATCTCCGGGGCGAGTTCGCGGTTGGTCAGGGCCATCCGGTACTCGTACTCGAAATCCTGCGTGTCCCTGAGCCCTCTGAGCAGGATGTCGTGGCCGTGGGCCCTCGCGTGGTCGACGACGAGCCCCCGGAAGGACGTGATCGAAAGCCCCTCGAGACCTCCGAGGCAGCGCTCCAGCAGGTCCAGGCGCTCCTGGAGCGTGAAGAGCGGATGCTTCCCGGCGTTCTCCGCGACGGCGACGGTCAGGCGCCCGAAGAGCCGGAGCCCTCGACGGCACAGATCGAGATGCCCGAGGGTCGGGGGATCGAAGCTTCCGGGGAAGAGCGGGTGGACCATCGTCGTCCTCCTCGCGGCCTCTTCCCCCCATGGGACGAGGAGGCCGCCTTCATCGGTTCCGGCGCCCCTTCGGCCCGCCGGACGGGGGAAGCCAGGCCGGGGCGCCCGGACATAGCTTGCAGCCGAACCCTCCGGGAGGAAACGCGGAAGATCCGGGACGTGTTCCGGGCATGGTCCGGTTCCGGGATCCCCTCACCGCCCCCCCTCCCCGGATCGTCCTGTTCGCCCTGGGCCTCGTCCTGGGGATCGGGCTCGCCCGGCTGCTGGGGCTGCCGGGGGTCGCGCCCTTCTTCGCCTTCTCGCTTCTTTGGATCCGACGGGGGTTCGAGGATCGGGATCCGGCCTCGCCCCGCCTGGCGGGGGGCCTGGGCTTCGCCCTCGGGCTCCTGCTGCCCCTCCCTCCGGCGGCGGGCCCCGCCCCGGGAACGGAAGGCTCCCCCCTCCCTCGCGAGGGGCCGGTCCGCTTCGAAGGCCGCCTCCTCGCCTGGAGGGGACCGGACCGCTTCGGGGCCTACGAGGGCCTGTGCCGCATTCGGGGGAGGGCGTTCCCCCTGCGGGTCCGCCCCCTCGGAACGCGCGGGACCTCCGCCCCCGACCTCGGTCCCGGGCGGCGGATCTCCGGCCTGGCCTTCCTCCGGGATCGAGGGAGGGGAGGGGTCGGCCTCGAGACCCGGATGCCCCTCCTTCGGGGGGAAGCGGGTTCCTTCGGCCCGGCCGCCCTCCGGCGGCGTCTGCGGGAGGTCCTCGGGGCCCCTTTCCGGAGGATCCGGGATCCGGGGGCCCGGGCCCTCTGCCTCCGCCTCGTCCTCGGCGAGGAAGGCCGGCTCCCCGCCGAGGACCGGCGGAACCACCGTCGTCTCGGACTCGGTCACTTCCTCGCGGTCAGCGGCCTGCACGCGGTCTTTCTCGCCGCCCTCCTGACCCGTCTCCTGCGCTTCCTCCCCGCGCCGAGGTTCCGCCTCCTCCTCCTGGCCCTTCTTCTCGGAACCTGGGCCTGGTTGACCGGCGGTCGGCCGCCCGTGCTGCGGGCCGTTCTCGCCTGGTGCAGCTGGCAGGCCGCGAAGACCCACGGTCTCCGCCCGCCGCCGCTCGCCGTCCTCTCCTTCGCCGCGATCCCGACCCTCCTCCTGGATCCCGGAGAACTGACCGGGCCGGGCTTCCTCCTCTCCTACCTCGCGGTCGCGGGCCTCGTCTGGCTCCGTCCCCTCCTCGAGGCCCCCTTCGCCGAACGGTTCCCCCGTTTCGTTCTTCCTCTCCGCCCCTTCCTCGCCTCGGCCTCCGCCTGGCTCCCTCTCTGCGGACCCTCCTGGTTCTTCTTCGGAAGCCTCTCGCCCTGGAGTATCCCCCTGAGCCCCGTCGCCGCCCCCCTCGTCTTCTGCACGATGACGGCCTCCTTCCTTCTCCCGCTCTGCCGGCTCCTCCCCTCCTGGATCTTCGAGGCCTGCCTCGCGGTCTGCGAGGGCGCGGCCCGCCTGCACCTGGACCTCTGCGCGAGCCTCTCGGGCCTTCCCGGCGCCCCCCTGTTCCCCGCGGGGCCCTTGCCCGAAACCCTTCTCGCCCTGGTCCTTCTCTCAGGGTCCGCCGCGGCCCTCGTCCTCGCCTCTCCCCGAATCTTTCTCGCGGTCTCCCTCACGGGGCTCGGCCTGGGCTTCCTCCCCTGGGAAGTCCGCGAGGCCGCCGCCTGCCGAATCCTCCGTGTCGGCCACGGGCAGTGCGTCCTCGTGCTCGCGGGGAAGCGGACCCTCGTCTACGACTGCGGGGACCTGCGGGGCGGGGAACGGGCGGCGCAACGCTGTCTCGAGGCCCTGAGGGAGGAAGGGAGGGCCGGGATCGACGACTTCGTCCTCTCCCACGGGGACCTGGACCACGCCGGAGGGCTCCCGTTCCTCGCGGCGAGGACCCGGATCTCGAGGCTCTGGCTGCCCGACAGCCCGGACGGGCGGCTTTGGGCCTCCCGTCTTCGCGGCAGGGTCGGACGCGTCCTCTTTCCCCCCCGCGGGAGGATCTCGAGGATCGGAACGGGGATCGAGATCCTCCATCCCGGCCTGGCCCCCCGCGTGTCGGGAAACGACGCGGGTCTCTCCCTCCGGATCGAACTGCCGCGCAAGGGGCCGAGGCTCCTGTTCTGCGGGGATCTCCAGGAGGCGGGGATCGCGGCCCTGCTCCAAGTCCTCGGAAAGGAAACGAGCCGCCCTCCCCTCGACTTCCTCCTCCTGCCCCACCACGGGGAGCCGAGCCTCGCGCGGGGGGAGCTTCTCGCGGCTCTCCGCCCGGCGGCGGCGCTGGTTTCCGCCTCCGCGGCCCAGTCCCTGCGCGCACGCCGCCGCGGCCTCTGGCCCGCGACCCTCCCGGTCTTCTCGACCGGAGAATGCGGAACGCTCGTCCTCCGAGAACGGAAAGGGGCTTACTTCTTCGGCTGCGACGAAGGCTTCCCGCTCGCTTCCTTCTCCTCCGCCTCGCCCTTGCGCACCTTTTCCTTCTCCAGCTCCCGATAACGCTTCAGGGCCTCGCGAACGCTCGAGGAGGCGATCGGATCGTCCATGATGTCCTGAAACTTCACCCCCTTCGGGGGCTGGAGATCGAAGGTCCCGGCCTGGAAGTCCGGATTCAGGTCCAGGGTCTTGAGGTCGATCGTGAGCAGGGTCTTTCCCTTCGAGATCTGGACCATCTTCCGCATGACGAACTTCCCCGCGTCGAAGTAGAGATGCACTTCCTCGGGCCTCCGGACGAAACCCATCTTCGTCTCCTTCTTGTCCGGGTCGAGGACCCCGACGAGGTGATGGCATTGCACGCCGTTCACGACCAGGGGCTTTGCGAGCCTGAGCTTGTGCGTCCTCGAGAGTCCCCGCACGAGTTCCGCTCCGAGGAAGGCCTCAGGCCTCCCGCCGCCCGCCTGCTGCATCGCCCCGGAAGATCCGAAACGGTTCGCGACCCGGTCGAGTTTGGCCACGAGGCCGGCGTCGATCTTGAACCAGTTCTCGCCGGTCAACTCACTCGCCTGGTGGATCCGGATGCCGAACGGCCCGCGCACGGTCTCGACCCGCATCGGCCCCATCGGCGTCTCCAGCCTCGCCTCCATCCGCGTGCGTTCCCCCTCCCCGCCGCCGGACTTGTCGACCTGGATGATCTGGACGACCTTCATCTCGTTGGGTTTCGCGTTCCCCGGGATCGGAACCAGGGTAACCATTTCGATCCGGGCCTCGAGCTTGCGGATCGCCTTCTGGCTCTTCTCGATCTCGCGGACGAGGTCCTGGACGGTCCGGATCTTCGCCGCCTCCGTCTCCTGGGCCGGAATCCGCAAAGGAAGCCCCCCCGAAAGGACCAGGAAGGCGAGGGCGAAGAGGACGCGGGGTCCTCGGAAGCTGTGCACGGAAACCATCGTTCCTCCCTGGGAAATCGTCCTGGAAAACGGGATTCGGAAGCCGGCCCGGCTCCCCTCCGGCCCGAGGCAGTGTATCTTGAGGGGAGTCCGCCACAAACACCGGACGGAAGCCCCGAGCCCCCCGCCGAAACCCGAAGGATCAGGGGAGATCGAGATGAAAGGAATCGCCGGCACCTGGATCGCCGCTCTGGGGATCGCCGTCCTCCTCCCGGCCCAGGGAACGGACGGCCGGACTCCGGACCCTGATTTCGAAACCATCATGCGGGGACTCCTCGCCTTCGAGAAGGGACGGGACGAGGGCTGGAGGATCCTCGCCGAACTCAGGAAGGCGGGCAGCCGCTCTCCGCTCCTTGGGCGGCTCGAGAAGTCCGCCCTGTCCTCTCTCGTCGGTGCCCCCACCACGAGCTGGCAGCGGCAAGAACGGGCCCGGCGCCTTCTCCTCTCCCTCCGCGATCCGAAGAGGGATCCTTTGCTGGCGGTGCGTCAATCCCTGATCCCGCGGGCCCTTTCCGAACTCGTGAAGCTCGAGGACCGCGCGATCGATCGGATGCGCGCACAGAAAGCCGCGGAGGCGGCGAAACTGGGGAAGAGACCGGCGAACGTCGTGGCCCGCCGGATCGAGAACTACCTCACCGGCCCCACCGGAAGCCTCCGTAAGGAAGCCGCCCGACGCGCCCTGCTGCTCGCGGGCCCGCCCCATCGTCGCGGGGTCGTCCGCCTCGCGGCCCGCATGCCGAAGGGGCCGACCCGCAGCCAAGTCCTCGGCCTCGTTCGGGATCTCGGCCTCGAGGACGAGGCCGTCCGCGAACTCGCCGCCTTCTTCGAGAGCCCCCGCCTCCTCCATCACCTGCGGGCCGCGAGGACCCTGGGCGAACTCGGCTCGAGGAAGGCCCTTCCCCTCCTCCGCCGGGAGCGCGCCCACCTGCGGTCCTTGATCGAGCGCTACAGGAAAAGCGGCGGGACCTCGGGCGGTCCCCGCGCGAACGTCTCCTTTCTGAAGTCCCAGGCCATCATTAGCGACTTCGACGTCGAGGTCGCCCAGGGAGCGGTCATCGCCGACCCGGTCGTTACGAACGTGGTCTCCGGGGTCGTCCTCGACGCCCGCGTCCTGGGGGTTACGATCGTCCGCCATCTCCTCGTCCTGGATCGCGCGGTCGACCGCGCAATCCGCGCCCTCGAAAAACGAAAGCGGGACTGATCCCCTCGGCGGGGCTCGAGGTCCTCCCCTACTTGGTTCTCCGGAGCTCGACGCCCTTCTGCTTGTTCTTCAAGAGCTGTTCGAGGCGGGAGTTCTGCTTGTCCTCGAGCCTTTTCAACTGCAGCGAGTTCTTCTCCAGGGCATCGAAGCCCCGGTCGCCCTTCCGCAAGGACTTCCGGTCCTTGTAGATCCGCTCCTTCTTGCGGTGAACGGGGGTTCCGAATGAGGCCTTGCTCCGGTAGAAGGCATAACTCCCGCCCGCCTCGACGAGCACGGTCGCGCGACCCGAGAGTCCGTCGCAGACGTAGATCCCCCGCAGGTCGGTGACCCCCGATCGGATCTCCCGATCCCGATCGCCGACGACCTTGACCCTGGCCTTCGGAAGGAAGCGTCCTCCCTTGCGGACGTTGACCCGCAGCCGGTTCTCTTCCGGCATCTCCTGCGCCTCGATCGAAAGATCGGTCCTCAGGAGAAGCCCCGAACTCTTGAGTTCCCCCGAACTCGCGAGAACGAGGTAGCTCCCCTCCGCGGAAAGGGGGAGATCGAACTCCCGCTCGTGGTCTTTGAAATCCTCTCCCTCGGCCAGCCGGAAGGTCTTCTTCCACGTCGGCGAGATCCCGAAGAGCTGGACGTGCCCCATGTCGGACAGCGACTTCCTCAGGAGATAGAGGCGCATCAGGTCCACCTTGTAGACCGTCAGCGCGATCGAGGCGAGGTTGCGCCAGCGCAGCCTGACCTTCGCCCCTTCCCCCGGGGCGCAGAGCGTGACCTCCGGAACTTCGAGGCGCTTCCGCTTGAAGAACCCTGCGGCTTCCCGCGCGTCCAGGAAGCGGTCCTCGACCTTCCCGTAGGCCTCGAGCGCTTCCTTCGGGCGGCCCGCGGCGTGATGGATCTGCCCCTGGAGGAAGACCGCGAGCCATCGATTCTCGCTCGGCCCCCGTCCTCCGCCCTTCGTCGGGAACTCCTCGCTCCCGACCCGGGCCAGGATCTTCAGAGCTTCGTCGAAGGCCCCCTTCTTGAAGAGGGCGTAGCCGTAGAGGTAGAGGAAGTCGTCGAGCCAGGGGGAGGAGGCGTAGGTCTTCGAAGCCCTCCGCAGGATGTCGAGGGCCTCGTCGTAACGGTCCTCCTCGAGCGCGATCGAGGCGAGGCTGTAGGCAACCTCGTCGGCCTCCGCGTCCTCGGGGTAGCGGACGAGGAACTCGTAACAGAGATCCCGGGCCGTCCGACGCAGGAGAGTGGGAGCGCCGACCTTCGGGTCGAGGGCCCGGAGGGGATCGAGCGTGCGGGCCCGGCTGTTCAGGGACTGCGCCAGCGAGAACATCGCGCCCCGGATCTCCGGCAGCCCGGGGAAGTTCATGAAGAGATCCCGGAAGAAGCGCAGGGCCTCGAGGACCTCGCCCCTGGCCTGGAGCTTGCCCGCGATCTGCACCTCCCTGAGGAACGAGGCCTCGCATATGGCCTGCGACACGTGGAGGGCGCGTTCGAACTCGCCGTTCCGGTAGTAGGCATCCGCGACCTTCGCCATGTCCTCGAAGCCGAGGACCCAGTCCGGGTCGCGGTCCTTCAGGGCCTCGAAGAGCCGGATCGTCCATTCGTGATCCCCTCGAAGGAGGGAGATCTCGAGGAGCCGGCGCGCGATCTCCTTGAACGGACCCTCCTTCAGGCTGGGTCCGAAGTCCCGGAACAGGGTCTCCAGCGGCGCGGCGACGCGGTCCCGCGTCGCGGGATCGCGCTCGAGGGCCCTCCGGCCCGCGGCCGCATACAGCATGAGGCCCGAATGGTAGAGTTCGTCCGGGGTGGGCCTGCGCGCCGTCTCGACCTTCGATCCGGGAGGCAGGATCGTGATCTTCGCGGGCTTCCCCCGAAGACTCAGCCCCAGATCGTCGAGGGAGAAGATGCGCGTCGGAAGGACCTTCCAGACCCCGGGCATCGCGGCCCGGAGACGATAGCGGATCCTCACGTTTCCCACGGAACGGTGCACGTAGAAACGGAGGAAGCCCGGCCCGACTTCGAAATGGTCATGGTTCCCCTGGATCTCCGACCCGAGGACCATCGAACCCGCGGGCAGAGGTTCCTCGAGGATGAACGAACCCAGCCTCGCGCGTTCCTCGCTTCCGGGATCGAACTCGAGCTCGACGTCCAGGAATCCCCCGACGACGAGGCGGTCGCTCTCGTTCTTCCAGGTCTTCACTCCCTTGTCCACGACCCGGAATCCCTGCGGCACCGGCCTCCCGTCGAGCAGGAGCGGCGCCTGGAGATAGCGGCGCTTCAGGTTCGGGGAATCCCCTCCTTCCGGAAGCCCCTTCGTGAGGCCTCGGAGGACGGCGGTCCAGGAGACCTTGCCCCGTCCCGAACTGCGCAGGACGAGGCGGACCCGGCCCCGTGCGAGCGCGGAGGATGGAAGGCGGAATCGCCGGCCGCGGGGTTCCTTGCGGAAGTCGACTTCCCTCCGGAATGCCCCGTCGTCCGCCAGGATCACGACGCGCTCGGCGGTCGCCCCGGCCGCGACCCGGCGCTTCGCGAGGAACGACACGGCGAGAGCGTGAACGATGCGGCTCCCGAAGCCCCGGGGCCGGCGGTTCTCGAAGAGCCAGGTCTCGACCCTCTTGCAGAGCGCTTCGTGCCCGCGACCCTCCGCGAGAGCCAGGGCGGCCCACAGGACCGACGCCTTCCTCGAGGAAGGGGGCAGAGGCCGGATCTTCCGGTCTTCGCGGTCCGGTTCGGCCCCTCCGATGCGGGCCTCGAGCTTCGCGGCGAGGCCCGGCTCGAGTTCGGAGGCCAGCCCCGGCCGGCCCATCGCGCGAGCGGCGAGGGCGAGCCTCCCGAGAGCGCCCAGGGAAAGCGTCGTCCGGCGCCGGGCGAGGGAGTTGTAGCGGCCGAAGTCGGCCAGCCCCGCCTCGGCCTCGACGAGGAAGGCGAGCGTTGCCAGATCGGAATCCCGGCTGCGGACGAGTCCCGCGAGCCGTTTCCGGAAACGGTCCAGGAGCCCGGGATCGACCGGGATCCCCGCCTTCGAGGCGCGCACGGCAAGGAGCCAGGACAGGAGTCCCGCCTTGGTGTCTCCGAGGGACCCGTGCCCCTTTCCGATCCAGGGCATGCGCCCCTCGGATTCCCCGCTCATGAGAGAGGCGAGGAGGGCCTCGACCCTCGCCCGCAACCTGTGGATCCGTCCCTGATCCGACGGGCGCGTCGCCGCGTAGTGGAGGTAGAGTTCGAGGACCCCCAGCCCCTCGGCGGCGAGGTTCGTCGCGGTCGGGGGCACCCAGTCGATGCAGTTGTAGGTCAACTGGTTCGGACGGCGAATGGCCCCCGAGGAGAGGACCTCCTCGAGGGAAAGCGGGGCCACCGTCACGATGCACTCGAGACCGTTCCATTCCCGTCCCTTCGGTAGCGCGAGTTCGACGCTCCGCTCCCCGCTGAGGAGTCCCGCCGCCCCGCGTCGCTCCTCGATCCCCCAGGGCTGGATCTCGACCCTGCGTTGCAGGCTCGCGCGCGTTCCGCTTCCCGCCCGGGCGAGGGCGGAGACCCTCGTGAATCCGGGAGTCTCCGCATCGAGAGAGAAGAAGCGACGGAGCACGCCCCCGGCGGGGACCTCGATCCCTTCCTTCACCCTCTCCTTCCCGCCTTCCCGGACCTCGAGAGTCCCGTCGAAGGGACGCCCCGCGGCCGCGTGCAGCTCGATCCGACCCTCGGCCCGATCCCCTTGAGTCCACACGGGCGGGAGGGCCGCGCGAAGGACGAGATCGTCCCGCGTCCGGACCTCGGCGCGGGCCTCCCCGAAGAGTTCCTCGCCGCCGAGCCCGATCACGTGGAGTTCCCAGGCTCCAGCGTGCGCGGGCAGGGAGATCTCGACCTCCGCCTTTCCGTCCTCCCCGGCCCTCACGATCCCCCGGAAGACCGAGAGATCCCCGGGGAGGGGGCCGTTCCCGCCTCGACCGTCCCGCCCTCGAGAACCGGTCACGGTCCTCACGGGTGGGAGGTCGGCCCCATCCTCGTCCACGAAGAGGAAGGCGTTCAGCAAGCCGTTCATCGAGCGCGAGTCCAGGGCCAGGGTCTGTCTCTCAATCTGCGCATCCATTCCGTAGGGGAACAGGATTTCGGCTTCTTCCGCAGCCGCTTGCTGCGCGCGTTCCCCTCCTACCGACCTCCTTCTCGCGACCCGCCCTCCGAAACGACCTCCGAAGGCCCCGCCGGCCCCTCCCCCGAGCCCGATCGCGTCGTTCATGGCCGACGGTGAAGCGGCCGGAGCCTTCGCGGGGCCCCTATAGGCCCCTCCCCCCTTGGGCACTCCCGTGGGTCTCGAGGCCCGCTTTGCGGCGAAGAGTCCGCGTTCGCCCCGCTCTCCCTTCCAAACCTTGCGGAGCTTCTCCTCGAGTTTCTTGCGGACCTCCTCCTCCCGGAGATTCCGATCGACCTTCCTCGTCTTCGCCTCGTAGCGGAAGGTGTTCGAGGAAGCCGTCCTCATGTTCGTGCTCCGCCGGATCCCCTCGCCGTAGAAGACCTCGTAGATTCCCGGCCCTTTCCGGCCCCGCAACTGCAGGAGGGCCTTGTCGACGATGCTCAACGAGAACTCCGCGGCGACCGGCCGACCGAGGGGATCCCGGGCCCGCAAATCCACCACGAGCTTCTCCCCGGTCTTCAGGGTCTCGGCTCGCGGCTTCACTTCGACTTGCAGCGGAACGCGGACCCGGAAATCCCTCCGCGCGGCATGCATCCGCGAACCCGCGAGGAGGGTCGCCGCGTAGGCGAAGTTCGGCGCGTGCAGGGTCTTCAACGGAAGGCGGATCCTCGTCTCTCCGACAGGGATCCGTCGGGTCTCGAACTCGAGCACCCCGTCCCCCTCGATCGTCAGGAGCACGAGCCCTTCCCGGACCCGGTTGACCAAGCGGATCCCGAGCTCGTCCCCGACCTTCGCGTGCTGCACGCGGCTCAGGAGCCGCAGCTTGACCTTGTCCTCCTTCCCGGAGACGAAAAGATCGGCGCTCGTTTCGATGACCTGCCCGAACCGATCCTTCCCGAAGACCCGGACCCGGTAATCGCCTCCTTCCTTGAGATCGAACGAGGCGTACCCGCGGCCGTCCGCGGCGCGGGTCTTCAGGTTCGTACGTCCCGCGGGGATTTCGACGACCGTTCCATTCCTCTTCCGGAGCCGGTGGAGTTCGGCCTCCAATTCGCGGACCAGCGGTTCGCCGTCGTGCGATTCCGCGACGACCTCGACCTCGAGGTCCTCTCCGACGAGGTACACCTTCGCCGGCAGGGAGGAACGCAGCCGGAAGCCCGTCCTCTCGATCCGGAAGACCTCCTGCACGCCCGCGCGCTCCTCCGGAATCGTCGCGACGACGGTCAGGGAAGCGCCGTCCAGGGCCTCCCCCGTCTCGAAACGGAACGGGAACTCCCCGGCCCGGTCCGTCCGACCCTCGAGGATGCGGGGACGCCCCGCGATCGTCGTCCGGACCTCGATGCGGCGGTCCACGACCGGCCCCCCGAAGAAGTAACGGGCCCGGATCTTCCCCTCGATCGGTTCGCCGCGGACGAGGGTGGTCCGCGGGGACCGGACCTCCATCGAAACCCTCGGGGCCTGGAATCGGTCCACCTCGACCGTCCGGGTCGCGAGGATCCGGCCGGTCTCGGAATCCAGGACCCGCAACGTGAAGGACCCCGCGGCCGCTTCCGCGGGGATTCGGAACTCCGCGGTCAAGCTTCCGAAGGGGCTCGGCTTTCGTTCCCTCCTGGAGATAAGGCGGCCGAAGGCGTCCAGGAACTCGAAGGCGTAGGTCCGATCCGCAGGAAGGACGTAGCGTCCCTCCTTCACGTCACGAAGGACCGCCTTGGCGGACAGGGAGTCGCCGGGCCTGTACAGGGGCCGATCGGAAAAGAGATGCGCCTTCGCGGCCAGACCCCTGCCCTCTCGAAGTCCATTCAGGTCCAGGGTCGTCGCGCCGTTTCCCTCCGGTCCGATCGCGAAGACGTGCAGCCTAGGGGCCTCGCGCACGACCTTTCCCCTGAGCCTCCAGACCCCACGCTCGTCGGTCGTCCCCTCGGCCAGGATCTTCCGGCCGTCCGTGACGAGAAGCCGAACCCCGGGTTTCGGAAGGTCACGGGCGAGATCCTGGGTGAAGACGAAGAGTTCCTTGCGGGAGGCCTTCGTGACGACCGCGAGATCGGTGACGAGGACCAGGGTCGTCGCGGCGAGATCCTCCTCGTCGACCTTCACGAGATAGGCGCCGGCCCCCTCGGCCGGAATCGGAATCTCGACCTCCGTCTCCCGGAACGGCTCGTAGTCGCGGACCTCGAAATCGAAGGAGGAATCCGGGGAGATCGCCTCGATGGCAAGGGACTCGATCGAGCCCGATCCGAGGGTCCCCCGGAAGAACGACTCGTAATCGAGTTTGTAGAGCCGAACACGGAGCTTGGGGATATTGCGGCTCCTGAGCTTCAAGAAGGGTTTCTCCCCGCGGCGGAACGAACGCTCGGTCCGAAGCGCGAGGGATTTCCTCCGGAGTTCCTCGAGACGGCGGCGGGCCTTGGCCGCGAAAGGCCCCTTGACCTTCCGGTAGGCCTCGACGGCGGCCGGATAGTCGAAGAGCTTCCCCTCGAGGAGGCGGCCGATGCGGTAGGCCGCCTCGGAGGCCTCGGCCGTCCCCTCATGCTTGCTCGCGCAGCGTTCGTAGTCCCGGCGGGCGTCCTCGTATCGCTCGACTTCCTCCCGCATGATCCCGAGCCGGAGCAGGATCCTCGGCGCGCGGGCGTCGAGAGGATGCCGCTCGAGAAAGGCGAGAAAGAGCTTCCGCGCGGATTCGTAGGAGTCCTTTCCTTTCGCGGCGAGGCCTTCGGCCTTCCCAAGTTCGAGGTCGACGATCGCGCGCTGGGCTTCCTTCCAGCGGGGGTCGGCGGGGAAGCGGGCCAGATAGGTCTTCCAGGCGGCGATCGCCTCGTCGAAACGCTGCAGGCGACCGAGAACGGCCCCCCGTTCCGCGGCCGCCCGAGCCAGGACCTTCGGTCCAGCGGTGGGGAAGCGCTTCTGAAGATCCTCCAGGGTCGCCAGCGAGGCCTCGAGCAGGCCGAGTCTCTGCTGGACGCGCGCGAGCTGCCAGGCCGCCTCGGGAGCCTTCTCGTGCAATCCGAAGGTCTCGAGGAATTTCCGGAGCAGGTCCGCGGTTCTCGCGAGACCGGAGCTTCCCTGCTGGCACTGCGCGAGTTCGAAGAGGACCTCGGGACGGAGCGCGGCGGGAAGATCCTCGCGCAGCAGGTCCTCGCAGAGCCTCCGCGCGGAGGGGACGGCCGAGGTGCGCCGCCAGCAACGGGCGAGGAAGAGCCGGTCCTCGTGGGCCGGATCCTCCCCGCTCTTTCCGAAGATGCGCCCGCGGACCTCGTTCACGAGGGCCTCGAAACGCCGCCGAGCGTCCTGGAAGTTCCCGGCCTCGAACGCGAGCCGCGCGGCCCGGCGCAGGAGTTCGAACCGCTTCTTTCGGGGCAGTTCGAGGTCCACTGCGAGGTCGTGGAAGACGATCGCCGTCCTCCGGTCTGGAGGGGTCCGGGCCAGAGCTTCCCGCGCGCGGGCCAGGTAGACCTCGGCGAGGGCAAGTCGCCTTTCGGGAGCCAGGAGCCTGGCAACCTCCTCTCGATAGACCGACGCGGCCTCCTGGAAGTTCCCGGAAGCGGCCTCGGCGCGGGCCCGTCCGAAACGGGCGAGTCGTCGATAGACGCCGTCGGGGCTCTCCTTGCGGAGGGACTCGAAGGCCTCCGCCGCCTCCCGTGTCTTTCCGGCGAGGAAGAGGGTGTTCGCCCTCAAATAGAGGAGTCGCTCCCGGTCCCTGGCCTTGGCCGGATCCTTCCGGGCTTCCTCCAGGGCCCGGTCGAGGTGCCGGAGGGCTCGGGAGTAATCCCTTCCCAACAGGTCGAGGCGGGCTTGACGGCGGGCGTCCTGGCGGGCCCCCGCGAGGAGGGCGAGAGGCAACAGGAACAGGATGGACCAGCGGGAAGAACGGCGTTTCATCGCGAAACCTCTGAAGAGGATCTGAGGGAGCGGGGCCCCGGGACGGACTCTACCCGGGCAGGGATCGAGCGAGGGCCTTCTTCCGCGGGGGAAAGGCTCGGGATCGGAGAGGGATCTCCAAAGCCTCCTCCCCGCCGATCCCTCTTCCCGACCGGAGCAGGGCTTCGACGGCGGCCGCTTCCGGAGGTTCCCGGGGAAGACCGGGAATCTCTCCGCCCTCCCTGAAACGAGCCTCGCCTCCTCCCGGTTCGGTCCGGCCCTCGCATCGGTCGATAGGGAACGGGATGGAGCCGCGCGATCTCGACCTCCGGAACCTCGCGGGGAGGAGCCCCGCCGTCCTATGCCTGGCCCCCCCGGACCCTTCCTGGGAGCCCCTGGCCGCCCTCTGCCGTGAGGTCGGCCTCCGCGCGCACCTCGTCCATGGGACGGAGGAAGCCTTCTCCCGATTCTTCGAGGAAGGCGGTCACGAGGCCCTGCTCCTCCTCGGCCCAGGGGATCCCGAAACCGACCGGGCCTTCTTCGCCTTGAAGGAGATCGATCCGGCCCTCCCGGTCCACCGCCTGGCCGAACTGCCCCGCCTGGGCTTCCTCCGCTCCCTGGCCCGGGAACTCGGCGCGGGGGACGGCCCGTCCCGGCCCCCCGTCCCCCCCCTCGAAGAACGATGACGGCCGACCTCCGGTCGCGGATCCCGACCCGCCGGGAACCGCGGCCGGATCCTCGCGGGTTCCAGGGAAGTTCGGGGTGCGCATCCCGGAAACGACCGGGAGGCGGAGCGTGGTCCCTTTCGTGGAAGGCCTGGATCCCGAAGACCTGGGGACGACCCCGAGCCGCACGATCAAGGTCCAGGCGGCCGCGATGGAAGGCCTCCTCGCCCGGCCGGTCGTCCTCGAGGCCTCGCTCGACGCGGACTGTTTCGGACCCCCGCGCATCCTGGGGCTGCCCGACGCGGCCGTGCGGGAGGCCTATTTTCGAGTCCTCGCGGCCTTTCGGGCCTTGAACCTCGCGTTCCCCCGCGGGCAGGTCGTCGTCAACCTCGCCCCCGCGAGGACCCGCAAGGAGGGATCGGGCTTCGACCTCGCTCTCGCCCTGGCCTGCGCCTGCCTTTCGGGCTACCTGCCCCCCGATGCGACGGACGGGCTGCTCCTTGCCGGAGAACTCGGCCTGGACGGAAGCCTCCGTCCGGTTCCCGGCATTCTGGGGCTTGCGCGCCTGGCGGCCTCCGAGGGCCTCGACGCCCTCCTGTGCCCGGAGGAGAACGCCGTTCTCGCGATCCGGGCCTCGGGCGGAGTCCGGGTCGTCCCGCTGCGGGATCTGAGCGAGGCCCTGCGGGTCCTGCAGGAGGGTCTCGCCTCCGCCCGCGGGGTCTCCGCCCCGGCCTCTCCCCCGCCGCCGCCGGAAAGGCGCCCCCTCGCCCGGATCCGCGGCCAGGAGACCGCCCTCCTCGCCCTCCAGGTCGCGGCCGCGGGGGGCCACAACCTCCTGCTCTCCGGTCCCCCCGGCTGCGGGAAGACCCTGCTCGCCTCGAGCCTCCCCGCCCTCCTCCCTCCGCTCGAGGAGGAACAGGCTCTCGAGGTCCTCGCCCTCCACACCCTCCGGCGCCCGACCCCGCCCCCCGAAGTCCTCGCCCTCCTCGAGGCGCGCCGCCCGCCGTTCCGCGCGCCCCACCACAGCATCAGCCAGGCGGGTCTGATCGGGGGCGGCAATCCCCCGAGCCCCGGCGAAGCCTCCCTGGCCCACCACGGAGTCCTCTTCCTGGACGAACTTCCGGAGTTCTCGCGCCAGGCCTTGGAGAGCCTTCGCCAGCCTCTCGAGAGTGAACGGATCCTCCTCCACCGGGCCGGAACGCACGCGGAGTTCCCGGCCTCCTTCCAACTCGTCGCCGCGATGAACCCATGCCCCTGCGGGCGCCTCGGACATCCGACGCTCCCCTGCCGGGACAGTCCCGCCCGGATCCACCGGTATCGAAGCCGCATCTCCGGCCCCCTCCTCGACCGCATCGACCTCCAGCTCCCCTGCCGCCCGGTGGCGGCCGAGGTCCTTCTCGCCGAGGTTCCCGAGGACGGATTCGAATCGAGGCTCCGCGCGCGGGTCCTCGAGGCCCGGGCGCGACAGGCCGCCCGGAACGGAGGAGTCCTGAACGCCCGTCTCGACGGGAACCTCCTGCGGTCCACGGCCCACCTGAGTCCCTCCGCGCGCCGCCTGCTTCTCGCAGTCTGCAAGGACGGCCGCCTCTCCGCGCGGGCGATCCACCGTCTCCTGAAGGTCGCGCGCAGTCTGGCCGACCTCGGGGAGGCAGCCCGGATCCGTGAGGAGGATCTCGCGACCGCCTTCCACCTCAGGCTCCGTCCGGCCGAGAACGACCCCCTACTCTCCTGAGTTCCTCCGGCCGCAGCCTCAGGTGGCGACCGCCCACCAGTCCCGGCCCTCCCTCCAGTCCGGACGGAGCGCACCGATCGAAACCCGGATCTCCGGCAGGGCGTCCCGCGCCCCGACCGCGACGAGGCACCAGGCGGCCTCCATCCCTTCCAGGGCCGGGGGAGGAACGACCGGGACCGTTCCCTGAAGTCGCGTTCCGATCCGGGAGGGATCCACGTCGATCACCGCTGCGGGGACGACGCCCCGGGAACGCAGAAACCGCAACCAGGGCCGTCCTCCCCTCCCCGCTCCCCAGAGGACGAGCGGCCCGGGTCCCGGGAGGAGGTGGCGTCCGACATGCTCCATGACGAGCTTCCGGAAGGCCTCCTTCCGGTAACGGGGATGGGTGCGGGTCAGCCGGTCCTCGCGGTCGCGCATTTCGACGCAACGAGCCCCAACTCTCGCGAAACGCCAGCCTCGGGCATGGAGCCGCAACCAGAGATCGTGGTCCTCGGGGAAGTCCCCGTCCCGATACCCCCCGACCTCGATCAGGGCCGACCGCCGGATCGTCGCCGCGGGGTGGACGACCGGACTCTCCTTCAGGATCGCCTTCCCGAAATCCTCCGGCCTCTTGATCCCGCCGATCCACGAGGCCCATCGCCGCATGCCCTCGGGGACCTCCCCGCGGTCGCGGAACAAGCGCAGCCCCCCGTCCACGACGGCCAGGCGCGGGTCCTCCTCGAAACGGGGGCATTGCAGTTCGAGCCGCCCGGGAAGCGCCCGGTCGTCGGCGTCGAGACGGGCGATCAGCGGAGCGCGGCACCTCGAGACTCCGAACTTAAGGGCCGAGGGCAGGCCCCTGCCGGGCCGGAGCCGGAACAGGCGGAACCTGGGATCGCGGGCCGCGTAACGGGCCGCGATCCCAGGGCCCGCGTCCTTGGAACCGTCGTCCACGAGGACTGCCTCCCAGTCCTTCCTCGTCTGCGCGCGGATCGAGTCGAGGGCCTCCCCAAGCGTCGCCCCCGCGTTCCGGAACGGCAGGAGGAAGCTCGCCCCGGGAGGCAAGGGATCAACGCCCCGGACGAGCGGCCTGCGGGAAAGGTCGGCGGAGCCCCGCCCGGAGATCGGACAGGACGGGGGAGAGGTCCCGCATCCCTCCGGCTTCCGCGAGGATTTCGAGGCGCACGACGGATGCGCCGAAGGAGCGGAAGAAAAGACGGGCGACGCCCCCCCTCCGCGACTCGAGGAGGACCTCGGTCCAGGCCTCCCCCCCCTCCTGGAAGCTTCCGCGCTTCTTCTCCTCGAATCCCGGATGGTCGAGAAGGAACCGTCGCAGCCCGTCCTCGACCGCCCCCGGAAGCAGCTGCCGCCGATCCGCGAGGGGCTGGAGGACCCAGCGGACCCGCGCTCCCTCGACCGGGGGCCGGAGTACGAGGACGGGCCCCCTCCCTCCGGGCGCGAAGCTCCAGGTCGCGCGGGGCAACCTGCATTCGAAGCCAGCCCAGGACCGGACCGAGGGTCCGGCCTTCATGCGTTCGGGCTCGACGAGCCTTCGGCCGAGTTCGGAGGGGATCCGCTCCGCGACGAGATGCACGCCGTTTACCTCGATCAGGAGGACGCGGCCCTCCGCGGAGATCCATTCCCTGCGCACCCGGTCGGGCGAGCGGAACTCGAGCCTCCTCGCCCGACCCGCCTCGCGCTCCCCTTCCCGGAAGAGACCGCGGGCGACGGGATCCCGCTTCCGGACCCCGAGGCTGCGCAGCTCGGACACCCCCTCCAGGGGGTCGTAGACCGGACATTCCCGGATCCCCTCCTCGAAGCCTTCCTGTCGGGCCTCCTCGCGGAAGGAGAGGGGCAGCCGATTCCCCCGGAGGAAGGGGAGGGTCCGCCGGACCCGACCCTTGGGACCGACTTCGTCGAGGAAGAGCCGCTCGCCCTCGATCCTCCCTCGAACGAGGCGTTCGCCGAGACTTCGTGTCGTCCCCCGCCGGAGAACGTTTTCCCGGTAGAGGAAACTCTTCGTCCGTCCCCGGGGATCCAGATCCTCGATCCGCTGGACGACCGTTCGTTCCCCGCCCTCGTAGAAGTTCCAGCGCTCCTCGAGGTGGAACCCGCCGGCCTCCCCGGCCTGGGCGCAGAGGAAGAGGGTCCCCAGGACCTTCCCGGTCTCGTCCCGCAGGCGGAACCAGGCGTCGCGGACCTTCCAGTCCGCGATCGCAGCTCCGCCCTTCCCCTCCTCGTCGCCTCGATCCGCCGGGAGGGAACCCCTCCCCTCGTCCCGGGGAGCCTTCCGGGTCGGACGGGGTTCCGCCCCCCCCTTGCGCCCGCGAATCCGTCCCCCGTCCCCTTCTGAGTCCTGGCCCTCCCTCCCGCCGCCGGGGGAGGGACGCGGACCCTCGAGGACCTTCCGGACCCGGGCCGCCTCGATCTCGACGACCTGGCCCGGACCGAGTTCGATCCGGAAGGTCTCTCCGTCCCGCTTCAGGATCCGTCCTTCGAGCATGTACCCGTTCCGGAGGAGAAGGCGGTCCTGCGGGGCTCCCGATCCCTCGGGAAACCCGGGGAGGACCGGGGACGGAGGATACAGCGCGAGGAGCAGGAAGAAGGCGGCCGCGTTCACGAAGGACTCCCGTCGGGGACCGGCCCTGGAACGGTCTCCCCCCGCGTCATGCCGGGGAGCCGCCGATGCCAAGGACCTTTCTGGAACCGCAGGTTTTATCGACGGATCGGATCGGACCCTGTAGAGGAATCCGCCAGGGAACGCCGCAGGTCCCGTCCCGCCCGGACCGTCAGGACGAGGAGGAGCAGCCCGAGAACGGCCGGAAACACGCTGTCGAGCCGCCGGCCGAGCCCGAGGGCCCAGAAATGCCGGAACGAGCGGTCCTCGGGGAGGTTCGGGACCGGGGGGCTGTCCAGGTCCTCGCCGAAGAGGGCGCCGTAGACCTTTCTGCCGGACCCCGAGGGGATCTCCCCGGTCGCATTGAACCAGGCATAGGTCCAGTGCCCGTGGAGTGGGCTCGTTCTCGGATCCGAGGCGAGGTAATGGATGCGATCCCCTTCCGGGACATCGGCCCATCGCACGGCGGCCGCTCGGAACGCGAGGTCGTAGTACCCGTGGTAGGGAGTGAGCCATCCGCCCGCCTGCACGAGGAGACCGATTCCCGCGAGGCCGAAGAGGACGCGCCGCAGTCTCGGAGAACCACGGAGGTCCCGATCGAAGGCCATGGCCAGAGCCGAGGCGACGACGAGGACCGCGCCCGCGCTCAGGTAGCGCACCCCCCAGGCTTGACTCGAGTGCCAGCCCGCCGTGAAGGAGGCGAGGATCCAGGGAACCAGGAGCAAGCCGAGGAAGAGGACGAGAATGGGCCCTCGGCCCTTCCGATGCTTCCAGTAGAGGTACGGGACCGCCCAGAGCAGGGGAGAGAACCAGAACAGGCCCTTTCCCGGACTGAATCCGAGAAGGAAGAACCCGAGGAGGGGAGGGAAGGACCAGTAGCCCTCCGAGGTGCCCGCGCTGTATCCCATCTCGAAGGGATCCCCGAAGCGGGCGTAATCGAACCAGAGCTGGAAGAGACCGAAGGGGAGGAGCACGGCCCCGAAGACGAGGAAATCCCGCAAGGCGGCCTTCTCTCTCCTCTCCCGGAGCAGGAGGAAGATCCCGATCGGGATCAGGGAAAGCACGAGGAAGGGCCGGCAGAGCACCGCCATCCCCGCCGCCAGTCCCCCCCGGACGAGGGTTCGGGTCCCCCCCGACGGGACGAGGAGGGCCTCAACCGCCGCGAAGAGGAAGAAGGCGGTCGTCGTGTCGGCCATGCTCTCCCGGGTCTCGGGCCCGAACTGCGTCCCGAGCAGGGCGAGCAGGCAGGCCGGGATCCGCACGTGTTTTCCGAAGCCGAGCCGGCCGAGGAGACGATAGAGCATCCAGCCGGCCAGAGCCCCGAAGAGCGGGGAATGGAGGGAGACGAGGAGCCGGGACCAAAATTCCTCCCCCAAGGCCGCCGCGACGGCCGGGCTCCGACCTCCGGGCTCGGCTCGGCAGTTCTCCAGATAGGTCTTCTCGACCGAGGGAAGGAGCAGAGCCATTCCCCGGCCGGCGAGGTAGAAGGGTGCGAGGACCAGGGCATGCCCGATACCGAACCAGGAGTACCAGCGCCCGTCCCTTCCCCGCATGACGTCGAAAGGACGCGGAGCGGAGAGCAGCAGGACCTCGGCGGCGGAAGCGTCTACCCCGTCCTTCGAGAGCCCCGCATGACCTCGGAGTACGAGGGAACGGGCGGTCTGGTATTCGACCTCCGCGTCCGGATTCTCGATATAGCCGTGGGAGAGGAGGAGGAAGATCCCCAGGAGGAAGGCGAAGAGGATCCGGCCCTCCTGCCCGGTCGGCCCTTCCCTCACGCCCCCCCACCTTCCAGGCCGCGCAGCAGCCAGTCCAGGTAGCCCTCGGCCGCGTGATCTGCGTCGAAGGACAGGATCTCCGGCTCCTCGTAGGGATGCATCGCCGCCAACCGTTCGAAGAAGGACTTTCGTTCCTCCTCGCCCGACCATGCGGTCTTGATCAGGAGGAGTCGTTCCTCGGCTGTTTCGATCCTTCCCCGCCACCGATAGGTCGAGACCATCGGGGGAAGAACGGACACGCAGGCCGCGAGACGCTCCTCGACGAGCCGTCCCGCGAGAGAGGAGGCCTGTTCTCCGTCCTCCACGGTCGTGATCACGAGTCGCACCGTTTCGCGTCCCACGTCCTTCCCCCGGTTGCGGACTTCAGCGCCCCTTCCTCAGCCGTTCGGCGAGATAGGGGTTCAATCCCGCCTCCATGATACGTCTCTGCGTCTCGGCCACATCGTAGGGAACGCGCTCCCAGGTCAGACGGTTCCCTTCCACGACCAGGAAACAAGCCCGCGGATCGCCGTCCCTCGGCTGCCCCACGCTGCCCGCGTTGACGAGACACCTCCCCTCGGGGAGGCGCATTTCGAGGTTTCCGTTCACGGCCTGATGGAAACGGAAGTCCTCCCCCGTGAACCCCGGCCAGTGGGTATGGCCGAGGAAGCACCTCCCTTCGATCCTCGAGAAGAGGTCCAGCAACTTCTCGGGGTTCAGGAAGCCGTCGGAACGCATGACGTATTCCTTGATCGGATCCCTCGGCGAGCCATGGACGAAAAGTGCCCCCCATTCCTCATGCCGCTCGGGCAACTCCATCAGGAAACGCCAGCGCTGCTTCTTCGGGGATTGGAGAAGTCCGGGCTTCAGGCGCTTCCTGGTCCATTCGAGAACTTCGCGGGCGAGGGTGTTGAACTCGTGCAGGCGCCCCTCGAGCCCCCAGTCATGGTTCCCCTTCAAGGTGAAGCGGCACCGCTCCATGACGAGATCGATGCAGGCTTCAGGGTCCGGACCGTAGCCGACGACATCTCCGAGACAGCCGATCTCCGTGATCCCGAGTTCCTCGATCCGGGCGAAGACGGCCTCGAGGGCCGGCAGGTTCGCATGGATGTCCGAGATCAGGGCGTAGCGGTTCATACACCGAACTCCTCGACGAGGGCCTCGATGGCCGCGTCGCGCGCCCGGACCAGCGGCCCCTCGAGTTCGGCGCCCGCGGCCTTCGCATGCCCTCCCCCCCCGAAACGGCGGGCGAGGCGGTCGACGTCCCGGGCGCCGGTCGACCGCAGACTCATCTTGATCCGGCCGTCGAGGAGTTCCTTCAAGAGCAGGACGATCTCGACCCCCTCGATCGAACGCAACTGTTCGAGGATCTCATCGGTCTGGAAGTCGCAACCGTCGACGCGCCTCATCAGCTCCTTGTCCAGAAGGCAGACAGCGATCCTGCCCTCGAGTTCGAAGGACGCTCCGGACAGGGCCTCGGTCAGGATCGGGATCGATTCGCGCTGGCGGCGGCGGTAGAGGGCGTCATAGAGTTCGTGGGGTTTCAAGCCCCGGGCGACGAGGTCCGCCGCGATCGCAAAGGTCGCGTCGTCGGTATTCGAGTAGCGGAACCAACCCGTGTCGGCCGCGAGGGAAACGAAGATCCCCTCGGCAGCGGGCATCGAGATCGGGGCCCCGGCCTTGCGGTGCAGATCGTAGACGAGGCTTCCGGCACTCGGGGCGGCGACATCGAAGAGAAGGAGGTCCCCGTCCCCCCGATCGGCTCCGATATGGTGATCGACGACGAGCCGCGTGACCCCCTCGACCCCCGCGGCCGCCTCTCCGACGGAACCGAGCCGGGAAAGAGTCGAGCAATCGACGAGACAGTGGACCTCGTGGCCGGGGAGTTCCCCCCCCTTCGAATGGACCTCGAAGGGCGTATGGCGTTCGAGGAAATCGTAGCAGCGCTCGACCCTGTCGGCGTTCAGGATCCGGACATCCTTGCCCATCCCCTTCAGGAAATGGTAGAGGGCGACTTCCGTGCCGAGGCAATCGCCGTCGGGCCGCAGGTGCCCGGAGATCAGGAAAGTTCGTTTGGATTCGCAGAGGGCGAGGACGTCTTCGAACAAGGGAGCCTCCTCGGGGTCCGGGGGATCATAGGACGGGACGCACGGGATCCCAGTGGAGCCCTCGGAGGATCCCTCTGCGCACAGGTCTTCCCGAGACGATCCATTCCTCCAGCAGGGGGGGATCGAGGCGGGGGGCGCCTTCCAGGGCGAGGGCGGCGAGGGGGAGTCCGAGCCGGATCCTTCCCGCGGAGGGGATCGCGAGGCATCGCCCCCCGCCCGAGGTCGCGAGCCGCAGGATCTCCCGGGGTTCGAGCCACGGAGCCAGGTCCGACAGGATCGCGGTCTCGGCCAGCATGTCGAGGTCCTCGTTGCTCGCGAGGGAATCGGTCCCGAGGCCGACCGCGAGCCCCGCCTCCAGCCATGCTTTCAGCGGAGGGAGTTCCCTCCCGAAATACCGGATCGTCCCCGGGCAGAGGACCGGAGCCGCTCCGCTCCTCCGGAGGATGTCCAGGTCCCCCGGACGGTTCGCATGCAGATGAACGACCTGCGTGCGAGGGGAGAGGAGGCCCCAGGATTCGAGACAGGCAAGGGGGGAACGCCCGGGAGGACGGTAACGATCCGGCCAACGACCGAGGCGCTCGAGGAGCCGCCGGAAGGGACCCTCCCCCTCTTCGAGAAGGCGCAGTTCGTCCTCCGTCTCTCCGACATGGACGGTCAGGGGCCCGCCCACCACCGCCGCGGCCCGGAAGAGGGCCTCCGAGACGGAATAGGGGGCATGCGGGGCGAAACCGGCCGCGAGGGTCCCCCCCCAGGGAAGGGAGGTCCGTCCCTCCTTCCCCCGGAGGGCGGCGGGCAATCTCTCCGCTCCTCGCCGCAGAGCCTCCTGGACCTCCTCCGGTCCGAGGTCGAAACCCAGGAGTTCGCACTGGACCCTCCCCCCGATCCCGGCCGCGAGGAGAGCCTCCCCCGCGGCCCCCTCGCTGTCGATGTCTGAGACCCAGAGGGTACCGGTCTCGAGGAGCCGCCGCACATGATCCTTCGTCCGCAGGCCGGCGGGCCGCCTGTCTGCAGCCCGCGAGGCCCGGACCCCGTCGATCCAGTCGAGGAAGCTCCGGTCGCGGTATTCCTCCTCGAGAGGATCCAGTTCGCTGTGGGCGTGGGCGTCGACCAGAGCGGGAATAAGGACTTCGAAGCGGGAGTCCCCCGGGGCGGCACGGTTCCTTTCGAGGGAACGGACCCGCCCCTCCCGGTCCACCTCGAGGCGCATCGAATCACGCCATTCCGCTCCGTCGAAGAGACGGAGGACGTGGAGCCCGCGACCGGTCCCTCGCGCTTCCGCGACCATCCGGTCAGGAGGGGGAAGGCCGGGAAACGCGGGGATCCCGCCCCTGGCCGGTCATCCCTGGTAGAAGACCTTGACCGAATCGATCTCGATCGTCCCCTTGCCGGAGGCGGTCTTGCTCCGGTCGAACCGCAGGATGAAACGGAAGCCGTTCCCGGTCTTCTCCCCGAACTGGCTCAACGGCTTGACGGTGCCTTCGATCCAGGGCGTGAGCTTTCCGATCGGCTGGAGGGTCTTGAGATCGACGTTCGTGCTCTGGATGAAGAAGACGACCGGTTCGCCCGTCTTCGCGAGCCGGGCTCCGGGGAACTTCGTCGGGTTGTCGCTGAACGTGACGGGGACGCCGTCGACCTTGGCCCGGATCACGTAATAGAGATAGGTCGGCGGGAAGAGGGTCTGGGTTCCGTACCAGGTCGACCAGACCGAGGAGAGGGACGAATAGTCCTCGGAACGGAGTTTCCCGACGTTCCCGGGGGTCGCGGCGGGAACGAAGGAGGAAAAAGCCGTGTGCGAGGGCGCGGGGTCGGCCTCGACCCGGATGTATCCGGCCCCTCCGTTCCCTCCCTGGACCTTCACGTCGAGGAAGGCCACGCTCTCGGTCATCACGCCGCCCTTGCCTCCGGAGACGTCGACCTTGCCGGTCAAGGTCGGAATCCCCCCGCATTGCAGGAGCACGCTCCCACCCGAACCTCCCCCGCCGGGGGCGGGGGTCTTTCCGGCCGAGAAGTTCCCGTTCGTGTTATAGGAACTCCCCCCCTTCGCGAGGATCATGGCCTTCGAGGACAGGATCATGTCTCCTCCGGACTGGATGTTCAGGACGCCGCCGCCCCCGGCTCCCCCGCCTCCCGGCGACATCGCATTCCCCGAACTCACCGAATAGATCGCCTCGGCGCCGCCGCCCCCGCCGCCCGAACCGCCGATCAGGAAGAGTTCGGTGCTCTTCTTGCCGGCGACGACCGGCAGGACCGGGAAAGCCAGCCCCGCCTTCGAATCCGGCCCGAACTCATTCTTCTGATAGGTTCCCCACTGGGGTTTCGTGCGGGTCTTCAGGGCCTTGCCGGGAAGGCCGAGGAGACTCTTTCCGTCCGGGCTCCAGAGGCTGCCCCCGCCCCCGCCGGCCGCGATCTGCCGGGAGAACGTGACGGACTTGACATAGGTGATGGACTTGCCGTCCGGCGGATTCGCGACCGCTCCGCCCCCGCCGGTGCCCGCGGCCTTGGCAGCGCGGGGATGGCCGGGAGGAAGGGAGACGACTCCCCCGTCCCGTCCGTTCAACTTCCCTCCGCCCGCCGTCGTGGCATCTCCCCCCTGGCCGCCGGCCGCTCCGCCGACCGCGCCCTTGCCTCCGGGAAGGCCCTTCGTTCCGATCGACGGAAGCCTGAAGGCCGGAACGGGGATCTCGATGATTCCATCGATCTGGACCCGACCGGACACGAGGAAACGGGGAATGTTGGACCCCACCAGGCGGATGACCTCGGTGTCCTTGAGGATGAAACTCGAGAACTCGAAGACGCCGTTCGTGATCGTGTGCGCCTTCCCGTCGAGGGTGTTGTTCGCCGGAACGGTGAAGCTCGTCGTGTCCCAGAGATAGATCCGCCGGCCCTGCGGGTCCTTGCCGATCTCCTTGCCCAGATTCGCGCTGAAATCTCCGAGAACGCCCGAGCCGCCGAGTTTCCCCGGCAGGGCCTTCCCCTTGCCCCAGCCCCCTCCGCTGTGCACGGGGTCGAGCTTCGTCGTGGAGGAGAAGTCCTCCTCGACGAACTGCTGGAAGGCTTTCCTGGGTTCGGTCTTGAACTCGTAACGGGCGGGAATCGCCGACTTCCCGGAGAGATCGAGGACCTGATCGGTCACCTCGACCGTGATGCAGGAATTGCCCGGCAGCAGGAAAGAGGGGCGGAAGACGACCTGGCTGCGGTTGTTGACCTGGTCGACGCTGACCGAGATCGTTCCGGGGAGGGGGAGTTCACGGTTGGTGCATTTCCCGTTCTCGTCGGGAAGGCGGATCTTGAAGAACATCGAGTTCCCCGCTCCGCCGTTCTGGAACGAGACCGTGTTGATGACCTCGGAGAACTCGACGACGATCAGGGTGTCGATCTTGACGTTCGTCGTCGTGGTCGGGACGAGGAGTCGGGATTCGGGTCGTTTCCGGTCGAGATCGATGACCCCGCGGCTGGCCCTGACCGAGCACTCGAAGGACCGCGTCAGGAACGACCCCGACTTGGCCCGGATCCCCCCTCTTCCCGCGGGGATGGAAACCTCGTAGACCTGGTTCTTCTTGAAGCCGAAGACGGTCTGCCCGCCCCGGACCTCGGTGTTCGGAACGAAGGACACCTTGTTCCCCTGCACGAGGTAGGATCCGTCCGGAATCCCGCCGAAGGCCGAGCGGATCGAGAACGAGGTACTGTTGACGGAACTCGGGTCGATCTCCTGGCTGAACGAGAAGGAGATCGGCTGGTTGACCGCGATGTCCGTCACGCTGCAACCTATCGTCGCCGAGCAACCGAGATTGCAGCTCGCGATGCACAGGCTTCCCTGGCCGCGGCATCCCGCGGCGAAGGAACCGGTGCTGTCCGTCCCTCCGCCGCCGCATCCGGCGAGGAAGAAGAGGGACAGGAACCCGGAAAGGAAGAGAGTGGGGTAAGGATTACGCATCGGACAGAAGCCCCCTTGCCGCGTGAGCGGAGATTCGGGGTCCAGAGGAGAAAACGGGAAGATCAACCACGGAACACGACGCGGACGGACTGCACGAGGAGTTTCCCCTGCACCGACTTGCTCCGATCGAAGCGGATCATGAAGCGGAACCCGTTTCCGCCGTCGGTGTTCAGGGGGTCGACGGTGCCTTCGAACCATCTCGAGACCGTCTGCGGATCGGGTTTCAAGGTCTTGGGATCCAGCTGGCCGCCCTGGAACATGATGGAAATGGGCTCGCCGGCCTGGGCGCGCTTGCCGATCTTCGGATTGTCGCTGTAGGTCACAGGGACCCCGTCGACCTTCGCCTTGACTACGTAGTAGAGATACCGCGGCGGGAAAAGTCGCTTTGTGTAGTACCAGTTCGTCGCGAGGACCGAGATCGGTTCGTAGTCCACGGCCCGTAGGAGGCCGGCGTTTTGGGGAGTCGCCGCGGGCTTGACGTTCGCGAAGCCCCGGTAGTCGGGTTTCGGATCCGCCTCGACCCGGAGGAACCCGTCGCCGCCCTTCCCGGAGTAGGAATCGATGGCCATGACGTAATCCGTGCCGTCGAAGCGGCCGCCCTTCCCTCCGCTCAGATCGATCAGGCCCCTAAGGTCGGGGAAGCCCCCGGACAGAACCAGGACGGCCCCCCCGGACCCCGCCCCTCCGGGAGCCGGGTTGAAGAAGGTCGAGCTGTCCATCTTGTAGGACTGGCCGTCTCCTCCCCGGGCCAGGATCCGCCCGAGATTCGTCAGGACGACGTCGCCGCCGGCGAGGATCGAAAGCACCCCGCCGCCTCCGGCCCCGGCGCCTCCGGGATTCCAGTAGAAACCGTTCGGAGACTGCGAACCCGCCGGGTTGGAACCGGCGCCTCCGCCTCCGGATCCGCCGATCGCGAAGAGGGTGCGGCTGGGTTTCGGGGAGGAGAAGATCTTGGATAGGGGGAGAGCCTTCCCCCCTGCAACCGGAGGGCCGAAGTCGCCGGCCTTGGGCACGTTCGCCGATCCTCCCGCCCCGTTCTTCTTCACGAGCCCCCCGCCACCCGTGGTCAAGAAACCCGCACCTCCGCCCCCCGCGCTCAAGGTCTGGGAGATGACCCCATAGGCGGAGAACAGAACCCGCTTGTTCATGTCCGCGATCCCCTTGTCCGTCTTCTTGGGCTGGGGGTTCGCCTTCGAACCCATTCCCCCCGTTGCCGAGGCCGAGGCCGCCAGCGGATGGCCCGCGGGCAGACGGACGCCTTCCCCGGCGAATCCGTCGACCGGCCCCGAGGTCTTTCCGGTCGCGAAGGCGACATTGCCTCCACGCCCTCCCCGGCCACCGCCGGGTCCTCCCGGCAGCGGAGGCTGCCCCAGCTTCTCCTTGCCCGTCGTTTTCTTGTAGAGGACGGCGGCCGGGGCCGAGACGGTGATCAACCCGTCGATCCTCACCTTGCCCGTGACCTTGAGGACGACGGGGTGCGTCCCCTTGAAGCGGAGATGCTCGTTCTCCCTGAGAACGAAGGACGTGAACTCGAAGACCCCGTCGGTCACGCCGATGGCCTTCCCGGTCAGGGTCTTGAAGGAGGGAATCGTCGTGTTGTCGGTATCCCACTCGTAGATCTTCCGGCCGTCGGCGTCCTTCTTGCCTGTATCGATTCCCCCATGGCGGACATCGAAATCACCGAGAATCCCCGTGCCGCCCAGCTTTCCGGGCGTGGCGGCGTTTTTCGCCCAGACCGCTCCATTGCGGAGGACGTCCCGGGTCACGACGGAGGAGAAATCCTCGAGGATCTCGTCGGCGGTCGTGGCAACGCTCTTGGTCTTGAATTCGAAGTTGATCGGCGTCGCCCGCTTCCCGGAAAGGTCCCGGACTTCGTTCGAGACCTTGACGCGTACGCAGAAATCGCCGGGTAGCCTCCCGGCGGGCCGGAACAGGAGGATCGTCCTCTGGGTCGCGCGGTCCACGCTGATCGTGATCGACCCCTGCAACGGAATCTCCCGATTCGCGCAGGCGCCGGTGTTGGAGATCTGGGCGAGCACGAACTTGACCGCGTTCAGCTTGGGGTCCAGCCGGAGGTTGCTCGTATCGACGATCTCCGAGAACTCGAGCGCGATCAGGGTGTCGACGGGGACGTTCGTCAGGGCCGTGGGCATCAACAAGCGAGCCGTCGGGGGCCGATCGTCGAAGTCCACGATCCCTTTCGTCACGTTGAGGGTGCAGGTGAACGGGACCTCGAGGGGATCCCCGGAGATCGATTCGATCACCTTCGGTCCCTGCCCCCTGGCGAGGATCGTCAGGATGTAGGTCTTCTGCGATTCGAAACCGAAATAGGCCTTCCCTCCGACGTCCTGGACCTCGGGTACGAACATCACGACGTTCGACTGGACGAGGAAGGACCCGATCGGTTTCTCCCCCTGGGCCGTCCGGATCCGGATCGTGTCGTCGCTGACCGAGCTCGGATCGACCTCCTGGTTGAACGTGAAGATCAAAGGCTGATTCACTGCGATGTCGGTCAACCCGCAGCCCGTGGGACCGCAACCAAGATTGCAGGCAGTGATGCAGAGCCCCGCGTTACCGCATCCGGCGGAGCTGACGCCGGTCGGGTTCGAGCCCCCTCCGCAGGAAAACAGGAGGGCGAACAGGGCGAACGATACGGCGCGGACGTGGTCCTGGGTCTTCATGCAGACCTCGTTGAAATCTGTGGACTGGGGGGGTCGGAGGGGAGACCGCCGGAAGGGGGGAGGGGCGCCCCGGACTCCTTACCGTTCGGAGAGGGCCCCCGCTTCCTGTAGCCTCAATTTCCATACCCTCGGGCTCCTGGCCCGGAAGTTGGCGACAGGGAAGTATATCGTAGTCCCACAGCTTCGACGATGTAGAAGACAAACCTTTACCTGAACAGGACTTGAAGTCCCACTCCCCCCTCGTTCCGCGCAGGGGGGACCCGAGCCTCCCTCCTGCCTGTTGAGCGAAAGGACACGGGCCCCGATCATCCCCGCCCAAGGACTGCCGGGCCTTCTCCCCCCTGGAGCACGCATGACCGAAGCCTCGAAACCATCCCCGAAGAACCTCCCCGGGAGGGCTTCCGGATCCTTTCTCCCGTTCCTGACGGGTTTTCTGCTGATCTTCAGCCTCGGGCTCCTGCTGAGCCGGAAGATCCTCCCGCTCCTCGAGGAACAGGAACGCCGGTTGGAGGTCGTCGAGGAGCGACTCGGCCGGATCGAGGAAGTGCTCTCCCTCCTTCGATTCGCGAAGGACCCGGAGAAGGAATCCCTGCCCCAGGTTCTCGCCGCCCTCGACTTCTGGGCCCGGGAACTCGAAGATAAGGGGAGCAGCCTCGTCGAGCGGAAAGTCCTCGAGGAAAGGATCGAAGCCTGCCGCAAGGCGGTACGGGCCCTCGGGAAAGCCGCTGTCCCGGAACTCGTCCGGATCTTCGAGACCCCGGGACCGGAACGGAGGCTCGAGTATCGGAGGAACCTGCTGCGCCTGATCGATGAGATCTCCCCTCGGGAGGGGGAAGAACTCGCGGCCCGCACCCTGAAGAACCCCGCAGCCCCCTCGAGTCTCCGCGTTCTCGCCGCAAGGCTCCTCAAACGGCGGGACGGGACGAGGGCGGGGTTGCTGCTGGCGAAGATCCTGGTCTCCGAATCCCGGAAAGGGGTCCGGCACCCGATGCCCGGGAGTCCCCCCCTCGAGAGGGCGGCCGCAAGCCGGGGGTTCCCGAACTTCTTCGACCTGATCTCGATCTTCATGGAGACCGACTACCCCCACAAGGGAGAAACCCTGCTGCTCCTCCTGGATCAGCCCGAACACGGGATCGCGACCTTGAACGAATGCTTGAAGGGCCTGATCTCCCTGAAGGAGAAGAAGGCTCTGCCCAGGCTGAAGGCGATCTTCCAAGGGAGGAGACCGGAGTTCCGCAACCCCTTGTTCCGGATGAACGTCGCACGCGCGATCGCCGAGATCGCGGGAAAGGGGGCCTGCGCCTGGCTGGAGGCCCAGATCGTGCGGGAAGGGGATCCCACGGTCCTGACCCGCCTCCAGCAGCTCTTCTCCAGGACCTGCGGCTGATGGGCGGCCCCCCCGCGGCGGTCCCCTCGCTCCCGGGCGCCGGGGACAGCCATTGCCATCTCGGATGGCCCGATCTCGCCAGGGATCTCGAGGGGGTCCTGCGGAGGGCCCGGGAGGCGGGGCTCGTCTTTCTCGTCGATGTCGGGATCGACCTTGAGAGCAGCCGCCGGGCCCTGGAGCGGGCCAGGGTCTTCGAGGGCCTCCATCCGACCGCCGGCCTCCATCCGAACGACTGCCTCCACTGGGAAGCGGAGTTCCCCGGTCTCGAGGCCCTGTGCGAGGAGGAGGAGTTCTGCGCGGTCGGGGAGACCGGACTCGACCTCTACCGCGAACGCATCCCCCTCGAGGTCCAGCGCACCTCCCTCGAGGCCCATCTCCGCCTGGCCGCGGACCGCGGCCGGCCGGTCATCCTCCATTGCAGGGACGCCTTCCGGCCGCTCTTCGAGACCCTGGAGGGTTTCGCCCCGATCCGGGGCGTGCTCCACTGCTTCACCGGCGGGCCGGAGGAAGCCGAGGCCTGCCTGGAACTCGGCCTCCACGTCTCCTTCGCCGGCCCCCTCGGCTATCCCCGGAACGAGGCCCTCAGGGAAGCCGCGGCCCTCGTTCCCGAAGATCGTCTCCTCGCCGAGACCGACGCCCCCTTCCTCCCTCCGCAGCCCTGGAGAGGCCGCCGCAACGAACCGGCCTACGTCACCGAGACGATCCGGGTGCTGGCCGGAGTCCGGAAACGCCCGCCCGAGCCCCTGGCCGCCCTCCTCAGGGCGAATGCGGCGCGCCTGTTCGGCTTCCCGGAACCATCTCCCGGGGAGGCTTTCGGCCGGAAACGCTGAACGGCCTTCCCGCAGGAAGGACCGGGTCCCGGAAGGCTCCCGCTCCGGGGGATCAGCGAGGCGCTCTCGGCGAGGGCCGGGCGCGCCCGGGAGAGAAGGGGCCGGGGTCGATCCCCAGGCGGCGGGCCGTCTCGGCGAGACGGCGCCACGAGGCCCCCTCCCCCATCAAGGCGTGGAGGCGGAGGGCGCGGCGGATCCAGCCCGGATCCGGGGGGCCCGCCCCGCGGAGTTCTCTCAGGAGGCTCCGCGCCTCCTCGAGACGTCCGGCATCCATCAGGAGGTCCGCCCGGAGGAGGCGAAGCCCGCGGTCGGGCTCGATCCGTTCGCGGGAAGCTCCGCAAAGGGTCAGAGCCTCCTCGTGGAGGCCCGCCGTCTTGAGGACTACGAGAGCCGTCCGGTAGACGAGGCGCTTGGCCGGAACCATCGCCAGACAGGAAAGAGCCCAGGCGCTCCCCCTGCGGGCCCAGGAAGGATCCCCGGTGACGAGGTAGAGCCCCCTGCAGGCCCGGGCCATCAAGAGACGGGCGAAGGGGTCCTTCCACCGTTCCTCGACCTGCCGGCGGACGAGGGCGAAGGTCCTTCGCGCCTCGTGTTCGTCGCGTCTCTTCTCGAGGTGGCGGAGGCGGGCCTCCAACAGGTTCCTTCGGAGGGGCTGGTAGCGGTCGTAGATCGCCCGCCCCCGCTCGCAGAACCGGATCGCCTTCCCGGTCTCCCCCTCGAGGATCGCGACCTCTCCGAGTCCGCTCCAGCCCCGGAAGGAACGCGGATTCCCCGCGACGGCGGAGGACCAGAGGGCCTTCGACGACCGCCAGTCCCGCTCGCGGACCGCGGCGCGGACCGCGAGGACGGCCAGGACGACCGCGAGGCCCGCGGCCAGGGTTCTTCGAAGGGCGGGCGGGCCTCCGACCAGGACCTTTCCGGACAGGGCGGCGAGCGGGAGTCCGAACAGGAGGAGGCAGAGGTAGAGACGATGTTCGGCGAAGGGAACGTTGAGGGGAACGAGGATCCAGGGGGCCGCGACCAGCAGGGACCCGAGGGTCGCGAAGGCGAAGAGCGGACTCCGGCGGCGGCGGAGGAATGCGAGGAAAACGAGGCCGAGAATCGCTCCGGCCCCGCAGAGGACAGGAGCGGAGATCGGGGAGAAGGCGTAGAAGGTCGGATGGTCGACGTTCAGGTCCCGGGGCCAGACCCAGAGCCAGAGGGCCCGGGGCAGGGCCATCGCCATCTCGGAGAACTGGGCCCCGAGTCCGCGGCTCCCACCCGAATGTGGGTCCCACCCTCGTCGGAGGAGGTGGAAGGGGACGGTCGTCAAGCCGAATAGAGCCTTGCGGAGGTGGAGGTAGAAGACCGTCAGAACGAGGGCCGGGGCCACGGGGATCAAGAACCTTCCCCCAAGGCCGGAGAGGAGGGAGCTCCATGCCGTCATCGACCGCGGGAGGCGGAAGACCGGTTGTCCGGCCCGGGGCTTCCCCCCATCCCGGGCGGGGACGAGATGCTCGGCGAGCCAGAGAAGGGGGACGACGAGCACGCCGGTCTCCCGGGAAAGGCAGGCTCCGAGGGTCCCGAGCCCGACCCAGAAGGCCCTGCGATAGGGCCGTCCCGCATGTCGATACCAGGCGTCCAGCGCCGTCAGGAAGCCCGCGGAGGCCAGGAGGATCGATCTCGAGGAGACGAGGCAGAGGCTCTCGCTCGTCAGGGGGTGAAGGGCGAAGAGGAGCGTCCCGAGGACCGCGGCGGTCTCCGCCGCCCGGCGGTCGAGCCCCGCTCTCCGGAAGAAGAGGGGCAGGAATCGGAGCGCCAGGAAGCAGACGAGGAGGTGCTGGAGGAGGTTCCCGAGCCGGAAGGCCCAGGCCGCCCCTCCGCCGAGGGCGTGGTCCAGGGCAAGCGTCGTCAGGACCAGCGGCCGGTACATCCTTCCGGTGTTCGCCGAGAAGAGCCCCGGATCCGTGAAGAAGCCGCCGAGGTTGGCGAGGTCCCGGATCGCGGGGTTCTCCGCGACCGCGTGCGCATCGTCGTAGAGCAGAGGCCCCGTGAGGGCTCCCGCATGGACGAGGGCCACGAGCCCGAGAAGAAGGAATACCCGCCGCATATCCTCATCCTTCGGCCCCGACCCCTTTCGGTCTTCAGCCATGGCCCCGATGGGACCGATGAATGGGCATGGATCCCCGAGGGCTCTGCCTCGTAGCACAGCAATTGCGGAGCGTGCGTTCCGGAGTCGGCACCTACGCCCGCCTTCTCTGCGAAGGGCTGGCGAGGCTTGGAATCCCCGTGGTCTTCGCGACCTACGAGGAGGAGTGCGACCCCGAAGCCTTTCCGGGGTTCCGTTGGATGCCCTTGGGACGCCGCCCCCGCCTCGATCCGACCCCCGGAGGGTTCTGGACCCTCGGTAGGAGGTTCCGGGAAACATGGCTCCGCTCGCCTCCGCCGGTCGAGGTCTGTCACTTTCTCGACGCGAGGGAGGGCCACGCCTTCCTTCGGGACGGGATCTCCCCCCTCCCCCCAAGGGTGGTCGGCACCGTGCACGACGACTACGCGGCCAGGGCCCCCCGGAGCCCGACGGCCTTCTTCGGCCGTTGCGCCGATCCGATCCGCCGCTTCGCCTACTACGGATGGCTGCGCCGTCTCGAGGCCGCCAGCCTTCCGCGCTTCGACCTCCTCCTCGCCAATTCCGAGGCCACGGGGGCGAGCCTGGAGGAAGTCTACGGCGTTCCGAGGGATCGCTGGCGACTGACGCACTTGACGATTGGCCGGCCCGTCTCCACGGAGGCGAGAGTCCTGGAAGGTCGGCCCGCCCTGATCTTCCTCGGGGGCAACTGGTACCGGAAGGGGTTGGATCGGGTCCTCCGAAGCCTCGCGCTCTGCCGGGAAGCCCTTCCCCACCCGGTGCTCCATGTCTGCGGAGAGGATCGGAAGGCGGCCGGGAGAATCGCCTCGCTGTCCGCCTCCCTGGGCCTCGAACGCTCGGTCCGCTTCCATGGAAGGGTCGAGCCCTCCGAGATCGAACGGATGCTGCGTGGGGCCGACCTGATGGTCCAACCTTCCCGCAGGGAGGCACTCGGACTCGCCTACCTCGAGGCCTTCCAGGCAGGGCTCCCGGTCATCGCCGCCGAGGGTGGCGGGGTCACCGAGATCGTCCAGCACGGGACGAGCGGGTGGATCGCCGGAGACGGAAGTCCCGTGTCCTTGGCCCGGGCCCTGACGACCCTGTCCAGGGACCACGCCCTTAGGCAGCGTCTCCGGGACGGCGGGAAGCGCATCCTCGCGTCCCGGACTCCCGAACGGATGCTTCTCGAGACCCTCGAGGCCTACGGGTTGAGCGCCGGGGCCTCGTTCGTCCGCGGCCGCTCCCCAAAGGACGAGGTCGAGGACTCCGCGCCTGCAAACGAGGCCGCCGCCCCCCAGGACTCCCCGCTCACGAGTTCGAGGGCAAGGCGGAGCCTCGCCCCCAAGGCGGAGGGAGCGAACCTACGTTCGTAGCTGCGCCGGGCCTCGAGACCGACCCGCCTGCAGAGATCCCATTCCCCCCTCAACCCATCCAGGGCCCTCGCCAGGGCTTCCACGTCTCCGACCGGAACGGTCATCACGTCACGACCCGGATCGCAAAGAGTCTTCACGGCCGAGGTGTCCCCGGTCACGACGGCCCTCCCCGCCGCGAACCCGTGCATGAGCTTGAACGGCAGAACCCTCTGGGCCTTCTCGCTCGTGCCGAAGATCCCAGCGACCAGATGGGTCTCCCGCAGGAGCCGCCGCAGGTCCTCCGCGCTCTGCCACTCCGTGCAGAGATGCACCTTCTCTTTCCCGAGCGCTTCCGCGCGCCGGCGTTGTTCGGGCATCCCCCCGACGAAGGTCAGCCGGACCCCGTCGACTCGGGCGACGGCGTCCAGGAGGACCTCCACGCCGTGCAGGGGGACCCCCGTTCCGATGTAGAGGACCTCGAGCCGTTCCTGCCCCTCGGGAAAGGGGAATGCCTCCTCCGGGGCATCCGGGTCCCCGATCGGGACGAAGGAGAACTTCTCCTCGGCCTGCCCGGTGGTCTCCGCCAGGAATCGGGCCTGTTCCGGTGTATCAAGAAGAACGTGGTCGACATGGTCGATCGCGCGCTGTTCGAAGACCTGGAGTATCCGGTCGACGAGGCCCCCCTTGCGGAACATCCGGCGGTCCCCGATGACCGTGTCCGGAAGGGACAGGAAGAGATCCAGGAGGATCGGCCCCCCGAAGCAGCGGGCTGCGATCGGCGCGACGAAGTAACCGGGATAGGGAACGAGGAGGGCGTCGAAGCTCTTCCGCTCGAGGAGATCTCGAAGCTCGGTCTCGAGCCGCCGGGCGCCCAGGAGGAAACGGAGGGCGGCTCCCGGCCAGCGCAGGGGATTGGCCGCGGTTTCCAACCGTCTCCCCCGGACCGGGAGAAGGTCGCGATGGAGGCATTCCGTCTCCACCCCCAGGGCCTCGAAGGCCTGCAGGAGGGAACGGGTCCTGGGGTACCCGGGTCCCAGGTCGAAACATCCGAAGAGGAGGACCCGCTTCGGCACCATTTCTCAATCCCTCACGGTCCGCACGAGGCCCTCCGCCCTGCGCGCCCCCCCCTCGGTACCCGGGCCTTGTACTCCACGCTCACCTTTACGCCCCGGAGCCTCTATCCGCATCTTCCCGGGAGGCCCGTTCCTTCCGGGAGGAGGCGGAGCCTCGCGGTCGAATCGAAGCTGCGCGATCTGTTCGGAGATCAGTCCGAGCGCGAACAGGACCGAGGCCTGAACGAGCAGGAGAACGGCCATGTTCGTGAATCTCTGGGTCGTGATCCAGGTGTAGAGGTACCAGGCGACTCCCAACGAACCGACGAAGAAGGACACCGGAAGGAACACCCTGAGGGGCGCGAAGAAGGTCGCGACCTTGAGAATGATCAGGAAGAAGCGGCTCCCGTCCTGCAACAGGCGGATCTTGGACCTTCCCTTCCTATCCCTGACCCGGAACGGATGGTACTTCACCGCATACCCCGCCTTGAACATCGCGAGCGTGATCGTCGTCGGGTAGCTGAAGGTGTTCGGCAGGAGGTGGACGAACCCTTTCAACGGCCCCGCACGTACGACGCGGAAACCGCTGGTCAGGTCGCCGATCCTCCGGCCGGTGACGTACCCCGCGAGTCCGTTGTAGATCCGGTTCGCGAGATTCCTGTGCCAAGCGCCGCCGCTGCCCTCTCTCGAACCGACGACCATGTCATATTCGCCTATCCGGGCGAGAAGCCCCGGAATCTCGGAGGGGGGATGTTGCCCGTCCCCGTCCATCAGGAGGATCCAGTCTCCCCGGGCCTCGCGGATCCCTCTCTTGATCGCCGCCCCGTTTCCCAGGTTCGAGGGGTGGCGGATCACCCTCGCGCCCGCACAAGCAGCCAGGTCCCCGGTCCCGTCCTCCGACCCATCGTCGACGACGAGAACCTCGAAGGCGAAGTCCTCGAGAGACCCCAGAACTTCCCCGAGTTCGACGAGGAGACGGCCCAGGTTCTCCCTCTCGTTCAGGACCGGGAGGACGAGACTGACGAGAGGAAGGTCGCCAAGGCGGCGTTCCAGGGCCGGCCCAAGGACGTTCCGAACCTTCTCCTCGGGGACCGGCTCCCGGGGGAACGCCGACTCTTCCAGCCCGTGAAGAGGGCTCTCCAGGGCCGGACGTGCCCTGGGGAGAAGAGTCACCCCTTCCTCCACCCGGCCAGCATCCTTCATCAAGGCCGCGAGAGCTGGATTCGGAGCCGCTCGTTTCCCTTCCTTCTCCATATCCCTTCATCGGCCGGGACCCTCCCCGAATTGAGGGAGGAGTCCTTGCCAGGGAGGAATCGTTCGAGCCAGGCTCGTACATGGAGACGGCCCGCCGCGACGGCGGGCCGCTCCAAGCCCCCCGGAGGGGGTCTGCGATCCAGAAAGAATCAGTTGATGACGGTCCAGACGGCCCCGTCGACCGCGGTGGTGTTGACCGCCACCGAGTGGCTCATCGAGGTCTTGCCGGAGAGGAGAGCCGCGTTGGAAGCGGGGACCGTCGTCGTCCCGCTGTACTTCGTGACCGCGTTCTTCGTCTGCAGGATGTCGCCCGCCTGGTTGACGAAGAAGGCCCGTTTCCCGCTGTTGCCGTAGCTGGCCGGCCAGGCGTAGGCCGCCCAGAGGACCTCGGCCAGCGAGGCGTCGACCTGCGGGTAGGACGCCGTCAGGGCCGGCTCGGCCAACCAGGACGCACCGGTTCCCGGCAGATACATCTGGAAGTAGTAACCGGAACGGAGGACGCGGCCGTTGGCGTCGAGCTTGCCGAAGGCGCCCGAGAGCAACGCCGGGCTGACCCGGTTGCTGCCGACCGTGACACTTGACAGGGTCCCGGTCTTCACGTTCCGGGTCCCGGAAAGCTCCTGAAAGTAGCCGTATTCGCCTGCGCCGTTGTTGTTACCGTCGATCACGCCCGCAGCCTGCAACTGGGCCTGGGACGAGGTCAGGTTCTTGAGAGTCGCGATGGCCGCGGACTCGTTGGCGTTGATGCGCGCACCCATCAGGTTGGGGATGGCGATCGACGCGATGATGGCGATGATCGCGACGACGATCATCAGCTCGATGAGAGTGAAACCGGATTCCCTTTTCGACATGTCGAGTGCTCCTTAAGCTGGATCTACCCGCTTGGATGAAGAAATGACTGACTTCCCTTCTTGATTCCCGGTCGATCACTTGGAGGGAGAGGCGGGCCTCTCCTTCTCCAAGAATCGGCTTTTGAAGCCTCGGCCCCCCTGCCGTTCCCAGAACTCCCGGTCCTGATTCATCAGGATCGAGAATCTCCTCGGATCTGCATGGTTCGAACGTTCCAAGGCGTCCCGGCCGTTATCGAAATCCCCGTTCTCGACCTTTAGCAGAGCAATGCGATACCAGACCTCCGCATCCTTGTTCTCCAGGGCCTCGAGACAGGAAAGCGCGGCGGCATGGGACCATTCCGAAATCACGGCCGAGCAATATTTTTTCAGATCGAGGTCGTTTCCGGCCGCCTTCAGGGCCTTTGCGACCTCGGCGTCCCGACGCTCCGTGTCCCCCAGGGCCTGCCAGGTCTTGGCGGAGAGCAGATGCCAGCGGCAATCCCTCGAATCCGAGGGGACCTTTGCCAGGACCCGGCGCGCCTTTTCCGGCTTTCCGTTGAGGTGGAGGACCTGTGCGATGTTCATCCAGGTTCGGTTCCTGAGCCCCTCATCCGAACCTGCGCGCTTCAGGACTTCTCGATACCCCGCCTCGGCGGCGGACATGTCTCCTTCGATCCAACTGGCATAGGCTCCGAACTCGGCGGTGATCGCGAGTCCCGGAGCGGCCCTCTCGACCTCGGCGAGAATCTTCCGGGCCTCCCGGATGTGCTTGGACCGGACTTCCACCTTCGCCCCGTCCCTGTCCATCTCCGGAATCGCCTCCGCGAACTTCAGATGGAACTCGGCGATCGCGAGCTTCGTCCCCGGATCGGCTTCCACGGTCGCCGGATAGATGAAGCCCCCGTAAACGAGAAGGGCCGCCAGGATTCCGCCGCTTCCGTAGAGAAGGATGTTCTTCGTCCGTTCTTGCATGGCCTTCCGTTCAGTTGGAGGAGAGTTTTTCTTGCAACTTGAAGATCGGCAGGAAGACCGCAAGAACGATTCCGCCGACGAGGAAGCCCATGATCGCGATCATGATCGGCTCGATCAGAGAGGTCAGACTCTTGACGCTGGTCTCCACCTGCTCGTCATAGAAGACGGCGATCTTCTCCAGCAGTGTCTCCAAGGATCCCGACCGTTCACCGATCCCGATCATCTTGGTGACCATCGGCGGAAAGATCTCCGATTCCGACAACGGATCCGAGAGGGTGTCTCCCTGTTTCACGCTGAGGCTCGCCTCATCCACAGCGTTCTTGATCACCCGGTTTCCCGCCGTCTCCGAGACGATCTCCATCGCTCCGAGAATCGGCACCCCGCTCTTGATCAGGGTCGAGAAGGTTCTCGAAAACCTCGCGATTGCCACCTTCTGGAAGAGGGGTCCGAAGATCGGCATCTTCAATATCATCACATCGAACAGATAGCCGCCTCTGTCGGTCTTCTTGAAGGCGATGAGCCCGAAGACCGTCGCAACGAACCCACCGAACAGGAGATACCAGTTGTTCTTACAGAAGAACGCGAAGTCCATGACGATTGCGGTCAGCGCCGGCAGTTCGACCTCGAGGGATTCGAACACCGGCTTGAACTGAGGCACGATCCCGATCATCAAGAAGGCGGCGATACCGATGACCAGGAACAGGGAGACGACGGGATAGGTCATCGCCGACTTGATCTCGTTCTTCAGTCTCTGAGCCGCCTCCACGTAATCGGCCAGCCGCTCGAGGATCACATCGATCTGGCCCGAAACCTCCCCGGCTCGAAGCATGCTTACATAGATCTTGGTGAAAACCCTCGGGTACTTTGAGCAGGCCACGGAGAGGTCGCCTCCGCTGCGGACGTCCTCGACCACACCCTTCAGGGCATTCTTGAATCCGGGATCCTCGACCTGATCGGCAAGAATCTCGAGGGACTCGAGCATCGGAATGCCGGCGGAGAGCATCGTCGACAACTGCCTCGTGAAGATGACGAGGTCCTGGAGATTGGCCTTGGGTTTGGCTTTTTTCCATCGATCCTGCTTGCCCCCCTTGCCCTTGGAGAACAGGCCCTTCGTCTTGGTCCCGACGGAGATCTGAAGCGGCACCAGGTTCTTCCGTCTCAGTTCGATGACAGCCTCGTTCTGGGAATCCGCCGTCAGGGTCCCCGTGACCGTCCTGCCGGAACCGTCCTTCGCCTGATAGGTGAATTTCTGGGCCATTGCCTCTCCTTGGGTCGCCCCCCGGAGCAGGGGTTCGGTCCTTCATCGGCAGGAAAGGCCTCGGGCCTTCAGCCCGGAATCTCGTTGCTCCCGGGAAAGACCCCATTCCTCCGGCGGCATGGGAGGATTCTCAACCGTCGGCCATCGTGACCCGGATGATTTCCTCGAGGGAGGTGATTCCGCGGGCCGCATTCCGCATCCCGCATGTCCGGAGGGTCAGCATCCCCTCGCTGACGGCCTGCTTCTTGATGTCCTGCAACGGGGCCTCCTCGACGATCATCCGTTTGACCGCCTCGGTCATCCGCAGTGTCTCGAGGAGGGCGAAACGCCCCTTGTAACCCTTGTTGCATTTCGGGCATCCGTCCTCGTTGGCTTTGAAGAGGTTGATTTCTCCCACCTCTTCCATGTCGACCTCGGACAATCCCAGTTCGTGGAGGCGTTCCTTCGGAACCTCGGCCTCCTGCTTGCAATTGTTGCAGAGCTTCTTGGCGAGACGTTGCGCGCAGATCAGCAAGGTGGAACTCGCGACCATGAAGGGGTCCAACCCCATGTCCACCATTCGTGTAATGGTCGAAGGCGCGTCGTTCGTATGGAGGGTGGAAAGAACGAGGTGCCCGGTCAAAGCGGCCTTGACCGCGATCTCGATCGTCTCCCGGTCCCTGATCTCCCCCAGCAGGATGACGTCGGGGTCCTGGCGGAGAATCGACCGGAGAGCGGCGGCGAAAGTCAGACCCGCCTGGGGATGGACCGGAACCTGGTTGATCCCCTCCATCGTGTATTCCACCGGATCCTCGACGGTGACGATGTTGATGTCGGGTTTGTGGATGTTCCGGATGGCCGAATAGAGGGTCGTAGACTTCCCGGAACCGGTGGGCCCCGTGACCAGGATCATCCCGTAGGGTCGGCTGCAGGCCCAAAGGTAGTCGTCCAGGCACTTTTGTTCGAATCCCAGATCTCCGATGTTCAACGCGAGGTTGCTGGAATCCAGGATCCGGAGAACGGTCTTCTCCCCCCAGACGGTCGGAAGGGTGGAAACCCGGAAGTCGATGGCCTTATTGCCCATCTTCATCTGGAACTTCCCGTCCTGGGGCTTCCGTTTCTCGGCGATGTCCAACTTCGCCATGATCTTCAGCCGGGAAGTCATCGAGTTCTGCATCCGCTTCGGCGGGGTGAGGGCTTCGACCAAGCCCCCATCCTTGCGGTAACGGACGATGACCTTCCTCTCGAAGGGTTCGATATGGATGTCGCTCGCCTTTTGGCTGACGGCGTCATGGATGATCTTGTTGACCAGCTTGACCACCGGCGCGGCGTCGTCGGCGATCGAGCCGAGGTTCATATCATCCTCGCTCTCCTCGTTCTCCTTGAGTTCGACATCCTGGTCGTCGAATCCTTCCAGGATCTCTCCGATCGCCTCGGACTCGCTCTTGAAGACCATCTCGAGGTAGGCATCGATCTGTTCTTCGAGGGCTACCACGGGTCTGAGTTCGCAACCCGTGATGATCCGGATATCGTCGAGCTTCAGGACATCGAAGGGATTGACGATCGCGACGGTCAGAAAGTCACCGATCTTCTCCAGGGGAACGACTTTATAGGACCTGGAGATCTCCTCGGGGATCGTCGTGACGACGTCCTCGTTGACCTGGACCTTTTCGAGATCGACCGGGGCGACGTTCGCGCACTGTGCGATCGTGCCCAGGAGATCCTCCTTCGACAGGATTCCCTCTTTGACGACGAGTTCGGAAACCCGGACCCGCTCCCTCGCGGCCGTCCCCAGAAGCCTCTCCGCATCCTCCTTGGAGATCTTCTTGGCCTTGACCAGAAGAGCCCCGAGTTTCTTGTCGAAGGACGCCATCCATCACCTCATGCAGAAACCAGTCTCTGGAACTCAGCACGGTCGCTGCTGATGGTCAGGCAGTCGTCGTAGCTCACGAGGTTCGCGCGGTAGAGTTCGGCCAGCGACTGGTTCATGGTCTTCATGCCGATCTTTCCGCTCGTCTGGATGATCGAGTAGACCTGGTGGGCCTTGTCGTCCCGGATCAGGGCCCGGATCGCGGGATTGACGATCATGATCTCCGTTGCGAGGGCCCTCCCCTTTCCCGTCGTCTTGGGAAGGAGCTGCTGGCAGAGAACCGCCTGCAGGGTGAAGGACAGCTGGGTGCGGATCTGCTGTTGCTGATGAGCGGGAAATACGTCGACGATCCGATTGATCGTCTGAACGCAGTCCGAAGTATGCAGGGTTGCGAAGGTCAGGTGACCTGTCTCGGCAAGGGTCAAGGCGGCCTCGATGGTCTCAAGATCCCGCATCTCTCCGACCAGGACGATGTCCGGATCCTGTCTCAGGACCGAACGGAGAGCCGGGGCGAAGCCGTGGGTGTCGGCGTGAACTTCCCTTTGGTTCACGAGGCACTTCTGATTGCGATGCAGGAATTCGATCGGATCCTCGACCGTCACGATGTGCCCTTGGCGGGTCCGGTTCAGATAGTCGATCATCGAGGCGAGGGTCGTGGACTTTCCCGACCCCGTGGCTCCGGTGACGAGAATCAGCCCCTTGTGCAGGGAGCAGACGAACTCGCAGACCTCGACCGGCAGGCCCAACTGCTCGAAATCGTAGGTTTCGAAGGGGATCACCCGTAGGACGCCGGCCACCGTCCCCCTCTGGATGAAGGCATTGGTCCGGAAACGACCGAGCCCCGTGACGCCGAAGGAGAAGTCGATTTCGAGATTCTTCTCGAAATTCGCGATCTGATCGCCGGTAAGAACGCTGTAGATGAGTTTTTGCGTGACTTCCGGCGTCAGGACTTCGTGATCGGTGTCGTAGAGCTTCCCGTCGATCCGGATCTTCGGTGGAGCTCCGACCGAAATATGCAGGTCGGAACCTCCCCGTTGCACCATGAGGTTCAGGAGTTCCTCGAGTGAGACCATGTCTCCCCCATTCAGGTCCGATGGAATACGGAACCTCTATCGGCCGGAGGCTGGACTCGTTTTGAGCCCTTCGCAACCGATCCCTCGCCGAAGCTCGGTCCGCATCCGAGGACCTCCCTTGCGAAGGGCGACTCCTTCCCCGGAACCCGTCTCAGCCGGAGGCTCCGCCGCGGCCTTTCCGCGGGGAGGCCTTTCGCCTCAGTCCTTGTCCTTCTTCGCCTGGGCGATGATCTCCTGGGCGAGATTCGCGGGAACCGGCTCGTAGTGGGAGAACTCCATCGTGAAACTCCCCTCGCCGGATGTGATCGACCGGAGTTGGGTCTGGTAGCCCCGGGCCTCCTTCAAGGGCATCAGGCACTTGATGATCTGGTCGTCCCCCTCCGCGGACATGCCGGTCATCCGAGCACGTTGGTTCGCAAGGTTGCTCGTGATATCGCCCGTGAACCTCGAGGGCACATGGATCTCGAGATTCATCACGGGTTCGAGAATGATCGGCTTGGCCTTTTCGAAGGCATCGGCGAAGGCCCTCCCTCCGGCGAGTTGGAAGGAGATCTGGTCCGAGTCGACGTCGTGGAACTTCCCGTCGTAGACCTCGGCGGAGCAGTCGACGATCGGATAACCTGCCAGGATCCCCTTCGCCATGACGTTCTGGATCCCCTTGTCGACCTCGGGGATGAACTGCCGCGGAATCGCCCCCCCGTAGATCGAGTCGATGAACTCGTAGCCCTGCCCTCGATCGAGGGGCTTGATCCTGAGGAAGACCTCGCCGAACTGGCCGCGCCCGCCGCTCTGCTTCTTGTGTCTGTGATGCCCCTCGGCCGGAGCCTGGATCGTCTCCCGATAGGGGATCTTGGGAACGTGCGTCTCGATCTCCACCTTGAAGCGCCTGGAGAGCTTCGCGAAGGTCACGTCGAGATGAAGGGTCGAGAGGCCCTCCACGACCATCTCGCCGGTCGCCTGGTCCCGGAAGACGTGGAGGGTCGGGTCCTCCGTCGCGAGCTTCTCGAAGGCGGACCCGATCTTCTGCTCGTCACTGCGGCTCTTCGGCGTCACCGCCACGGCCACCATCGGGCTCGGGAACTTCATCGGCGGAAGATGGACGACCTCCCCGCCCTGGACGATCGTATCACCGAGGGAGAGCCCCTCGACCTTCGCGAGAACGAAGATCGTTCCGGGAACGGCGCGGTCCAGGGTTTCGGTCTCCTTGCCCTGCATGCTGAGGAGTCCGTTCAGCTTGACCTGGCCCCCGCCGGCCACGGACACAGTCTCGTCCCCCTTCAGAGTCCCTCGATGGAGACGGACGAAACTCATCTTGCCGACGAAGGGGTCCGAAACGATCTTGAAGACCCGGCCGACGACAGGACCTCCGGGATCGGGAAGGACGGAAATCCCGGGTTCCCCCTCGGGCTCCGGAGCCGCCTTGACCCCGCCGGATTGGGAAGGCGAGGGCGCGAATTCGGAGAGGAAGTCGAGAAGATCCTCGACCCCCGTCATCCCCGGCGCGTTCACGCTGAACAAGGGGACGACGGTCCCCGCGGCGATGGCCTTCGGAAAGAACCTCGCGAAATCCTCGGCCCCGAGTTCCCCCGCCTCGAAGTACCTCTCCATCAGCTCGTCGTCCGCTTCCGCAATCCTCTCCTCGAGGACCGAACGCGTGTCCCCGTCACCCTCCTTGAGAAGGTTCGTGACAGAGGAGAAATCCTTTCCGGTCCGATCCGGCACAGTGATCGGCACGATCTTGTCGCCGAAGGTCTCCTTCAGGTTCGCGACGATGTTCGTGAAGTCGAGGTTTTCGTGGTCGAGCTTCGTCAGGACGAGGATCCGCCCCTTTCCCGTCTGCTCTGCGCGGAACCAGAGCTTGCGGGCATTGAAGGTCGCTCCGGAGGCCGCGTCGATCGTGAAGAGGGCGGTTTCGACCGCATAGAAGGAGGAAAGGGCGTCGGCCAGGAAATCCGGATGGCCGGGCGTGTCGAGGAACTCGCAGATCTTTCCCTTCCAGGGCAGATGGAAGAGATGGCTCGTCAAGGTCTGCTTCCGATCCTTCTCCTCGGGCTCGGTATCCGAGATGCTCGAACCGTCCGCGGTGCTCCCATGGCGCGAGGAGGCCCCGGCCGCGAAGGCCATGGCGTCCAGAAGGGCGGTCTTGCCGGAGCCGCCGTGTCCAACGAGAGTGAGGGTCCTTAGATCGTCAACCTGATGCGCCATCCCTGGTCTCCTGGAAAGCGTCCCTCGGGGGGGCGTCCCCCGGAGCCCCGGGGTCCCCGAAGGGTATGAAGGGAGGGGCACTATACGGAATCCGCGCCTTCAGACCATGCCCCGAAACCCCTTCGGAGTCCGCCCCGGAAAGAGGGGGGGAAGCCTCCCTCCCGGAAGGAGGCACGGCTGGCGGAAAGAGCCCCCCTCGGGAGGGGAGGGAGTCCTGTGGGTTTCAGTTCGCGAGAACGATCTCGACCCGTCGGTTCCGGGCCTTGTCCCCGGGAGAGACCGGGTCGTAGGGACCGTAACCGACGATGACGATCCGGTCCGCGGGAACCCCGCCCTTCTCGATCAGCCAGGTCGCAACGGCGTCCGCCCGTTCGACCGAGAGATGCCGGTTGCTCCTGTACTTCTTCTTCGTCTTGCGGATCGGGTCGCGGTCCGTGTGCCCCTCGACCCAGATCCGTTTTCCCCGGTTCCGGAGGAGGAACTTGGCCAGCCGGTTCAGGAGGTTCCTTCCCTCCGGGGAGATCCGGGTGCTGCCCGGTTGGAACGTGATCTGATTCGGGAGTCCGATCGAGACCCGGCCGTGGCGATACCTCGCCTTGAGTTCGGGAAGACCGCTGCGTTCGAGATCCCGATTGAGTTCGTCCAGGATGCCGGTCTTCTTCGGTGCGGAGGCCTCGACGGCCTTGACGGGCTTCTTCGCCGAGGACAGAGCGGCGACCCTCGCCTTCAGGCGGTCGTTCTCCTCGCGGAGCATGCGGTTGCTCTCCCCCATCTTGGAGAGGCTGTTCTCGAGGTCCTGGATCGTCGCCTCCCGGGCGCGGATCATCTCCTGATACCGGGCCGTGCAGGAGGTGGAAGCGAGCAGGGCGAGGCAGGCGGCCCCGAGGAAGAACGGAGTGCGGATCTTGGCAGACATTGGCTCCTCCCTATGCGGATGAACGGATCACGGAACGCCCTGCGACCGTTCTAATCCCTGGACCGGCCCCGGCGCAACGACCGGAGGAAGAAAAGGGCCGCCAGGCAGAGGGCGGAGATTCCGAGGAGGGCGAGAGCCCCGTATCTGCTCGTCCGGAGCCAGAGGGGCCAATCCTCGAACAGGGCCTCTGCGAGGGTTTCCCCCGCGAAGCGGGCGCAGAGGGTGCCGGCCGCCAGGAAGGGGCCGAAGGGGATCTTCGGATCCCCGGTCCTGAACGCGATCAGGAGCCCCAGCAGGGCCCCGAGGATGCAGGCCAGGAGAAGGGCAAGAAGGGTTCCCTCCGGGCCGAGGAAGACCCCCGTGAAGGCCATGAACTTGACGTCGCCGAGCCCCATGGCCTCGGTCTTGTAGATCCGGGTCCCGATCCAGGCCACGAGGTAGAGGGCGCCGGCTCCCAGGGCCGCCCCCGCGAAGCCGTCGAGAAGGGCGCGGGCAGCCTCGGGGGAGCTTCCGATCTCCCGGGCCAGCCAGTGTCCGAGGTGGGATTCCGGCAGGAAGACGGCCGCCGCCGCACCGACGAGAAAGCCCAGGAAGTTCAGGACGTCAGGCAGAATCCGGAACTCGAGGTCGATGGCCGAGGCGGCCAGGAGATTCGCGACGAGGAAGGCGTCGACCAGGTAGTCCAGGACCCCCTCGAGCGAGATCCCTTCCCCGTCGGGGAGGATTCGGGCGGACTTCCCCAGGAAGAGCAGGAGGAAGGCGAGCCCGGCCAGCAGTTCGAGGATCGGGTACCGTAGGGAGATCCGCGCGCCGCAACAGCGGGCCCGGCCCCTCAGGAGGAGCCAGGAGAGAACGGGGAGATTGTCGAACCATGCGATCCCCCGACCGCAGGAGGGACAGCGCGAACGCGCCCCCCCCTCGAAGAAGAGACCGCGGGGGAGCCGGTAGACGACCACGTTCAAAAAGGAACCGACCATCAGGCCGAGCAGGGTGCAGGTGATCGCGAGAAGGTTTTCCAATTGGCGTACCGACCTCGAGGATAGCGTCCCTCCGACTGGATCGACTCCTTATCCCCTCGAGCTTGTGGCTTCCGGCGTCTTTCGAGCGGGAATCCTTCGCCTTTCCCCTCCAAGGTGTGTCGGAACGTGGATCCCCGCGAACCCCTACCGTCAATGCAGAAGGACCGAGCGCAGGACGAGGGCACCGGGCGGGAGGAGACGGCCATCCTGCACGATCGCGAGGCGTAGTTCCTCGACGAGACCGAGTTCAGGGAGTCGATCCGCCGTGACCCAGGGGGTCTTCTCCCCGCCCAGTCCGGGCTTCCGTCCCTGCCAGAACAGGCGGCAGCCCTCGGGAAGTACCGGAGGGTCGGTCCGGAGGCGGAGCCCGCCCGACCCTGGCCGCCGGAAGGCCCGCCAGGGGCCGACGGCCGCCCAGAGCCCGGGGAGGAGGGACCCCGGAGACGAACCGCCCACGTCCGAGACATGCCGGGCTCTCCTTTCCCGGTGGAGAGGCCATCTCCAGAGTTCCAGTCCGGAGCCCTTCCCCCCGAAGAACGGCCCCCTGCCCGCGAGGAACCCGGGAATCCTCTCCGGCCCCCCCTTCATCTCCCTCCCGATCCTCCCGTCGAGGCGGCAGATCCCGAGGACCTCGATCTCGACCCTCGGCTTCCAGAAGCCCCAGGTCGGTCGCGGATCGCCGATCCATACCCCCCCCCTCTTCTTCCTCCTCAGAGGAACGAAGGGAGACCCGGGTCCCTCGAAGCGGACGAGGAGATCCCCCTCGAGTTCGAAGGCCCCGAGGACCCGGATCCGGAGGGTGTCCACGGAAGGGGACAACACGAGGATGCAGCGCGCCCCCTTCTCGATCTTCCATCTGCGGAGGACCCGGAAGCCCGAGGCGGGGAGGATCCCAGATCCTTCCTTCCCGGAAGCCCGCGGATCCTTCTCCCCGGGTTTCAGAACGAGGGTCCCGCGAACCCTGAGGGAAGGGGGGGAGCCCTCTTCCTCGAAGGGAATCGAAGGCATTCGAAGCCCCCTGTTCCATTCGAGGGCTCCTTCGATCGGCAGGCCGAGACCGAGCGCCTCGGGATCCTCGGAAAGGGCTTGTCGGGGCTCTCCGAAGTCTTCCCGCCATCCCGAAGGCTCCGGAAAGGGAGGCACCCAGATGTCGATCCAGGCCCCCTCGGGGGAAGGCTCCGGCAGGGACACCCCCCCCCGCGTCCGTGCGGGGATCCGCAGGGACTCCAATCGATCGTCTAGCAAGCCTCTGGATCCGGTCTCTAAAAGGAGACGGTAGTGCCCGGGGGGGGGATCCCAGGCGGGACGGAGCAGGATCTCGGACCCGAAGCCCCCGTGCCCCTCGCGCCCGAGGATCGAAGCCTCGCGGAGAGGCACGGCCAAGCCCCCCGCCCCGGCCGGAAGGAGACGGAAGACCGAGGGGCGGACGGACGGAGGGTAGAGCGGACGACTGCAGCGGAGCAGGATCCGGACCCCTTCCTCATCGCGGTCGACGAGGACCTGGGGTTCGAGATAGAACGCGACCCGCCTGGAAGCGGGGAGAAGGACCGAGGGGATCCCCTCGGCGAGATCCTCCTCGGTCCAGGCCCGCCACTCCCGGACCCGCGTGCGCGCGAGGAAGGAACCGTCCGTTCCACGCAGGGTGTTGGATCGAGGAAAACCCGGCAACCTCAACCGATAGAGCCCCCCCGGCTTGAAGGAACCGGTCAGGAGTTCCGGATCCACCGGGGGACGGGGCCGAAACTCGACGACATGCCCCCGACATTCGAGCCTCCCTCCGACGGGAAGGCCCGAAGCGTCGAGGACCTGGACCGTATCCTCGGTCACGGAGGCCGGGTCCACCGCCCGATCGAAGAGGATCTCGATGGATTGGTTCAGGAAGAGGCGGTCCCCCAGGGGCTCGACCCGCCGGAGGACTAGGTTGGGGGGAGGGGCCGCCTCACGCGCGCAGGCGGAAAGCAGGACGGCGGCCCAAAGCAGAAGATGCGCACTGGCTGTCTCGCCCCTCACCCAGGAAAGCTTACCCCCGCTCCCGGTCCGGAATCAGTTTTTCGAGACCCTGTAGACGATCGCGAAGGAGTCGATGAACGGAACCCGCGCGGGCGTGACCTTCGTGTTGTTGTAGAAGGAGAAACGCCAGTTCAGGAAACGAGGTCCCTTCCCGGTTCGGTCGATCAGGAGCTTCGGATGCTTGACGTAGGGCGTCAGCCCTGAAGCGGCGACCCGGTCGGACTTCTCGTAGCGGTACTGCTCGCAGGCGTAGTTGGGGTTCAAGAGGTTTCCCCGGGAAGCGGCAGTCTCGGTGGCGGTGGGAACATAGAGGGTGTCGCTCTTGCTGAAGCTCTGCGCCCCCCGGAATTCGATCTTGATCGAGGTGCCGTCCGGCAGCCTCTCGAGGGGCGGATCGAGCAGGACCGCGAAATCGACCGGCCTCGTCAGGGGGCCGAGCAACGCGAGATTCGGAAAGCCGTTGGGATCGCGCGGCCAACCGTTCGGCCCGAGAACGGCGTTCTTCCCGGGCTGCAGGAGATCGACGTAGCCGTGCGTGACGACCGAGACCTTGCGTACGAAGTCAGCCTGGGCCCAGTAGATGTGGTCATCCCCGGGTGGCGCTTTGAAACGCCCGAGGATCGTGTTCAGGATCCACCCGCCCTGCGCGACCTTCTCGTTCACCGGATCGACGAGATGCTCGGTGTTCTGGTTGTCGATGCCGCCCGTGCTGTGTACCCGGAGCCAGGGCCAGATCAGCTTGGAGGTCTGGCTGTTGTAATAACCGTGGGGCGGAAGGGGCGTCGGCCAGATCGGACCGATGTACCCGATCTGGAAGAGGTTGTCGCCCTTGGCGAACCCGTTCTGGGCGTCGTCGGGGAAGACGAAGAAGTCGACGAGCAGGGGCAGGGCGATCGGGTTGAAATCCTGGGTCTTCGTGCCGAGGAAGTCGTCCGGCTGCCGGTTGTTGATGCCCCGGGCGATGCTCTTGTAGGTCTTCGGGTTCGTGTCCGTGACGTCGGCCTCGGGAATCCAGGGGCTCGTGCAGCTCTTCGTCGTATCGGGGTTCGTCGCGTTGTTCGGGTCCTGCGCCCCGCCGTAGCCGATCACCCGGTCGTTCTTCGAATCCCAGTCCGGGATCCTCCAGTCCCGCCAGGTGTAGCTCTTCGCGAACTTCGGATACGGGATGTAGGTGACCCCGGTGGCTCCGAGGAAGGAGTCGTTGGGGTTGATCTTGTAGACCCGGTCCTTGACGACCTGGACCCTCGGCGCGTTGTCGAGGTAATTTTTCTCGAAGTTCGCGACGAGCCCGCTTCTATAGCCCCCGACGATCAGGCATTTCGGGCGGGGGCCGGAGATCGCGGCGTACATATCCGGCCGCTTCTCCGAGGTCGAGAGCACGATCGACATCCGGTCGAAGACGTCGAAGGTCAGCAGGGTCGGCTTGCGGCCGATGAACGGCGCCCAGTGCAGCTGTTCGACGTCGATCGCCAGGTCGGTGACGGAGGTCGGATCGAGTTGGAAATCATCCTCGCGGTAGGTCATCTGCAGGCGGGAACCCTGGGGGATGAAGGGTTCGGCGATCCCGCCGGCCAGAGGCGGCAGGTTGACGATCATCGTCGGAGTCAAGTAGAGGGGCGGGAAGGGCGTCAGGTCCTTCTTGACCTTCGTGTTCGGATCGACCTGCGTGCAGGATCCCTCGGTTCCGCGCAGCACGTTCGGAAGGGTCTGGCTGTCGGCGTTCTTCGAGAAGCGGAAGGTCGGCCATCCGTAGAGCTTTCCTTCCCTCTGCTGGAACTGTCCGAAGTAGTCGAGAATCAGGCTCCCATCCTTCGTGCCGTCCTCGTCCGGACTGTTCATCCGCTGGAGATAGGCACCGACGAGATTGTCGGAGGCCTTCGGATCCAGGGTGAAGGAACTCGTGATCCCCGTGGATTCGCTCTCGTTGAAGAGGTCGAGTTCGTTCCCGGCGCGGTCCAGGGGGCCCTTCGGTCCGTCCTTGACGTGGATGTACCAGACTTCCTTCTTGCTCTTCTGGTGGAAGAAGCCCATCGGCCCGGAAAGACGCACCCCGGTCGCATCGTTGTCGGGATCGGCCTTCAATGAAGGCCATACGGCGAGGTTGCCGACCTTGACGTGATCGATGAACGCGAGCTTGGCGCCCAAGCGGTTCGCGAGGACAAGGTTGTCCTCCGGCCGGATGGAATCGAAGACCATCGGCTTGCTGAAGCGCACGATGACCGAGGCCATCGGGGAGACGTTCTCGTTCGGGGCGAGAAGTTGCCGCGTATCGGGATCGATCCTGGGGGGGGCGGGATCGAACTCGAAGAACTCGGCCAACCTGCCGGAGTCCCCGACGTCCTTCGTGTTTCCCTTGACCTTCACGACATCGTGGTAATGGACGAGGACCTCGCAGTCGGCGCCGAGCGGAAGGTTGCTGGCCTGGAAGGTCACCCGGTTCCCTTGGCTGTCGAAGGCTTCGACCTTGTCGACCTGCACCCAGACCGTCGGATTCCCGCCCCCGACTCCGAGGTTCTTGTCATTCTCGGCGACGGGGATGTCCTCGTTGACGATGATCTCGCCCTTCAAACGGACGGACTCCCCCGTCGGGGAGAGGACGTCTTGGAACACCACGTCGCCGAAGGCGAAGGGCCTCCCCTGCGGGGCGAAACGGCCACCCCTCGGTCTCTTGTCGATCGCCGACAGCGGACCGTCGACGAAGGGGATCCGGCCGCGGAGGATCACGTCGGCGAAGCGCTTGTTGAGGAGCAGGCGGCGGTTCGGGAGGTCCACGTCGAGGATCCCCATCGGCTTGCGGGCGACGATCTCGGGGGCCTCCCGGCTCGGGAGGTATCCGCGGTTCGGGTCCTTGGGATTCCCCGCCCGGAAATCGCGGATTACGACCTGTTCCCCGTTCATCCCTACGCTGTTGAGGGAGGAGCGGTTGTCCGCGGAGATCCGGAAGGTCTTCGCGACGACACCGGAGGTCGGGAGAGCGATCCGGATGTTCGCGGTCTTGTTGTCGAGGGAGGCGGGAAGCCCGACGGGATTCGGTGAACGCCCCCGCGCCTCCCGTCCGGTCACCTCGGGGTCGATGATCAGGTAACGCCCGTTCTCCTTGGAGACCACGCGCACGGAGACCGGCCCGTAGGCCTGCGAGGGGGAGAGGACCGCGGGATCCCCCGCCAGCCTGAGGACCTGGACGGCGGAGGGGTGAGCGACGAAATAGGACGAATCCAGACCGAGAGGCCGGTCGAAGGTCAGCTTGATCCCCGCGTCCGCCGGAACCGCGGGCGGGGGAAGGCTGTTCCCCTTGTTGAACGCGTTGTATGGGGCGACGGAGATCAACCCGGCCTTGGCACTGGCCAGGGCCCGGTCGAAGGCCTGCTTCTCGGCGGGATGCCGGTCGTCGAAGAGGATCAGGAGTTCCCGGTGCCCGACGGCCGGATCGTAGGGCATGAAACGGTAGCGGGCGGCTCCAGTCGCGAAGGGGTCCTCGTTCTGCACCTGGGGGCTGATGAGCACATCCCTCTCGATCAGGACCGGGCGTCTCTTGGAGGCCACGAGGCGGTCGGGATCCCCCGAGTCGACCCTCCGGTAGGCGTAGACGTCGACGACCCTTCCGAACTCGACGGTGAGCAGGCTGGCCCGGACCCCGCCCTTGGCCGCGTTGTTGCCGGCCTGCTTCGCGTTCCCCCCCCCATCGCAGGAGGCGAGTCCGAGGACGACGACGAAACCGAGGAAAGGAAGGAATCCCTTCTGGAGATGACTCATGTCCATGGTTCTTGGTTTTCTCTTCGCTGGAATCCGGTGGGAATAGGGGGCGGCGGCCCCCTCCTCCTCAGAAACGGTAAGGGAGGAGGAGGAAGCGGAGAGCGGGCTTCTTGGTATCGGGGCCCACCTTGACCGGTCCGGAGTTCACGTCCGGGTTCTTGTAGTCGTAGCTGAGATTGAACCGGACCATCATCTGCACATAGGGATAGTGCAGGGCACGCAGTTTTTCCTGATTGCTGCCGGGACCGGAGGTCTCGAGATCGCTGACGAAGGTTCCGAGCTTCGTCGGGAAGCGGTTGCTGTCCGTGGTCGGATTCTTCGGATCGTCGTACTTCGGCGCCCAGGGACTCTTGTGGAAGGCGAAGCCGATCTGGATGTTCGCGAGCGGGTAGAAAAAGGTCTTCCCTCCCACGTTCACGGAGTAGACCTCGCCCAATCCGCTGCTGCCCTCGGTGACGACGTCGAAAAACTTCGCGAGGATCTCGCACTTGTCCGTTCCGTTCGGAAGCGCGCCCTCGGAGGCGTCCAGGTAGATCGTGCTCTTGTCGTGCCCCAGGATCTTCCAGTCGCCGAGGCTCGTCCCGGCCTTGTTGATCAGGCGGGCGCGATAGTTCTGGTAGCGCCCGTCGCCCGGGAGGGCGGCCTTGGCCAGGCGGACGACATGGGCCGATTGGGTCCGGATCGTCGCGGAACCGGCCGAGGCCGAGGCCACCGGGAACCGCGTTGTCCCATTGATCGGAACGACCGGTGGAGTGTAGAGCCCGTTCGCGGGATTCGTCGCGAGATAGCCCGCGGTCAAGCCGGTCTTCTGGACGCCGGCGAAGCGGTACTCCGGCCCGGCCTTGGCCGGGGCTAGGAGGGCCCGCGGACCCGCGCCCGTGCTCGTCACCTCGCGGCGCAGGGTCGCCCCCGTCGAAATCCAGCGGGTCCTCGCCTGGGAGAAGCGACTGAAGGGCGCCGGCATCAGGATCGGGTTCGGGCGGATGTCGCCGCCGAAGAGATAGCGGATCTTGTCCCCGGAGGGCGCGGGCTTCCCGCTGGACTCGAGGACCTGGATGTTGTCGTCGAGGACGTTCTTGGTCCCGTCGGAATCGCTCCCGGGAGGAGTCATCAGCTGGACGACGCCCATGCCGCCGAAGCCCCCGAGATTCGGCCGGCCGGTGTTCCAGTACCCCGCCCCGATGTATTTCAGTCGGCGACCCGAGCTGGCCCCGATCCCCCCGTCCGCGGTGATCGCGAAATCGCTGTTCCAGGGCTTGGTGCCGGAACTCCAGGTCCCGCCGTGCTTGTAGATGTCGATGCCGGTGGCTGACATCAGGACGACCATGCCTCCCGATCCGCCGCCGCCGCCGCCTCCCTGGAAGGAGGAGCCCGCCATCTCTCCGCCGCCGCCGTTCCCGCCGTCGGCTGAAATCAAGCCCTGGGGTCCGACGGTGATCTTGCCGAGGGCCTTGATGACCAGGGCTCCTCCGGCCCCGCCGCCGCCGCCGGCCTTCTCGTCCATGATGTAGTTCGTCGTCGCCTGGCAACGGGCGCCGCTGCTGCGGTCACCGCCGCCGCCACCGCCAGACCCGCCGACGGGGGCCTTCAGCTCGCCGGTGACGACCTCGCCCTTCGGGGTCACCTGGCGTCCCCAGAAGTTGTTGATGTCGGACGAATCCTTGAAGAGGATCGGGCCCGCGGCCCCGCCGGCCGGAGGCGGGGATCCCCCTCGGCCGACCCCTCCGTGTCCCTCGATGATCTTGTGGAAGTTGGAGGTCCCCTTCTTGTATTGCCCGTAGTAGTCGGGATCCCCTTGGACGGCCTGGCTCCCACCGCCGCCGCCCGCTCCGGCCCCGGTTCCCGTACAGTCGGTCTTGCCGCCCTTGCCGCCGCCGCCGGGGAACTGCCGCGGTCCGAACCCGTCTTCGCCCGTCAACGAGACCATACCCGTCTTGGGGCTGCCCTGGCCGCCGTTGCCCCCGCTGCAGGCGCCGGCTCCTCCCGCCGTCGGGAAGTTCGCCGAGTTCAAGGTGTCGACCGAGGCGCCGTCCCCCCCGTTTACGGAGAGATGCCCGCGGACTTCGACGTTTCCGGTCGCGAGGAAGACCATCGGGTTCGGCCCGACCCCCCGAACCGTGACCCCCGCGGGGATCTCGACGTTCCGGAAGCTGAACACCCCTCCCGAGACGGTGAACGGAGGACCGTTCTTCGGGGTGACCGTCGTGAAATCGGTGTTGAGCACGACCTCCTTGGTCAACGGACCGTAGTCGAAGAGGGTCTGGAGCCCCTCGAAATCGAAGGACGCGCTCAAGACACCGTTCTTGACCTCGGCCACGGGATCGAGGAACGGGGCCTCGGGATCGAGGAGATCGTCGTTCTGGAAGGTCAGCACGACGGCGTCGAACTGCGAGGCGAAGGCCTCCTCGGTCTGGAAGGTCCCGACGATCGGGATGTAGGAGGCGTCCTGGACGTTGGATTCGCCGGAGATGTCCTCGAGGTCCGCCAGGACCATGATGCGGATCTTGGCGTTGTTCGGGAGGACCCCGTCGGGCCGCAGAACGACCGTCGCACCCGAGCTGTCATTCTCGGGCATCTCGACGGCGGAGGGGATCCACTGGCGGTCGCCGAGTTCGGGATCGTCGTATTCGAGATAGATCCGCCCCTTGTTCCGGAACACGAAGTTGAGGGGATCGGTATCCTGCCGGAGCGGAACGTTCGTGCTCGCCGGGTTCAGGGGTTGGTTGAAGCGGAGACGGACTTCGACCGGCACCTCGCCCAGCCGATTCAGCGTGACCTTCGTCCCGACCTTCGGGCGGATGTCGATCTTCGAGACCCTGGGCCCTCCCACCTTCGTGTCCAGGAAGAGTTCCCTGGGCGTCGTGCCGGAGTTCGTCCGGAAGGTCAGACTCCGGATTGGAGACGCGGCGGAGATCTGGCGCCCGTCGGCGTCCTTGATCGACGGGGAACCGCCTCCCTTGGCCGAGCCCACCAGGCTGACGATGTACTGCCGTCCCGGACGGAATCCGCCATTGGTGTAAGTATCGTTGCTCGGAAGCTTGGGCCGGAACTCCAACACCTTGTGGTCGATCTCGCCGACGTCGTTCTTCCCGTAGGCGAAGGTCCCGACGACCTGTTCCGAGACCGGGTTCCCACCCAGGTCGAAGACCGAGAAGGCCACGGAGTTGAAGTTCACCGAGTCCAGATCGATCGGGTTGCTGAAAAAGATCTTCAGGCTCTGATTCAGGAAGATCCGCCCGTTGTTCGTCGGCTCGGTCTTCAGGACCAGGAACGCTCCTCCGGTCAGGGAGGAGGAGGACCCGCCGGAGCAACCCGGCAGGGCCAGGGCCGCGATCCAGAGAAGGCCGAGGAGGCCGGACTTGGCGAGGACGCCGGAACGCTTGGGGAAGGATTGGGCCATTTGAGTCATCGGGCATCTCCGATGGGAACGGAATACGTATTTTCTCGTTGTGGAAGTCATGGACCGGAGAGGTCCACTCGGGACCGCCGGGGGGGGATGTATGCCTAGGGCTTCTCCTCGATACGGTAGATCAACGCGAAAGTATCCATGCTCGGCAAGATCGGCGGATCCGTTTCGACGTTGTTCTCGAAGATGAAGCGGAAATTCATTAGGCGCGTGTCCTTGGGCGCCATGTAGTAGGCGCTGAGGAAACGCGAATCGAAGAGCTTGTTCGGGTCTTCGGTGTATTTCGTCAATCGCTGGGTGTACTGATAATCCCACTTGTAGCCGGAAGATGCGTTCACCCTCCGGACATGGGCGTCCCCGGCGACCAGGGGGTCGTAGGGCGCGAAACTCCCCCGACCCACGTCCGCCCCACGAAACTGGGGAATGATCTTCGTCCCGTTCGGCAAGGACGACAGGGGAGGCTCGATCACCATGTCGAACTTCGGAACAGTGTTCGGAGTGAAGGTGTACGGTCCGAGCCTCGGATCGTTGTCCTTGTTCGTTTTCGCGGCGTTGTGAGGATCCGCCAGCGGGATGAACCCGGACGTGGCGACCGAGAACCTCTTCAGGAAATCGAAACGGGCCCAGTAGAAGGTGTTGTCCCCCCAACGGGTCCTCCCTCCTGTCGGGGTCCAACCGCCCTGAGCGGTCGTTTGGGAAGCCGGATTCACCTTGTTCGTCGAGGATGTCGTCCTGCCGCCGGCCGAGTAGGCGCGCCAGACGGGCATCGGAGAGGAGGTCACCGTGATCGCGATCTGCCAGCCGTTGGCCCCCGTCGCCTTCCAGGGGTTCCCCTTCGGAAGATTCGGATCGTCGGGATAGGACCAGAAATCGGCGAGGAGGGGAAGAGCGATCGTTCCGATCCTCCCGTCCTCGGGTCTCCAGTTCCGGAGATAGGGATTGGATCCGTCCCACCGCGTCTTGAACGGACTGAGGATCGAGAACTCGCCGTCTCCCCCTCCGGTCAGGGTCGAACGCTCGTCCCTCCATGTGAAGTAGGGCTTCTGGAAGGTAGGAAGAGGCAGATAGCGCCGGATCTTGTTGGGCTCGAAGACCGAATCCCTATGGCGGAAAACCAGAGTCTGATCGAGGAAAGCGGGATGGGGAGCGGGCCTTTCCTCGATGTTGACCCGATCGTTGTAGGAGGTCGCCTGGGGTTTCATGTTTCGGGCGTAGTTCAGATAGAACGTCGAGTTGAGCCCTGAGGACGGATAGAACGGCAGGGCCGAGGAGTTGCCCACGCAGGGACTCGGCCGGCGCTCGGAATGCCCGAGATAGAGGGTCAGGCGGTCGAAGATGTCGAAGCTCGTCCTCGGCGCCCTCGGGGAATCCTGGAACGGCGCCCACCACATCTGCTCGACGTCGAGGTTGAAATCGAAGGGGTCGGTCCTGGACAGGGACAGGTCGATCTCCCGCCAGACGGTCTGAAGGCGGCACCCTAGGGGGTTCAAGGGATTCTGAATCGGCTGCTTCAAGGTGGTCAGCGCGGTCAGCGGCGCGCGCGTCCCGGAAGGACAGAAGGACAGCGCGGGGTCCGAGGGCGAGGGGATCTGGTTCTTGTCGTCGGCATAGGCAGAGACCCGGGTCGTCGGACGCCCGTGGATCTTCCCGTTGAAGAAGAAGAAGGCCCCGAACAGGTCCGCCAGGGTCCCGCTGTCCTCGTCCTCGTCGGCCGCGAGGAAGCGCCGCACGAGATTGACCACCCGGTTGTTCGGGTAGAGGGGTTCGCCGTTCTTGTTCCTGCGCGTATCGAGGAAGAACTCGATCGAGATGTTCTCCTTCAGGGGTTGGCCCGGGCTCTGCGTGAACTGGAGATCGACCGGATTCCCGGAAAAGTCCCGGATCCCCTTGTTGCCCCCGATCAGGTGCAGGTAGTAGGGCCGGTTTTTCGCCCGCAGGGTGTCGTCCAGGTAGAAACCGAAGGGAGGCGAGAGCCGGACGGCCGTCGCGGAACCGTCCTCGTCGAAGACCTGCGCGTAGATCAGATGCGGAGTCCCGTCCTTCGGAGTCAGGACGGTCTTCGTGCTCGAACTCGTCGCAAGGATCAGCGAATCGGTCGATTTGACGGTCGCGAGATCCACGGGCTTCGAAAACCTCACGATGACGGAGGCGAAGGGGGAGACGTCCTTGTTGGGTTGGAAGGTCTTGCCCGCCTGCTGCACGGGGGGCGGGGAGAAGTTGAGGAAGTAGGTCGGGTTGTCCTTGTCTCCGTTGAACTCGGTCGAGAGGACGGCGATCGGCGCGTTGTCGATCAGCCAGGGCTCCCGGAGCTTCAGGTCCGTCGGGTAGCCCGGGCGCTTCGCGGGGTCGTAATTCTCGAAAAGCGTCGCATCACGCACGAGGACGGTGACGTGCTGCTCGGCAGCCTTCCCCTTGTCGCCGTCGGGGTCCTCCACGATCTCGGTCACGGCCGCGGCCTTCCCTTCGGAACCCGGAGGGAAGAGCTTGATCACGTCGCCTCGGTCGAACTCGTGCTTGATCCCGGCTTTGTAGATCGTCAAACGCTGGACGGTCGGAGAGAGGATTTCGACCTTCTCCAGACGCATCGGAAGCTCCCCGATCATCCGGGGCGGAATGACGTCGCGGATGAAACCGCGGGAGATCCCGACGCTGTCGTCCTTCGCGTTGCCGGAGCGGAAATCGCGGATGAGGGACTTCTGGCCTGCGAGGTTCGTTCCCAGGGAGTTCCCGTTCACGTTCTGGCGGAGTCCGCGCAGGCGCAGGGGGCCCTCGAGGGCGATCGCGATCCGGATGTTCGCCCCGGACGAGTTCTGACTCTCGGGAAGCCCGCTCGCGTTGTTCGGGACGTTCAGGAGAGCCCCCTCGGCCCCGAGAAGGACGGGGTCCAGGATGATCTGGTCCCCTTTGTAGGCGATGCGGGTCGGAATCAAGCGGAAATCGCCGCGGGGGTCCCCGTCGGTCGGATCCCCGAGGATCTCGAGCAACTGGACCGCCTCGTTGTTCCGGATCCCGATGACCCGATCGTTCTCGTCCTTGACGAGGAAGAAATCCTCCGTGACCCCGAGGTCCTTGTTGAAACGTAGGCGGATCCCTCCGTTCCGCGGGGCGACGCTGAAGGGCAGGGCCCCGGTGTCCTGGCCGTAGTACCCGGGAGAGATCCGGATGACCTTGTCGTCGAGAGCATCGACCGCGGCCCTGAAGGCCGGAGAGCCGATCTCGCGCGTGATCAGGAGCTTGGGCTGCAGGGTATCGGGATCGAAACCGATGAAGTCGTAGAGGACCTCGCTGTCCAGCTTGTTCTCGTTGGTCTGGCGTTCGTCCTGGATGTCCGGCCCTACCAGCATGTCCTTCTGGTAGAGCTGGAGGATCGTCCGCCCCCTCTTGTCGACGGTCTTCAGGCCGTAGACATCCGCGAGGCGGCCGATCTCGATCCCGATCAGCTCCGCGTTCCCGCCCGCCTTCGCCGTCCCTCCGGTCGAGGCGGAACCTCCCCCGCCGCAGGAAGCGAGAAGGGCGGCCCCGAGCAGGGCGACACCCAGACCCCGACGGAAGCGGCGAGCGGGGAGAGCGCCGGGAATGGTGTGCGTGGCGTCGCGCTTCATAAGGCTACTCATATCAAGGGGTTGTCAGCAGGCATCCCGGACTCGACCGGGGGGTTCCGGAGGAGGACCCCACGGGGAAGCAGGAACAATCGTCGATCGACCGGGATCGCCCGGAAGCTTGACCGGGAACTCCCGGAAGACGAAGGTCCCCGGCACCGGTGCGAGCGGGCCCGAAAAGCATACCTCATGCGTCCCCGGGGGGCGACGGCGGATCATGAGGAGGAACCTTCGGTCCCGGGCTGGAGATCCGGAGAAACCCTGGAAGTTCCGAGCAAAGGTCATTCCGGAGGCGGCCACCTTTCGAAAAGGAACACAAGATCCTTTGCGACAAGAGATTGGGTAAAACCCATCCCCTCCTGGAGCTGAGGTCCCGAGCGGTGTCGCTCAGGAAGAGACCGAGGACGCCCATCCGGGCCCGTCTTCGCCCGGCCGGAGGATGCACCCGCCTCCGGGAGGATTGGAGGATTATCGAAACGACGACCCCGTTCAGACGGTCTCTGTCTCCCGGCCGAAGCCCGCCTCCCGGGCGCTCTCCGGATCGAGGAAGTAGACCCGCCTGTCGGGACGGATCCTTCGAGCCTCCGGGGAGTTCCCGCGATGGAGGATCCGCGATTCCTTGTGGGCGACGAAGAGGGGGCGCTCTTCCCACCCGCAGAACACGCATTGGAGCAGGGGGGGGAGATCCTCGAGGATCCAGAATTCCGGAGACAGGTATCGACGCCCCTCCCGGACCGTGATGCATTTGGGATTCCGGCAGCGGATCCCGAGATCGGAGAGGTAGACCGCGGGGCGCTCCGGGCGGAAGGCCGGAACCCCGAGCTCGATCTTCCCAAGGAGGAAGGCGAGCAGCGCCATCCGGATCGGGACCCCGAGGGCCGCCTGGCGGAAGTACAGGGCCCGGGGATCCCGGTCCAGGTCGTAGGAGATCTCGTCGACCCGGGGGAGGGGATGCATGACCCTCGCCTCCTTCAAGGGCCCCTCGGAGAGGGTCCTCGGGCCGAGGCTCGGGTAGCCCTCGTCCAGGTCCTCTTCCCCGTGGCGTTCCCTCTGGGAGCGGGTCATGTAGACCGCGTCGATGTGCTCGGGACGAAGGTCCTCGCGGCCCAGGAAGAGAGACTGCTGATGGGGTTTTCCGGGGGTGATGTAGATCGCGTCTTGTCGTGGAACCAGGCCCTTCAGGTCCCCGATGCCGACCCGTTCGACCCGCGCCCCCCACCGGCGCTCGAGCCGCCGGAGAACGTGGTCGGGAATCTCCATCCCCGGGAACGGGACGCAGGCGATCCGCCCCCCGAAGCGGGCGAGGGCGTAGGCGAAGGAGTGGATCGTCCGGGAATACTTGAGATCTCCGCAGAGCACGACCTCGAGCCCCTCGAGACTCCCCTTCTCCCGCCACAGGGTGTAGAGGTCGCAGAGCGTCTGCGTAGGGTGCTCGTGGGCGCCGTCGCCGGCGTTCACGACCGGAACCTCCGCGAAGCGGGCCACGACCCGCGCGGCCCCCTCGTCCCCGTGGCGCAGGACGATCAGGTCGGCGTACCGCCCGCCGACGACCCTCGCCGTATCGGCCAGGCTCTCCCCCTTCGCGGCACTCGTCATCGGCCCCTGCGTAGCAGAGATCACCCCTCCCCCCAGGCGGAGCATCGCAGACTCGAACGAGAGCCGCGTCCTCGTCGAAGGCTCGAAGAAGAGGGTCGCGAGGATCGAACCCGGACAGAGGGCGGACCAGGCCTTCAGATTTTCCTGGAAACGGTCGGCTCGCTCGAAGAGCGCGAGGATCTCGTCGTTGCCGAGGTCGTCGATCGAGACCAGGTCCCGCTTCCCGCCGTCCGTCATGGATCCTCGTTCCCGCCCGTCGAAACCCCGCCGCCGCCTCCGCCGCCCGGCCCGGGCGCATCCTCCCCGGGACCGTCGGATCGCGCAAGCTCCTCCAGATGTTCGCGGGGAATCGGAGGGATCCACGCGGCCTCGACGCGGGGGGGACGGGAGGGCATGCCGAGCCTCCGGCAGACCTCACCGAGAACCCGGTCCCGGACCTGTTCCGGAGGATCCCCCGCCAGATCCACCTCGAGTTCCCCCGTGGGGAGGGGACCGCAGGAGGTTCCGGGGAAGGTCCCGGGCGCTCCCGTTCGGATCCGGAGGCGGGGAAGGTCCGAGAGCCCCCCCGCCTCGAGCAGGGTCTCGAACTCCCTTTCGACCCCGAACCCGGATCCGGGCCGGCAGAGCAGGAGGAGGTCGGCGCGACCCGCCGCCTCGATCCCGCAGGAAAAAGCCTCCCGGTCAAGGGAAGCTGGCCGGTCCGGAAAACCGGCGGTATCGAGGAGGCGGAAGGGCCAGCCTCGCCAGGCGAGATCCAGGGGCACGGGATCACGTGTCAGGCCGGGATGCGGCCCGGCACGGATTCGCTCGGCTCCCGCAAGGAGGTTGCAGAGGCTGCTCTTGCCGGCGTTCACCGGGCCGAGGACGGCGAGGACCTTCGGACGGAACAGGGGCAGGAAGACCTCCCCCCGGGCAAGCAGGCGGCGGGCGTTCCCGGCCGTCTCTTCCTTCGGCCACCGGTCCCCAACCCGGGATTCCCCCCTCGCGGCGCGGAGGAAGCCCGCGAGCCCCTCCGGCCCGCATTGAGCCAGGGCGACGCGGCACCCCTCGCTCGTCGGGGCTCCGAGAGCCGTGGCGAACAGGGCTCGTTCGATCTCCCCCTCGAACCACTCCCGGGCCGCACGCTCGGCCCGGCCCGGCTCTCCGGAGGAGGCCCCGCCCCCCGATCCCCAGGACTCGAACAGGCTGCGGAGCCTGTAGGGGTTCCCATGCAGGTGGAGTTCGATCCCCCCGTCCCGGGGATCCCCGAAGCAGAGCACAGGTTCTCGAGTCCCCCCCGGGGCCCGGATCCGGCAGAGGAAGTGCTCCCCCGGATGCGGCGCCCTCCGGCAGCCCAGTTTTTCAAGGCATCTCCTCCCCGCCTCGCCCTCGAAGCGCAGGACGGCGAGGGCCGACTCTCCGAGGGGGGTCAGGAGGCGGACGGAGGGGAGCCCGCGCTTCACCCCTTCCCTCCATTCGCAAGACCGAGTTCCTCGACCCACAGACGCAAGCCCCTGCAAACGAGGTCGGGGACGACTTCGCCCTCACCGAGCACCTCCCGGAGCCGCGCGGCGTCCCCACCCGTCAACCACAGGCGATCCGGCACGCCCTTTGCTCGGCGGGCGAAGCTCCTGGCCGAGACCAGGACTTCCCGGGCCGTGCCCCGGAAGGCAGCCGCCAGGCCGGTTCTCAGGTTCCCCTCGGTATCCCGGGGGACCTCATCCCCCACGATCGCGGACCCGCCCCGAGCCATCTCCACCTCCAAGCGGAGCCCGGGGGCCGAAGTGGAGACCGCCTCGACGAGCGCCCCGAAGCCGGGGGCGATCGCGAGGCCGTAGATCCTCCCCTCGGGATCCACGGCGCTGGCCGTCAGGCAGGTTCCTGCATCCAGCACGAGTCCGCCCCCGGCTCCCACGCGGAGGGCGTGGCAGGCCAGACGGCGATCGGGCCCCATCTCCTCGGGCCGGTCGTAGGCCGGATCCCCGGGAAGCGGGAAATCGAAGCCGGCCCAGAGCCCCTCCGGAACCGGCAGGCCATGGATCCTGGGGAGCCCCCGCGAGGCGGCGCCGAAGACCCGGGTCACCCCCCGGAGGGCGGCGGCGAGATCGGCTTCGTCCCCGCCCCCCTTGAACCTGCGGAAGGCATGGATCTCGCGGCTCCCCTCGAAGACCCTGCCCTTCAGGCTGCTGTTCCCGAGATCGAGGAAGAGGGAACGGGGAGGCATCGAGTCCTCGCGTTCGTCAGCGCCTGTCCGGAGGAGCCTGAAAGGTTCGCACGACGCGACGCCCGTTGCTGAGGAAAGTGAGTTCGAAGGTCCGGACCCCCCTGCGCCATTGCTCGCGCCCGGTCCGGATCGCGGAAGACTTGCCCTTGACCGGGGTCCCGTTGACCTCGATCAGGATGTCGCCCGCCTTCACCCCGAAGGAGCGGAGGCGTTCGGGGACCTTCCGAAAGCTGATACCGGTGACCTTGATCCTCCGGCCGGGATTCTTCGGGTCGCGCCACCAGTCGACGAAGTCCTCCGCGCCCGTCTCCCGGAGCACCTCGTCGTATCGATCCTGGAACCGGTCCCGGTCCTTCCTCGAGACCATCCAGACGTTGCCCTCGAGGCGTTTCGTCACCTCCCCCGGATCCTTCCACTTCCCCCCGCGGCGTGCTTTCGGCGACGGGGACGCGCTCCCGGAACTCCCTCCGGCTCCGAATCCCTCGGGAAGATCCCCGAAGGACTCGTCGGAGATCGAGAACTGTCCGAGGTGCAGGGTCTCACGGATCCTGCGGCCCTTCCCCTCGGGATCGGGCCGGCTGAAGATCGTCCCGAGCCCGTCCTTCGTAACCCCCTCGAAACGGACGAGATCGTAGGGCTTGTAGAGACTGTCCCCGATTCTCAGGTCCTGGTAGATCGCGAGCCCTCCCCCCAGGTCTGGGTTCGGAACCGAATCCCTGGGACCGGCCGGGAGGTCCCCCGTCGTCGGCCCGTCCGGCACCTCGACGTTCGGGTCGAGATAGAGGACCTGGATGTAGGCCGTGTCGCCCGGGGCCCCGAGGAGCAGGCGGGGCTGGATGATCTCCGCCAGGGGTTTGATCGGGGGCTTCGGAGGCTCCTCTTTTTCCCGGGGTCCCTCGTCGGGGACCTCGACGACGGGCACCTTCCCGACCCAATTCGCAGTCTGGATCTTCTTCCACCAGGGATGATAGGCCTTGGAATAGTTCCACGAGCTGCGTTCGGGTTGGGTCGCAACACCCTTCGCGCGCAGCTCCTTCGAGATCGCCGTGAACTCCTTGGCCGTCCTGGGAACCGGGACCCAGGTCATCGTCATGGCCTTCCGGGCCTCCCAGACCATCAGTCCCAGGAAGGTCGCCGCCAGCCCGTAGATCCCCAGTCCTATCGTCTCCGTCCGCATTGATCCGCCATTCCTCGCCGGGTCCCGTTCGGGTCCCTGGATTCCTAGGATAGACGGGGGGAGGGTCGCCGTCTTCCCGGATCCTTCCGAAAGGAAGGAAGGGAACGGGGGCCGGAGGCCGTGCGCGAACCGCGGCCCCTCAGGCCCGGATCCCGGCCGACATCCCGCCCTTCGTGATGCCCCGCATCTGGAGCTTCAGCTCATCGGGGTTGTCGGAGGCCGCCAGGGCGTCCTCGAGTTCGATGTTCCCTGATTCGAAGAGACGGATCAGAGACTGGTTGAAGGTCATCGTTCCGTAGTACGAACCCTCGGCCAGGGCTTTCGGAAGCTCCCGGGTCCTCCCCTCTCCGAGCATCTCCCGAACGGTCGGGGTATTGATGAGGACCTCGACTGCCGGCATCTGCCCCTCGCCGTTCTTCAACCGGATCAACCGCAGGCTGATGACCCCCGCGAGATTCAGGGCCAGCTCCATCCTGAGCAGGTCGTGCTGGTGCGGAGGGAACAGGGAGATGATCCGCTCGACGGTCTGGACCGAGTTCACGGTGTGGAGGGTCGAGAAGACCAGGTGGCCGGTCTCCGCCGCCTGGATTGCGGCCTCCATCGTCTCCTTGTCCCGCATCTCGCCGATCATGATGACGTCGGGCGCCTGACGCAGGGCCTGCTTCAGGGCCGCCGCGAAGCTCGGGGCGTCGGTTCCGATCTCCCTCTGACTAATGATGCTCCGCTTGTCCTCGAAGAGGTACTCGATCGGATCCTCGATTGTGATGATGTGCTTGGCCTGGGTCTGGTTGATGTATTCGACCATGGAGGCGAGGGTCGTCGACTTGCCGCTGCCCGCGACCCCGGTCGCAAGGATGAGGCCCCGCTCGAGCTTCGCGAGCTTCTGGAGCGACTCGACCGGAAGGTGCAGTTCCTTGAAACCCGGGACGTCGCGCTTGACGTGCCGGAAGACGAGGCTCACCCGCCCTCCTTGGAGGAACACGTTGCAGCGGAACCTCCCCAAGCCCTCGACCGAAACGGCGCGATCGACCGACCCTTCCCTACGGAAGCGGTCGAGGCCCGACTTCCCGACCAGGGTGTCCAGGAACTCCCTCGTGACCTCCGAGGGGATCTTCTGATCGGAGACGAAGCGATACTGGCCGTTCAAACGGATCGCCGGGTAGCTACCGGTCTTGAGGACGAGGTCGGAAGCCCCTTCCTTGACCATCAGTCTGAGGAATTCCTCGATCTTCATCATGGGCGGCTCCTTCGGGAGGATGCCCCGGCCGGAAAACGGCCCGGAGATCCCGGTCTCTCATCCCCTATCGGCCGGGGGATGCCCGGCCCTTTGCCGGCCCTCCCCGGAATCCCCCTCGGCCTCCCCGGCGAGGAGTTCGGAGATCCGACGGCGGAGTTCCTTCAGCCCCCGGTGGCGGATCGATGACAACGGGAGGACGGGGCTTTCGAGGGCCTCGGCGAAGGCCTCGAACCTGGCTTCCGCCCCGGGTCCCTCGATCTTCGTCCCGGCAACGAGGGAGGGCCGCCCGGCTAGCTGCGGAGAATAGGCCTCGAGTTCCTTCCGGATCCCCGTATAGGCCTCGAAGGGGTCCGGTGCATCCTCCGAACAATCGACGAGATGCAGGAGGATCCTCGTCCTCTCGACGTGCCGGAGGAAGCGGTGGCCGAGCCCCTTCCCCTCCGAGGCCCCCTCGATCAACCCGGGGATGTCCGCCATCACACAGCTGCGGAACTCGCCGAGTTCGACGATGCCCAGACAGGGACGAAGGGTCGTGAAGGGGTAGGAGGCGATCTTGGGTCTCGCGGCCGAAAGGACCGAGAGGAGAGTGGATTTGCCGGCGTTCGGAAGACCGATCAACCCGACGTCGGCGATGAGCTTGAGGACCAAGAGGAGTTCCCTCTCCTCTCCCGGGAGTCCTTTCTCGAACCGGCGGGGCGCGCGATTCGTCGAGGTCGCGAAGGCCTTGTTCCCGCGGCCCCGCTTCCCGCCCCGAGCGGCGACCAGCCGCGCTCCGGGCTCCACGAGATCGCCGAGCACGTTCCCGCGCAGAGCATCCTTGACGACCGTTCCCGGCGGGACCCGGAGGACGAGATCCCGCCCCCGAGCGCCGGTGCAGTTGTTCGGCCCGCCCGGACGCCCGTTCCCGGCCTCGAAGACCCCCTGTCCCCTCAGGGGGTGCAGGGACGATTCCATTGGATCCGCGAGGAGGATGACCGCCCCGCCGTCCCCGCCGTCTCCGCCGTCCGGGCCACCGCGAGGAACGTATTTCTCTCTGCGGAAGGACATGCAGCCCTGCCCCCCCTTGCCCCCCCGGACGGAGATCCGGATCTCATCGAGAAACACGGCCGCCCCCCGCCGGTAAACGGGGTCCAGGGCCCCGCCGAAGTTCAGTTCTCGATCGGTTCGACGTGGACGCGCCGGTTCGACTGGTAGCGGACGACGCCGTCCGCGGTCGCGAAGAGGGTGAAATCATTGCCCAGCTTGACGTTGCGCCCGGGATGGAACCGCGTCCCAAGCTGGCGGACGAGGATCGATCCCGCCGTGACCCGTTGCCCCGCATAGACCTTGATCCCCCGGAACTGGGGGTTCGAGTCGCGGCCGTTCTTGGAGGTTCCCTGCCCCTTCTTGTGTGCCATGACTCCCTCCGCACTCAGCCTTCGATCGAACGGACCCGGGCCCTCGTGTACTTCGCCCGGAAGCCCGTCTTGCGGCGGTAGCCCTTCCGGCGCTTGAACTTGCCAATGACGAGTTTGGGCCCCGGAACGGCTTCCAGGATTTCCAGGACGACCCGGGCCCCCTCGACCAGGGGGGCGCCGATCCGGGTTTCCTCCCCTCCCAGGACGCAGACCTCGTCGAGGACGAGTTCCTGTCCCGGCTCCCCCTCGGGGAGATGGTCCAGGAGCACGAGGTCCCCTTCTTCGACGCGGATCTGGCGGTTGCGGTCCTTGACGATGGCGTACATCGGAACGGCCTTTCAGGAATCGGCGGGGGCCGGTATCCCGGCGGAAAAGGGCGGGGATCCTACCCCCGTCCCGAGAGCCCTGCAAGACCCAGGCCCCCCCTTCTCCGCCCCGACGCCGTGGGAGCGGCCCCCTCCGCCGCGGGGGACCTCAGGCGTGGACCCCGAGTCCGGCGGGTATATTGACCTTGATCTCCTTTCCCTGGGCGTCGAGGAAGCGGTAGTGGACAACATCGACCGGATAGCTCGACTCCGAATGCGTCGAGATCACGCGGTCGAAATCGAGTTCGACCTGCACGAGGCTTCGCCGCTTCCGATTCTCGAGCCAGGAGGCGACCTCGGGATGGAGATAGGCCTCGAGGTGCCGGAAGCCGGGAAGCCTCGCCAGGGCCCGGATCTCGCGCAGGACCGCCAGGGCCTTGCTCTGGACCGTCCGAACCAGGCTCGTTCCCTTGCAGGTCGGACAGGTCTGGAAAACCGTCCTCTTCAGGCCGGGGCCGACCCGTTGCCGGGTCAGTTCCAGGAGTCCGAAGATCGAGATCCTCCCGACGTTGATGCGCGCCCGGTCCCCTTTCAGGGCCTCACGGAACCGGCGCTCGATCTCGCGGCGATGCCTCTCCTGCGTCATGTCGATAAAGTCGACGATGATGACGCCTCCGAGGTCCCGGAGACGTAATTGCCGGACTATCTCGGGGATCGCCTCGCGGTTCATCCGGAAGGCTGTCTCCTCGAGATTCGAACCCGGTTTGAACTTGCCGGAGTTGACGTCGATCGCGACGAGGGCCTCGGTCTGCTCGATGACGATCGACCCTCCGTTCGGAAGGTCCACCTTCGGCTTGTAGAGGTCCTCGACCGCGGCCTCGAGGCCGTAGGAGAGGAAGAGGGGAGCGTGCCCCGAATGGTGCTTGATCTTGTCCGTGTGCTGGGGCATCAGCTTGGCGACGAAGTCCTTGACTCGCTCGTAGACGGGTTCCGCGTCGATGACGACCTCGTCGATGTCCTGGGAAAACAGGTCCCGGATCGTGCGCAGGACGAGATCGGATTCGAGATAAAGGGGAGTAGGGGCCCGCGTGACGCGGGCGCGCTGGACGATGACCCCCCAGAGCTTCTCGAGATACTCGAGGTCCCGACTCAGGTCGGCCGCGCTCTTCTTGATTCCGGCCGTGCGGACGATGAATCCGATTCCTCCCGATCCGGTCCGATCGAGGTCTCGCACGATCCGCTTCAAGCGGCGCCGCTCCCTCGGGTCCTCGATCTTCCGGCTGACTCCACACTTGGGCAGGCTCGGCATCAGGACCAGGCAGCGGCCGGGAAGTGAGAGGTAGGTCGTCAGGGTCGGCCCCTTCGCCCCGATCCCCTCCTTCGTGATCTGAACTACGACCTCCTGGCCCTTCTTCAGGAGTTCCTGGATCGGCCGCGAGGCCCGTCTCCTGGATTCCCCGGGGCTCCGCTTCGGCCGGCGGCGCTTCTCGGTCCGCCGCTTCCCCAAGTGCTTGACCGGGACCTCTTCCGCTTTCTTGGAAGTTTCCTCGGAAGACTTGCCCCCCCCCTTGGCCGGACCGTTCCGGCGCCGCCGGCGGCGGCGGCGACGACGGCCCTCTCCCGTCTCCGAACCGTCCTCCCCGCCTCCCCCGGCCTTCTGGGCCGCCCCGGTCTCCGGCAGGGTTCCATTCGAAACCTCCCCTCCCTCGGAGGCGGAGGCCGAGGATTCGCAATAGAGAACGGGCCCCCGGCCCTCCTCGGGCTCCTCGTCCTCTTCGGGTTCCTCGTCTTCGTCGGGTTCCTCGTCCTCTTCGGGGAGGTCCGGCCCCTCCGTCTCCGGAAGACCGGAATCGGAGGGCGGCTCCTCTCCGAGAGATTCGCCGGCAGGTCCCCCGGGAAGGGAATTCTCCGCCCCCTCCTCCGGTCCGTCCGCGATCTCGGACTCCGCGGCGTCCTCCTCCACCGCCGCATCTTCCGCCGCCGGGACTCCGGGAGCCTCGCCGCTCCCCGCCCCCGTCGCCCCCTCGTCCTCCTCCTCGTCGTCCTCGAGCAGGGCCGACTGGACGGCTTCGGGTCCTTCCCCCTCCGCCGCGCGCGCCTTCCCCGTCAGGATGTCATCGAGGGAGAACTGGGGATCCCCGTAGGCCGGAAGGACGTCGGAAGCATGGAGGAATCCGTTCCGATCCCCGCCGAAGCTGACGAAGGCGGCACCGATGCTGGGTTCGATATTGACGACCCGGCCCTTGTAGATGTTCCCCAGATGGGACTCCCGTCCCGCGAGTTCGACGTTGAGTTCCTGCAGGATCCCGTTTTCGACGATCGCGATTCTGCATTCCTCAGGATCGCCGGCGTTGACCAGCATCCGCTTCATGGGTCCTCCCGGATCGGAGGCCCGACGGAGCGCGGTCGGAGGGGGATCGTCCTGAAGAACCGCGGGAGGGATCCGGAGGGGACCCCCCCGGGATCCTCGCGGGTCCTGATCGTGGGAAGCCTTCCACCCGGAGGAAGGAGGGGTTCGAGCCCCTCCCTCCGCCGGGATTCGGGTTCGGAACCGGCGGCGGGATCCTTCGGGGTTTCCCGCCTCCGCGGGCCGAAAGAACCGCCGGTTCCACGTCCAGATGATCCTCGCGGGTCCGCCTTTCCGGATATCGACTCCGGGGATCCGGAGTCCTACGGCGGACGAGCGACACTCCCGGGGAGTGCGGATTCCTCCGAGGCGGGAAGCTCCGCTGCGGGCGTCCTCTTCGTTCTGCCTCGAATGCCATTCGGTATCTCATGGCGGTCCCGGCGACCGGAAAGTCGTGGGCGCTTCCGGCCGCCCCTGCGCGGGCGGGGGGTCCTCCCCGCCCGGAATTCCCGACCCGCACCCCCGAGGAGCGCGGATCCCGCGGACCCGGGGGCCCGCGAACCTCACCCGGCAACCGCCCGGCAAGAAAGGTTCACCGTAGCACCCCCGGAGAGGGATCTCAATCCAGACTCCGGGCCCCCCCCTTCCTCCTCACGCCCGCCAGACCAGGATGCGGGAAGGATACGGCTCATTTCCGTTCGTCTTTTCCGAAGATCCGGCGGTATTCGCTCTCCATGGCCTTGCGGCGATCCGAGAGGATCCGGCGAATGCTGGCCTCGGTCTCCTCGGGGCTCTTCACGATTTCCGGGGTGATGAAGACGATCAGGCTCTGCTTCGTATTGCTCGTCTTCTCCTTCTTGAAGGCCCAGCCCAGGATCGGGATGTCCCCGAGCAGGGGCACCGAGGTCACGGTGCGGGTGTTCGTATCCGTCGTCAGCCCGCCGATGACCGCGGTCTGACCGCTCAGGAGGAGCATCTTCGTATGGATCGTGCTCGAGGAGACCCTCGGGAGGGCGATCGAACCGCTCCCGCTCGATCCCCCCGCCCCGACCGTGAAGACGTCGAAACCGGTCGGAGCCAGCGGCGGACCGCCGGAACCGCTCAAGGATTCGGCCTCGGGAATGACCTCCATCTCCACCTTGTCCATCCCGGGGATGATGTGGGGGATGATCAGGAGCTGGAAACCCGTGGAGACGGGGGACCCATCGGCCTCCTCGACGACGAGCTGCAGCCCGCCGGCCTGTCCCTGCTCCGCCCTCGCCTGGGCGTAGCGCACGGTGTCCCCGACGAAGATCGTCGCCGGCTGATGGTCGAGGGCGATGATCTTGGGAGCCTGGACGATCTCCGAACTCTCGTCTTTCTTCAGGAGGGTCAGGACCGCCTGGACCCCGGTAAAGCTCAAGGCCCCGAAGATCGTGTCCGGCACGGTCGTGTTGGCGCTGGCGTTCAGCGAGGAATCCGTGAAGGGCCCCCTTCCGCTGTCGTTCGCGATGATCGAATCGTCGAACCCCCCCGCGCCAAGATTGAACGGCCATTTCACCGGAATCTGCCCGAGGCCCGCGGAGACCTGCCAGCCCGTATCGCCGATGCCCACTCCATAGTCCAGAATCCCGCTGTTTTTTGTCGTCACGAATTTGACGTCCACGAAGACCTGCTTCGGCTCGACGTCGATCGTCGAGATCAGGCGCCGCATTTCATTGATGACGGGCTTCGTATCCTTCACGAACAGCGTGTTCCGCTCCGAGACGTATTCGAGGGTCCCCGACTTGGAAAGCATCCTGCGCAGGGCCTCGAGCAGAGTGAAGTTCTCGGCGGGATCCCCGACCGGCTGGTAGATCTTCCCCTGGATGTATTCTGAAGTAATCTTGGGAACGAAGGCACTTCGCGGCCGGACGTACCGGAGCACGAACTCCTCGCTGACGAGTTGATCGACGAGGGTAGACGGAGAGACGACCCGGAGGATGTTCCGGTCCTCCTCTACGACCGTGTATCCGAGCGTCTTGGCGATCTGCTCGAGAGCGTCGCGCCAGGGCACGTCCTTCAGGCGGAGGGTGATCGAACCCTGCACCTCGGGGGCCGTGATGATGTTCGCCCCCGAGATCTTCGCGATGGCGTCGATGACCTTGTTGACCGGGGCGTTGTCGAACGCAAACCGGACCCGGGGTGGCTTCTCGACCTTCAAGACGTTGGGGCCCTTGCGGATCACGACGCAGCCGGCCTTCTCGGCGACGAGGTCGAGGGCCGTCCGCCAATCCACGTCCTTGAGCTTCAACGTCACGCCCACGTCGATCCCCTCGTCCATGATGATGTTGACCCCGGTCTTCTGCCGGAGGAACTGGACGACGTCGCGAAGCGGGCGGTCGCGGAGGTCGAGGTCCGTGATCACAGCCTGGCGGTCGCCTGGCTCGAGGGGCTTCCGGTCTTGAGCGGCGAGGTTTCCGCCGAGGATCAGGGCGCCGAGCAGGGCGGCCTGGAAGAGCTTCGGATTCGGCTTCCTGGGCGACATAGGGCGATTCCCTTTGCTGGAGGATGTTCTGGCCGGTCCATCTCTGGAGGGGGACCGGTGGGGCCGGGGGCCTCGGAAGGTTCTTCGGCCGAGCACGGAGTGGACTTGACTCGTTTTGGGAAAACCGCCCTCTCCCCGAAAACGCCTCGGGAAGACCGTTCCAGCCGACCGGAGCCATCTAGGCGGAATGGGTCACGCGTCTTTCACGACCTCCCGGGACACTCCCGGCGGGGAAACGAAGCGGGCGGGCTCGAAGCCCGCCCGGATGCTGCTCTCCGGCTGGATCCCGGAGGAATCAACGGGTCTTCTTGCGGAGCGTGACTCCCTTGTAGAGGAACTCGCACCATTCCTCACCGACCTGGCCAAGGAACAGTTCCTCATCCACCGCATCACCTTCCTGGTAGGTCTTCCCGTTGATGATCGCGGTCGAGAGCCCCCGATCCAGAACGATCGTCCCGGTGATCTGGAGCGGAAGACGGGAGAACTCCATCCCGATCTTCGCCTTGCGGTAGAGGTCACGGATCCGCTCGGCCTTCTCCCTCCTGGGATCCCCCTTGCGGAAGGCGAGTCCCTGTTGGACATCCGCGAACCGGTCCACGGCGTCCTCGAGTCTGCCGTCGAAGAGGGCATCGATCATGAAACGTTCGACGGAAGTCAGGGTTTCCATCGAGATCCCGGTGTCACGCTGCTGCGGAGTCTTGTCGAAAGAATCCAGAACGTCGAGGACTTCCCTCTGGAAACGATAGTTCAGGGACTGGTTCGAGATCAGCTCCTTCTCCCGGACCTCCTCGGCCTTCTTCTTCGTTGCTTCCAGGAGCTTTCTGGCCTTCCGGCGGAGTTCGTATCGGATCAGGATGACCTTCGTGTCGGTGGCTTCCTTGCGGAGCTGCTGGATCTCGCGGACCTGTGAGAGAAGACCGGCGAGAATCTTCTCCTGTTCCTTCCGGGGGAGCCCCTTCAAGCGTTCATCCAGGATCTTCTCGGAACGGGGATCCACGAAGATGTCACGCCGGGAACGGGCCCCCTTGAAGGCGTACTTCTCGATGTTGATGTTCGCCCTCTCCCTCAAGATCTTCTCCCGGAGCCGGGCCTTCTTCTTTTCATATCCGGGGATCTGGACGGCCTTTTTGCCTCCCGCGGTCTTGTTGTAGACGTAGGTCTGCACCGTCATCGTGAACTTGTGGACGATTTCCTGCGTCTGGTCCTTCCCCGCCTTCCCGGCTTCGAGCTTGAAATCCGTAACCTTGACGAAGCGCTTGTAGGACTCGAAGAGGTTCATGAACTTCATGAACTGCCAGAGCGTTCCCTTGAAGTTCAGCCTGTAGGTGAAGTTCGAGAAGGCCGACCTCCTGGATCTGGCCTTGTTCACCGGGGTCATCGAGGAGAGGGCCACTCCGGAGGATTGGGCGAAGGACGTGACGGTCCTCGCGAAATCCGTGAGTTCCGCGGCCTCTGGAAGGATCTTCACGTATTCGGTCAGGTTCTCCCTGAGAACGATCACATCTTCTTCATCCCCGGGGATCCTGGCCTTCTTGGCCTCCGCCTGCTTGATCTGCCTGTCGACCGATTGAATCTTCTCCTGCTCCTCCTGGATCATCCCCTTCGTGTAGTAGACCCCACCGAAGGAGAGCCCCGAGACGAGGGCGCCCGAAAGAAGGAAGACCAGGATCAGTTGCTTTTCGCTGAGTTGCGCCATCTTTCCGCCTCCCTCAACGCTTCCGCTGATTCCTGGCCCACTTGGACGCCGGCTTCATCCGCAAATCGAGCTTGAAGGCGATCGCCGCGGACGGGTCCTTGGACTCGTCATGGACGACCCGGCCGCCCGGAGACGTGATCGAGAGGAAATCCCTGAAGAACTCCTCGTTGTTCTCGATGTCATCCAGATAGTTCGCCTGCTTCGTGAATTCGTCCGACTCGCAGTAGGCCTGCAGGGACATCGTGGGCCCGACCTTTCCGCGGCCGTCGCGGGCGTCGAGGTTCTTGAACCAGACGTTGTGCCGTTCGGTGTTCCCTTCGTTGAAGGTGATGTCGATGAAATCGTCGAGAAGCCTCGTCCAGAGGACCCGAGAGTTCGCGATCGTTTGGATCGTTTTGGAACGCGCCTGGTATTCCTTCTTCTCCGCCACGAGCGCGTCGTCGTATTTCGCGAACCTCGTGAGGTTCTTGAGTCGCTCCTCGCGCTGGATCCGCATGGCTTCGACGGCTTTGAACTCGTTCAGATAGATATGACCGAGATACACGATCGACGAACAGGCCATGATGATGGCGAGAAGGAGAGAGCCGAACACTTTGAACGAGGTCCGCTCACGGCGCCTGAATTCCTGCGGCAACAGGTTGATGACGATCATTGCGTCCTTCCTCCTAGACGGCCCGGGCGGCAAGGCCGACGCTCACCGCGAGTTGCAACGCGGAACAGTTCAGACTCTCGATGTCCACGTTGTCGGAACGGATCTTCAACCCCTCGATGGGGTTCCAGACACGAGTCTTCTTCTCGAAAAGGGCCTCGAAATCCTCCTCCAAACCCGGTAGGAGGGCCGACCCGCCGGACATGAAGACATGGTTCACCGAACCGTCATACTGGTTCTCGAAGAAGTCGAAGGAGAGGTTGATCTCGTTCCCGAGATCTTCGATGACGGGTGTGATCGCCTCATGAACCTCGTTCTCCCTGTCCTGGGGATCCTTCTTCATGGCCTCGGCCTGATAGATATCGACCCCCATCCGCCTCGTGATCGCGTTCGTCAGATCGTTCCCGCCCAGATAGACTTCCCGGGCGAAGAGGCTGATGTTGTTCTTCAGGATGTTGATGCAGGTCTTGTTGGCACCGATATCGACGAGCCCCGAGATCTTCCCTTCCTCGGAGAGCCCTGGTGAAAGGCTCTCCTTGAGTTCGTAGGCGTTCCCTATCGCAAACGCATCCACGTCGATCGCGATGGGCTGCAGTCCCAGGTCGATCAACATCCGAGCCTGCTCTTCGACCAGGGACCGTTTGACCGCCACCAGGAGGACCTTCATCTCCGGGCTCGCCCCCCCCTCCTCCACCGGAAGGTCCATCAACTTCTGGCATTCCAGCTGAACCTCTTCGAGGTCGAAGGGGATGTACTTGTCCGCCTCGAACCGGATCGCGCTCTCCAGGTTCTCGGGGGTCATCTGTACCATGTTGATGTAGCGGACGATGACGGACTTCCCGCTGACCGAGGTCACGACCTTCTTGGTCTTGAACCGGCACTGCTCGAACAACTCGCGGATGGCCTCGGGCCTGGCGGCCTCGTTCTGGATTTCGACCTGGCCGTAGCCCGTGATGATGTAGTCGTATTTATCGCGCGTGATCTCGACGGCCTTGATGCAGGAACCCCCGAGGTCGAGCCCGATGACGCTTTTGCGGCCCTTCAGCATGTGTCCACCTGACCAGGTTTGGGTCGTGGTTCCGCCTCCCGAACCTGGGACGCGGTCTCGCCGTTCTTTCGGAACAGGCGCCCTCCCGCCTTAAGGGAGGAAACCCGGAACGAAGAGGCTCCGTCCGGGGTAGGGGAAAGAGACCCGGAGCTCTCCCTGGGGCGGGGGAATCGAGACGGAAGGACTCCCTCCTCACGGCGGGGGCCCCGGCGCAACCGCCCGGAGGGGGATCTGGGCGGGACGTCCCCTCAGCCTTCCTTGAAGCCCGACGCGAACAGGGCCACGAGGGCTTCCAATGCTTCCGCGGCCTCCGGCCCCTCGGCCCGCAGCAGGAGTTCGGTCCCCTTTTCCGCCGCCAACATCATCAGGGACATGATCGACTTCGCATCGACCTCGAGATCCCCTCGGACGACCTCGATCCTGCAAGGGAATCGGTTCGCGGTCAGGACGACCATATGGGCCGGTCGGGCGTGCAGGCCCTGGGGGTTCACAACCGTCACCGTCCGGGTCAACGGCCCTTTCGCTTCCTCCGTCATCTCGGTCAAGCCGGAACCCGCCTTTTCACGAACTCATCTCGACGAGGAGATCCCGGAGTTCCTTGCGATTCTTGCAGTGCATCGCGAAGTTCCGGAAATCCCCGCTCCTCGAGAGGCCGGCGATCCATCTCAGGAAACCCAGATGCTCCTCGGGGGCGTCCTCGGGCCCGACGACCAGGAAGAACAAGGTGACGGGGACTCCGTCCGGAGCGCCGAAATCGACCCCTTCCCGGGACCGACCGAACACCGCCAGGGTCCTCTCAACCCCCGGGACCTTGACGTGCGGAACGGCCACGCCGTGACCGATCGCCCCCGTGGCTCCGATTTCCACCTTGGATTCCAGGGCCTTACGGACGGCGGCGACCTGGTTCCTCTTGAGGGCCTTGGAAGCGATGAGAGGGGAAAGGAGTTCCTCGAGGACGCTGGAGATGTCCTCCCCCTCCAGCGAATCCAGGATGGTTTCCTTGGTCAAGACCTTCCAGTATTCCATGCTCGCTCGCGTGTCGTCCGGGTCAAGGTCGCGGAATAGGGCGAAACAGCCTAGGGCCGATCCCCCGTGATACAACCGCGGCCTCCCCCCGTTTTGGGGGAAGGCCGCGATTCCTCGAACGCCGGGGGAGCCGGTCCCCCTCAATCGCTCTCCAGGTCCTCGTCGATGGCTTCCTCGTAGGTCGGCTCCTCCTCAGGGGCCGGGCTAGGAGCGGGTTTTCCAGGGAGGATTTTGCGATTCCGGCCGATCAGGCGCTCCTTCTCCTTGCGCACCTGACGCTCGATCTTGTCCGAAACCAGATCGATCGCCGCTCGAAGGTCCTCGTGCGAGGTCTCGGCCACGAGGGTCGAACCCGAGTCGAGATGGGCGACGACCTGCGCCGTGCTTGCCGGCTTGCCATCGAGCCTTCCCTGCTCCAAGGAGACATGGACCCGCCGGACCCTGTCGAAGATCCTTCGGACCTTCTCGACCTTGCTCCTGGCGTAGTCCTTGGCCTTCTCGGGCACCTCGTCACCACGGCTCGTGATTTCGATTTCCAACGCGCTTCTCCTTCTCGTTTGAAGTCGCATGCACCACGGGCCGGGCGACCCCCGACCCTGTCCGGTTATACCTTTCGGTAGAGCCTTCGGGAACCTGTATCGGGAGCCCTTCGAAGCGGTCCCGAAACCGGGATTCCGACCGAAGCCCCGTTGTCAAGGAGTCCAGAGACCGGGAGTATCCACCCAGGAGGGAAGTCCGTCCCCCCCGAAACGGGGGGGGTAGAGGACCCTCCAAAGGACGAGGCCCCGGGCCGGAAGCGTCGGTCCTCCACGGGAACGATCGCGGGCTTCCAAGACTTCCCGGACCCAGGAAGGGGGCCGCCGGCCCCGGCCGACCTCCAGGAGCGTCCCGGCCATCGCCCGGACCTGGTTGTAGAGGAAACCGTCCCCCTCGACGAGGATCCCGAGGACCCCCCTCCGAAGCCGGAGATGCAGCGCGCGGACCGTGCGGATCGTGGGCCGTTTTCTCGGATGGCCCGGATTCGTCGCGAAAGAGAGGAAATCGTGGGTTCCGACCAGGAGCCGGGCGGCTTCCCGCATCGCGCCGAGATCCAGCGGGCCGGCGTGGAAATGGACGAAGCGGGCGAGCAGGGGGTGGCGGATCCTCCCGGCCGCAACGCGATAGAGGTAGCGTTTTCCCCGCGCACTGAAACGGGCATGGAAATCCGAAGGAACCTCCAGGGCCGCGAGGACCCGGATCGCAGGGGGCAGGTGGGCGTTGAGGGCCAGGTGGAAACGCCGTTCGGGCGGGCCGCCCTCGACCCGGACATGGGCCGCCTGCAGGAAGGCGTGGACCCCGGCGTCCGTCCTCCCGGCTCCATGGACCCCGGCCCTCTCTCCGGTCACGAGGCGCACGGCCCGCTCGAGATGCTCCTGGACGCTCTCCGCCCCGGCCTGGCGCTGCCAGCCGGCCAACCCGCTCCCGTCGTATCCGATCCAGAGCCGCAGGGTCCGCACGGCCGCATGAAAGGCCCGCCCCCTCCCGGAGGCAAGGGGGATCAACCCTTCCCCGGGGACTCGTGGACCTTCCTCCTCCAGCTCGAGGGGATCCCGAGTTCCTTGCGGTACTTCGCGACCGTCCGCCGGGCGAGGTCCACGCCCTCCTTGCGGAACTCCTCGGCGATCTCCTCGTCGGACAACGGAGCCCGTCGGTCCTCCTCCTCGATCATCCCCGCCAGGCGTTCCTTGATCGCCGTCCGGGTGCGGCCCTCGCCGCCCTGTCCGGACCCGACCCCCTTTCCCCCGTCGAAGAACATCCGGAGCGGATGCACGCCGTGATCGGTCTCGACGTATTTCTCGGCGATCGCGCGGCTGACGGTCGAGAGATGGACGCCGACCGCGTCCGCGATCTCCTGCATGCCGAGGGGCCGGAGCCCTTGCACCCCCTTCTCGAGGAAGGCGCGTTGCCGCGCGAACACCGCCTCCGCGATTCGAACCAGGGTCTCCCTGCGCTGCTCGAGGGCCTGGATCAGGTCCCTGGCCTCCCCCAGGCGGGTTCGGAGGTGGCGGCGGACCTCCTTCGGAACCTTCCGGTCCCCGGCCATCCGCCGGTAGTCCTCGCGGATCGCCAACCTCGGCACGGATTCTTCGGCGAGTTGGATGACCCAGGCTCCTTCCGACCGCCGGACGACCAGGTCGGGGCGGATCGGGCGCTCGAGCAGGCGGGTGAACTCCCTTCCCGGGCAGGGGGAAAGTTCCTTCATCCTGTCGATCAAGCGGGGGAGTTCGGAGAGTTCGAGTCCCAGGGCGGCTGAGACCTTGGGTTTGCGGTTCTTGGCCAGATCAGGCAGGTGTTCCCGAAGCAGGACCACGAGGGTCTCCCGGTCCGGATCGTCCTCGGGGATCTGGGCGATCATCGATTCGATCGGGCCGGATCTCCCGATCCCCGGGGGATCCAGGGAACGGAGGAGGGCCAGGGCTTCGTCGAAGGCCTCCCCGGACACCTCTCCGAGCGCCGTCCGGGCGGCCTCTTCGTCGAGGTGGCCGTTCGGGTCGAGGCGTCCGACGAGGAAGACCGCGAGGTCGACGAGGGCGGCGGGGGCGTCCGCGAGGGCCAGCTGGCCGCAGAGATAAGTCTGCAGGTCGGGCCCGGGGGCCTCGAGGGTCTCGAGGGGGTAGCCATCCCCCTCGCGCGGAGCGAGCCGGCGTTCCCCGGGCTCCTCAGGGAGGGTCTCGAGGACCTCGTTCTCGATCAGGGCATGGTCGACCTTCGCCCACAGCGCCGGAGTCGGCATCTGCAGGATCTCGATCGCCTGGAGCATGCGGGGCAGGAGGAGCTGCCGCTGCTCCAGAATCGGACGCATTCCGAGTTCATAGTGCATGTGAGGTCGCTCGACCTCTCATGCATCGACCAGCCGCCCGAAGGGCCTTGAGAACGGAGGGAGGGCGCCTCAGCCGAGATCGCGCCGGCCCTCGAGCGCGTCGGAGAGGATCGTGTGCTGCACCTGTGCGATCGTCGCGCCGGCCGGGATGCCTCGCGCGATCCTCGTCAGACGCAGCCCCTCCTTCTGCAGGATCTCCGCGAGCCGGTGCGCGGTGGCTTCCCCTTCGAGGTCCGGATCGGTCGCGAGCACGACCTCCCGGATCTCCTCCTTCCGGAGTCGATCGCGCAGGGAGGCAATCGTCAGGTCCTCTTCTCCGACCCCCTCGAGCGGAGCGATCCTGCCCTGGAGCACGTGGTAGAGCCCCCGGTATCCGGTCGATTCGAAGGCGGCGACCTCCCGGGGTCCCTCGACGACGAGGAGCAGGCCCCGATCCCTCTCGGGATCCCCGCAGATTCCGCAAGGATCGCAGGAATCCAGGTTCGCGCAGATCGAGCAGACCCGGACTCGGCTCCGGGCCTCCCGGATCGCGGCCGCGAGTTCGAGGGCCTCGGCCTCGGGGACGGCCATCAGGTGGTAGGCGAGACGCTCGCTCGTCACTCGGCCGATCCCCGGAAGCCGGGCCAGCGCGTGCATCAGGGTTTCGAGGGAGGCGGGACGCGCCAAGAGCTTCCCTCCGGATTCAGAAGTTCAACCCGGGGAGATTGAGTCCGCCCGTGACCTTGTTCATCTCCCGGGTCTCGAGATCCTTGGCCTTTTCCATCGCGTTCTTCACGGCCGCGGCGACGAGATCCTCGAGGGTCTCGACGTCTTCAGGATCGACGACCTCGGGGTCGATCTTGATCCCCATGATCTCCCGCCGGCCGTTGACATAGGCCTTGACGACACCTCCCCCGGCGCTCCCCTCCTCGATGCGCTCCTTCAGTTCGTTCTGCAGGGCCAGGATCCGGTCCTGCATCATCTTGGCCTGCTTCAGCAGGTTCATGTCTCCGCCAGCCATGCTTGCCTTCTTTCGAGGTGATCCGAAGATCCGGCGGGCGCAACCGCCGGAAGCCCCCGCACAGCAGAACGACGCCCTCACGCTTCGTCAAGGCCGGCGCTCGTCGTCGAGGATCCGGGCTCCGAAGAGGTCGCGGACCCTCTTTCCGGCCGGCGGCAGTTCCCCGGTCCGGCCGGGACCCTCGCCGGCATCCTTCTCCCGGGGCGGGGCCTCCGACTCCGCCGAGCCTTGGCCGTCGCCGCCCCCGCGTTCCGGAGGGGCGCCCCCCCCCCCGCCGAGTTCGATCTCGAGTTCGATCCTCGTCCCTGCGGCTTCGGCCAGGGCCTCCGCGATCCGCGCGGTTGTCGAGGCCCTCCCGAGGAGTTCCCGATCGAAGTCGCGTTCGACCGGAACGACGAGCCGAAGGCGGTCCGAACCCTGCCAGCGCGCCTCCGCCCTCGCCAGGAGGGCCCCGAGCACGCCCTTCCCCCGGGACAGGATCTCGACGGTCCGCTCCCAGGGATCCCCGGAAGCGGCGGTCCGAGGTCCCGGATCGGCCGGGGAGCTGGAGGAAGTCTCGACCGCCGCCCGCTCCGGGGGGCGGGAGGGGCCGGGAGAATCCGGAATGGACCTCGCCCCGGAAGCCGTCCCTTCAGGGACCGCTGCGTGCCGGTGCGCGAGTTCGCCGAGACTCAGGGCTTCTCGGATCCGCACGAGACGGCAAAGCGTCAGTTCGAGGAGGACCCGCCGGTCCTCAAGCGTCCGGATCCGGTCGCGGGCCATCATCAGACACTGCATCATCGCGTCCAGCGTCGCGGGATCCCGGTCCGCGGCGAGAGCCTGCAGGCGCTTCCTCCATTCTCCATCGGCCTCGACCAGGAGGCTGTCGGGACCGTCCACCCGAAGGAGGAAGCAGAGACGGCAGACCTTGAGGACCTCGCCGAGGCAGTCCCGTTCGTCCGCTCCGACCTCGACGGCCTCGGCCGCGAGTTCGAGGGCCGCCCGCTCGTTTCCGGCGAAGGCCTCCTCGAGGAAGCGGGCCGCGCGCTGCAGGCCGAGCCTCCCCTCGAGCCGGCGGAACCCCTCGAGGTCCAGGCCCTCGGCGACCGGGAGGAGGCGTTCGAGAGCCGTTTCCGCATCCCGGAGCCCCCCCATGCAGTCCGCGGCGATCTCCGCGAGGATCTCCGGGGCGATCGTGACCCCCTCGGAGGCGGCGATCCCCTCGAGGCGGCGGCGGATGTCGGATGGCCCGATCCGCCGGAACGGCAGGACCTGGCACCGCGACCGCACGGTGTCGGGGACCTTGTGCAGTTCGGTCGTCGCGAGGATGAAGAGGACGTGGTCGGGCGGTTCCTCGAGGATCTTGAGGAGGGCGTTGAACGCCGCCCTCGAGAGCATGTGGACCTCGTCGAGGATGAAGACCTTCTTCCGGAGCTTGAGGGGGGAGTACCCCGCCTGTTCCCGGAGATTCCGGACATCGTCCACCCCGTTGTGCGAGGCCGCGTCGATCTCGACGATGTCGGTCGCGGACCCCTCGAGGATCGCTTCGCAGGCGGGGCAGCTCCCGCAGGGTTCGGGACCGACCCCCTCCTCGCAGTTCACGGCCCGGGCGAGGATACGGGCCGAGGTCGTCTTGCCGACCCCCCGGCTTCCGCTGAAAAGGAAGGCGTGAGGAACCCTGCCCTTCTCCAGGAAGCCGCGGAGGGAACGCAGCACGGCCTCCTGGCCGACGACGTCGCCGAAGGTCGTCGGCCGGAAGCGGCGCGCGAGGACCCGGTAACGCCCCCCCCGCTCCGGAAGGTTCCCACCGTCGCCCTCGCCCTTCGGGGGCCGCTTCGAATCCATCGGCGCCTCCTGTTCCCGCCCCCCCCGGTCGGAGGGGGCCGCCGGTGGGTCGGAAGGACGACCAGGCGACCCGAGACATGGAGCCGCATGCTTATGGCTGCTCCGTTCCCGGCCTGACCAGGTTCGCACCGCCCCATTGCTCGGGACCCGGCCGTCGTCCCGACCCACCGGCGGATTGGCGGAGAGGGGGGGATTCGAACCCCCGGTGGGGTAACCCCCACACGCGCTTTCCAAGCGCGCCCCTTAAGCCACTCGGACACCTCTCCTCGAAGGGCAGGAAGCCTAGCGTCCCCCCCGGGACAGGCAAGCGCGCCGGAGGAGCCCTCCTTCCCGGGTCCCGCCCTCCCGGCGGGCCCCCGCGCATCGCTGGCGGAGAGGGGGGGATTCGAACCCCCGGATGGGAAGACCCATCACCGGATTTCGAATCCGGCCCGTTCAGCCGCTCCGGCACCTCTCCCTGCGGCGAGCGACGGCCGGCGGGGCTCCCGCCGGTCGAGGGAGCGGGGATTCTGGAGCCGGCCCCCCCCCGAAACAAGGATCCGTTTCCCTCGAGGTCGGGCTCTCGGCTTGGGGCCTCCCTCGCCCGCCTCCTCCTCTTCGAGGCCCTTCTCTCCGCCGCTCGGCTCGGCCGCTCGGGCGGTCTCCCCCCTCCTCAGCGCCTGTCCTTGAAGAACTCGCGGAGCATCGCCGCGGAGAGATCGGCGTGCAGGCCCTCCTCGACGAGGCAGCGGTGGTTCAACCTCCGGTCTTCGGGAAGTCGGGCGAGGGAGGCGCAGGCGCCGAACTTCGGATCCCGCGCCGCGAAGACGATCCGGGCGACCCTGGCATGGAGGAGGGCACCCGCGCACATGAAGCAGGGTTCGAGCGTGCAATAGAGGGTCGTGCCCGGAAGGCGGCCCTCCCCCCTCGCGGCGCAGGCGGTCGTGATCGCGAGCATCTCCGCGTGAGCCGTAGGGTCCTTGAGTTCGAGACAGCGATTCCCGCATCGAGCGAGGACCCCCTCCTCCCCGACCAGGACGGCCCCGACCGGCACCTCCTCCCGTTCGGCCGCGGCGGCGGCCTCCTCGAGAGCCATGGCCATGAACCAGGCGTCCCTCCCCTCCGGATCCTCGGGAAGATGCAACAGAGACCTTCGGACCCCGTTCATCCGGCCCGCGTCCCCCGCTGCTCTCTTCCCCCCCCGGGGAGGAGACCCCGTTCGAAGTACCAGCGGGCGGTGGCGCGAAAGCCCTCGGCGTGCGGGGTCCCCGCCTCGAACCCGAGGACTTCCCGAGCGGGCTCGGGATCCCCGACCCAGGATCCCGCCCGCATCTCCCTCCACTTGTCCCAACCGAACCTGGGCGCCCGCCCCCGGAGGCGGCCGAACGCCTCTCCGCCGAGGGCCGTCAGGGCCGCGCCGAGGGCCGGCAGCCTGAGGAGCCTCGTCTCGCGGCCGACCGCCTTCCCGAGAGCCGCGAACAGGGCCCCGGTGTCGAGGGGCGGGGTCGCGACGACCGGAAGCCAGGACCGCCCCCCGCGGTCCGCGGCCGCCAGGACCGCCTCGACCAGGTCGCCGACGAAGACCAGCGAATAGGACCGAGAAGGGCCCGCCGCGACCGCGCGCCCCCGCGCGGCCATCGCGAACAGGACCCGCACGTCCCGGTCGTAGGGCCCGTAGACGATGCCGGGCCGCAGGACGATCCAGGAGAGGCTCGTTCCAAGGAGGACCCTCTCCCCCGCGAGCTTGCTCGCCCCGTAGTTCGAGACCGGCCTGCATTCCTCGGGCGGCGCGGCGCTCCGTTCTCCGTCCTTGGAAGGCCCCGCGGCCGCCAGGGAGGAGATGTGCACGAACCTCGCCCCGGGGGCTTCCCGCTCGACGAGCCGGCAGAGAGCGGCCGTTCCTCCCTCGTTCGCCCGATACAGGGCCTCTTTCGTGACCGCCCGGACCAACCCCGCGCAGTGCGCGACGACCTCGACCCCGTCCCCGAGCCCCGCAGGAGGATCCAACAGATCCCCCTCGACGAGGACCTCCGGGCGGAACCCCCGCCGGGCCGCCTTGGCCGGATTCCGGACGAGGGCCCGGAACGGGAGCCCGAGACGCTCGAGACGCCGACAGAGATTCGTTCCCACGAAGCCGGTGGCTCCGGTGACCAGCCACATCCGCCCTGGATCTCCTTCCCCCATGCGTTCCTCGCTCGCGGCCCCCCCCGCGGCCCGGCCTCGAGGACCCAAACAGCCCCCATCCCCCAGGTCAAGCCCTTCCCCCTCCCGGCGAAGGGATTTTTGGATTTGACCGGATCTTCCCCGGGTTTCTAGGCTAGGTTCTTTCGCCAACAATGCCTGGGGACCGGGGATCCGACGGGCCGACCCGCCGGCGAGGGTTCCTTGCGTATTTCCAAAACCTGAGCCGGAGCATCCAGATTTGGATCTCTTCGCCAAATGCTCCTCCTTCAGGAGGCCGGAAGAGCTGATGCAGTTGGGGATCTATCCCTACTTCCAACCCATCGCCGAAAGCGAGGGAACGGAGGTGGAGATCCACGGCCGGCGGCTCTTGATGATCGGGAGCAACAATTATCTGGGCATCACCCATGACCCTCGGGTCCAGGAGGCCGCCGTCGAGGCCGTCCAGCGCTACGGATCCGGCTGCACCGGCTCCCGCTTCCTGAACGGAACCCTGGAACTCCACGAGCGCCTGGAAGCCGAACTCGCGGATTTCCTCGGCCGGGAAGCGGCCCTGGTATTCACGACGGGCTTCCAGACGAACCTGGGCGTCATCTCGAGCCTCGTCGGGCGCGGGGACACGGTCTATTGCGACCGGGAGAACCATGCCTCGATCATGGACGGGTGCCGGCTCTCCTACGGCGAGATCCTGAAGTTCCGCCACAATGACATGGAGGAACTCGGGCGCCTCCTGGCGGAGCAATCCCCGGCGCGCCGGGGAGGACAGCTCATCGTCGTGGACGGGGTGTTCTCGATGCTCGGGGACCTGGCCGACATCCCCTCGATCGTCGAACTCGCGAAACGCTTCGACGCCCGCACCCTGATCGACGACGCCCACGCGGTCGGCGTCCTCGGGAAGACGGGGAAGGGGACGGCCGAGCACTTCGGCCTCGATTCCGAGATCGATCTGATCCTCGGCACCTTCTCGAAGAGTTTCGGCTCGATCGGGGGGTACGTCGCGGGAAACCGGGAAGTCATCTCCTACGTGAAGCACCACGCGCGGAGCATGATCTTCTCCGCCTCCCTCCCCCCCTCCTCCGTGGCCGCGACCCTGAAAGCCCTGGAGATCATCCGGACGGAGCCGGAACGACGGCGGAAGCTCCGGAAGAACGCGGATTATCTCCGGAGGGGATTCCAGGAACTGGGATTCGACACCGGCCCCAGCAGGACCCCGATCATCCCGATCCTCGTCGGGGACCAGGAAGCCACCTTCCGCTTCTGGAGGGAGTTGTTCGAAGCAGGCCTCTTCACGAACCCCGTGACCTCCCCCGCCGTCCCGAAGGGGATGGACCTGATCCGCACCTCGGTCATGGCGACCCATTCGAGGGAGCAACTCGATCGGGTCCTCGAGACGGTGGCCCGGATCGCCCGGGAACTCCGCCTGGTCGCCTGAGTCCGCCTCCGGGCTCCAATCTGCGAAGAGTTCGACAGAGCTTCGATCCGCCTGCATAATCGGGCGGGGCTTCCGGCACGACGACCCCTCATGGGTCGCAGGGATACCGCAAGGGAGGGAAACCACGTGCGCGACGCCGCACCCGACTTCGTCCATCTCCACGTCCACAGCCATTTCAGCTTGCTCGACGGGGCCTGCCGGGTCGCGGACCTCGCCCGGAAGGCCGCGGAAGACGGCCAGAAGGCCCTCGCCCTGACCGACCACGGCAACCTCTTCGGGACGGTCCCGTTCTACAAGGCCTGCAAGAAAGAGGGGATCCGACCGGTGCTCGGGATCGAGGCCTATGTCGCGGCCCGCAGCCGGCGCGAGAAGGCCGACAAGGAGAGCAATCCGACCCTGCACATGACCCTTCTCGCCCGGAACGCGACGGGTTGGCGCAACCTTATGAGACTCTCCTCGGACGCCTACCTCGAGGGTTTCTACCGCAAACCCAGGATGGACCCCGAAACCCTCGCGCGACATTCGGAGGGCCTGATCGCCCTCTCCGGATGCCTCGCCGGCGAGGTCAACCGGCACATCCTCCGCGAGGATCTCGCGAAGGCCTCCCGCGCGGCCGCCCGATGGGAGGAGGTCTTCGGGAAGGACAACTTCTTCCTCGAGATCATGGACAACGGCTATCCCGACCAGCGGCGCGCGGCGGAAGGGATGCGGAAAGTCGCCGCGGAGACCGGCATTCCCCTCGTCGTGACCAACGACGTCCACTACATCGAGCCCGAGGACTCGAGCGCCCAGGACTTCCTGATCTGCATCAATACCGGAAAGACGGTCCACGACACGAACCGCTTCCGGATGGACGATCTGCGCCTCTATTTCCGGACCCGCCGCGAGATGCTCGAACTCTTCCCGAAGGACCGGGAGGCCCTCGAACGAAGCGGGGAGATCGCGGAACGCTGCGAGGTCGATCTCGATTTCGACACCTATCATCTTCCGGTCTTCGTCCCCGAGACCGGAGAGAGCCCCGAAGGCATGTTCCGGAGACTCTGCGAGGAGGGGGCGCGGAAACGCTACGGGGAGATCGGGCCGAAGGTCAGGGAACGTCTCGAATACGAGATGGAAGTCATCATGAAGCTCGGCTTCATCTCGTATTTCCTGATCGTCTGGGATTTCCTCCGTTTCGCGAGAGAGCACGGCGTCCCCGTCGGGCCCGGGAGGGGTTCCGCCGCGGGCTCGATCGTCGCCTACTGCCTGGAGATCACCCAGCTCGATCCCCTCGAGCACGACCTCCTCTTCGAGCGCTTCCTGAACGTCGAACGCATATCGATGCCGGACATAGACATCGACTTCTGCCGCGACAAGCGGGAACTCGTCATCGACTACGTCCGGAGAAAATATGGAGAGGAGAACGTCTCCCAGATCATCACTTTCGGTACGATGGCTTCCCGGGCCGTTATCCGCGACGTCGGGAGGGTTCTGGACATCCCCCTCTCGGAGGTCGACAGGATCGCGAAGAAGATCCCGCAGGATCTGAGCCTCAAGGAGGCCTTGGAGAAGGATGAGGATCTGAAGGAGACCCGCCGATCCTCACCGGACAAGAAGAAGCTTTTCGAGATCGGCATGAAGCTCGAGGGGCTTTGCCGGAACTCCTCCACGCACGCGGCGGGGGTCGTCCTCGCCGACCGGCCTCTTCAGGAATACGTCCCTCTCCAGCGGCAAGGAGAGGAAATCACGACCCAATGGCAGATGACCGACCTCGAGGAGATCGGTCTCCTGAAGATGGACTTCCTGGGGCTCAAGACCCTGACGATCATCGAGGATGCACTCAGGCAGATCCGCGAGCATCACGGGCGGGAGATCGATTTCGACTCGATGCCCCTGGACGACGGGAAGACCTACGCCCTCCTCCAGGCCGGCGACACTCATGGGGTCTTCCAGCTCGAATCGAGCGGGATGCGGGACCTCCTGGTCCGGATGCGTCCCGACTGCTTTGGAGACATCGTCGCCGTTCTGGCGCTCCATCGACCGGGTCCGATCCAGTCGGGCATGGCCGACATGTACGTCCGGCGCAAGCACGGAGAGGAGCGCGTCGCCTATCCCCATCCCTCGCTCGAAACCCTCCTTAAGGACACCTACGGCGTCATCGTCTACCAGGAACAGGTGATGCTCATCGCCCACCACATGGCGGGCTTCTCCCTGAACGAGGCGGATTCCCTACGGAAGGCCATGGGCAAGAAGAAGCCCGAGGTCATGGCGAAGTTTAGGGAGAAGTTTGTCGAGGGGGCCGCCGCCCAGGGGCACGACCGGAAACTCGCCGACGAGATCTTCACGACGATGGAGTTCTTCGCCGGTTACGGTTTCAACAAATCCCACTCCGCCGCCTATGCCCTCCTCACCTACCGCACGGCCTGGCTCAAGGCCAACTACCCTCTCGAGTTCATGTGCGCCCTGATGACCTGCGACATGGGCTTGACGGACAAGGTCAAGGAATTCGTCCAGGAAGCGAAACGCATGGGGATCGAAATCCTCGGCCCCGACGTCAATCGGAGCCGGGCGGCCTTCTCCGTCGAAGGGAACGCCATCCGCTACGGCCTCGCGGCCCTCAAGGGTCTGGGCAAGCGGGCCGCCGAAGCCCTCGTCGAGGAACGCGAACGGAACGGATCCTTCCGGGACATCTACGACCTCGCCGAACGATGGGACCCGAGGATCGCGAACCGGACCTGCTACCAGGTCCTCGCGAAGGCCGGCGCATTGTCGGTCGGAGGATGGAACCGAAGGGCGGCCCACGACTCGGTCGACGAGGCCATGAAACAAGCGGCCCGCTACGCGGAGGACCGGAGGCGGGGCCAGAACCTCCTCTTCGGAGGCGGGACCGCGGCCGCTTCCACCGCTCCCGAGATCCCGGACCTCCCCGAATGGAAGGAAGCCGACCTCCTCCTCAAGGAAAAGGAGGCTCTCGGGTTCTACCTGAGCGGGCATCCCTTCGAACGGCGCGGTCGCTTCTACTCTCGACTCGCGGGGACCGACACGGAGAAGCTCAAGGAACTCAAGGAGAAGGGTCATCGCGGAGACCTCTTCCTGGCCGGAATGATCAGCGGGATCCGCATCCTGACGATCCGCTCGGGTAGGAACGAGGGGATGAAGATGGCCAAGTTCCATCTCGAGGACCTGGCGGGATCGATCGGCGCGACCGTCTTCAGCAAGACCTTTTCCGAGATCCGCCACCGGCTCGTCGAGGATTCGATCGTCTTCGTCCAGGGTTCCCTCGACCTCGGCAGCGAGGAACCGGCCCTCAAGGTCATGAACGTGATCCCCGCCGAGACCTTCGTGGCCGACTCCGTGGACGGCCTCGTGCTCAGACTCGAGGAGGCGGACCGGGAGGAAGCCCTCGACGAGGTCCGGGACCTGGTCGAGAGGAATCCGGGGCCTCATCGCCTCCTCTTCGAGATCCTCAGACCCGGAAGCTCCGCTCTCCGGATGCAGGCCGCGCCGCACTACCGGGTGCGCATCAGCGAGGAGCTGATCGACGGGCTGGCGGGGATCCTGGGCCCGCAGGCCCTCTCCTTCACCCGCAACTGACCGCTCCCCGCACCGGAACCCGTCCCGGGGGGGAGGGGGCGGCGGCCGTCTTCCTCAGTCCCCGGCCTCTTCCTGTTCGGCGAGCTGGGCCTCGAGGACCCTGTTGTCGACCAGCTCGAACAGACACTTCGAGCCGCCGTCCCCGAGCCTCCGTTCGGGGAGTTTCAGAATCCTCGTGTAACCTCCGGGCCTGTCCTTGTAGCGGGGTCCCAGCTCGTCGAAGAGCTTCTTGACCATGTCCTTGTCCTGGAGCTTGGCCTGGGCGCGCCGGACGTTGTGGAGGGTCTTCTCGCGGCCGAGGGAAAGGAGTTTCTCGGCTGCCGGTTTGAAGGCCTTCGCCTTCTCCACAGTCGTCACGATCCTCTCGTGCCGGAACAAGGCCGCCAGCATGTTGCGTTGGGTCGCGAGCCGATGCTCCGAGTTCCGACCGATCTTCTTGCCTGCCTTGCGGTGTCTCATGGCGACCTCGTTTCCGTCTCCTTGGGGAACCGGCCCGCTCAGCGGGGGACGACCGGCATCCCGAGAGAGAGATTCAGCTCTTCCAGTTTGGCCCGGACCTCCTTCAGGGAGGTCTTACCGAAATTCCTGACCTTGAGGAGTTCCGACTCCGAGAGAGAGACGAGCTCGCGGATCGTCATGATGTTCTCGGAATCGAGACAGTTCTTCGCGCGCACCGAGAGATTCAAGCGGTCGAGCGGCTGATCGAGAAGCATGTCGAGTTCCGACGTGGCCTCGGTCGTCTCCTCGGGAACCTCGAGACTGATCGGCTCCTCGACGACCTCCTGTTGCAGTTCGTAGAACTGGATGAAGGGGTTGAGGTGCTTGCGGAAGATCTTGCTGGCTTCCACCAGGGCCATTTCGGGGGTCACCGAACCGTCGGTCCAGATCTCGAGGACCAGGCGGTCGTAGTTGGTGTCCTTTCCGAGACGGGTCGCTTCCACCGAGTACCGGCAGCGATAGATCGGGCTGAAGAGGGAATCCACCGGGATCGTCCCGATCTCCTGGTCCTCGGCGGCGTTCTCTTCCGCAACGACGAATCCCCTCCCCTTGCGGGCGAAGATCGTGCAGGAGAACTGGGTGTTGTCGGTCAGGGTGCAGATCTTGAGATCCTTGTTCAGGATCTCGACCCCGGCGGGACACTCGATGTCCGCGGCCGTGACCTCGCCCTTCCTCTGGATGTCCAGGCGGAGTTCGACCGGATCGTCGTCCTCCATCCGGATCCGGAGTTTCTTCAAATTCAGGATGACGACGGGCATGTCCTCGTAGACCCCGTCGATCGTCGAGAACTCGTGCAGGACACCCTCGATCTTCACGGCGTAGACGGCCGCCCCCTCGATCGAAGACAGCAGCACCCGCCGAAGGCCGTTGCCGATCGTGGTGCCGAAGCCCTTCTGGAAGGGTTCGACGATGAACCGGCCAAAAGTCGGGGTCGCCGTCTCCTTGTCCAACTCGACACGGCTGGGGAGTTCGAACTCGCGCCAACGGATTCTCATCACGCGCCTCGCGGAATGCGGGTCAAAGGGGACGGGGTCACTTCGAGCAAAGCTCGACGATGAGCTGCTCTTTGATCGGATGGGGGACGTCGTCTCGCTTCGGGAAGTTGAGGACCTTGCCGGCGAGATCGTTCGGCCGCGCCTCCAGCCATTCGGGGACATGCTGCCCCTTGTTCAGCTCGATCGCCGCCTCGGCGACCTTCCGGATCTTTTCCTTACCGCTGATCCCGATCTCGTCCCCGGGTTTGACGAGGTAGGAGGGGATCGACATCCGGCGCCGATTGACTTTCACGTGACCGTGATTGATCAGCTGCCGGGCATGGAAGCGGGACTGGGCCAGCCCGAGCATCAGGAGGACGTTGTCGAGCCTCCTCTCGAGGAGGATCAGGAGGTTTTCGCCGGTGTTCCCCTTCTGGCGCTCGGCCTTCGTGAAGAGGTTGCGGAACTGCTTCTCCATGACCCCGTAGATCCGCTTGGTCTTCTGCTTCTCACGAAGCTGCAGGCAGTACTCGGAGGTCTTCCGCGGGGGTCTCGTATGCACACCGGGCGGGTAGTTCCGCCTCTGGATCGCGCATTTCTCGGAGAAACAGCGCTGCCCCTTGAGGAAGAGCTTGATGCCCTCCCGCCGGCAGAGCTTGCAGACGCTTCCTTTGATCCTTGCCATGGCAGATGTTCCCTCGGACTCTCCGAAACCCTCAGACGCGGCGGCGTTTCTTCGGCCTGCACCCGTTGTGCGGGATGGGCGTCACGTCCTCGATGCTGCGGACGTCGAGACCGGCGTTCTTCAAGGCCCTGATCGCGGATTCGCGTCCGGAACCGGGCCCCTTTACCTTCACGTCGATGTCGCGCACCCCCATCTTCCTCGCCATCTCAGCCGCTCTCTCCGCGGCTCTCTGGGAAGCGAAAGGAGTGCTCTTGCGGGATCCCTTGTATCCGATCGTCCCCGAGGACGACCAGCACAGGGTCTCTCCATTGGGATCCGTGATCGTGATGATCGTATTGTTGAAGGTCGCGAGGATGTGCGCCACGGCTTTCGAAACGTGACGCTTGACCTTCTTCTTCCCGCTCTTGCCCTTGTTGCTCTGTTTGCTGCTCGCCACGAATACCTCTCGGATTCCTTGGATCGGGCCGATGACACCGGCCGCTCGTCTACTTCCTTGCGATCTTCTTGTTGGCGATCGTGCGTTTCGGTCCCTTGCGGGTGCGCGCGTTGCATTTCGTCCGCTGCCCCCGGACCGGGAGTCCCCGGCGATGGCGCAGGCCCCTGTAGCAGGCAATGTCCCGGAGGCGGGAAATGTTCTGCGCGACCTGCCGCCGGAGCTGCCCCTCGACCACGAGATTCTTCTCGATGTAGGCGGCGATCTTCGCGAGTTCCTCCTCGGTCAGGTCCTTGGCCCGGATCTCGGGTTTGATCGCGAGGTCCGCAAGGAGCCGCTTGGAGGTCGTGGCGCCGATGCCATAGATGTAGGTCAGGGAGACCCAGGTCGCCTTGTCGTTCGGAATGTCGACACCCAGGATTCGCGGCATGTGCGTTTCTCTCTTCTCGATATCAGAGGACCGGGGACCCCGACATCAGCGGCCTTGACGTTGCTTGTGCCGGGGATTCGCGCTGCAGATCACCCGGATGACGCCGCGGCGCCGGATGATCTTGCAATGTTCACACAACCTTCGGACGGAGGAACGGACCTTCATTTCGCCACCTAAGCTCCGAATCCGCAGAGCCTTGGACCAAGGCAAGCCGGCCGGACCAGGATGAGACTCCCCATTCCGAGGAAGGCGCACGCCGCCGTCCCCGGGCATTCGGGGTCGAAAATGGACGGAGGATCATATATGGGGGCCTCCCCCCAGCCAAGAGCTTTGCCCCGGGAAGCGAGATTTTTCTGTCCCCGGACCCCCGCCGGCCCCCCCGGGAGCCCGCCTTCCCGGAGGACGGGAGCCCGGACCTGGGTCGCCCGGAGCCGCCCAACTCAGCCGCGATACACGATCCGGCCCTTGGTCAGATCATAGGGCGACATCTGCACCGAGACCTTGTCCCCGGGAAGGATCCGGATGTAGTGGTAGCGCATCTTGCCGGAGACGTAGGCGAGGATCTCGTGCCCGCCCTCCAACTCCACACGGAATCGGGCGTTGGGAAGGGCTTCCTTGACAACCCCTTCGACCTCGATCGGTTCCTCTTTGGCCATACCGGTCCTACGTCGTTTTCCCGTTTCCAGGACGAAAAAGCGGGAATCTTAGCGCCGGAGGGGGGGAACGACCATCCCCCACCCGAAAAGCCCAGCCCGGAGAGGCCTCGCCCCGGGGCCGGAGCCCGGGGCCGGAGCCCGGCCCCGAAACCCGTGGATCCGGGGAAGGCTCAAGAAAGCTCGAGGATCTCGCGCACCCGGCGGCGTACTTCGTCCATCTCCCGGCCGGCATCGACCCGGACGAGCACCCCCGAGGCCTCGTAGTGGTCGACCAAGGGCTCGGTCGCCTCCCGGTAGACCCGCAGGCGCTCCTGGATGGCCTCGGGCTCGTCATCCCGCCTCCGGACGACCGCCGAGCCGCAGGCGTCGCAGACCCCCTCCCGGGCCGGAGGCTTGGCGACCGCGTTGTAGGTGGCGCCGCAGGACGAGCAGACGAGCCGGCTCGAGAGCCGGCGGATGACGGCCTCGTCCTCGATCTCGAAAAGCACGCATCGATCGACCCGGGTCCCGAGGGACGCGAGACGCTCCTCGAGGGCCTCGGCCTGGGGCAGGGTCCGGGGGAAGCCGTCGAGGACCAGAGGGGGGCCCTCGAAGCCTTCCACCGACTCGAAGAGAACGTCGATGATGACCTCGTCGGGAACCAGCTTTCCCTCGCTCATGTAGGTCGAGGCGATCCTGCCGACCTCGGTCCCCTCCTTCACCGCCTTGCGGAGGACGTCCCCGGTCGACAGGTGACGGACCGCCCCCCGCGAGGCGAGCCAGGCAGCGACGGTGCCCTTTCCGGCGCCGGGGGAACCGAGGAACACGAGAATCTTGGCTTGCTCGGACATCGTATCTCCCTCTCCAGAGCCGCCCGAATCCTACCTCATCGAGCCCAGGGCTCGATGCCGGAATCCGGATGCCCCGCCGGGGAAGGCCTTTGCGCCGATCCGCTCCGGAAGAGGTTCCGCCGCCCGACGGGAAGCGGGAGGATCCCGCCCCGGGGGGGATCTTCGAGCCGGCCCGGCGTCCGGGCGGCGGTGGGGCTCAGCCCCGCTTCCCCCAGCCCCCGGCGCCGCCGCTCGAGGTCTCCCCCTGCTTCATGAAGCCCTCGTAGTTCTTCATGACGAGTTGGGCGTTGATCTGCTCGACGAAATCGAGGGCCACCTCGACGACGATCAGGATCGAGGTTCCGCCGAGGAAGTAGGCAAAGGTCTGGTTCAGGTTCCCGATCTGTCTCGTGATGATGTTCGGGAGGACGGCGATCAGGCAGAGGAAGATCGAGCCCGCCAGGGTGACGCGGAGCATGACGTATTCGAGGAATTCTGCGGTCTTCTTTCCGGGCCGGATCCCGGGGATGAAGGAGCCGTATTCGCGTAAGTTGTCGGCGATCTCCTTCGGCTGGAACATCATCTGCACCCAGAAGAAAGCGAAGAAGATGATGAAGATGCTGTAGACGAGGATGTACCACCAGCCGCTGTTGTACTGGAAGACGTCGAAGACGTTCCTGAGGAACGGCACCTGGGCGAGGAGATTCGGCAGGAGCATCAGGGCGGCGGCGAAGATGATCGGCATGACACCGGCTTGGTTGACCTTGAACGGGAGGAAGTGCCGCTGTCCTCCGTAGACCTTCCGCCCTCGCGTCAGTTTCGCCTGCTGGATCGGAATCCGACGCTGTCCTTTCGTGATGAAGACGATGACCAGCACGGTCAGCACCCAGGCCAGGGCGTAGAGAAGCATCGTCTGGAACTTCTGATCCGCCTGGATGTTGGACCGGGCGAAATAGCTCACGAGGGCCCCGGGGATGTTCGCGATGATCCCCGCCATGATGATGATCGAGACCCCGTTTCCGATCCCGTGCTCGGTGATCTGCTCTCCGAGCCACATGATGAAGAAGGTCCCGGCGGTAAGCGCGACCATGACCCCGAGGATGTAGGGCGCCCCCCAGACCTCGGGATAGACGAGAGGCTGCCCCCCGGCGCTGCCCGGAAGGACCCCGAAGACGACGAAGAAGGATTGCAGGAGACAGATCGGGATCGTCGCCAGGCGGGTGTACTGGTTGATCTTCCGCTGGCCGGAGGCCCCCTCCTTCGAGAGTTTCTCGAGCGTGGGCATCACCTTCGTCAACAGGGAGAAGATGATGCTCGCCGAGATGTAGGGCATCACGCCGAGCGAGAAGAGAGCCGCCGAACTCAGATTGCCCCCCGTCAGCGAACTCATGATGCCGAAGATCGCCGCGAGGCTGCCCCGCTGCTCCGCGAGGGCCTCGAGGGCGTCGACATTCACTCCCGGAATGGGGATGTGGAAACCGATCCGGTAGACGAAAAGGAGGGACAAGGTCACGAGGAGCTTCTTGCGGAGCTCGGGGACCCGGAAGATATTCGTCACCGAAAGGTTCATGGCTCTCTCTCGTCCGTGCTGCCGGGTGTCAGGAAGCCTGCTTCCGCGGACCGCCCTTCTTCGGGATCTCGAGGACCTCGACCGTTCCGCCGGCGCTTTCGATCTTCTGCCGCGCACTGGCAGAGAACTTGTGCGCCCGAACCGTCAGGGCCTTGCTGAGCTCCCCGTCACCGAGCACCTTCAGGAAAGCCGTCACGGGAGTGGTCAGACCGATCGCGAGCACGGCCTCGAGGTCCACGGTCTGTCCGGCCTCGAAGGCCTCCAGGTCGGAGACGTTGATGATCGTGAACCGCTGGGTGAAACGCTTGTTGTTGAACCCGCGGCGCGGCATGCGGCGATACAGGGGCATCTGGCCTCCTTCGAAACCGAGACGCCGCTTGTAGCCCGATCTGGACTTCTGGCCCTTGTGTCCCTTGCCCGAGGTCTTTCCGAGTCCGCTCCCGGGACCTCGGCCGACGCGCTTGCGCCCCTTGCGCTTGATCCCGAGGGATTTCGCCTTGCTGAGATCCATCAGAGTTCCACTCCCCTCAAGGCTGCCGTCTCCTCCTTCGTCCTCAGACGAGTGAGGCCGTCGAGGGTCGCCTTGACCAGATTGATCGGATTGTTCGACCCGAAGGACTTCGTGAGGATGTCCTTGACCCCCGCAAGTTCCAGGACCTTACGGACCTTCCCGCCCGCGATGATCCCCGTCCCCGGCGCGGCCGGGATCAGTCGGACCATGCTGGCGCAGTAGACCCCGGTGATCTCGTGGGGGATCGTGCTCCCGGCCAGGTTGATCCGGACGAGGTTCTTCTTCCCGTCCTTGATCGACTTCTCGACCGCGGACTGCACCTGCTTGGCCTTCCCGTACCCGATCCCGACGATCCCTTCCCGGTTCCCAACGACGCTCAGGGCCGAGAAGGAGAAACGACGGCCGCCCTTCACGACAGCCGCGGAACGATTGATCGCGACGACTTCGTCATCGACGCTGAGCTCCGATGCTTCCTGGAGAGGGAGGACCTGCCACTTGCGCTTCACCATGTTCGTTCTCCGCTCAGAATTCCAATCCGCCTTCGCGGGCCGCATCGGCAAGGGCCTTGATCCGCCCATGGAACTTGTAGCACCCTCGATCGAAGGCGACCTTCGTGACCCCCTTCTCCCGGGCGCGCTCCGCGAGCGCCTTCCCGATCAAGGCCGCGACCTCGGATTTCACCTTCCCCTGGGTTTCTCCGGCGAAGGCCTTCTCCTGACTCGAGGCCGATGCGAGGGTCGTTCCGCGGAGGTCGTCGATGATCTGCGCGGATATGTTCTTGTGGGAACGGAACACGCAGAGCCTGGGTCTCGTCGACTCTCTGCGCAGCCGCGCCCTGACATGCCTGCACTTGCGCAGCCTGCGCTTCTGCAGTCGTTTGATCTGCGATCTGGTCTTCATCGCTGTCTTCCTGGACTCAACGGCGAACTCGTGATGCAACCCCGGATCATCCGCCCGCCATCGAGCGGACTTCCTTGCGACGGACGACTTCGTCCGCGTATCTGATCCCCTTGCCCTTGTAGGGCTCGGGGGGGCGCGCGCGACGAATCCGCGCGGCCAGCTCCCCGACCTTCTGCTTGTCGATCCCGGAGACCACGATCTCGGTCGGTTGCGGAACCTCCACCTTCAAGCCCTCGGGAATCTCGATCTCGACGGGATTGCAGAACCCGACTTGGAGGGAAATCTTCTTTCCGGACATCGAGGCTTGATAACCCGTCCCCACGACCTGGAGCTTGCGGGTCCAACCCTCGGTGACCCCCGTGACCATGTTCTGCACGAGGGCGCGGGCCAGTCCGTGGAAGGGCGAAAGCTCCTTTTCCCGGCCCTCGGCCCTCGAGAAGACGATCTCCCCGTTCTCGACGACCGCGGAGATCCCGGGGACCAGGTCCATCCCGAGTTCCCCCTTCGGCCCCTTGACCTCGACCCTCGAGCCGTCGACCTTGACTTCGACGCCCGAGGGGACCTTCACGGGGATCTTTCCGATACGTGACATCTTGTGACCTTCGAAATCTGGGAACGCGGAAGGCGGGACCTCAATAGACGCAGCAGAGGACCTCGCCGCCGACGTTCTTCTCCTTACACTCCCGATCGCTGAGGACACCCAGGGGGGTGCTCAGGATCGAGATACCCTGTCCGTTCAGGACCTCGGGAATCTCCCCGACTCCCCGGTACCGACGGCAGCCGGGCTTCGAATACCTCTGGATGTAGCGGATGACGTGTTCGCCCTCCGGGCCGTACTTCAACTGGATCTGGAGGGTCGCCTTCGGACCATCGGACTCGACCGAGTACTCCCCGATGAATCCCTCGTCCTTCAACACCCTGGCGATCCCGACCTTGATCCTCGATCCGGGAACGGTGACGCTCGGAATCTTGTTCCGGTTCGCGTTCCGGATCCTCGTGAGCATGTCGGCGATGGGGTCGGTCATCGTCATCTTCGGATCCTCCTCCACATCACCAGGAAGCCTTCCGGACGCCGGGGATCTCCCCTTTGAGCGCAAGGCTGCGGAAACAACAACGGCAGATTCCGAACTTCCGGTAGACGGCGCGGGGCCGCCCGCAGAGATTGCAGCGCCGAACCTTTCTCGAGGAGAACTTCGGCGTCAACTTGGCTTTTCGAATCAAACACTTGCGTGCCATCTGGAACTCCGGTGTCGAACCCTCCTTGGAGGCTTCATTTCTTGAACGGCATGCCGAGGGATTGGAGAAGGGCGTGGCCCTCCTCGTCGGTCTTCGCCGTGGTGGAAAACGTGATATCCATGCCCTGGACGAACTGGACATCGTCCAGGTTGATCTCGGGGAACACCATGTGTTCGCTGAGACCCATCGTGTAGTTGCCCCTCCCGTCCATCTTGGGAGAAAGCCCCCGGAAGTCGCGAAGACGGGGGATGACGACCGAGACAAGACGGTCCATGAACTCGTACATTCTCGCCCGGCGCAACGTCACCTTGACTCCGATCGGCATGCCCTGCCTCAGGCGGAATTGGCTGATCGAACGCTTGGCCTTGACGACGACGGGTTTTTGACCGCTGATCCGCGACAGATCCCTCACGGCGTGCTCGATGCGCGCCTTGTTCTCGACCGCCTTCCCTACCCCCATGTTGATCGTGATCTTCTGCAGCCTGGGGATCTGGTGGACGTTCTTGTAGCCGAATCGTTCCTTCAGGGCGGGGGCGATCTCGGAAGCGAAGCGTTCCGCCAGCCGCGGGGGAGGCGCTTTCGTCGTGTTCTTCTCTTCAGCCATGACTCGGAATCTCCAGGCTCCTCAACCGAGAAGCATCAATCGAAAACCGTTCCGCAGGGAATGCCGACCCGGACCTTCCTGCCGTCCTTCTCCTCGATCCGGATTCGGACGCCTTTCTTGAGCTTCTCACTCCAGAGGAGCACGTTGCTCGCATCGATCGGCATCTCCTTCTTGATGATTCCGCCCTTCGGATTCTCCTGGGAGCGCCTCAGGTGCTTCGTCCGGACATTGATCCCCTTGAGCAGGACCCTCCCCTCCTCGGGGATCACCTTCAGGATCTCGACCGGACCGGCGCCCTTCTCGGCGCCGGAGATGACCACGACCTTGTCCCCCTTCTTGAGGCGGATCCTCCGGATCGTCTTCTTGGTCCCCGTCATTTCAGACCACCTCCTGCGCCAGCGAGACGATCTTCATGAAATTCTTCTCCCGGAGTTCACGCGCGACGGCCCCGAAGATCCGGGTGCCCTTGGGGTTCCCGTCCTTGTCGATGACGACCATCGCGTTGCGGTCGAACTTGACGTAGGAGCCATCCTTGCGGCGAACCTCCTTGGCGGTCCGCACAATGACCCCCCGAACGACCGTTCCGGCCTTGACGTCTCCCGTCGGAAGGGCCTTCTTCACGGTCGCCACGATGATGTCCCCCACCGAGGCGTATCTGCGCCGGCTGCCCCCCAGCACCTTGATGCACATCGCGCTCTTGGCGCCCGTGTTGTCCGCGACGTCGACGACTGTCTGGAGTTGGATCATGCTCAGACCTCCTTGGCGCGGACGACCCGGACCAGCCGCCAGCGCTTCCGCTTGGACAGAGGCCGGGTCTCCATGATCTCGACCATGTCCCCGGTCTTCGCCTCGCTCTTCTCGTCATGCGCGAAGAAGCGCACCGCGCGGCGGACGAACTTCTCGTATTTCGGATGCCGGAAAACGCGGACGACCTGAACGACGATGGTCTTGTCCATCTTCGTGGACAGGACCTCCCCGATCTCGGAACGCCTCTTCTTCGTCTCCCTAGCCTGGGTCGGTGCGGACATCGTTTACTTCTCCGTGGTTCCCTCGTTCGGCTCCCCGGCCTCCCCGGAAGCGGTCTCGTTCTCGGCCAGCTCCCGCTGCCTGAGGATCGTCATGATCCGCGCGATCCCCCTTCGGAGATCCCTGACGCTGGCCCCCTTCGTCGCATCCGAATCCAATTGCATCCGGATCTGGAAGAGCTTCTTCCGGGCCTCGCCGAGGTCGTAGAGGAGTTCGCGGCTGTCCTTGCCGCGCATTTCTTCCAACAAGGTCCTGCGGCTCATCAGATCGACCTCCGCTTCACCATGCGGGTCCTGACCGGCATCTTGTGGGCGACGCGGTTGAAGGTCAGCTTCGCGACCTCCTCCGTGCAGCCCGAGAGCTCGAAGAGGATCGTCCCCGGCTTCACGACGGCGGCCCAGTAATCCGGCTCACCCTTGCCCTTGCCCATCCGGGTCTCCGCGGGGGTCGAGGAGACCGGCTTGTGGGGGAAGATCCGGATGAAGACCTTGGAGCCTGGAGCGTTCCGCGTGCACGCGACACGGCCGGCCTCGATCGTCTTGGCCGGAATCCAGCCGGGCTCGAGGGCTTGCAGGCCGAACTCGCCGAACGCGACGGTGTTCCCGCGCGTGGCCCGCCCGCGGATCTTGCCGCGCTGGACCTTTCGGTGCTTCACTCGTTTGGGCATCAGTGCCATGTCGCTGCTCCTCGCCTGCTCCCTCGCGTCTCAGTTCGCGGATTCCCCGGTCGGACCCGCCGCCGGACCCTTCTCGTCCCCCGCCGGGGCGGGCCTGGGCCTCGGCCTCGGGCGCGGGCGGGGTCCGCCGCCGAAACGGCTGATCGCCGGCACGATCTGGCGGATCGGCTTGAGTCCCAGGGTCCTCTCCCCCGGCTCCAACTCCCCGCGGAAGATCCAGACCTGCACCCCGATCGCTCCGTAGGTCGTGCGGGCCAGGGCGGTTCCGTAATCGATCTGCGCCCGAAGGGTCTGGAGAGGAATGCGCCCCTCCTTCTGGACCTCGGTGCGCGCCATTTCCGCGCCCCCGAGCCTGCCCGCGAGACGGATCTTGATCCCCTTCGCCCCCGCGGCCATCGAGGACTCGATCGCCTTCTTGATCGTCCGCCGGAAGGCCTGGCGTTTCAGGAGCTGCTCGGCGATGGACTCGGCGACGAGAACGGCCTCGAGTTCGGGACGGTGGATCTCGAGGATCTTGAGCCGGACCTTGCGTCCCGTCAGCTTCTCGAGTGCCCCCCGAAGCTGGTCGACCTCGGCCCCCTTCTTGCCGATCAGGCGACCGGGGCGCGCGGTGTGGATCGCGACGGTGATCGTCCCCCCGACGCGTTCGATCTCGACTTTCGGGATCGCCGCGTAATAGCACTCCTTCTTGATGTAATTGCGGATCTTCTGGTCCTCGGCCAGAAAGGTCGCGAAGTTCGCCTTGCTCGCATACCAGCGCGAACGCCAGGGCTCGGTGATCGCGATGCGGAATCCGATCGGGTGGGTCTTCTGGCCCATGGTCCTACTCCTCGGTCCCTACGTAGATGGTCAGATGGCAGGTCCGCTTGCGGAACGGCATGGCCCTTCCCTGGGGACCGGGACGCCAGCGGAAACGGAGGGTCGGGCCGTCGTCCACGAAGGCTCTCGTGACCTTCAGGCGGTTGACCTTGACCTCGGGATCCTGGCTCGCGTTCGCCACGGCCGAGGCCAGGACCTTCCTGATGAAATGCGCGGCGCGCCGATGCGTGTGCTGCAGGATGTCCAGGGCCTGGTTGACGGGAAGACCCCGGACCTGGTTCATCACGTAGCGCCCCTTCCTCGGGGTCATCCGCGCGTATCGATGCTTGGCGACGAATTCCTTCATGGCAACACCGGGCTTCAGTCCTTCTTCTTGTGGCCGCGGAAGGTCCGGGTCTGGGAGAACTCGCCCAATCGATGGCCAACCATCTCCTCGGTCACGAAGACCTTGATGAAATGGCGCCCGTTGTGGACCTCGAAGGTCTTCCCGACGAACTCGGGCGAGATCATGCAGGCCCGGGCCCAGGTCCGGATCGGCGCCTGCGAACCGCTCTCCTCCGCGGCCCTCACCTTCGCAAGGAGCTTGGGATCGACAAAGGGACCCTTCTTGATGCTACGGCTCATGGATCAGCGCCCTTTCTTCCTTCGGCGGATGATCAGCTTGTCGCTGGCCTTCTTCCTCTTCCGGGTCTTCCCGCCCTTGGCGGGTTTCCCGGTCGGCGAACAAGGATGACGCCCACCCCCGGAACGGCCCTCGCCGCCCCCCATCGGATGGGCGACCGGGTTCATCGAAGTCCCCCGGTTGTGAGGCCGGCGGCCCTTCCAGCGGATGCGCCCCGCCTTGCCCCAGCGGACGTTCTGGTGATCGAGGTTCCCGACCTGGCCGATCGTCGCCCGGCAGGTCAGGGGAACCCGCCGCATTTCACCGCTGCGGAGGACGAGGACGGCGTGGTCGCCTTCCTTGGCCATCAACTGGCAGACGGCCCCCGCGGCCCGGGCGAGCTGCGCCCCTCGCCCCGGCTGGAGTTCGATCGCGTGCACCTCGAGGCCCACGGGAATGTCGGCCAGCGGCATGCAGTTGCCGACCCGGGGCTCCCCCCCGGCCCCGTTCTGGAGGACATCGCCGACCTTCAAGCCCTTCGGCGCGAGGATGTAGGCCTTCTCCCCGTCCGCGTAGTGCAGGAGCGCGATGTTGGCCGTCCGGTTCGGGTCGTACTCGATCCCGACGACCTTGGCCGGAACCCCGTCCTTCCGCCGCTTGAAATCGATGATCCTGTAGAGCTTGCGGTGTCCGCCCCCCCGGAACCGGGCGGTGATCCTTCCCTGGAAGTTCCGCCCTCCCGTCCTCGGGATCCGCTGCAACAGCGACTTCTCCGGGGACTTCTTCGTCACTTCGGAGAAATCGTTGACCGAGGAGTTCCGCCGTCCGGGGGAAGTCGGTTTGTATTTCTTGATGCCCATCTTCCATCACCTCCAGGGGAGGTCGGCGCCAGGCGGCGCATCGACCTCACGCCAACTGGATCGCATCCCCCTCCTTCAGGGTCACGATGGCCTTCTTCCAGCCGGTGGTCCGGCCCTGCACGCCCCCGAGCCGGCGGATCTTGCCCGGCACGTTCTGGGTGCGGACCTTGACCACCTTGACGCCGAAGAGCTTCTCGACGGCCTCCCGGATCTGGATCTTGTTGGCCCCGTCGGCGACCCGGAAGGTGTATGCGTTGCTGCGTTCCTGCTGGCCCGAGGACTTCTCGGTGAAGACCAGCTTCCTCAGGATCTCGTAGTGCTCGGTCCTATCGCTCATGTCCGGCTCCTCCCGCTCCTCATGCCTGCGCCTCGCCCGCGGCGGACTTCTTCTGGCTCCAACCCCGCGCGAGCAGATTGTCGAAGGCCTCCGGCGTGAAGACCAGGTTCTTGCGCAGGAGGACGGACCTTGCGTTGAGATCGTCGACCGTCGTCACGTCGACCCGGGGGAGATTCCGGAGGGACTTGACGAGGACCGGATCGGGCTGGGCGCTGACGACGAGGGCGCCGCCGGCGACCCCCGCGCTCTCGAGGAGCTTGACGGCCTCCTTCGTCGAGGGGCTCTGCGAGGGGAAGCCCCCGACGACGTAGATCTCCCCGTCCAGGAGCTTGGCCCGCAGCGCGGTCGCCAGCGCCAGCCTGCGCTGCTTCCGGGGCATCTTGTAGGAGTAGTCCCGGACGCGGGGGCCGAAGATCGTCCCACCCCCCCGCCAGAGAGGAGACCTCTTGTGCCCGGCCCTCGCCCTCCCGGTGTGTTTCTGCTTCCAGGGCTTCTTGCTCGACCCCGAGACCTCGCCCCGCTCCTTCGTCTTCGCCGTCCCTTGCCGGAGGTTGGCCTCGTACATCACGAGGGCCTCCTTCAGGGTCCGGCCGAGCAGGCGCTCTCCGAAGAGGTTGGCGTCCACCTCCCGGGCCCCCTGCTTGCCGCCTCCATAGGTCTTGACCTCGGCCATGATTCCTGCCTTCCGTTCCGTTCCGCGCCCCCGGATCCCGCCGGGTCCGTGGAACGTCATGCGCGAATACGGATGTCCACTCCTGCGGGAACGTTGAGCTTGCTGAGCGCGTCCACGGTCTTGGACGTCGGCTCCGAGATGTAGATCAGCCGCTTGTGGGTCCGGATCTCGAACTGCTCGCGGGATTTCTTGTCGACGTGCGGCGAGCGCAGCACCGTGTACCGCTCGATCCGCGTCGGGATCGGTATCGGGCCCGCGACCCTGGCCCCCGTCCTCTTGGCGGTCTCGACGATGTCGACGGCCGCCTGGTCGAGGGTCTCGTGATCGTAGGCCTCCATCCTGATCTGGATCTTGTCTTGCATGATCCGTCCTCCGGCGAGGGCAGGGTCTCCCCGCGAAGGGGACTGCCTCCTCCCACCGATGAAACGCTAAGCGTTTGTCCTATAGCACCTTAGAACGCCAACCGCGGCGTTCTGCAGGGACGAAGGGCAGGGAATTTACTGGGAGGGAGGGGAGGAGTCAAGAAGCGCCCGGAAGGACTTGGCTTTCCCTCGACTTTCTCGGCCCCGCCCCCGCTCAGGCTCCTTTGGCCCGACGGTCCCCGACTTCAGGCCCCCTCCCGCACCGGACGCCAATCCGACAGGAAGAGGCTCGCCCCGGCCCTTCCCTGGGTCAGGGAGCGGATGCGGGTCGAGTAGTCGAGGAGCTTGGAAAGGGGGGCGCATCCCCGGACCTCGGCGTTCTCCCCTCGAACCTGCACCGAGGACACCTCCCCGCCGTGGGCCTGGAGGTCGGCGAGGATCGGGGAGAGGTGGACCTCGGGGACCTGCACCTCGACCCGCATCCAGGGTTCGAGGAGACAGACCTCCGGCCCCCGTCCGGCCTCCCGGAGCAGGAGGGAGCAGGCGGCCTCGACCTCGTCGGCCTGGGGATGCCGGCCGGGCTCTCCGGGCTCCAGTTCGTGGAGGACCGCCCGCAGGCGGATGACCGGATAGCCGTGGGCGAACCCCCCGGCCAGGTCCAGGCGGACGGCGGACAGCGCGACCTCCACGAGGTTCGCCTTCCAGGATTCGAGATCCCCCGCGAGGGCCGGCCCCGCCTCGACGAGGGCGGGGTCCGCCTCGGGATCGGGAAGGAGTTCGAGGTCGAGGCGCACATCGATCTCCCTTCCGGAGAAGGAACGCCTGACCCTCTCCTTCCTGCGGACCGGCCTGAGGAGGGATTCCCGGAAGGCGACCCGCGGGGTCCCGAGACCGAGGTCCAGCCGGAACTCCCGTTCCAGACGGCCGGCTAGGATCTGCAGGTGCAACTCCCCCATCCCCGAGATCAGGAGCTGTCCGGTCTCCTCGTCCTGCCGCCAGGACATCGTCGGATCCTCGATCCGGATCATGTCGAGGGCCTGGACCAGCCGGTCCCGGTCGTCCGAACGCCGGGCCTCGACCGCCATCGAAATCACCGGGGAGGGGAACTCCCAGGGGTCCAGTTCGCAGACCTTCGAGGGATCGCACACCGTGTCGCCGGTCCGGACGTCGGGGAGGCCATGCATCGCGACGATCCGGCCGGCCTCCGCCCTCTCCATCTGGCGTGTCCGGTCCGCCTCGATCGCCCAGAGGCCCTGGACGCGGCCGGGCCTCCTCACCCGGGGGATCCGGACCTGCTGTCCGGTCCGCAGACTGCCCTGGTAGAGACGGGTCCAGCACTGGGGACCGTGCCGGGTCGCGATGATCTTGAAGATCCGGGCGACCAGGGGGAGTCCGGGATCCGGCCGGAGTTCGATCACCTGCTCTTTCCTTCCCGCGGTCCGCGCCCGAGGGGCTTCCGTTTCCAGGGGGTTCGGAAGGTATCGAGCGACGGCGTCCAGGAGGGCCTCGACCCCGACCCCCTTCAGCGCGGCTCCGCCCAGGACCGGAAAAACCTCCCGCCGCAACGTGCAGCGGCGGACCGCCGCCCGGATCTCCTCGGGCCCCACCTCGCCCCCCCCCGCGAAGATCTCGAGGAGGACCTCGTCCCGCTCGGCCAGGATCTCGATCAGGCTCTCCCGCTCCAGGGAGAGGCGTTCCCTTTCCTCGCCCGAGGGATCGACGGACTCCAGAACCTCCCCCCCCGGCCCGAAGCGATGGTCCAGGACCTTCCCCTCGACCAGGTCGAGCAGACGGATCCTCCCCTCCGAGATCTCGAGCGGGACCTGCAACGGCAAGGGGAACTCCCCGAGCTTCTCCTCGATCGTCCGGAGCGACCCGTCCCAATCCGCACCGACCTTGTCGAGCTTGTTCAGGAAGCCGATCCTCCGGACCCCGTGGCGTGCCGCTTGTCGCCAGACCGTCTCCGACTGGGCCTCGACCCCCTTCGCGGCGTCGAAGACGAGTACGACTCCGTCGAGGACCCGCATGCAACGCTCGACCTCGACCGTGAAATCGATGTGCCCCGGGGTGTCGACGAGGGTGAAATCCCAGTCCCTCCACGGGAGATCGATGGCCGCGGAATGGATCGTGATCCCCCGCTCCCTCTCCTCCTCCTCCCAGTCCATGACCGCCGTGCCCTCGTCCACCCTCCCCGGACGGTGCTGCACCCCCGCGAGAACGAGCATGCGCTCCGACACCGTCGTCTTGCCCGCATCGATGTGGGCGGCGACTCCGAAGATGCGCGTCTTTTCGAGGGGGTTCGCCATGACCGGATCCCGGCGGAAAGCGCGGAATCATACAAGCTCGGAGCGTACGCGGAGCGGCCTCCGCGGATTTCGCGAAGGCCGCCTGCGCGCCGGAAGGTCGACCCCGGAAGGCCTACCAGGCGAAATGGGCGTAGGCCTTGTTGGCCTCGGCCATCTTGTGGACGTTCTCCTTCTTCGTGACCGCGGCGCCCTGGTTGTTGAAGGCGTCGAACATCTCCTCGGCCAGGCGGCGCGCCATCGGCTTCCCCCGCTTGGCGCGAGCGGACTCGACGAGCCAGCGGATCGCGAGGCTCTGCTGGCGCTTCGCCTTCACCTCGCGGGGCACCTGGTAGGTGGCTCCGCCGACGCGCTTGGAGCGGACCTCGATCTTCGGACGGATGTTGTCGATCGCCCGCACGAAGACCTCCTCGGGCTCGGCGCCGACCTTCTTGGCGACGTCGTCGACGGCCTCGTAGAAGATCCGCTGGGCCAGCGACTTCTTCCCGTCGAGCATGATCTTGTTGATGATCTTGCTGGCGAGCTTCGACTGGAACCTCGGATCGGGTCGAAGAAGGTGCTCGGTGGAACGGAAATTCCTGGGCATCGTCGCTTCTCTCGGTTCTCAGGCCTTCGGGCGCTTGGTTCCGTATTTACTCCTCGAACGCTTCCTGTCGTCCACGCCGGAGGCGTCCATCGTCCCCCGCAGGACGTGGTAGCGGACCCCGGGGAGGTCCCGCACCCTTCCGCCGCGCACGAGCACGATCGAGTGTTCCTGGAGGTTGTGTCCCTCGCCGGGGATGTAGACCGTCACCTCCTTGCCGTTCGAAAGCCGGACCCTCGCGACCTTCCGCATCGCAGAATTCGGCTTCTTCGGGGTCATCGTCTTGACCTGGATGCAGACACCCTGTTTCTGAGGGCACTTGTCCAGGACGGGGGCCTTGCTCTTCTTGACGACCTTCTTGCGGCCTTTCCGGACGAGCTGGTTGATGGTCGGCATCGCGTTCCTGAAGGGATGGAGAGTCGGAAGGCGCCCGGGGATCCCGAGCGGAGTTCAAAGGCCCGGGCCTCCCGGGGCCAAAGGGGGGGAAAGTATAGGAGGGAGGGGAGGCCATGCAAGGACCCCTTCCCCCCCGGTTTCGGAGGGAAGCCTATTCCTCCCCCTCCAGCTTGAGGACAGGCCCGTTCTCCCCGCTGCCCATCGTCCCGGTCGAGAGGGTCGGGGCGACCGGAGGGGTCGAGGCCAGGAGTTCGGCCGCCGCGGCCTGCAGGTCGATGTTCTTGCGCACCGCCTGCTTCTGGAGGGCGGGGAAGCCCGTGCCGGTGGGGACGAGATGGCCGAGGATCACGTTCTCCTTCAAGCCGATGAGCCCGTCCCTCCGGCCGGCCAGGGCGGCCTCGGTCAGGACCTTCGTCGTCTCTTGGAAGGAGGCGGCCGAGATAAAGGACTCGGACTGGAGACTCGCCTTCGTGACGCCGAGCAGCAAGGGCGCCGCGGTCGAGGGCTTCTTCTTCTCCTCGATCAGCTGCTTGTTGACCTGACGGAACTGGAACTTGTCGACGACCGCCCCCGGGAGGAAGCCGCTGTCGCCCGGATCCTCGATCTGCACCTTGCGCATCATCTGCGCGAGGATGATCTCGATGTGCTTGTTGTCGATCGGCACACCCTGGGCGCGGTAGACCGTCTGGATCTCCCGCAGGAGATAGTCCTGAACGGCCCGCTCTCCGTTGATCCTGAGGATCTCCTGGGGAACGAGCGCTCCCTCGACCAGCGGCTCGCCCGCGTGGACCCTGTCGCCGCGACGCACTCTCAGGATCGCGCCATGGGGAACGAGGTGCTCGCATTCGACTCCGCCCTCGCCCCGGATGATGACCGTCCGCTTGGAACGCTTCTTTTCCCCGAGTTCGACGACCCCGTCGATTTCGGCCAGCACGGCGGCCTCCTTCGGCCGGCGGGCCTCGAAGAGTTCGGTGACCCTCGGCAGCCCCCCGGTGATGTCCTGGACCCCTCCGAACTTCCGGGAGGTCTTGGCCAGAAGTTCGCCGGCCCGGACCTTGGCTCCGTCCTCGACCTCGAGATAGGCGTGTTCGGGCAGGGGGTGGATCGAAAGCACCGCGCCGTCCTTGTCGACGATCAGGATCTGAGGGTGCATCTCGCCCTTGTGCTCCATGATCTGCTTGCGATAGACCTTGGAGCCGGGATCCTTCTCGAGCATCAAGGTCCGGCCCTCGACGACGTCCTCGTAACGGACGAAGCCGTCCTCCTCGGCCAGGATCGGGGTCGTATGTGGATCCCAACGGCAGAGGATGCCGCCCTCCTTGATCTTCTTCCCCTCCTTGCAGAGGAGCTCGGCGCCGATCTGGACCTGGTGGCGATCGAGTTCCCGGCCCTTCCCGTCCTGGATGACGATCTCACCCTTGTGGTCGAGGGAGACGAGCCGGCCTTCGGGGTTCTTGACGACCTTCATGTTCTCGAAGACGACGACGCCCTCGCGCTTGGCGTGGATCTCGCTCTCCTCGAGGGTCTTGGCGGCGGTCCCCCCGATATGGAAGGTCCGCATCGTCAGCTGCGTCCCCGGCTCCCCGATCGACTGCGCGGCGATGATGCCGACGGCCTGACCGACCTCGACCAGTTCCCCCCGGGAGAGGTCCATGCCGTAGCACTTCGCGCAGACACCCAGCGGGGCCTCGCAAGTCAGGGGGGAGCGGACCTGGAGCCTGTCGAAACCGAGTTCCGCGATCTTGCGGGCCTTCTCCTCGGTGATCAGTTCGTTCCGCTTGATGATCAGTTCGCCGGTGATCGGATCCTCGACGGGCGTCATCGTGACCCGCCCCCGGATCGCGGTCACGAGGTCCACGGCCACCTTGTCTCCCTGATGCTCGACTCCGCGGCGGACCCCGTTGGGGGTGCCGCAGTCCTCGATCGTGACGACCACGTTCTGGGCGACATCGGCCAGCTTACGGGTCAGATAGCCCGAGTCTGCGGTCTTGAGAGCCGTGTCGGCCAGGCCCTTCCGGGCACCGTGGGTCGAGGAGAAATATTCGAGGACCCGGAGTCCCTCACGGAAGTTCGCGCGGATCGGAGTCTCGATGATCTTGCCGCTCGGGCGGGCCATCAGTCCCCGGATCCCCGCGAGCTGCCGCACCTGCTCGACCGAACCCCTCGCCTTGCTCGCGACCATGCAATAGATCGGGTTGACGTAGAGGGGCTCGCGCCCGTCGGGCGCCCCGGATTTTCCGGGCACGCCTCCGCCGCAGTCCGCTTCCAGAGTGGTCATCAGCTCCTGGCCGACCGCGTCCCGCGCGCGGGTCCAGGCGTCGATGACCTTCGAATAGCGCTCCCCGTCCGTGACCTCGCCCTTTTCGTAGGAGGCCTGGATCGCGGCCACTTCCTTCTCCGTCTCCTCCATGATCCGGGCCCTCTTGCGGGGAACGGTCAGGTCGTTCTTCCCGAAGGAGAGTCCGGCGAGGGTGCTGGCCTTGAAACCGAGGCTCTTGATCCGGTCGAGGAGGTCCAGGGTATGGACCCTCCCCAGCAGATGGTGGCAGTCCGCGATGATTCCGCTCAAGGATTTCTTGCTGAGACTGTCGTTATAGAAGGGCATCCCCTCGGGGAGGATGTCATTGAAGATGATCCGGCCGATCGTCGTCTCGATCAGCACCTTGCCGTCGCAGACGGTCCTCGTCCCGTCCGCCGCCCGGACCTCTTTCCCCTCGGGGAACTGGACGAGAATCGGCTCGTGGGTCCGGACCTTGCCAAGGGCGTAAGCCATCCAGGCCTCTTCCGGGGTCATCCTCTTGGTCCTCTCGCCGACCTCCTCGTCGGGGAAGCGGAAGGTCAGATAGAACGCCCCCAGCACGATGTCCTGGCTGGGAGCGATGATCGGACCGCCGTTCGCCGGGGTGAAGACGTTGTTCGTGGACAACATCAGGGTCGAGGCTTCGATCTGCGCCTCGTAGGAGAGGGGGAGGTGGACCGCCATCTGGTCCCCGTCGAAATCGGCGTTGTAGCCGGTGCAGACCAGCGGGTGGACGCGGATCGCGTTCCCCTCTACAAGAACGGGCTCGAAGGCCTGGATCCCCATCCTGTGCAGGGTCGGAGCCCGGTTCAACATGACCGGATGTCCCTGGATGACCTCCTCGAGGATGTCCCATACCTCCTCGTCCTTCCGCTCGATCATCTTCTTCGCCGACTTGATCGTGTCGGCGAGACCCATCTCCTTGAGCCTGCGGATGATGAAGGGCTGGAAGAGTTCGAGGGCGATGACCTTGGGCAGGCCGCACTGGTGCAGCCGGAGATCGGGGCCGACGACGATGACCGACCGGGCGGAATAATCGACCCGCTTCCCGAGCAGGTTCTCGCGGAAGCGCCCCTGCTTGCCCTTGATCATGTCGGTCAGGGACTTGAGCGGCCGGTTGCTCGACCCGAGAACGGGCCTGCGGCAGCGCCCGTTGTCGAAGAGGGCGTCGACCGACTGTTGCAGCATCCGCTTCTCGTTGCGGATGATGACGTCGGGGGCGTTCAGGTCGAGCAGCTTCTTCAGCCGGTTGTTCCGGTTGATCAGGCGGCGGTAGAGATCGTTCAGGTCAGAGGTCGCGAAGTTCCCTGAATCCAGGAGGACGAGAGGCCGGAGGTCGGGGGGGATGACCGGGATCACGTCCAAGATCATCCACTCGGGACGGTTCGGGGAATCCCGGAGCATCTCGACGGTCTTGAGCCGCTTGATGATGTCCTTGATCTTCTGGTTGGAACGCGTCATCTGAAGCTCCTCGCGGAGTTCCTGGCTGACCGCTTCCAGGTCCAGATTCAACAGGATGTCGCGGATCGCCTCCGCTCCCATGCCCGCGGTGAAGGAATTCCCGTACTTCTCCCGCTCTTCGCGGAACTCCTCCTCCGTGAGGAGCTGACACTGCTTGAGGGGGGTATCTCCGGCATCGATGACGACGTAGTCCTGGAAATAGATGACCTTCTCGAGGGAGGAGGTCTTCATCCCGAGCAGATTGCCGATGCGCGAGGGCATCGACTTGAAGAACCAGATGTGCGCGACCGGGGCGGCGAGGTTGATGTGCCCCATCCGCTCGCGGCGGACGCGGCTGTGCGTGATCATCACCCCGCACTTGTCGCAGATGATGCCCTTGTGCTTGATCCCCTTGTACTTGCCGCAAGAGCACTCCCAGTCCTTCTCGGGACCGAAGATCCGCTCGCAGAACAGGCCGTCCTTCTCGGAACGGTAGGTCCTGTAGTTGATCGTCTCGGGTTTCTTGACTTCTCCGTACGACCACTTGGAGCGGATCACTTCCGGCGAAGCCAGCTTGATCGACACCGCCGCGTAATCGTTGATCTTTTCGTAGATGGTCTCGGCCATCGTATCTTTCCTGCTTGTCCAGAGACGCCGGGGGAACGGGAAGACCCAATTCCGACCCGATCAGGCGAACAGTTCCTCGGGGGATCCCTTGCGATGCAATTCGATGTCCAACCCGAGCCCGCGCAGCTCGTGGCATAGGACGCCGAAGGACACGGGAGTGCCGGGCTCGAGGATGTTCTCGCCCTTCACCATGCCTTCGTAGATCTTCGTGCGGCCGTCCACGTCGTCGGACTTCACGGTCAGAAGCTCCTGCAGGATGCTGGCCGCACCGTAGGCCTCGAGTGCCCAGACCTCCATCTCGCCGAACCGCTGGCCGCCGAAGCGAGCCTTTCCGCCCAGGGGTTGCTGGGTGATCAGCGAGTAGGGACCGGTCGCCCGCGCGTGCACCTTCTCGTCGACGAGATGGTGCAGCTTGAGCATATAGATGTAGCCGACCGTGACCTTCTGTTCGAAAGGCTCGCCGGTCCGCCCGTCGTAGAGGACGACCTTCCCGTTCTCGGGGAGTCCCGCGCGCCTGAGGGCATCCTCGATCTCCTCCTCGGTGGCCCCGTCGAAGACCGGAGAGACGGCCCGGAACCCGAGCTTCTGGGCGGCGAAGCCCAGATGCGTCTCCAGGATCTGGCCGACATTCATCCGGGAGGGCACGCCCAGCGGGTTCAAAACGATGTCGACGGGAGTCCCATCCTCGAGGAAAGGCATGTCGGCCTCGGGCAGGATGCGCGAGATCACACCTTTGTTCCCGTGCCGGCCGGCCATCTTGTCTCCGACGGAGATCTTGCGCTTGGAGGCGACGTAGACCTTGACCATCTCGAGGACGCCGGTCGGCAGTTCGTCGCCGCGCGAGAGGCGGTTGACCCTCTTGTTCCGGTCGGCCTCCCGGGCCTTGATCCGATCGGAGTAATCCTTGATCAGGTTCTCGATACGCTTCTTGACGGCCGCATCCCCGCTGGCCGCCGCCGCGGCCTGGATGTGGTCCTTGGTCCGCTTCAGGTCCGCGTACATGACCGTCTCGGGAATCACGAGGGGTTTCCCCGTCTCCGGATCCAGGACCGGAGAGCCCAAGGCCTCGTTGGCCTCCTCGAGCATGCTGCGGGTCGACTCGCGGAACTGGACCATGAAGTCGATCTCCGCCTGCTTGATCTCCTGGAGATTCGCTTCGCGCTCCGCCTCGGTCAGGTTGACCTTGCGCGAGAACTTCTGGGCGTCGATGACGATTCCGTCGACTCCGGTCGGGACCTCGAGGGAGGAGTTCTTCACGTCCTCGCCCGCGCGGCCGAAGATCGCGTGGAGGAGCTTCTCCTCCGGGGTCAGCTCGCTCTTCGACTTCGGAGCCACCTTCCCGACGAGGATGTCCCCGGGGCGCACCCTCGTTCCGGTCATGACGATTCCGTTCTCGTCGAGGAAGGCGAGAGCCTTCTCGGAGACGTTCGGGATATCCCTCGTGAACTCCTCGCGTCCGAGCTTGGTCTCACGGATCTCGATCTCGAACTCCTCGATGTGGATCGAGGTGTAGACGTCGTCCTTGACGAGACGCTCGCTCAGAAGGATCGCGTCCTCGAAGTTGTATCCGTCCCATGTCATGAAGGCGACGAGGAGGTTGCGTCCGAGCGCGAGCGCCCCGTCCTTGACGGCGGGCCCGTCCGCGATGACCTGCCCGGCCTTGACCTTGTCCCCCTCCTTGACGATCGGATACTGGTTGAGGCAGGTCTTCTCGTTCAAGCGATGGAACTTCCTGAGTTCATAGATCTCGTCGCCGACGATGATGCGGCTGGCGTCCGCATACCGGACCGTGCCGGCCCGCCGCGCCCTCACGACCATCCCCGAGTTGCGCGCGACGACCTCCTCCATCCCGGTCCCAACGAGCGGCAGTTCGCTCTCGAGGAGCGGGACGGCCTGCCGCTGCATGTTCGAACCCATCAGGGCCCGGTTCGCGTCGTCGTGCTCCAGGAAGGGAATGAGACTCGCCGAGACCCCGACGATCTGCTGGGGTGAGACGTCCATGTATTCCGCCTCCTCCCGATCGACCTCGATCGGCTCCCCATCGAGCCGCGCGAGGATGCGTTCGGTCGTGAAGCGGCCGTTCGCGTCCACAGGCGTGTCCGCGGGGACGAGGATCGAAGCCTGTTCCTCGTCCGCGCGGAGCCAAACGACCTCGTCGGTGACCCGGCCCTTGCGGATCCTCCGATAGGGACAGGTCAAGAACCCGTAGTCGTCGACGGCCCCGTAGAGGGCGAGGCTCGAGATCAGCCCGATATTCGTGCCTTCTGGGGTCTCGATCGGGCAGAGCCTTCCGTAGTGCGAGGTATGAACGTCGCGCACCTCGAAGCCGGCACGTTTGCGGTTGAGCCCTCCCGGACCCAGCGCCGAGAGCCGGCGTTCGTGGGCGAGCTGGGACAGCGGATTCGTCTGGTCCACGACCTGGGAGAGTTCCCCCCGGGCGAAGAAGTAATCGATCGCGGAACTGAAGGTCTTCGCGTTGATCAGGTTCCGAGGGGTCACGGTCCCCTCGCTCGGATCCCCGCTCTCGAGGCTCATCCGCTCCTGGGCCGTCCTCCGCAGTTTGAGGAGTCCCTTGCGGAACTCCTCCCCCGCCAATTCCATGATCGTCCGGACCCGGCGGTTCCCGAGGTGGTCGATGTCGTCGATCTCCCCCTCTCCGGCCCTCAACCCGAGTAGGTAATGGATGGCGTTGACGAAGTCGTCGGGCTGGAGCGTCATCTGGCTCTCGGGGATCTTCTGCCCGAACTTCCGGTTAAGGCGGAAACGGCCGACCTTCCCGAGCCGATAGCGATTCGCGTCGAAGAACTTCTCGTTGAAGAGGTCCCGCGCCTTCTCGAGGTTCGGCGGGTTCCCCGGTCGGAGGCGCTGGTAGATCTTCAGCAGAGCCTCCTCGTGCGTCGTCGTGACGTCCTCCTTCAGCGAGTTGAGGATCAGGGAGTCCTCGGGGTCCCGGATGATCTCGACCTGGGCGATCGCCTCTTCGGCGATCCGCAACGAGGCTTCCTCGGTCAACTCCTCTCCGGAATGGACGAGCACCTCGCCGGTCTCCAGCTCGACGATGTCCCCGACCGCGTATCCTCCGACCAGCCGGTCGGCGAAGCGCTGAGCCGGCTCGGACTTCTTCCGCTTAACGACCTCGATGTTCTTCGGGAAGAACTCGCGGAGGATGTCCCGGTCGTTGGAATACTTGGGGTCCATCGCCCGGAGCAGGGTCATCGCTGAGAACTTCCCGGATTGGTCGATCCGGACCTGGACCGATTCCTTCTTGGAGACACTGACCTCGATCCAGCTGCCTCGTTCCGGAATGATCCAGCAGGAATGGAGTTTCCTGTCCCCGGCGATCGTCTCGACCGAGAAATCGACTCCGGGGGAGCGATGGAGCTGGCTGACGATGACCCTCTCCGATCCGTTGATGATGAACTCCCCGCCCCCGATCATGATCGGGATCTCCCCGAGGTAGACCTCCTCCTCGACCGCGGAGGGGCCCCCTACGAGGCGCACCCGGATCTTGAAGGGATTCCCGAAGGTCAGGCGAAGCTTCCTGCACTCGTCGGGGTCGTATCGAGGCTGGGAGAGTTCGTAGTCGACGAACTCGAGTCGAAGGGCCTTGTCATAGGATTCGATCGGAAAGGTCTCTTCGAGGAGAGCCTGGAGGCCGATCGACCTGCGCTTCTTGGGGGGTACGTCGATCTGCAGAAAATCGCTGTAGGACTTGGTCTGCAGGCGGACGAGATCTGGAACTTCGACCAGACTCTTGTGGCGACCGTAACGGACGGTTTCCATACTCGAGCTTCCCGTGGATCGGAGGCTAAGGTTCGCAGGGGCCGATTCGGCTTCCTGCCTGTACGCAACACCGCCACCCGTTCCCGCGATCCGGAACCGGCGGCCCCCCTTCCCACGCCCAGGCGGAAAGGAGTGAACGGGGATTCTCGGAAGACCGGCTCCGCGCGCGCGCGGACCTTCCCCGGCCCTTTTTCCCCATGAGTTTGAACAAGGGTTTCGCGATCCGCCCTCTGCTTCCTGTGGTTCCGGTCTCCGTCCCCCCCGGATCCCGGCGGGAGGGGCCGGCGAAACCGAGGTGGTCATTCTCCGCCCGTGGAGCCGCGCCCCGGCTACAAAGCGCAATCAATGTAGCCGAGCTTGCGCTTCGTGACCAGAAGGGGACGGAGGAAGACGCATTCCGAGCCAGGGAGATCTTCCCGATCCCCCTGGAGAAACGGAACGGACGCCGGAGCGGAAGAGCCAAGCTTACTTGAGTTCGACTTCGGCCCCGACCTCTTCCAGCTTCTTCTTCAGCTCCTCGGCCTCGTCCTTGCCGACCCCCTCCTTGACGGGTTTCGGGGCGGCGTCGACTAGGGCCTTGGCTTCCTTCAGCCCCAGGGCGGTGATCTCCCGGACGGCCTTGATGACCTTGATCTTCTCCTGGCCGGCGGCCTTGAGGACCACGTCGAAGGAGGTCTTCTCCTCGGCTTCCTCTCCGCCTCCCGCGCCCGGAGCCGCGGCCACGACGGCGGCCGGGGCCGCGGCGGAGACGCCCCAGCGCTCCTCCATCGCCTCCACCAGCTTGGCGGCGTTGCCCAGGGACAGGCTGTCCAACTTGTTGAAGATCTCCTCGAGTTCGGGCTCGAGTTCGACCTTGGTCTCTTCGCTCATCGTTATCGACCTCCAGTGAGATTCGCGTGCGGATTCCTTCGGTTTCGCGGCCCTCCCCGGGGGGACGGCCCGCCCATCTGAGTTGCGTCCTCGTCAGCTCTCCTCGTGCTTGGCCTTCAAGCAACGGGCCAGGCCGCCGGGAACCGCGGCCAGGGAGGCCGCCAACATGCGGGCGGGTCCCTGGATGGCCGCGACGAGCTGGCTCCTGACCGTGTCCTTGTCCGGGAGATCCGGAATCGTCTTCGCGACGTCCCCGGAAAGGACCTCCTCCTCGATGACTCCGGCGACGAAGGTCAAGGAGCACTCCCGGTTCGCCTTCCCGAAGTCACGGACGATCTTGGCGCCGGTGATCGCCCTCTCCTCGGGGGCGAAGACGATCCCGCATTTCCCGCGCAGGCGCGGCATCTCGAATCCGCGCTCGGTCAGGACCCTCTGGATCAACCGATTCTTGACGACCTTGAGCCGAAGGCCCTGCTCGCGAAGGCGGTTCCTCAGATCCCCCGCCTGGGCGACCGTGAGCTTGTCGAAATTGACGACGACGCAGGAACCCATCCCCTCGACGTCCCGGTCGTATTCCCGGATGGCGAGGCGTGTGACGAGATTAGGCATTGCCCCCTCCTTCGGAGAGATCGAGGAAGATGCCCGGCCCCATCGTCGTCGTGACCGCCGCCTTGACGACGAACTGCCCCTTGGCCTGGGCCGGCTTCAGGCCGCGGAGATGGCTGACGAAGGCCTGCGCGTTCTCCGCGAGCTGCGCGACCGAGAAGCTTCGCTTCCCGATCGGGACGTGGACATTGGCCCCCGAATCGGTGCGGAACTCGACCTTTCCCGCCCGGAACTCGGAAACCGCCTTGGCCACGTCCGGCGTCACCGTTCCGGCCTTGGGGGAAGGCATCTTGCCCTGGGGGCCCAGGATCCGGCCCAGGCGCCCCACGTATTTCATCATGTCCGGAGCGGCGATCGCGACGTCGAAGTCGAGCCAGCCGTCCTGGATCTTCTTCGCCAGGTCCTCGGAACCGACCTCGATCGCGCCCGCCGCCTTCGCTTCCTCCGCCTTGGCGCCCTCGGCGAAGGCGATGACCCGGACCTCCTTCCCGATCCCGTGGGGGAGACTCACCGCCCCGCGGACGAGCTGATCGGTCTTCTTCGGGTCGATGCCGAGGCGTACGGCGAGCTCGACCGTTTCGTCGAATTTCGGCGCGGGCATGTTCTTCAGAAGCTCGAAGGCCTCCGCCGCGGGATAACGACGGGTGCGATCGATCATGTTCTTCGCCCGGCGGTAACGCTTGCTCTCCGAATAGCGGCCCCGCCGCCAGCGCTTCTTGGTCTCCTTCTCGACCTTCGCGGCCTCGTTCGGCGCGGCGGAGGCGGACTCCGTCTTCTCCTCGGCCATGACCTCAGCCCTCCACCTTGATGCCCATGGACCTGGCCGTCCCCTCGATGATCCGCATCGCGGCCTCGGGACTCGCGGCGTTCAGGTCGGCCTCCTTGATCTTGACGATCTCCTCGAGGTCTGCCCTCGTGACGCTGCCGACGATCTCGGAACCCGTCGTCTGCGCCCCTTTGTCGAGCCCCGCCGCCTTCTTCAGGAGGACTGCGGCCGGGGGGGACTTCAGAATGAAGGAGAAGGACCTGTCCTTGTAGACCGTGACCTCGACGGGGATGACGAGCCCCATCTTGTCCCGGGTCGCGTCGTTGAACTGCTTGACGAAATCGCCGATCGCGATCCCATGGGGTCCGAGGGCCGTGCCGACCGGAGGAGCGGGCGTCGCCTGCCCTCCCGGACACTGCAGCTTGATCTTGGCTTGTATGTCTTTCCTGGGCGCCATCGCTCGTTCTCCGCGGTCCGGACGAATCCGCCTCCTTGAAAAAAGGGGCGCACTCTCCCGCAAGGAATCCTGCCGGAGACTCCGGAAGCCCGGGTTCCGGCGGACCGAAAGGGCGAAGCAGTATGGGAAGGCTCCCCGGGCCGGTCAAGACCGGAACTCCGAAAATCCGCCCTCCCCCCGGAGGGCGGCCCCACCTTCCCCGGGGAAAGGCCTCAGATCGGCTCGACCTCCCAATATTCGAGTTCCACCGGGGTCGCCCGGCCGAAGATCGTGACGACGACCTTGACGAGGCCCTTCTCGGGGTTCACCTCCTCGACGACGCCGTCGAAGTTCTCGAAGTGCCCCTGCTTGACCTTGACCCGATCCCCCTTCTGGAAGGATACGGAAAGCTTGGGCTTCTCCTTCGAGGCCTCCATCGCTCCGAGAATGTTGCGGATCTCCTCCTCGGACATCGGAACCGGTTTGCGGCCCGCCCCGACGAAATCCCCGAAGCCGGAGGTCTCCTTCAAGAGGAACCAGACCTCGTCGTCGAGATCCATGTGGATCATCAAGTAACCAGGGAAGAGCTTTCTCTTGATCGTGCGCCGCTTCCCCCCCTTGATGTCGTTGACGGTCTCCACCGGCAGGAGGACTTCGGGGATCTTCGCCTCGAGCCCCGCCTGCTTGACGCGCTGCACCAGGCGTTCGCGGATGCGGTCCTCCCTGCCCACCTGCACCCGGATGATGTACCACTCGAGAGCCAAAGCGCTCACCTCCTGTCGAGATCCGGCGCCGGCCGAGGATGGCCCTCCCCGACCGGTCAACCGAGGATCCTTCTGAAGAACTCCTGCAAGATGAAATCGGATCCCGCGAGGAAGCCCGCGATCACCAGGACGCAGACGATGACGACGATCGAGGCGGCCCGGGTCTCCTTGAAGCTCGGCCAGTGCACCTTCCGGAGTTCCTGTTCGGTCTCGATCAGGAAATCGGCCACCTTCGGGCGGTTCAGAAAGCGGAGGAGGGCGAAAGCCGTGAGCAGGGGAACCCCGATCAGGGCGATCATCGAAATGATCGTCACCTCGCCGAGGACCGGCAGGGTCGTGTGGACCGTGCGGAAGGAATCGGGAAGAAAGGGCCAACCCTCCATCCAGTAACGAAGGCTGATGCAGCCGTAGACCAGGAAGAGCCAAAGGCCCCAGAAGGCCGACATCCTGGCCAGACGTCCCTGTTCAGGTTTGTATGCCACGTCGTTTCCACCCTCGCGTGAGGGAACCGGAGACCGGGAAGGGCCTCCCTTGTCTGGCAGGGCAGGGAGGACTCGAACCCCCAACCTAGTGATTTGGAATCACTTGCGCTACCAATTGCGCCACTGCCCTCGAGGCGGCCCCCTGTCCGGGAACCGCGTGGTCCGGCCGGGTCGCCGCCCTCGTCTTCTCTTGGAAGGGCGGCGACCCTAGCCCTGGGCGGGGAAGAGGGCAAGCCGCCCCCGCCCCCTCCGTTCGGCCGGAGAAGCCCCTCCGGCCGCGAAGCCTCACTCGATGACCTTCGTCACCCGGCCCGCACCGACGGTCCGGCCGCCTTCGCGGATCGCGAAACGCTGATGCTCGGCCATCGCGATCGGGGTGATCAGCTCGATCGTGAGGTTGACGTTGTCGCCGGGCATGCACATCTCGGCGTTGTTGAGATTCGCGGTGCCCGTGACGTCCGTAGTCCGGAAGTAGAACTGCGGGCGGTATCCGTTGAAGAACGGGGTGTGCCGGCCGCCTTCTTCCTTCGTCAAGGCATAGACCTCGGCCTCGAACTTCGTGTGCGGGGTGATGCTCCCCGGCTTGCAGACGACCTGCCCCCGGATGAGGTCCTTCTTCTTCAGGCCGCGCAGGAGGAGCCCGACGTTGTCGCCGGCCTGCCCCTCTTCCAGGGTCTTCTGGAACATCTCGACGCCCGTGACGGTCGTCTCGATCGTGTCGCGGATCCCGACGATCTCGACTTTCTCGCCGACCTTGATGACCCCCTGCTCGATCCTTCCGGTACCGACCGTCCCGCGGCCCTCGATCGAGAACACGTCCTCGACGGGCATGAGGAAGGGCTTGTCGACGTCCCGAGTCGGCTCGGGGATGTAGGAATCGACCGCGTCCATCAGTTCGTAGATGCACTTGCAGTCGGGATTGTCCGGACCGGGGTTCTCGGTGTGCAGGGCCTTGAAGGCGGAACCGCGGATGACCGGGAGATCGTCCCCGGGGAAGTCGTAGGAGCTGAGAAGCTCCCGGACCTCCATCTCGACGAGGTCGAGGAGTTCCGGATCGTCCACCTCATCGCACTTGTTCAGGAACACGACGATCGCGGGAACGCCGACCTGGCGCGCGAGGAGCACGTGCTCCCGGGTCTGGGGCATCGGCCCGTCGTCGGCGGCGACCACGAGGATCGCGCCGTCCATCTGCGCGGCCCCGGTGATCATGTTCTTGACGTAGTCGGCGTGCCCGGGGCAGTCGACGTGGGCGTAATGGCGGTTTTCGGTTTCGTACTCGACGTGCGCGGACGAGATCGTCACCACGCGGGTATCGTCACGGACGGTGCCGCCCTTCGCGATGTCGGCATAGGCCTTGGCCTTGGCGAGGCCCTGCGCGGCAAGAGTGCGGGAGATGGCGGCCGTGGTCGTGGTCTTGCCGTGGGCCACGTGCCCGATCGTCCCGATGTTCACGTGAGGCTTGGTTCTCTGGAAGACTTCCTTGGCCATTCTGGTTCTCCTGAAGCCCAAATGGGGCTGATCGTCTACGGCCCTGCGAATGGGCCAGGATGGTCGATTCCCATCTCGCTCCGGACCCTGCGCCGGCGACCCGATGCCGCAGGAAACACACGGGGAACGGAACAAAAGAGGAAGGACCGGTCGCCGGCGTCGTTCCGGCTCCGGAGATGGAGCTGCTGATGGGATTTGAACCCATGACCTCCTCCTTACCAAGGAGGTGCTCTACCACTGAGCTACAGCAGCACGGTCGTCGCCGATCCGGGACGAGACTGGAGCGGGCGATGGGAATCGAACCCACACAACCAGCTTGGAAGGCTGGGGCTCTACCATTGAGCTACGCCCGCAACACGAAGCCGAGGCTCCGGGTCGGGTCCGGAACGGTCCAAAAGAGCGAAGCCCCGCCGAAGCGGGGCCGGAGACCCGTCCGGGGGGACCCGGACGGGCCGACTGGTGGGCAGAACTGGATTCGAACCAGTGAAGGCATACGCCATCAGATTTACAGTCTGACCCCGTTGGCCGCTTGGGTATCTGCCCCCAGAACCCGAGATCCTCCCGTCCGCGCACCGCCCGACCCGAGTCCCCGCTCCGGCGGAGGCCCGAAGGGCCGACCGCTGGAGCTAGCGATGGGACTCGAACCCATAACCTCCTGTTTACAAGACAGGAGCTCTACCAGTTGAGCTACGCTAGCCGGCAGGATCACCCACCCCGCCCCCCCGGACTTCCGCGAGCGGAAGGCCTTCAGGGCCGAGGAAGGGGCAAAAAAAGATATGCCTCGGGCTCCCCCGCGCAAGGGGGTAGCTGCAACTTCCTCGGCATTCGTCCAGGGAGGAGGACCTCCGGCTCCCCGAAACGCCCAAGGGTGATGAGCCGCACCTCAAGGAATCCCCCCCCGACCGTCCAGCACGGCCTCGGCCCGCCGCATGTGGAGGTCGAGGGCGGACTTGAGCGCCTCCATCGTCGCCCCGCCGAAGAACTCGAGGAGGGCCCCTGCGAGGACCAGGGCGGTCATCGCCTCGGCGACGACCGCGGCGGCGGGCACGGCGCAGACGTCCGAGCGCTCGTAATCAGAAACCGCCGCTCCTCCTCCGCCCAGGTCGATCGAGGGAAGGCCCTTGCGGATCGTGGAGATCGGCTTCATGACGGCCCGGCAGACGAGGGGTGCCCCGTTCGCAAGCCCTCCTTCCAGGCCGCCAGCCCGGTTCGCTCCCCTGTCCACCCGAACCCCCTCCCCCCGTCCGATCGGGTCGTGCGCCTCGCTTCCCCGCATCGCGCCGAGCCGGAAGCCCCACCCGAAGGCCGCGCCCTTGATCGCGGGGATCGACAGGAGCGCCTGGGCCAGGCGACCGTCGAGCCGGTCCTCCCAGGAAAGGTGGCTCCCGAGACCGGGGGGCAGCCCGCAGGCGAAGACCTCGATTTCTCCCCCGAGGCTGTCCCGCTCCTTCGCGGCCTGGTCGATCTCCCGCCGCATCGCCTCTCCCCGCTCGGGCTCGAGAAGGCCGAACTCCGAGGCCTCGACGGCCGCGCGCATCAGGCCGACGGCCTCATCCGGGGCCCCCCCTTCCTCGAGCCTCGCCGCGCAGGAGGCGCCGGGCTCGCCGGGGACTTCGACTCCACCGATCCGCACGACATGACCGAGTACGAAGACCCCGCATTCCTCGAGCAGGATCTCCGCGACGGCCCCGGCCGCGACCCTCGCAACCGTCTCCCGCGCGGAGGCCCGCTCGAGACCCGCCCGGATGTCCCGATCCCCGTGTCGCAGGCATGCGGCGAGGTCGACGTGGCCCGGCCGGGGCCTGTCGAGATCGGGAAGCTCCTCGATCCGGGCGTCCCGGTTCTCGACCCAGAGGGCCAGCGGCGACCCGAGGGTCCTCCCCCCGCGGAGTCCGGACAGGATGCGGACGCGATCCTCCTCGATCCGCTGCCGGCCCCCCCGGCCGTACCCGCGCTGGCGGCGCGCGAGGAGGCGGTCGATCCGCGCCGGATCGACCGCGAGCCCCTTCGGAAGCCCCTCGACCAGGGCCAGGCAACCGGCTCCGTGGGATTCTCCCGCACTCCGGAAGGAGAACCTCATCTCAGGCTCCTCCCTCGGCGCGGGTCTCCGGATCCCCGCCGCCCTCGGCGCAGGACTCCGAAGCGAGGGCCCGTTCGACGGCCGCGGTCAGGTTCGGGAGATCGAAGGGTTTGCGCAGGATCCCCCGCACCGCAGGATGCCCTTCGATCCGTGCGGCCTCCTCGGCCGCGACGAATCCCGAGCAGACGAGGACCGGGGGGAGGTCGCGCCCCTTCTCGAGGAAGCCGAGCCCTCCGATCCCGGGCATTCGGAGATCGAGGAGGACGAGGTCGGGCCGCTCCTCCCCTTCGAGCCGCTCCAGGCCTCGTTCGGCACTCTCGGCGCAGGCGACCTGCGCTCCGAGGTGTTCGAACCAGGCGCGCAGCAGGGTCGACACGCCGGAATCGTTGTCGACAAGGAGAAGGCGGATCCCCGCGAGGGAGGAGGAAGAAGGCATGACGTCCTCTCTTCTCGGAACCCTCGCATGCTCCCCCCTCCGGAAGGGGAAGTCAAAGCCCGGCGACAGGGGAGGATCCCGGAGCTTCAGGAATCGAGGGGCTGGAGCCAGGACACGTCGTCGAAGGGGATCGTCATCCGCACGCCTCCGACCTCGATCTCGAGACGCCGGCGCCGCCGGTCCTTGCCGAGCACCTTGCAGCGCTTCCGGAGCCTGGGGACGTAGACCGTCTGGCCCTTCTCGACCCCGCGAAGATACTCGTCCCTCCGCTTCCCGAGATCGGTGTGGGCCAGGAGTCCGTCGAGGAGTTTCAGGAGCCCGCGGGCCTTCCCGCCGTAGGGCTCGGGGGCGTTCAGGAAGGCCCTCAGGGGCTCGCGAAGCAGCGCACGCGCCCGCCGGATCTCCTCCTCGGCCAGCCAGGACGATTCCTCGGCGAGCCAGCGCTCCTTCTCCTCGAGTTCCCTGGACCGGAGCTCGGCTTCGGCGACTTCCCCTTCGGCCCTGCGCCGCGCCTCCTCCGCGCGGCGGCGCTGATCCTCCGCGGCCCGCCGGGTCCGCTGGAGGCGGTCGATCATCTCCTCGAGGGCCGGATCCCGCTCCCCCAGAAGGGAGGCGGCCCGACTGCAGATCGACGCGTCCATTCCGATGCGGCGGGCGATCAGGAGGGCGCGGCTCGTTCCGACGAGCCCGATCTCGAGACGGTAGAGCGGCTCGAAACGGTCCGGGTCGAAGGCCATCGCGCCGTTCTCGACCCCTTCGTACTGGTAGGCGAAATCCTTGAGCCTTCCGAGATGGGTCGAGGCAAGGGTCGGGACCCCGCGCTCGAGGAGGTGCTCGAGGATCGCGATCCCGAGCGCCCCCCCCTCCTCCGGGTCCGTGCCCGCCCCGAGTTCGTCCAGGAGGACGAGGGAGCCGGGCCCGGCCCGGTCGAGAGCCCGCTGGATCCTCTTCAGATGGGAAGCGAAGGTCGAGAGGTTCTGCTCGACGGTCTGCTCGTCCCCGATGTCCGCGAAGATCCCGTCGACGAAGGGAAGGGCGCTGCCCTCGGCAGCGGGAATCGGAAGCCCCGCCTGGGCCATCGCCTGGCAGAGACCGACCGTCTTGAGCGCTACGGTCTTCCCTCCGGTGTTCGGGCCGGTGACGACCAGCATCCGGAAGGGGTCTCCCAGGCTCAGGTCCAGGGGTACGACCGCCTTCTCCGCCTCTTCGATCGGTACCCGTCCTTCCCAGAGGGGGATGAGGAGCAGGGGATGCCGGGCTCCACGGAGGAGGAAGCGGCCCTCGGGGGCTACCTCAGGCACGTGGAATCCGCATTCGAGGACGAGCTTCGCCCGGGCCCGGGTCAGATCGATCCAGGAGAGACCCTCGAAGGCGCGGGCCAGATCCTCCCTCCGGGCAAAGAGATCCCTCCGGAGTTCCGCGAGGAGACGGCGCAGTTCGGCCTCCTCCTCGTGCCGGGCCTCGGCGAGCCGGTTCGTCAGCGGAAGGACGGTTTCGGGCTGGACGAAGACCGTCTGCCCGGACTGGCTGCGGTCGAGGAGAAGCCCGCGGACGAAACGGCTCATCTCGGGCTTGACCTGCAGGGCGGGCCGCCCGTGCCTCCAGACCGGTTGGGGGGACTGGAGGTACTTCGTGAATCCTGGTCGGGCACAGAGTTCCTCGAGTCTGCGGTGGATCCGCTGTTCGAGCCCGCGGATCTCCGCCCGGAGGGAGGAGAGTTTGGGGCTCGCGGAGGTCTGGATCTCCCCCTGATCGTCGCAGAGGGTCTCGACCCGGTCGAGGAGGTCGGAAAGGTCGGGCAGGGCCTCCCCGAGGGCCTTCAGGGCCGGACGGTCCTCGAGCGCTCCGAGGCGGCGACGGAGCCCGCTGACCGTCCGGAGGGCCCGAAGGAAGTCCGCGAGGATCCGCGGGCGAAGGCTCCTCCCCCCCTCCCTCAACCCCTCCAGATCCTCCCGCAGATCGGGCAGGGCCGGGAGGGCCATACGTCCTCCCTCCCGCATCCACCGTGCGGCCTCCCGAGCCTGGTCGAGGGCCCGGGCCATCTTCTCTCTCGAATCGAAGGGCCGAAGCCTGGGCAAGGCGTTCCGGGCCAGACCGGTCGTCAGGAAGCGCCCGAGCAGGCTCAATACCCTCGGGAAGTCGAGCGCGTCGAGCGAATGGCGATCCATCGGCGGCGGGGGGCGGGAGGGGATTTTCGCGACACGGACTGGCGGGGGGGGGAAGGGCTCCGCAGACTGTTCGGCCGCCGTTTCCGGAGGACCGTCCCTCCGGCGACGGCCCGCCAAGCTAGACCGGGAGCAGGCACATGTCGATAGACAGGGATTCCGCCGGATTCGGCACGCGCGCGATCCACGCCGGACAGCGTCCGGACCCGACGACCGGCGCGATCATGACGCCGGTTTACCTGACGAGCACCTTCGTCCAGGAGGAACCGGCGAAGACGAAGGGATACGACTACTCCAGGACCGTCAACCCGACCCGGACGGCCCTCGAGGAGAACCTCGCAAGCCTCGAGAACGGACGCTACGGCCGCTGCTTCTCCTCGGGCATGGGGGCGATCAACTGCTTGATGAACCTCCTGCAGACCGGCGATCACGTGATCGCGAGCAACGACCTCTACGGAGGGACCTACCGGCTCTTCACGACTCTCTACGAGAAGTTCGGATTGACCTTCAGCTTCGTCGACAGCTCGGACCCGGAATCGGTCGCGCAGGCCTTCCGACCGAGCACGCGGCTCCTCTATCTCGAGACCCCGACGAATCCCCTCCTCCGACTCAGCGACATCGAGACCCTCGCGGCAATGGCCCACGAACGCCCCGGAGTTCTCGTTGCGGTCGACAACACCTTCGCGACCCCCTACCTGCAGACCCCTCTCGACCTGGGTGCGGACGTCGTCGTGCATTCGCTGACGAAGTACCTCGGCGGCCATTCGGACGTCGTCGGCGGAGCCCTCATCGTCAACGACGAAGAACTCGCGGAAAAGCTGCACCACTACCAGAACACGGTGGGCTCGACCCCGGGCGCGATGGACTGCTTCCTCGTGCTCCGCGGCACGAAGACGCTGCACGTGCGGATGGAGCGCCATTGCGACAACGCCGAACGCATCGCCTCCTGGCTCCTGGAGCACCCGAAGGTCGCCAAGGTCCACTACCCCGGACTCCCCTCCCATCCCCAGTACGAACTCGCGAGGAAGCAGATGCGGCGGGCCGGCGGGATGATCTCCCTCGAACTCGAGGGAGGACTCGAGGACGGGCGCGAATTCGCGACGCGGACGATGCTCTTCTCCCTCGCGGAGAGCCTCGGCGGGGTCGAGAGCCTCGTTGACCATCCGGCCTCGATGACGCATGCGAGCATCCCCCGCGAGGAACGCGAACGGACCGGGCTCGAGGACGGGCTCGTCCGCCTCTCGGTCGGCATCGAGGACGCCGACGATCTGATCGCCGACCTCGACCAGGCCCTGTCCGGACTCTCCTGAACCCAGGTCCTCAGCGCCTCCGACCGACACGAAGCCTCGCGGAGAGGAGGAGCAACGGCCCCTCGAAGTGCCGGGCGACCGCAGCCTGGCAGGAGAGGTCCATCCCCTCCTCCCCTAGGTCCCGCGGGAGGCCGATCGCGGCCCTGAACCGTCCCCGGCCGTCCGCGAAACCGAAGGCGGCGACCCGCGCCGGGCGCACGAGGAGCGCGCCCTCCCTGCCGACCGGGTGGAAGGCGGGCAGCCCCGGTCCGAGGATCGCGACCTGGGCCCTCGGCGGGGCGCGGACTTCGAGGAGGATGCGGTCGCCGGCCCCCCTCGGGCCGAGTTCGCGAAGCATCGGCTCGACGGGCCGGATCTCGACCGAGCCCCCCCCCCGGAGACCCTCGGATCCACGCGACCTCGGCGACCCCGGTCCAGCCCTTCCGCCGGGCCAGGATCCCTGCCAGGTCGGGGGGGAGACCGGCGCGCCCCTCACGCCCCCCGCGCAGGCGGAGGCGGAGCAACGACGCTTCGGGGGGAGCCGTCCGGAAACGGAGCCCCTCGGGGTCCCAGCGATACCGAAGGATCTCTTTTCCTTCCGGCCGCTCCATCTCCAAGACGTGGGTCGCGAGTCGAAGGAGCGCGTCCCGGTCGGAAAGCAAGAGGAATCGCCCCGTCGGCGGCCTCTCGATCCAGGGCGGGGCGAGGAGGCTCTGGAGGGAGGAACCGATGGGAACGCCGCGCCGTTCGAAGGGGAAACCCTCCACGACCCGCAGGAGTCGGTCGGAGGGAAGGGTGGCGAGACGACGGATCTCCCTGCCGAGCGCGGCCGCGACCGGAGCGGCCTCCCGGTAGATCCGAACGTTCCCGATCGACGACCCGAGAAAGGAGAAGGCGAGGACGGCTCCCAGCCCCGAGGCGAGCCACCCCCCCGCCGCGACCGCACCGCCACACTGGACCCCGAAGGCCACGGCCGCGCCGTACAGGTTCCGCGCTCCGAGCATTGTCTTCGCCTCGACCGGAACGGGAAGGGACGTGAGGAGCGCACCCGCGCATCAGAGCCCCACGAACCCCGCCCCGCGCAGGAATGCCTTCCGGCGCGAAGCGAGCAGGAGGAGAACGGCGGGAGGGAACCCGAACGCAACCGCGAGGGCGGGGTAGGCGTCCCTCCGGAAAGGGGCCGGAACCAGGACGGCTCCCCGGACCCACTCCGCCCAGAGTCCCGGGGACAAGGGGTCGAAGGCCGGACGATCCGGATAGATCCGCATCCCGATCCCCTCGAAGAGGAAGACTCGCCAGCCCAGATAGAGGAGGAGAACGGCGGCGAAGGTGAGGACCGCCCGGAAGTGGGAACGCCTCCGGGCGCCGGGGATCCCGGAAGAGAGGGAGAGGGCGAAGAGCACCGGCCCGTAACCCACGGCACTCTCCTTCGCGCAGAGGGCGAGCAGCCAGACGAAGGCCCCAAAGGCGGCCACGCGGGGACGCCGGCCGGCTTGGAACGCAAAGAGCAATGCCGTATTGCCGAGGGCCGTCGCGAGCAAGGTCGCGCGGGCGGAGATCCAACCGGCGGGTTCGACCGCGAGCGGATGCCAGGCCGTGAGGAGGGCCGCGGCCGCCGGGGCGATCCATCCCCCGAAGAACCGCCGCGCCGCTGCGGCGGCCGAGAGGGACACGAAGACGTGGAGAAGGAGGTTCCCCGCATGGAAGGCGACGGGTTGGCGCCCGAACAGCCACATTTCGGGAAGGAACGACAAATGGTAGAGCGGCCTCAGGAACTCCGGGCCCTTCCCTCCGGAGGGCGGGAGGAGAACTGCGGGAATGCGGGCTCCGGGATCTTCGAGAATCCGGTACGCCCCGCTCAACTGCCGGAAATCGTCTCCGAAGAAGCCGGTGAAGAGCGGCGGGAGGAACGGAAGTGCGACGAGGACGGCAAGGAGGAAGACCGCCCCGGGCCGGATCCTCTCCGCCGACTCGGGAACCATCCCGGTCTCCCCCTCAGGCCAACGCAAGCGCCGCGTAGCCGACGTGGAACGAGGTCCGGCGGAGGCTATCTCCCGCCGCTTCGACCGAACTCTCGTGGTGGAGCAGGATCGCCCTCCCGGCCCCGAGGACGGCCGCGGCGGCGAGGGCGGCCGCTACGGCGCCGGCCCCGCAGGCGCTGTCGTCCGCGGCTGCCCGGGCGAGGGCGCCTTCGGCGTCCAGGGCTTCGACCCGGGCGAGGAAGGCCCTGTCGTTGGCCCGCGCGAAGCGGAAACCCTCTTCACCTGGACCCGCGGGCTCGAAGCCGTAGGCCCGGCCGTAGTGCGTCAGGTCCGTCGAGGCGACGACCCAGCTCCTCCTCCCCTCGCCGACCAGCAGGCCCCCGAGCCGCTGACCGAAGTCCACCGCTCCACGCGCCGCTGGGACCGCGATCGGAACGATCCGCAGGCCCGGACGGAGAAGGGCGACGAAGGGAAGCTGCACCTCGAGGCTGTGTTCGTCGATGTGCGCCTGCACCCGGCGGACCGCGAGCTTTTCGCCGAGGAGCAGTTCCTCGAACTCCCGGTCGACCTCGAGGGAACCCGCGGGAGTCGCCCAGGCCTCCCAATCCCCGAGGGAGGGGCCGGATACTCCGGGCACATGAACGGCGCCGAGAAGAACGAGACGCTCTAGTTCGGGAGGGTCGGGGAGGAAACGCCAGAAGCCGTAGGCGGTCCTTCCCGAAAAGGTCCATCCGGCGTGAGGGACGACGCCCCCCTTCAGTTCCGAACCCCCGCCCCCGGCTCGTTCCGTGTTCGGCGGAAACTCGGCGAACTCCCCGAGCGCCCGCCGGCAAGACTCGGAATCGGCCGGGTAGAACCGACCGGCCTGCCGCGTCGGGCGAACCCGCATCGTTCAGAGTCCTCCGCCGGCCTCCTCCCTCAGGCCGGGTCCGGGTCCGCCCGCGGGCTCTCCGGGAGTCCCCGCCGCCCCCCGCTCGACCATCTCCCGCATCTTTCGGCCGACCTTGAACTTGACGACCCGCTTCGGGGGGACCTGCACCTTCTCGAGGGTCCGCGGATTCTGAGCCCGCCGGGCCGCACGCTGCTTGACCTCGAAGACTCCGAACTCCCGGAACTCCAGCCGGTTGCCCCGCGCCAGTTCCTCGGAGATCTTGTCCAGGAACTTCTGGATGACCTCCTTGACCAGTACCTTCGTCACCCGGACTTTCGTCGCGCGCGCATCCTCGGAGAGGCCCCCCTCTCCGTCCTTGCGGGTCAAGGTCTCGGTGATGTAGTTGACGAGGTCCTTCTTCGTAATCGTCTCCATCTGCGTCTCCGGGGGTTGGGCGGCGGCGACGGGAATGTTCCCGGACCCGGTCTCGAACCTGCGGAAACCGACCTCAGAATGGGTGGTCCCAGGAAGTCTCGGATGCCGACCGGCCCCGGTAACGGCAACATAACCTAATGCCTGAAAAAGGATTATCAATCCCCCCCCCGGGAAAGCCCGTCCTCTTGCGCCGCTCGGCCACGACCTCGCTCGAACGCTGGACGGGGGCCCGCCCCCCCATTCTGCGCAAGGTCTACCGGTATCCGGGATTCCGGGGCCCTCTGCGCGGGATCCTGCGGAACACCTGCCTGGCCCCCTCGAGGGTCGCCCGCGAGTTCCGCGCCCTCAAGCACCTCGCCGCCCTCGGCCTCCAGCCAGACCTCGCCCTCGGCTTCCGGGAGGAGAGGAGGCTCGGATTCCTCCGCCGGGCCGAACTCTGGATGCTGGATTTCGGAGGGAAGGACCTCGAGTCCCTCGGGGCCTCCCCCCCCCGCGAAACCGGGTTCTGGGAGGGCCTGCGGACCTTCCTGCTCGGGCTGCGCGGCAGCGGTCTCGTCGATCCCGACCTCTGGGCGCGCAACCTCCTCTACCGGGCGGAGGACCATCGCTTCGCGAAGATCGACGCGAGCGCCTCGGTCCTCCTCCCCCCGGCCCGGGCTCGGAGATCGGCGCTCCGAAACGAACTCATCCTCCTCGCCGAACTTCGTAGGCTCGGCTTCCCGGTGGACCACCTCGAGGCTCTCGGGCAGGCACTCGGCCATCCCGGCGGAATCGGGACCACGGGGATCAATCCCTCCGGTCGGTGAGGCGAAGCGTCACCGGTCCTTCGTTCGTCAGATTCACGAGCATGTGGCTGCGGAAACGCCCGGTCCGGACCTCACCGACCCCGGCCTCGGCGAGTCCGCGCCGGAAGACCTCGACGAGAGGCTCGGCCTCGTCGGGCGGCGCCGCCCGGTCGAAGCCGGGCCGGAGCCCCTTCGAGGTGTCCGCGCAGAGGGTGAACTGGCTGACGACGAGCGCCCCCCCTCCGGTATCCAGGAGGCTCCGGTCCATCGGCCGGCCCTTCTCTCCGGGAAAGCAGCGGTAGCGGGCGACCCTGGAGGCGAGCCTTCGGGCCCTTCCCTCGTGATCCCCCTTCTCGATCCCGAGGAGGATCAGGAGACCCGGCCCGATGGCCCCGACCGTCTCCCCTCCGACCACGACCGAGGCCGCCAGGACGCGTTGCAGGAGGGCGATCATGCCCTGGTCCCTCCCATCACGGGGATCATCGCTCCCCTCCGCTCCGAGCCCGATCCTCCGGCCCCTTCGGAGGCCGGAGGTCGCCGAGGCTCCCCGGAGGAGGTGGAACGGTCCCCTCTCTCGCGGTGAGAGCCTTGCGGAGCTTCTTGATCCGCGTCGGCACGAAGAGGAGCTGTCCGAGCAGGGCGTGGGGGTCCTTCCCGAGAGGCATTCGCTCGAGCCACCGATAGGTCTGCAGGGCCCGGACCTCGTCGTGCAGGACCTCGTAGTAGAGGTTGCCGAGATTGAGGGCCGCCCGCGCCTCCCCCGGGTGCGCCTTCAGGATTCCGAAATAGAGGTCCGCGGCCTCGCGGTGCTTTCCCTGCAACCACAGGGCGGCGCCCAAGTCGAGGCGCAGATCGACATCGCCCTCGTTCCTGGAGAGAAGGTCGCGGGCGAGACTCTCCGCTTCCGCCCCCCGGTGGAGCTCGTGGACGAGGAGGCGGAGAAGGTCACGGGCCGCCAGTCGGTCGAAGGGGCGGAGCCCGAGGTAGGTCCGGAAATGACGGCCGGCGGTCTTGAAGAAACCCTGCTCGTGCGCGAGGCGCGCCAGGAGGAGCCAACCCTCCGCGAGATCCCTCTTCAGCCCGACCGCCCTCTTCAGGACCCGTCCCGCCTCGCGCACTTCGCCGAGCCTCCAGAGGCTTTCCCCGAGCAGGACGAGGGCGGGGTAATGGGAGGGTTCGAGGGCCAGGGCCTTCCGGCACAGAGCGATCCGTTCCGCCGGCGCGCCGGAGAACAGGGCCCGGGCATAGAGGGCGGTCGCCCCGGACAGCCCCTTCCCGCCCTCGGGGTAACGGGCGATCCAGGCGGTCGAAAGGGCGTTCCGAGTCTCCTCCCCCCCCTCCTCTTCGAGAGCCTCCCTCGCGGCCAGCAACCCCAGCGAACGATGGACGAGAAGGGGGATGCGGGCGCACTCCGGATTCCTGCCGGCGAGGGGAGCGGCGAGGGCCAGAGCCTCCTCCGCCCTCCCCGAAGCCAGGGCGCCCTCTACCTCGAGGAGGGCCGCCGCATCTTCCGGGAGGGGGACCGTCTCCAGGGACGCGGCCAGCCCGGTCTCTACCGGCCGGGCCGTTCCGCAACCCGAGGCGGCGAGGAGGAGGCCGAGAACCGCCGCGCCCCTTCCCGGAATCATCGATCGCTTTTTCGCCACAGACCCTCGCGGAGTTCGACGACTTCCCCCTCCTCGACCGAACCCTTCCGGACCAGGGCCGCGTTCCCCTTCGCGACGAGATGGAGCCGGACCGGCCCCCGGCGGTGGAGGCGGAAGAGGGCGGAATGGAGGATCGTGAAGGCCGCGTTCCCGATCCCGAAGCGGAGCGGCAGGTTCATCCCCCCCTTGACGTTCCGGAACACGTATTCGACGACCGTCCCCGGGGGCACGACCCTTCTCGACATCGAATGGAACGGGCTCCCGGCGGGATGGGAAACGCGGTCCCAGAGTTCCGCGCTCAGATCGACCTCGAGGGTGTCGGCCAGCACCGAGACCCGTTCCGCCAGGGGTCGGACCGCGACCTCCAGCGCCCCGCGCCGGATCGGGTCCGCAATCCTCGGGGGCGTCCTCCCCGGAGTTCCGCAGGAGACGAGGAGAAGGAAGGCTCCGAGGATCAGGATGCCCGCGCCGCCCCGGATCATGAGCCGCCCTCCCCGATCCCGAGCCGCTCCCGGACCTCGGCCATCGTCGCCCGGGCAGTCGTCGAGGCCCGGCGACGCCCCTCCTCGAGCACATCCCAGACCCTCGAGGGGCAAGCCTTCAGGGCCTCGGCCCGTTCGCGGATCGGCTCGGTTACGGTGGTCAGGTTCGCGTGGAGCCTCTTCTTGCAGTCGACGCATCCGATGCCGGCGGTTCTGCAACCCTCGGCGATTTCCGCCCGTTCCTCGCTTCCGCTGAAGAACCCGTGCAAGGAGTAGATGTTGCAGACCTCGGGCCGGCCCGGATCCTTCCGGCGGAGCCTCCGCGGATCCGTGACTGCGGATCGCAGTTTCCGGAGGATCGTGTCCGGATCCTCCGTGACGCCGATGAAGTTGTCCCTGGACTTCGACATCTTGGTCTTTCCGTCGAGTCCGAGGACCCGGGGAGCCTCGGAGCGAATGACCTTGGGTTCTGGGAAGAGATCGCCGTAATGGTGATGGAAACGCCGGACGATCTCCCGCGCCAGTTCCAGGTGCTGTTCCTGGTCCTCCCCGACCGGAACGTGGGTCGCCTTGTAGAGGACGATGTCGGCTGTCTGAAGGACGGGATACGTGAAGAGCCCGGCGTTGACGTTCTTCTCGTTCTGCTGGGCCTTGTCCTTGAACTGCGTCATCCGATTGAGATCCCCGAGCTGCGTGAAGCAGTCGAGGATCCAGCAGAGTTCCGCGTGCTCGGGGATCCGGCTTTGCACGAAGAGCGCCGAACGCTCGGGGTCGATGCCGACGGCCAGCAGGGAGACGGCCATGCCGAAAACGTTCCTCCTCAGGACCTTGGCCGGAGGGCGGACCGTCAGGGCGTGGAGGTCGACGATGCAGTAGTAGCATTCGGCCTTTTCTTGGAACCCGACCCAGTTTCGGATCGCGCCGAGCCAGTTGCCCAGATGGAAGCCGTCCGTTGTCGGCTGGATGCCCGAAAGAATGCGGTCCAAATTCCCTGCTCCCTGTCCTTGCCCTTCGGGTCCGGTCCGCGGCGGGGGACGCCTGGATCGGACCCGCCGGACATCTTGGCCCGGCCCCCGATCCATGTCACGGACTCGCGGTTCACGGGAATGGAACCCCCGGGTATCCTCGCGCCCCAGGAGGGGCGGAACTGAACGAGCGGACAGAACGACGATCCGCGCCGCGACAGGCGTTCGGGCGGCTTCGCAGAAGGAGCGGGGCTCCAGCTCTGATCCTCCTTCTCCTGGCTTCGTCCTGCGCGGTCCTGCCCGACGAGTTCAACCTCTCCCCCCTCTTCCGGCAACGTCGCGCCCCGGACGGGAAGTTGGCCGAACTCGACATCCTCTGGCCGTTGATCCACTGGGAGCGGAGGAGAGACGGAGGGGGCGATTTCCGGATCCGCCCTCTCTGGCGGACGGTGGACGAGCCCGCGACCCGCACGACGATCCACGAGTTCCTCGTCCCCCTGGGTCGGGCGGTCTCCTCCCCCCGGGAGTTCTCCGCGCGCCTCTACCCCCTGTTCAGGTTCCGGGAACACGAATCCCGCGGCGAGCCCGGCTCCTACGACATTGACTGGTGGTTCGCCCTCCTGTTCTGGGGAGGAAGCTCGAAGGAGGGCGAGGATTACTTCGCGTTCTTCCCGATCGCCGGGACCTTCCGTGACTTCCTGACCTACGACAAGATCGGCTTCCTCCTGTTCCCCCTCTTCCTCTGGACCGTCAAGAACGACCTGCGCGGAACCCATTTCCTCTGGCCTCTGATCGGGTGGGGAAGCGGCCCGAACCGCGGGCGTCCCTCCTGGTTCCGGATCCTCCCGTTCTACGCCTACAGCGAGGATCCGGGCAGACGGGAGAACCACAGCCTTCTCTGGCCCCTGTTCCACTGGGGCCGGGAAGCCCTCGACACGAAGGACCCGGCCTCCTACTTCGCGCTCTTCCCCCTCCTGGGCTGGCGGTCGAGCCTGCGCTTCCTGTCCTGGTTCTTCCTCTGGCCCGTATTCCGGCACGGGCACCTCCGCCCGGAGGCTCCCCTCCCGGTTCGGGAAGGCCGTCCGCCCCGCAAGGCCCGCTACACCTACTGGGACGCCCCCTGGCCGATCTTCCGCTACCTCGCGAACGACTGGGACGGCAAGGATCTCCGCCAGTGGTGGCTGATGCCCTTCGTCGCCTCGACCCGCGCCCTCGGGCAGGAGAGCCTCGTCCTTCTCTACCCCTTCCTCTGGCGGCGGAAGTTCGAGAACGCCCGCAGTCTACGGAAGGACTTCTGGTTCGTTCCGTTCTGGCGGGACGTCGAGATCCGGGACAAGAAGCACGAGGGACGGGTCTACCAGAACCGGAGACTCTGGCCCCTCTTCGCCTCGACCCGGAAACCGGACGGGTCCCGGAAGTTCCGGACCCTGGCCCCCTTTCCCTACGACGGGAAGTACGCGATCGGTATCCGCGAGGCCTGGGACTGGGCCTGGACCCTCGCCGAGGTGTCGGAGGACGGTCGGGGAGGCAGGAGGGAGCGGGGCTTCGCGCATCTCTGGTCGGCCCGGACCTGGGCCTCGGGCGCATACCAGTGTTCGATCCCCTTCCTCTTCAACTACCAGAGGAGGGCCGACGGAAGGTCCACCCTCCGCTTCCTGCAGTTGATCCCGATCTCCTGGACATCGGGCCCGTCGAACGAGGACGGCGGAGGCGGAGAGACGGGGAAACGGGGAAACGGAGGCTGAAATGGGAGTCCTGGACGATCTCGGTTCGGGCATCCGCCGCTCGGTGACCGGAGCCGGATTCACTCTGGAGTTGCTGTTCTGCACGCTTTGGAGGCTGCCCCACCTCGTCCGGAAGATCCGCTTTACGCTCGACCAGATGTTCGCCTCCGGGGTCCGGACGATCCCGGTCGTCATGGTCGTCGCGGTCTTCGCGGGGATGATCCTGAGCCTTCAGACCGGAATCGAACTCAAGCGCTACGGGCAGCACACCCTGATCGGGAACATCGTCGCGATCTCGATGTGCCGGGAGATGGGCCCGTTCATCACGGCCCTGATCCTCGCGGCCACCGTGGGCTCGGCCATGGCGGCCGAACTCGGCACGATGAACGTCTCCGAGGAGGTCATGGCGCTGGAGGTCATGTCGATCGACCCCCTCCGCTTCCTCGTCCTCCCCCGAATCGTCGCCCTCTCCCTGATGTGTCCCCTCCTGACGATCTTCGCCGACATCATCGGCATCCTCGGGGGAAGCATCGTAGCCTCCGTGCATCTGGGAGTCAGCTTCTCGTTCTACTTGAACAGCGCGCGGGAATCCCTGACGACGATCGGCTCGGGCCTTCCCAAGGACGTCTACGTCGGCCTGTTCAAGGCCTGGGTCTTCGGGATCACGATCGCCGCCGTCGGGTGCTCCTGCGGCCTCCGCGCCGAGGGCGGGGCGATGGGAGTCGGGTCCGCCGTGCGCCAGGCCGTCAAATCCAGTTTCCTCCTGATCATCATCTTCGGCTACGTCATCACCTGGTTCTTCTACTCCTTCCTCAATGGAGCCTTCTGAGATGGAACCGGTGATCCGTCTCGAGGACGTGCACAAGGCCTTCGGGCGGCGCAGGATTCTCCAGGGCCTCTCTTTCGCCGTGGAGCAGGGCAAGACCTACGTCATCATGGGAGGCTCCGGGTCGGGGAAGAGCGTGACGCTCAAGCACATCATCGGACTCCTGAAGCCCGACGAGGGCCGCGTCCTCGTCAAGGGCCAGGAGGTCCCCTCCCTGAACAGGGAGGGGCTTCTGGCCCTTCGGCGAAAGATGGGATTCCTCTTCCAGAGCGGCGCCCTGATCAACTGGATGTCGGTCTACGACAACGTCGCGCTCCCCCTCCGCGAAAACACCCGCCTGACGGAGACCGAAATCCGGGAGAGGGTCATGGAATGCATCCGGCTCGTGGAGCTGGAGCGCGCGGCCGATCAATTCCCCGACCAGATCTCGGGCGGCATGAAGAAAAGGGCCGGGCTCGCGAGGACCCTCGTCGGCGAACCCGAGATCGTTCTCTACGATGAACCGAACGCCGGCCTGGACCCGATCATGAGCGAGACGATCAACCGGCTGATCCTGGATGTGCAGGAACGGTTCAAGGTGACTTCCGTCGTCGTCACCCACAAGCGCGCCTGCGCCTATACCGTCGGCGACATCATCGCGATCTTCGACTCCGGACGCATCGTCGCGGAAGGGAGTCCGGACGAGATGCGCAGTTCGGACCACCCCCTCGTCCGGAGATTCCTTGGTGGAATCATGGACTGAACCCCGTCCCGGAGGCGGACATGCCCAGCTTCAAACGCGACACGATCCTCGGTCTGGTCTTCTTCGGGGGACTCCTCGTCCTCCTCTGGGCCACCGCACGCTTGTCCAACTTCTCCCTGGCGCCCAAGCAGCGCCTACAGGTCTATTTCCCCAATTCCCGCGGCCTGTCGATCGGAGACCGGGTCTACGTCCTCGGGACCCCGTACGGCATCGTCTCGGACGTCCAGTACGAGCCGGCGAACGCGGAGAATCAGATCAAGATCACGCTCCAGCTCGGGCATCCCTTGACCCTCCGGAAGGGCTATCGCATCCGGATCGCCGCCAACTCCCTCCTCGGCGGCTCCAAGGTCACGATCGATCCGGGCCCGGTGAAGAATCCGATCCTCGGCCCCGCCGACCGACCCCTCGTCGGCGAGGCCCCGGTTTCGGCGCTCGAGGGCATCGGGGAATGGTTCTCGAAGGGGGAGACCCAGGAAAGCCTCTCGACGATCCTCGAGGGACTCGCCTCGATCGTCCGCGAGGTCAAGGAGGGGAGGGGGACCTTCGGCCGTCTGGTCAAGGACCCGGCCCTCTACGAACAGGCCTTGGGGACGATCACCGACCTGCGGCGGACGATCACCGACGCCCGCGAGGGGAAGGGCAGTCTCGGCCGCTTCCTGACCGACCCGGGGCTTTACGACGAGGCCAGGGGGTTCTTCGCCTCCGCCCGCAAGGTCGCCGACAGCCTGGAGAGCGGCGAGGGAATCGGTCCCTTCCTGCTGCACGACCGCCGGGCCCGCGAGGAACTCGCCGGGACGATCCACGACGTCAAGACGATCACCGGCGATCTCGTCGAGGGAAGGGGCATGGTCGGCAAGGCCCTGCGGGACCCAGGAACGGCCGAGCGCTTCGACTCGATCGTCGCGAACGTGGATGAGGCGAGCCGGGCCTTGAACGAGGGGGAGGGCCTCCTCCCGGCCCTCCTTCACGGAAGGGGGATCCGGGACGACGCTACCGCGATGCTCGCCAACTTCCGGAAGTTCTCCGAATCACTCGCCGGATCCACCGCTCTCTCGGACCTCGAAAGGGTGCTCCGGCAGATCAGCGGCGCCGTCGAGGACGCTCGGGAGGCGGCTCCGATCTCGACCTTCTTCACGATCTTCGGAGGGACCTTCCAGTAACGAGGAAGGAAGGTCCCCCCGTTTCCGCTGCATGAGGGTTCCCCCCCCCAAGCCCGGCGCATAGGCTTCCCACCCCTTTTCGAGAGACGCCCTGGCGGAATGCGATACCGAGAACTTCGAGCCCTCTACGAACGCCCCCTGATCGACCTGATCCTCCACGCCGCGGAGGTCCACCGGAACCACTGGCCCGGACGGAAGGTGCAGCTATGCACGCTGCTGTCGATCAAGACCGGCGGCTGTCCGGAGGATTGCGGATACTGCTCCCAATCCGTCCGCTACCGGACACCGTCCCCCGAGGAACCGCTCCTGGACCCAGAGGAGGTTCTCCGGAATGCGAGGAAGGCCAAGGCCGCAGGAGCCACGCGCTTCTGCATGGGCGCGGCGTGGAGAAGCCCCAGGAACGAGGAGGAGTTCTCACAGGTCCTGGAGATGGTGCGCCGGGTGCGTTCGCTTGGGATCGAGGCCTGCGTGACCCTTGGGATGTTGAACAGGGATCAGGCCCTGCGTCTCAAGGAAGCGGGCCTCACTTCCTACAACCACAACCTCGATACCTCGCCCGAGTTCTATGAAAAGGTCGTCCGGACCCACCGCTTCGAAGACCGCATCGCGACCCTCGAGATCCTCGGAGACCTCGGGATCCGGATCTGCTCCGGGGGGATCTTCGGCCTGGGCGAGACCCCTGAGGACCGCCTTCGCCTGATCGAGGTCTTGAGCGAACTCGAACACCCCCCGGAATCCGTCCCCCTGAACAAGCTCGTCCCGATCCCCGGGACGCCGATGGAAGGCCGGCCCGGGGTGGACGTCTTCGAACTCGTCCGGATGGTCGCGGTGACCCGATGCGCGCTTCCCGAGGCCAGGGTCCGGCTCTCCGCGGGCAGGGAGGGGCTGAGCGAGGAAGCCCAGGCCCTCTGCTTCCTGGCCGGCGCCAACTCCATCTTCTACGGAGAGAAACTCCTCACGACGGGAGGGAGGAGCCCAGAGGAGGATCGGGCCCTCCTCGAAAGGTTGGGGCTCGAATGCGAAGAAGGATCCTGGAAGAGATGAGAGCGGCCCTCGAGGAGGAGGCCGCCCGAGGACGCAGGCGGGAACTCCGCCTCCGATCGGGCCTCGATTTCTCCTCCAACGACTACCTGGGCCTGGCGGAACGCTGGAGCCGGACCCCCCTCGAGGTCCCCCTCCACGGGAGCACGGGATCCCGCCTCCTCTCGGGACAGAGCGAGGCCTGGCGGCGTTGCGAGGAGAGGTTGAGCGATTGGCACGGATGCGGCCGCCGGGCCCTCTATTTCTCCTCCGGCTACCTCGCTGGGGAAGGGCTCCTCGCAACCCTGCTGCAGGAGGATTCCTGGGTCGCGTCCGACGCCTCGAACCACGGATCCCTGATCGACGGCATGCGTCTCGGCAAGGCCGAGCGCTTCATCTACCCGCACCAGGATCTCGAGGCCCTCGAGGACGGTCTTTCGAAGGCTCCCCGGGGGAAACGGCGTTTCGTCGTCACGGAGAGCCTGTTCGGAATGGACGGGGATCTGACCGATCTTCCCGCCCTCGTCTCCATCTGCGAGCACCACGACGCCCTCCTGATCCTGGACGAGGCGCACGCCACGGGCTGCTATGGACCAGGAGGGAAGGGGCTGGCGGCCGAGGCCGGAGTCTCGGAGAAGATCTTCGCCAGCATCCACACCTGCGGAAAGGCCTTCGCCTCCCACGGAGCCTACGTGCTGGTTCCCGACATTCTCAGGGAGACCCTGATCCAACGCTGCCGCCAGTTCCTCTTCACGACGGCCCTTCCCCCCGCTCTGGCCCTCTGCACGGAAAGGGCCCTCGAGGTCTTCGAGAAGGAGCCCGAACTCCGGAGCCGCCTGGCGGAGGCGAGCGGGTTCCTGAGGGCGGAACTCGAAGCGGCGGGCTTCGAGGCCGGTCCGGCCGGACATATCTTCATCCTCCGCCTCGGATCCTCGAGGACCGCCCAGGCCTGGATGGAAGGTCTGGAGCAGAAGGGCTTCCACGTGCCCGCGATCCGTTACCCGACGACTCCCGAGAATGGCGCGCGTCTTCGGATCTCGGTCCGGGCCGACCACCCGAGGGAAGCCCTCGCGGACCTGGTCCGGGCTCTCGTCGAGATACGGGAGGGGCGGTAATGAGTCCCGCGTCGATCCCCCCGGAAGGATCCTCCCCCCTCCGCCTCCCCTCCCTCGTCCTCGTCGCCCCGGACACGGACATGGGCAAGACGACCTGCGCCTGCCTGCTCCTGCATGCCGCGCATCGCGCGGCCGAGCGGAGGGGAGGGAAGCCCTGGTCGTATTCCAAGCCGATCCAGAGCGGAGAGCCCGACACCGAGCGCGTGCGCCGGATCTGCGGGGACCTCCCGATCGAGATCCACGAAGCCGCGTTCGGCTACGCCCTCCCCGCAGCCCCGAACGTCGCGGCCCGGGCCGAGGGGAAGCGGGCCCCTTCCCTCCCCGAAGTCCTGGAGCGTCTTCCCCCCCGCGACGCGGGCGCCCCCCTCCTCGTCGAGAGCCTCGGCGGCCCGCTTTCGCCGATCGGGGAGGACTGGCTGCAGATCGATCTCCTCGCCGCCCTCGGGCTCCCCCTCGTCCTCGTCTCGAAGAACCGCGTCGGGGCGATCACCGGCCTCCTCTCCTCCCTCGAGGTCTGCCGCTCCCGGAACCTCCGGGTCGAGGCCCTGCTCCTCCTCGGCCCCGACTGTCCGGGCAACGCGGACATGCTTCGGCGACACGGGGCCTGCCCCGTGTTCCGGACCGAATGGCCGGAACCGGACTCCGCCTCGGGCTACCGCACCCGCTCCGAGGACCTCCTCCCCCTCCTCGCGCACCTCGAGGCCGGAAACCTCCGGGATTCCCCGGGGCCGGATCCGGTCCTGCGCGGGATCGATCACGACACGCTCTGGCACCCCTATTCCCCCCTCGCGGGGGAGGAGGACCGCCCGGTCTGTATCGCCGCCCGCGGCGAGTTCCTCCACCTGGATACGGGGGAGGTCCTCGTGGACGGGATCTCCTCCTGGTGGACCTGCATCCACGGGCACGCGCACCCGCGCCTCCGCGCTGCCCTCGAGGAGGCGGCCCGCCGCCTGGACCAGGTGATCTTCGCCGGCCTCACCCACGAGCCCGCGATCCGGCTGGCCGAGGAACTCCTGCAGGTCCTTCCAGATTCCTTCGAGAGGGTCTTCTTCTCCGACAACGGCTCCACTGCCGTGGAGGTCGCGCTGAAGGTGGTCCTCGGTTCCTGGAGGAGGAAGGACCGCCCCCTCCCCCGGGGGCGGAGAGACCTGCTCCTCTGCCTGGAAGGCTCCTACCACGGAGACACCTTCGGGGCGATGGCCGTGAGCAGGGATCCGGTCTTCTTCGGCGAATGGGAGGAGATGCTCTTTGACGTGATCCGCATCCCCCTCGACCCCGGGGCCCTGGGGGAGGCCCTCGACCGCCACGGGGAGGCCCTGGCCGGACTCATCCTCGAACCCCTGGTCCAGGGAGCGGGGGGGATGCGGATGCAGGATCCCGGCGAGCTTCGGAGTCTCTGCCTGCGGGCACGCGAGGCGGGCCTTCCAGTGATCTTCGACGAGGTCATGACGGGTTTCGGACGGACGGGAAGCCTGTTCGCCTTCCAGCAGACGGACTTCGTCCCCGACGTCCTCTGCCTCGCCAAGGGGCTATCCGGAGGGGTGCTCCCCCTCGCCGCCACGGTCGTCGGCGAGGACCTCTGCCGAGCTTGGATGTCCGAGGACAGGTCCCGGATGCTCTTCCATGGACACAGTTACACCGCCAATCCCCTGGCCTGCGCGACCGGCCGGGAAGGACTCCGCCTGCTCCGGGAGCCCGAAACCCGGGAAGGCATCCGGCGGATCCGGGAGGAATGGGAGGGCCTGCGGAGACGGACCTGGCCCTCCTCGGTCCGAAACCCGCGGACCCTCGGAACGATCTTCGCGTACGACCTCCGCCCGGAGGGACGGGACTCCGGCTACCTCGCCGATTTGAGGAGGGAGGTGATCGAGGAAGCCCGGAAGGAAGGGGTCTTCCTGCGCCCCCTGGGGAACGTCGTATACGCCATGCCCCCCTATTGCAGCAGTCGATCCTCGCTGGAGCGGATCTCCGAGGCTCTCGTCCGCATCGCCCGAAACGTCCGTTGAAAGGAGGGCTCAGGCAGGCCAGGCGGGCCCTTTGAGAAGCCCCTCGACGTACTTGGCGAGGACGTCCGCCTCGAGGTGGACCGGATCGCCGGGCTTCAGCGAACCGAGGGTCGTGACGGCCATCGTGTGGGGAATCAGGGCGATCCGACCCCGGTCCTCCTCGACCCCGGCCAGGGTCAGGGAAACCCCGTCGACGGCGATCGAGCCCTTGACGACGCAGTAGGGGCGGACTTCGGGGGGCAGGGAGAGGAAAAGGTCGGTCCCGTCGGGCCGGGCCTCGAGGCCCAACACCTCCCCAGTCGCGTCAACATGGCCCTGGACGATGTGCCCCCCGAAACGGTCGGTCGGCCGGAGGGCCCGCTCGAGGTTCAGTTCCCGCCCAGCCGCGAGATCCCCGAACCAGGTCCGGGCAAGGGTCTCCCGAGTCAGGTGGAATTCCGCACGGCGACCGGACAGGCGGGTCACGGTCGCACAGCAGCCCGAGAGGGCCACGGATTCTCCGATCTCCAGGACCCCCTCAAGGCCCGAAATCTCGACCCCCAAATCCATCCCCCCCCCGGATCGCCGGACGAAGGCAACCCGACCCTTGCAAGCGACCAATCCGGTGAACATTCGAGGTCCTCCATCCAGACACCCGGCCCCGGGCGGTCCGGGGTTCTATTGACGGCGGGGGGGACCGTTCCTAACGTATCTCCCCTTTCGACTCGGCGCAGCGCCATGCTCTTCTCCGTCCTCACGTTATTTCCGGCGGAAATCCGGCCGTATCTGGACGGCAGCATCCTCGGCAACGCCCAACGGGCGGGCATCGTACGGTTCCGGCTCGTGGATTTCCGCGAGTTCACCGACGATCGCCACAACACCGTTGATGACAGGCCTTTCGGTGGAGGACCGGGCATGGTGATGAAACCGGGTCCGATCTTTGACGCGGTGGAATCCGTGGAGCGGTCCTTCGGACCCCACCACCGGATCTTGCTGTCTCCGAGGGGCAGGGTCTTCGATCAGGCCAAGGCGGTCGAACTCGGTCGCGAATCCCGGATCCTCCTTTGTTGCGGGAGGTACGAGGGCTTCGACGAGAGGATCCGCGAGGGCCTCGAATGGGACGAGGTCTCGCTCGGGGATTTCGTCCTTTCCGGGGGCGAGATCCCGGCGCTGGCCGTGATCGAAGCCGTCGTGAGGCTCCTTCCCGGAGCGCTCGGGGACGAGGAGTCCGCGAACCTCGACTCCTTCATGGACGGCGACACGGTCGACCATCCCCACTACACCCGCCCCAGGGTCTTCCGGGGCATGGAGGTCCCCGAGGTGCTCGTCTCGGGGAACCATCGGGCGGTCGAGGCCTGGAGGAAGGAACGAAGGATCCGGTTGTCGGAGCTTCGAAGGCGGCGGAACGGATTCCAGCGCGACATATAGGCATGCAGCCCTCGCTCTCCGAGCGGGGTCGAGAGGATCGCTCCCGGAACCCGGGACGTGCAAGAGGACGAGAACGATGGATTCCATCCGCAGGATCGAACTGGAACAAATGAAGCGCAAGCTGCCCGCCTTCGCGGTCGGAGACACCGTCAAGGTGAGCTACCGGATCCGCGAGGGGGACAAGGAGCGGATCCAGGTCTTCCAGGGGACCGTCATCGCGATCAAGGGCGGGGGCATCCGTCAGACCGTGAAGGTCCGCCGCATCGTCGCCGGGCAGGGGGTCGAGAGGACCTTCCCGCTCCACTCCCCGAAGCTCGCCGACATCGAGGTCACCCAGCACGGCCGGGTCCGCAGGGCGAAGCTCTATTACCTGCGGGACCGGGTCGGCAAGGCCACCCGCGTCCGCAGGGAATTCGTGAAGACCTTCGTCGACGAGAAACTGCGCGGTTCCGCGGATCTCCATCCGGGTTTCGCCGAGCCCTCCGCGGACTCCGAGGGCGAAGATTCCGGCGGGGAATGAACTGCCGGGACCGGCTTCCCCTTCCCGGCGATCCCGGCCCCAACCCGATGAAGCCATCACCGGACGGTATCCAACATGGTCGAGAATCCCTGGCGTAGATTCGCCCTGATCGTCTTCCTCGTCGCCGCCGGCGCCTGGTTCCTGACGACGAACGGCTTCCGGCTCGGACTCGACCTCCAGGGCGGAACCCGTCTCGTCTACCGCGTCGACATCGAGGAGGCGAAGAACAAGGGCCTCGTCGCGAAGGACGCGGACCCGAAGAAGGTCATGGAAGATGCGATCACCGTCATCGGCAACCGCATCGACCCCTCGGGCGTCCGCGAGGCGAGCATCACCCAGGCCGGGGAAGATCGGATCCTGATCGAACTTCCGGGCATGTCCCCCGAGGAAGCGGCCCAGATCGAGGACCTGATCCAGGATCTGGGCACCCTCGAGATGCGGCTCGTCGCCTACGAGGACAACCCCCATGCGAGCTTCGACCTGAACGAGGAGAAAAAACGTCTCGACAAATGGCTCGACGCGAACAAGGACCTCGTCGAGCAGGACCCACAGGCCATCCTCCGCTTCAACCAGAAGGCCGGGAAGGAAGGAGGGCCGAAGAGCAAGTGGCTGCGCTGGTATCCGATGTACCGCCAGCGGAATCCGAACTGGTCCGAGGGCTCCAACGTCCCGAAATGGATCTGGGAGGAGCACTCCCTGGCCCACCGCCACTACCTTCCGATCAACGTCCACCCCGAGGAACCCTACTTCACCGGAGAGGACCTCGACCCGAAGGGGATCGTCCCGACGCAGGACCGGACCGGCGGCCCCGCGGTCGGCTACGAGATCGTCCCCGCGAAGGCCGGGAAATACGCCGATTGGTCCGAGCGGAACATCAAGAAATGCTCGGCGATCATCCTGAACGGTTACGTCCGCCTGGCCCCCGAGTTCCAGAGCAGGATCTCCGGAAGAGGGATGATCTCGGGCAGGTTCACCGCCCAGGAAGTCGACAAGCTGATCATCACGCTGAAAACCGGCTCCCTCGACGTTCTTCCCGAACTCCAGAGCAAGTCGAGCATCGGAGCGACGCTGGGCATGGACGCGATCGAGAGAGGGAGCACGTCGATCGCCCTCTCCGGCCTCCTGATCGTCCTCTTCATGCTCATCTACTACCGCATCGCGGGCGTGGTCGCGGTCCTCTCCCTGGTCGTGAACGTCTTCCTCGTCCTCGGCGGAATGTCGTTCATGCGGGCGACCCTGACCCTGCCGGGCCTGGCCGGCATCGTGCTCACGATCGGCATGGCGGTCGACGCGAACATCCTGATCTTCGAAAGGATCCGGGAGGAACTCACCGCGGGGAAGGATCTGAAACGCGCGGTCGAGGCGGGTTTCGAGAAGGCCCTCTCGACGATCCTCGACGCGAACATCACGACCTTCCTCACGGGGATGATCCTCTACAACGTCGGGATCGGCCCGATCCGGGGATTTGCGGTCACCTTGATGCTCGGCATCGCGACCTCCGTCTTCACGGCCCTCTACGCAGGGAAGCTCGTGTTCCACTTCCTTCTGGCCGGAGAAAAGCTCAAAAAGCTCACGATGGCCCGGCTGTTCACGCAGCCGAGGTTCAGCCTCCTTTCCCTGCGCAAGCTCACGACCCCCTTGAGCGTCCTCATGGTCGCCGGAGGGTTGTACGTCTTCTTCTCGACCCCGCGGGCGGATAAATACGGGCTGGACTTCACCGGGGGGGCTGCGGTCAGGGTGGCCTTGAAGACGCCGATGACCCAGGCGGACTTCCTGAAGGCCCTCCGGAAGGACGAGAGATTCTCGAGCCGATTCCCCTCCCCGATGGTCACGACGATCGGAGAAGCGGGGAAGGACGGGAAAGCCCGGGAGTTCTCCGTCAAACTGAAACTGACATCGGAGCAGCGGGACGCCTTCGCCGAGGCTCAAAGGAAGGCGCGAAAGGAAGGGAAGACCTACGTCCTCCCCTATCTCGAGGAGATGCGCCGCATCCTGGGGGACAAGCTCGCCTTCGACCCCTTCGGAGAGATCAAGGTCACCCCCGACCCCGAGGGCGGCGTGACCCTCGTCGAGGCGGTCATCCACTCGCGCGCACCCCTCGACATCGAAGAAGTCGAGAAACGGCTCGGCCGCTACAACGTGGCCGGCGTCAAGGTCCTCGGGAAGGACATGAAGCCTCTCGCGGACGCGAAGCAGGGGAAGAACATCCTGATCGAACTGGACATGCCACCGAACACCAGCAAGGCGCAGGTCCCCCTGCGCCTCCGGGACGCCCTGAAGGGGATGAAGGACGTGAACGGCGAAGCGGTCGTCCTCTCCTCCCCCTTCCCGGAGGACTCCCTGATCGGCCCGCGGGCCGTCGGCGAGCTCATCTCGAGCGCGATCTCGGCGATCATCTTCTCGCTCTTCCTGGTCGTGATGTACATCAGAGTCCGGTTCCACGAGTTCAAGTACGGCCTCGCGGCCTGCGTGGCCCTCGTTCACGACGTTTCGATCACCCTCGGCGCGGTCGTCCTCTTCCATCAGCTCGGCCTGATCTATGCCGAACTCGACCTCTCGATGATCGCCGCGTTCCTGACGATCATCGGCTATTCCCTGAACGACACGATCGTCGTGTTCGACCGTATTCGCGAGAATCTCCACCTTCAGAAGCGCATGGGAGGGAAGGAAAGTTTCGAGACCCTCGTCGACCGCTCGGTCAACCAGACCTTGTCCCGGACCGTCCTGACCTCCCTGACGACCTTCGTCGTCGTCGGCTGCCAGTTCATCTTCAACCATGGAGCCGGCAGCGTGCTCGAGGGGTTCAGCTTCTCGATGATGATCGGCATCATCATCGGGACCTATTCCTCGATCTGGGTCGCAAACCCCTTCGTCGTCTGGCTGACGTACCGGGAAGAACGGCGCGGGGGGAGCGCCGGAGGAAAGATCGAGAAGGTCGCCGCGGCGGGCTGAGCCCCGGAAAGGACCTTTCGAGGTTTCACGGAGCCGAGGACAGTATGATCCCCGTATGTCGCGGGGCGCCCTTCTCAGCCTGATCCTTCTTTTCGCCGCCTTCGGGGGAGCCTGGTGGTGGCAGAGCAGGACGGCGGACCCTCTTCCGGCGGCCTCAGGGTCCGAGGCCGGAAGCACCCGGTCCCGCCTCGAACTCAGAGTCGGCGGTGACCTTCCCCTCCTCGAGATCCCAGCGGCCGTCCCCCCCCCTCCCTCGGACGACTCCTCTCCGCCTCCTCCTTTTCCAGGCCCGGATTCCGCTCCCCCCGCCGGAACCTGGGTCCGCCTCCGGAGGGGGGAGACGATCCACGGCCTCTGCCTGCGGATCTACGGGGACGCTTCCCGCCTGGCCGAAGTGCTCGAGGCCAACGGCTTGACCGAGGAGAGAGCGCGGACCCTGCGTCCCGGCGCCCGGATCTTCCTCCCGCGATGAAGACCGCTTCGGCCTTCCTCCTGAGCGCGCTGGTCCTCGTATGGGCCTGCCTTCCGAACTTCGCCGCCCCCCAACTCGAACCCGACGACTACCGCTACCTCTCGATCTGCCAGGACCTCGAGGCCGGGAAACCCGAGGCCTTCGAACGAAGCCTCGTCATCGAGAACCGCTGGGATCATCTCTGGTGGGTCGATGTCGACGGGGCGATCCGGTTCTTCCGCCCACTGATCTCCTGGAGCTACCTGCTGGACCGCGCCCTGTTCGGAGAGGGGGCCTTCGGCCACCTGCTCGCGAACCTCTCCTACCATCTCGCCTGCCTCGGCCTCCTGCTGCTCCTCGTCCGTCGATGGTTCGGCCCCTCCCTGAGCATCGGACTCGCCGCCGGCCTTCCCTTTGCGGCGGCCTTCTGCCACGGGGAGGTCCTCTGGTACGTCGCCGGGCGCACGGACACTCTCGCCGCCTTCTTTTTCCTCCTGACGATCCGCCTTCACTCCGGAACCTCGAAGGCGACCACGATCGCCGCGCCGATCGCCTTCTTTCTCGCGGTCCTGACGAAGGAAACGGCGGTCTTCCTCCCCCTCGTCCTCTGGCTCCTCGAATCCAGGGTCGAAGGACGTCCTCCGCTCGCCCGCCCCCGACTCTGGATCTCCTATCTCGGCGCGTTCCTGCTCTGGCTCGGCCTCCGAACCTGGGTCCTCTCGGGAATCCCCGACGCGGGCTGGATCCGGCCTTACTTCTTCGATCCTCTTGGGAAAGGTTTTCTCCCGCACGTCGGGACGGCCCTGGCCTCCTACCTCGCAAATCTGAGTCTGGCCGTCCCGACCGACCCCTTCCTCGAACCTTCACGGGTCTTCGCCCGTCCTTGGAGCCTGGTCGGGCTGTTCCTGGGCCTCGGCCTCCTCTGGATCCTCTACGCCGCCGGGAGGAGGACCCGCCTCGGTCTCCCGGCCTGGTGGCTCGCCGGGGCGACCCTCCTCCCGACCCTCCCGGCCTACGTCAGCGAACGCTACCTCTACCTCCCTACCGCGGCCTTCGCCCTCCTCCTGGCCGCCGGATTCGCAAAGCTAAGGTCCCGCCCGGCGGCCCCCTGGACGATCCTGTCCTTCCTTCTCCTCTTCCTCTGGACGGGACACCAGGCCGTCGCCCTGGAAGCCAAGCAACGTTGGATCGGGAATCCTCCCGAGGGGGCCGCGCGCTGGGGGGTCCGCGCGCGCGAAACCCTGCTCCCCTGGAAGGACCGCGTTCCCGAGGGACGCACCCTCCTCCTCCTCGATTTCCCCGGCGACTGGCTCGCGGCCCAGTTCCTCGCGGAGATCCTGAGGGTCCAATGGAAACGTCCGGACCTCGACCTCCGGATTCTCACCCCCCTGCCGCGGATCCGGAATCTCGGGCGCGGTCTCCTCGTCTCGCGGGAGGGGCGGAAGACCCTCCGCCTTCGCTCGGAATTCCCGGCCGTCCTCCGGGAAACCGACGGCTTCCCCTGGCTCCCCCTCGAGCCGGGAACCCGCCGGGAGAGGCCCCGCGCCGGTCTTTCCGTCGAGATCCTGGAAGCGGACGGGATGGCCGCCTTCGACCTGAAATTCCATCTCGACAGGGATCTCCGCGATTGCGTCCTCCTGCGCTTCGTTCCTTCGGGAGATCCGAAACTGCACCCCAGGATCCGTATCGATCGGGGCGGCTTCCGGCGTGTCCGCCTTTGAGGGGAGCGGGGCCCCCGCGGACCCGGAGGTCAGGAAGACCCTTCCCCGGGACCCTCCATGGTCTCGGCCCCCCGTGCCTCGAGCCGAGCGAGATCGGCGGGTGAGATCCGGATTCGGAAACGGGCACCCTGGTCGTCGTATTCCTGTTCGAGGACCGTGGCCAGGGTCGAGATCCTCGACTGCAGGGCTCCCAACCTGTGGGGGATCCGGATCCAGGTTTCGATCGCCCAGGCGTCGAGGCGCCGCCTCACGGACTCCTGGAGTTCGGTGAGCCCCTCCCCGGTCCTCGCGGAGACCACGAGGATCTCCGCGCGCCCCCCCTCGAGGAGGGGCAGATGCTCCCGGCTCCCCGGAAGATCGACCTTGTTGCAGACGAGGACCGCTTCGCGGTCTCCGGCGCCGATATCCTCGAGGACATCGAAGACCGCCTCGGTCTTCTCGACGACTTCCGGATCCGAGACGTCCGCGACGACCAGGAGGAGATCGGCCTCGATCGCTTCGGCCAGGGTCGCGTGGAAGCTCGCGACGAGCTTGTGCGGCAGTTTCCGGATGAAGCCGACCGTATCCGAGAGCAGGACCCGTCTCCCCTCTCCGAGGTCCCAGGTCTTCGTCCGGGTATCGAGGGTCGAGAACAACCGATCCTCCGAGAGCCCTTCCGCTCCGGTCAGGGATTCCAGGATCGAAGACTTCCCCGCGTTCGTGTAGCCGACCAGGGATACGAGGAAGCGATCCCGTCTCGAACGGATCTCGCGGGTCCTCCTCTGCCCGATCTCCGCCAAGCGCTTCTTGAGAACCCCGATTCGCTTCTTCTGGAGCCGGCGGTCGATCTCGATCTGTTTCTCCCCCATCCCCCCGATCGCCGCGAGGCCTCCCCGTTCCCGGTGGAGGTGGGTCCACATCCGCCTGAGGCGCGGGAGTTCGTATTCCCTCTGCGCGAGTTCCACCTGCAGGCGCGCCTGCGTCGAGCGGGCGCGCTCCGCGAAGATCGACAGGATGATCTGGCTCCGATCCAGGATCCGGACCCCGCATTCCTTTTCGAGATTGCGGGCCTGGACCGGGGTCAGCTCCTCGTCGCAGACGGCCATCCCGGCGTTCCGCTCCTCGCAGAGTTCGGCCAGTTCCCGGACCTTCCCCTTTCCTAGATAACGAGCCGGCGTCGGCCGCGGCCGCACCTGGACGAGAGTCCCGGCGATCTCGACTCCGAGGGATCCGCAGAGGCCCGACAACTCCTCGAGGAGATCCGGGGAGACCGGCCCCTTCGGGACGAGGCCGAACAGGACGGCCCGGGGCGGGGCCGGGCGGGTCTCCGTGAGACCGGAATCGCTCTCCTTCCGCTCCGCTTTCCCCCCGGAACCTCGAAGATTCATTCGGGTCTCCGGATCCTGCTGTGGCGGAGCCAGGCGGGCTCGCTTCCGGGGAAATCCCGGCGGAAATGCGTGCCGCGGCTCTCCCTGCGCCAGAGGGCCGAAGCGCAGACGAGGAGGCCCGCCTGGAGGAGAGAGGCCAGATCCAGGTAGGCCGCGGTCGGCGAAGGCCGTGAACGCAGGACTCTCTGCCAGAACTCGACCTTCGAAAGTGCGTCCTTCAGCTGCCAGCCTTCGCGGACCAATCCCGCCTGCCTCCACATCAGGCTTTTCAGCGAATAGAGCATGTCGTCGAAGTTCAACGGAAGGTCCTCGGGCGCCGCCGCCTCCCTCCAGTGCTCCGGATCGTCGTCCACCCCCTTCAAGAGCCCGGGTTCGGGGGGTTCGGGCCGTTCTCCCGCCAACCTCCCCGCGGCCCTCCCGAGGACGAGGGCCTCGAGGAGGGAGTTCGAGGCGAGCCTGTTGGCGCCGTGGAGCCCCGTCGCCGCCGCCTCGCCACAGGCCAGGAGTCCGGGAAGATCCGTCCGCCCGTCCAGATCCGTCCGGATCCCCCCGATCATGTAGTGGGCTCCCGGGCGCACCGGGATCGGATCCTTGGAGATGTCGATGCCGAAGGAGGCGCACATCCTGGCGATCCGAGGGAAGCGTTCCTGGACTCCGGAGACCCTCGAGGCGTCGAGGTAGACGTTCGTGTCGTCGATCTCGACCATCCGGTCGAGAATCGCCCGGGACACGATGTCCCGGGGAGCGAGATCCAGGTCCTCGTGGACACCCTCCATGACCGGCCTTCCGTGACGGTCGACCAGGCGGGCTCCTGCTCCCCTGAGGGCCTCGGAGATCAGGACGCGGGCCGCCCCCGCGATATAGAGGGTCGTCGGATGGAACTGGACGAACTCGAGATCCGCCAGGACCGCTCCGGCGCGGAACGCGATCCCCAGCCCGTCTCCGGTCGCCCCGACCGGATTCGTCGTCTCCCGGAAGAGCTGCCCGGTCGCCCCTGTCGCGAGGACCGTCGTCCCGGCGAGAACGAGGAGGAGCCCCCCCCTCTCCTCGAGACATAGGCAGCCCAGGCAGGCCCCCTCCACCGTCAACAGGTCGAGGACCCGGAGATCGCTGCGCACCGTGATTCTCGGATCGCCCCGGAGCCGCCCGGTCAGGGCCCGGTGGATCGCGAGCCCGGTCGCGTCGCCTCCGGCGCTCAATACCCTCGAAAGGCTGTGTCCCCCCTCCCTCGTCAGCGGTTCGGGCCGGCGGCTCCCCTGATCGAAGGAGACCCCCATCCCCTCGAGCCATCGGATCGTTTCCGGTCCCTCCGCGACGACCCTCTCGACGACCTCCGGCTCGCAGAGCCCGCAGCCGACTTCCCTCGTATCCCGGCCGTGGAGTTCGACACTGTCCTCGGGGGACACGGCGGCGGCGATGCCTCCCTGGGCCCATCGGGTGTTCGAATCCCCGCAAGGAGACTTGTCGAGAACGAGAACCTCGACCCCCTCGGCCGCCGCGGTCAGGGCGGCCGCGGCCCCGGCGGCGCCCGCTCCGACGACTACGTAGGGCCAGCGGAGGATGGGAAGGACCCGTGGGCGGAAGGGTAGGGCATAGCGCGGCTGGGGCGCTTCGATCTCCACGTCGGCGGAAGGAAGGGTCCAGGTCATGAAGGGAATCCGGCCGTCCGGCCGGGTCTCGCCACATCGAGGGGGCGGCCGGCCTCCTCCGGTCTCCGCCGCCGAAACCCTGATTTTGCGCCCCCGATGGGCAGAAACAAGCGCCCTTCCGCCGGGAGGTCGGCGGACCCCTCCCAGGAAGTCCGACTTTCGGGACCTCCGGGTTGTAAAGTTTGGAGGGGTTCCCTCTCCGGAGAAAGGAGGGAAAACGCCCCCCCGCCGGATGTCCCGGCAGGAAGGTATACCAGCATTGAACCGCTCGGCGACGGTAGGACCCGATACCCGGAAGAAGGCCGGAAACCTCGAGGAAGAATCCCAGGACTTCGGGTCCGAGGGAGGAGGAACCGCCCACGTCCTGACGGTCAACGCCGAGGAGTACTTCCAGGGCGGGGCCCTCGCCCGGACCGTGCGGCCCAAGCATTGGGAACGACTCGAACCGAGGTTCGGAGAAAACGCGAGGAAGACCCTCGAACTCCTCGATCGCCTGGACGCCCGCGCCACCTTCTTCGTCTTCGGATGGAACGCGGAGCGGGACCCGGACACGATCCGCCGGATCGTCGAGGCCGGTCACGAGGTCGCGAGCCGCGGGTATTGGCCGCATGCGGTCGGGGAGATGGTGCCCGAGGAATTCCGGGAGGAACTCGCCCGGACGAAGGAAGCCCTGCTGCGGGCCGGAGTTCCGGACGTCCACGGGTTCCGGGCGGCCCGATGGCTCCGGCCGGAAGAGACCTGGGCCCTCGACATCCTGATGGAGGAGGGGTACCGCTACGACGCCAGCATCAACCCCCTGTTCCGGCGCTTCGCCGGGGACGACCGTTTCGACGGAATCCACAGAATCCGCCACAAGGCCGGGAATCTCTCGCTCGTGGAACTACCGGTCTCGACGACGACCCTCCTCGGCCTTCGGATCCCGATCTCCGGAGGGAACTACTGGCGACAGCTTCCGCAATCCTTCATCAGGCGGGCCCTCCGCGCCCGGATCCGCCGGGGAGGAGCCCCTCTCGTCCTCTACTTCACCCCCTGGGAACTGGACCCGGACCAGCCGATGTTCCGCGGCATCTCCAAGATCAACAGGATCCGCCAATATCGGAATCTCGAGAGGATCCGCTCGATTCTGGAGAAGGAGTTCGAAGGCTGCCGGCTCGAGAGCGCGGCCTCGATCCTCGGCCTCGATCTCGATTCCCCCTCTCGCTCCGGGAACCCCGAGGGGGGACGCGAAACCCTCCCTCCCGATGAACCCGCCGTCGCCGGGGCTTCCCCCGTCGAGTTTCCGCGGAGCACGGGACCTCGGACGAAAGTCACGATCGTCGTCCCCCTCTTCAACGAAGCGCCGACGATCACCTACCTCTCCCGGACCCTGGCCGATCTCCGAACCCACCTCGGCGGGCGCTACGAGGTCGACTTCCTTCTCGTGGACGACCACAGTACGGACGCGACCCTCGAAAGACTCCGGGAGACCTTCGAGGGCCGCGAGGGGTTCCGCATCCTCCCCCTTTCCGAGAACCGAGGCGTCGCCGGAGCGATCCTCGAGGGAATCCGGGCGGCGGAGAGCGAAATCGTCTGTTCGATCGACTGCGACTGCTCCTACGATCCCGCCTACCTCGAGGAGATGATCCCCCTGTTCGAGGAGGAGCGGGCGGACCTCGTGACCGCCTCCCCCTACCACCCGGAAGGAAGGGTCTATTCGGTTCCGAACTGGAGGCTCTTCCTCTCCAAGAACCTCTCCCGCCTCTACAACCTCGTTCTCGGCCGGAGAATCCATACCTATACGAGCTGTTTCCGGGTCTACCGGCGTTCCGCCGTGCTCGGTCTCGAACTCGAGCACCCCGGTTTCCTGGGAATCGCCGAACTCCTGATCGAGGTTCTGCACCGGGGGGGGAAGGTGATCGAGTTTCCCGCCACTCTGGAATCCAGGCTTCTCGGAACCTCGAAGATGAAGACGCTCCGGACGATCCTGGGACACTTGAAGCTCCTCGCCTCCTCGAGGCGCAAAAGGAGATCCAGGAAGGACGGGAGACATGTCGAAGGAAAGGCATGAGTCCGGAGCCTCTTCCCCTCCTCAGCCTTTCCCTGGATGCCGACAACAAGTGGGCCTACATGAAGACCCACGGCGATCCGGGCTGGGAGACCTTCCCGGGCTATCTCGAGGACCTCGCCGAGATCGGCCTCCGGTTCTTCGACCGCAAGGGGATCCGACTGACCTTCTTCCTCGTCGGACAGGACGCCGCCCTCGAACGGAACCGCCCCGCCCTCCGGGCTCTGGCCGACGCCGGCCACGAGATCGGGAACCACAGCTTCCATCACGAACCCTGGATGGCCTCGCTCGACGCAGAGGCCCTCCGCGCGGAGGTCCAAAGGGCCGAGGCGGCGATCGAGGAAGCCACCGGCAAGAGACCGCGGGGGTTCCGTGGGCCCGGGTTCGCATCGAGCCCGAAGCTCCTCGAGATCCTGGCGGAGAGGAACTATCTCTACGACGCCAGCTCCTTCCCGACCTTCCTCGGCCCCCTGGCCCGCATCTACTACTTCTGGAAGGCCCGGGGATTGAGCGAGGAAGAGCGAAAGAAACGCAGGAACCTGTTCGGAACCTGGAAGGACGGGTTCGCCCCCCTCGCGCCCTTCTCATGGGAAGTCGACGGAAAACAATTGATCGAGATTCCGGTCACGACGATGCCGGTCTTTCGCGTCCCGATCCACCAGAGCTACCTTCTCTGGCTGGTGGGAAGGTCCCGCCTTCTCGCCCGCCTCTACCTGAGGAAGGCCTTCCTGCTCTGCCGCATGACCCGAACCCCTCCGAGCTTCCTCCTCCATCCCTTGGATTTGCTCGGACGGGACAAGGTCGAGGGGCTAGAATTCTTCCCCGGAATGAATCTGGACACGAAGGAGAAACTCGTCTTCCTCGACGAGGTCCTCTCGTTCCTGTCGCGGCGATATCGCATCGTTCCCATGGAGATCCACGCCCGGGAAACCGCGGAAGCCTCGGAGACCACCCGCCGGCCCCTCCGGAGCGGACGCCTTCCGGCCTGATACCGTCCTTTGATCCGAACGTCCCGAACCGGACCATCCCGTTCCTTCTCCGGATACCCACCCGATCCGGCTCGAAAGGGACGGACCGGAAGAGGCATCCGAACCAGATCGAACCATGAACACATCAAAGAAAATGAACCTCCCGAGCGATGCGGACGCCAGCGGACGATCCTTCGACGAAAGAGAGAAGCGCGAACTCGAGAGAGTCCTCGACTCCGGCACCCTGAACTGCACCAGGGGCAGGACGGTCCGGGAGTTCGAGGAGAAGTTCGCCTCTCTGCTCGGCAGCCGCTTCTGCCGTTGCACGACCTCCGGAACCGCTGCGATCCACACGGCGCTGTCGGCCCTCGACCTCCGGCCCGGAGACGAGATCCTGACGACACCGATCACGGACATGGGGGCGATCACCCCGATCCTCTACCAGGGGGCGATCCCTGTCTTCGCGGACGTGGACCCCCTGACCCTGAACGTCACCCCCGAGACCCTGGAGGCCAGGATCGGTCCGCGGACCAAGGCGATCCTCGCGACACACCTTTTCGGGAATCCCTGCGACATGGACGGAATCCTCGAACTCGGCCGCAAACACGGCCTTCCGGTCCTCGAGGACGCGGCTCAAGCCTTCCTCGCGACCTGGAAGGGGAAACCCGTCGGCACCCTCGGGGCGATCGGATGTTTCAGCCTGCAGCAGGGTAAACACATGACGACCGGGGAAGGAGGGATGGTCGTCACCGACGATCCCGCACTCTTTCGGACGATGAAGCTCTTCGTCGACAAGGCCTGGCCCTACGGCGAACCCGACCCGGACCATGAGTTCCTGGCCCTCAACTACCGGATGACCGAACTCCAAGGCGCCGTGGCGCTGGGTCAGCTCGAGAAACTCGAGGCCAACGTCGCGCGGAGGATCGAGACCGCGGAAGCCCTGACCGAGGCCCTGGAGGACATCGAAGGACTGAGTCTCCCCAGGGCCCTCCCCGGGGCGCGGCACGTCTACTGGCGCTACGCCCTGATGGCGGACGAGAGGTTCATTCCCGGAGGCCCGGACGATCTCGCCCGGATGTTGAAGGAACGGGGCATCTGGGCCGCTCCTCGATACGTCCAGAAACCCGCCTTCGAATGCAAGGTCCTGAAGGAGCGCAGAGCCTTCGGCGGCAGCGGTTTTCCCTGGACCGGCGAGCACCGGCGGAACGACCCGGAAATCGTCTACCGGCTCGAGGACACCCCCGGCGCGGTGCTCGGGCTCTCCCGCGTCATCGTCCTTCCCTGGAACGAGAACCTCACCCTCGACCATGTCCGCATGATCGCGGACGCGATCCGCGATTGTGTCGAACGGCTTCGCTCCGGGGTCCGTCCCGCCGCCGGTTGAATCAAGAGAAGTCCAATGAAGGGATCGCCACTACGTCTCGCCCTGATCGGCGCCGGCCGTATCGCCCAGAGCTATCTCGCCGTCCTCCCCTCCTGCGAGCACGCCCGACTCGACCTCGTCATCGAACCCAGGGAGGAGGTCGGAAGGGCCGCCGCCGAGGAGTTCGGCGCGGCATGGCTTCCCGGGCTCGAGGATCCGGGGGCGATCGAGGACATCGACGCCGCCCTGATCTGCACCCCCCCCTCCACGCACAAGGGACTCTCCGAACGACTTCTCCTCGCAGGCAAGCACGTCCTCTGCGAAAAGCCCCTGACGATCCGAAGCCGGGACGCGGAGAGCCTCGTGGCTCTCGCCTCCGAAAAGGATTTGATCTTGATGATGGCCTCCAAGTTCCGTTACGTGGACGACGTCATCAAGGCCAAGGCCATCCTCGAATCCGGAATTCTCGGGAAGGCCCTTCTCTTCGAAAACAGCTTCACCGGAAAGGTCGAGATGAAGGACCGCTGGAACTCGAATCCGGAAGTGTCCGGAGGCGGGGTCCTCATCGACAACGGAAGCCATTCCGTGGACATCGCCCGCTACCTCTTCGGCCCGATCGAGGCCGTGCAGACTCAGATCGCCCCGAACGGGCAGGACCTCGAGGTCGAGGACACGGTCCGGTTGAACGTGCGGACCAAGGGAGGCGTTCTCGGTTGCATCGATCTGAGCTGGTCGATGACGAAGGACATCCCCTGGTATCTCGGAATCTACGGAACCCAGGGGACCCTGCAGGTCGGCTGGCAGGGCTCGAGATTCCGGCAGGACGGTTCGGCCCACTGGACCCCGTTCGGCCGGGGATACGACAAGACGGCGGCGTTCCGGCGGAAACTCGGGAATTTCCTGGCCGCGGTCGAGGGCCGGGAAGCGCCCCTGATCCGAGCGGAGGACGCCTTGGCCTCGGTGCGGGTCATCGAAGCGGCCTATCGCTCGGCCGGGAACGACCTCTGGACCGGGGTCTCCTAGGGGGCGGCGGACCGGGAGGAACGCATGGCGCGGAACGAAGAGACTCTCCCCGAGGCCTGGGTCCATCCGAGCGCGCTGATCGAGGAGGGAGTCCGCATAGGTCCTGGAACGAGGATCTGGGATCATGTGCACATCCGCAGGGGGGCGACGATCGGGACCCGCTGCATCCTCGGAGAGAAGACCTACGTCGCCTACGACGTCCGGATCGGTTCCTACTGCAAGCTCAACGCCTCGGTCTACGTCTGCGCGGGCGTCGTCATCGAGGACTTCGTCATGCTCTCGGCCCACTGCGTGTTCACGAACGATCTCCTCCCGAGAGCGGGCGATCCCGACCTCGGGGATCTCCTTCCTTCCGAACCCGACGAACACACTCTGGAGACCATCGTCCGCAGGGGGGTGACGGTCGGAGCCAACGCGACGATCGGCCCGGGCCTCGAACTCGGCGCCTGGTCGATGATCGGCATGGGTTCCGTCGTCACCCATGACGTCCCCCCGCACCGCCTCGTCGCCGGGAATCCCGCCCGTGAACTCGGAATCGTATGCATCTGCGGGGGACGCCTGTTCAAGGGCTCGGAACGGGAGGGGGCCGAGGAATCCTGCCCTCGCTGCGGCAGGCGCTGGCGCAACGGAGAGGAGGGACCCGATCTCCTGGGGACTCCGCCGGGAAGATGAAGGTCGCGGTCATAGGGGGAGGAATCCTCGGCATCGCTCTTTCGAAGGGGCTCGCGGGGAAGGGCCATGCCGTCACCCTATTCGAGGCCGGGGAGGAACTCGGAGGTCTCTGCGGATCCCGCGACTACGGCCCCTTCCAATGGGACCGGTTCTATCACTGCATCCTCCCCCAGGACCGGACCCTGCTCCGCTGGATCGAGGATCTGGGCCTCGAGGGAAGGATCAGGTGGCGCCGGACGGGGCAGGGGTACTGGGCGGGCGGGACCTGCCACCCGATGAACGGAATCGGGGACTACCTCCGTTTCCCCCTGCTCGGACTCGGAGGAAAGTTCCGCCTCGCCTGGTCCGTGTTCCGCGCCCGCCTGCTCCGATCCCCGGAGGGGCTCCACGACCTGAGCGCCAGGGACTGGTTGGTTTCCACCTGCGGGAAGGCCGTCTACGAGGTCTTCTGGAAGCCCCTCCTCCAGGCCAAGTTCGGCCCCTTCGCCGACGAGGTCGCCGCCGTCTTCCTGTGGGCGACGATGCGCCGGCTCTTCGGGGCCAGGTCCCGCACGGACCACCGGGAAAGACTCGGTTACGTCTCCGGGGGCTATGCGGGAGTCCTCAGGAGGGCGGAGCGGGACCTCGAAAGGGTCTCGGTCCGGATCCTCAAGGGCGCCGAGGTCCTCGAGCTTCACGAGGAGAGGAGAGTCTCCTCGTCCCGGCGGGAGACGAGCCGCCCCTCCTGCAGGGTCCGATTCCGCGGAACAGGGGGAATCGAGACCGGGGAGGAAGTCTTCGAGCACGCGATCTTCACCGGTCCGACCCCCCTGGCCCGCCGCATCGCGCGGGGGAAGCTCGAAGAATCGGTCCGGAGCTTCGAAAGGAACCATCCCTCCGGGACGACGATGCTCGGGGTCGTGAACTTGAGCCTGGTGCTTCGCCGGCGCCTAACTCCGTTTTACATCCTGAACCTCGGCGCGCAGGATTCGGGATTGACCGGGGTCATCGAACTCACGAATCTCCTGGACCCCGAGGAGGAGACCGCGGGCCTCCACCTCGTCCATCTACCCCGCTATCTCCCGGAAGAGGATCCTTTCTTCGACCTCGAGGACGGGGAGGTCTTCTCGCTCATGTTCGAAAAAGGGATCCGCCGCCTCTTTCCTTCCCTGGAAAGGAAGGCGGTCGTGGCCTGGGCCGTGGACCGGGCCCGGAGGGTCCAACCCCTCCCCCTCGCAGGAAGCCGTCCCGGCTCCCCCGAGACCTCCTTGTCCTGGAAACCTCCGTTCCAGATCCTGAACCCCTCCCTCCTCGAGTGCGCGACCCTCCACAACGACGAGGTTCTCCGGCTCGCCGACCGGTTCCTCGAGGCCGGGCCGAAAAACGGAATTTTTCCCCCTTTTCCCCCAACCTCTCCCTAACATCCCCCTTGTCCCGACCCTTCCCTTTCCCTAACATCGGCCCGACCGACATGGAGGGCCAGACATGATCACGCAGAACTTCCATCGCACGAATCGTCGCCGCTTGGCTTCCCGCGGCCCTCGAATCCTCTCGAAGCGCAGAGACCATCCAGGCCAGACCTTCCTGTTCCCCACCGCCCCCGGGGAAACCGAACCTCCTTCCCGGGCTCCGTCTCCCCGAAACCTGCAGGAGCCCGCCCATCCGCCCCGGCTCCGCGTCTCCGAGGCGATCGCTCCGTCCTCCTCGGGGCCGGCCGCGATTCTCCAGGCTCTTTCCCTCGGCCTGATCCTCCTCTCCTTCCTCCTTCTCGGAATGCTGGCTTCCTGACCCGCCTCGTCACACCCCGTTCCCCAGGATGCAGGACATGAACCTGACCCGGAAACAGCTCGACATCCTTCGTTTCCTCAAGCGTTACTGGCAGGAACACGCCCTCGCCCCGACCCTCGAGGAGATTGCGGAGGTCTTCGGAGTTTCGAAGATCACGATCCACGAACACCTGACCCACCTCGAACGGAAGGGGGCCATCCGCCGGGACAAGGGGCGATCACGGTCGATCCGCCTCGAATACGATCCGGACCTCCCCGAGGCCCGGGGTTTCCCCCTGGAGGAGGTCGACCTCCCGGTCCTCGGGACGATCATGGCGGGCCACCCGATCGAGGCGGTCGAGGATCGGGATACCGTGCGCCTTTCCGACCTGATCCCCCACGGGCCAGACCACTATCTGCTCCGGGTCAAGGGGGACTCGATGATCCAGGATCACATCCAGGACGGAGACTACGTGGTCATCGAAAGCCGCCGGGTCGCCCGTCAAGGAGAGATGGTCGTCGCCGTTCTCCCGGACAACGAGGCGACCCTGAAACGTTTCTACAAGGAAGAGGACCGCATCCGCCTCCAACCCGCGAATCCGAACTTCCCACCGATCTTCTTCTCCGAGGTCGAAATCCGTGGGGTCGTCGTCGGCGTGATCCGGCAGGTCCGTTAGCCCGTCGAATAGGCGGCAGGAATCCACCCTGCATCCACACCGAACGCCGAGGATCCACCTCGTCCCCCGAGCCCTGGATCCGGCCGCTTGACCGGAAAAACGTATGGGCCCCTCAAAAAAAAAAAAGGCTCTTCAGGGTTTCCGGTGGGGACGGGCTGATACGGGGAGCATGTCCAACCCTCCTTTGTGGAAATAGAT
>Ga0256830_1000012_pt1 | contig 178720 bp, 161 predicted proteins | sample 128326metaG_FD_190537 | JGI IMG/M metagenome (GOLD analysis project Ga0256830, IMG submission 190537) | Hydrothermal vent microbial communities from Lau Basin, Pacific Ocean - 128-326 | ecosystem: Environmental > Aquatic > Marine > Hydrothermal vents | place: Pacific Ocean: Lau Basin...
GCTCGCCCGTGGGGCGGAGCCCGGGCCGCCCCAGCGGTCGCTGGCCGCGGCCGCCGCGCGGGCCGCCGGTCCGGCGGCCGCCCGACCGGCCCTGGAGGCATGGGAGGCCTCGTTCGGGCGGGTGCGCCTGCGCTACGACTCCGCGGGCGCGCTCCGGCACGACGTGGTCCGCACCGGGAGCGGCGTGGAGATCCCCGAGGCCGGGCCGTGGGCCGCCGGACCCGACTGGGAGGGTGCCCTGCTGGCCGCCCGCATGCCCCCGCCCCTGGAGGCGGACTCGCGGCCGGGGCCCCACGGCACGGCCCTGCTGGTGCGGTTGAGGGCGGGCCGGGTGCGCGCGATCACCCGGCTGCCCCTGCGGGTGACCCACCGGGCGGGCGACGAGCGGGGGCTCGCGGTGAGCGGCCGGCTGCCCGGGGAGGTGGTTCCCGTGGCCCGGGCGGTGGAGGCCCGTTGCGCCTGGCTCGAGCCGGGGGGCCGGTTGTGGTACCCGAAGGAGTTTGCCCTGGACCGGGACGAGGGGCTCTTCCTGGCCCGGTTTCCCCCGGGGGCCGGGGGCCGGGGCGAACTCCGGATGCTGCTCCTGGAGCCTGGTGACTGAGACGGTGCGCGAGCCGGTGGGGTGGCGGCACGTCTGGTTCCTGGTCCGGTCGGGGGAGGCCGGGCTGGCCGCCTCGGACCTGGCGCGGCCCGGCCGGGTGGAATGGCCGGCGGGTCCGGCGGAGCTGGGCCGCGCCCGCGGCGCCCTGGCCGCGGCGCTGCCCGGGGGGATGGGCCGGCTGATGGACCTTTCGGCCCTGGCGTGGATGCTGCTCGAGGCCCGGGCGGGGCCGGCCGCGCCCTCGCCCCTGCCGGAAGCCGGGGCCCTGCTGGGCCGGCCGTGGCCGCGGGCGCGGGAAGGCCGGTGGGTCCCGGCGGCCGTGCCGGTGTTGCAGGGAGGCCGGGGCGGCGTGATCTGGTTCCTGGTGGGCTCGGTGCCCGGCCCGGTGGGCGGGGTCCTGCCGGCCTGGGCCCGGGACCTGGTGGGCCCGGACGCCCAGGGCGAGGTGGCCGAGGCGTTCGCGGCTGCCCGGATCGAGGCCGGGAGGACGGCCGACCTGGTGGCGGTGCCGTTCGTTGCGCCCGCCTGGGGGGGCGTGCGGGAGCGCTCCCTGGGCCTCCCCCTGGCCCTGGCAGCCCTTTCGGCGTTGCGGGGGGGCGGACCCCTCCGGGGCGTGGCGGCCACCGGAAACGTGTCGCCGGACGGTGAGGTGCAGGCCGTGCCGGCCGGCGGGCTGGAGGTCAAGGCCCGGGCGGTGGCAGCGGCCGGCTTCACGCTGTTGCTGTTCCCCGCGGCCTGCGGGGGCGGGCCCGAGGTGCCGGGCCTCGAGGCGGCCGGGGTGGGCCGGCTGGACCAGGCCTGGCGCTGGGCGGAGCTCCACGCCCGGGGCGGGCCCGGATCCGTGCCCTGCCTGGACGAAGCCCTCCGGGACGGGGCGTGCTTCGCCGCCCGGTGCCGCCGCCTGTCGCCCCGGGTGCTGGCGTGGTGCCGGGATCAGGGGATGTTGGCCCCCCTGGGCCTGCGGCTGGCCCGGGATCCGGATTGCCTGGGACACCTGGCGGGCCGCGTGGAGGCCTGCCTGGCACAGGAGCCACCGGACCTGGAACGGGCCGGCCTGCTGGCGGGGCTGCTGGAGGGGGAGGAGGCGTTCCGGGCCGCCGCCCGGGCGTCTCCGGCAGCGGCGCTCGCATGGTGCTCGGCTGCGCTGGCCGCCGCCGCGGGGCTGCACCAATGGGCCCGGGCGTCCGAGTGGGCCCGGCGGGGCGAGGCCCTGGGTGCCGAGGCCCGCCGGGCCGACCCGGACGGCTGGATGCGGTTCCGCGCGCGCCGAATGGGGTTGGCCTTCCGGCCGGGGCGCAGGCCCGGGCCCCTGCCCCGGGGCGTGGCCGGGTGGATCCGGGTTCGGCGAGCCGTGCAGCGGCTCCGGGGCGGGGTGGACCCGGTGCTGGGCGAGCTGCACGAGGCGGTGGGCCGGCACCTCGCCCTCAACGGGAGCCCGGCTGCTGCGGCCCGGCACTTCGAGGCCGCGGCCCGGGCGTTCGGGGCCAGCCGGCTGCCCGATTGGCGGGCCGCCTGGAGGCGCCTGAGGGGATGGGCGGCCCTGGCGTTCCTGGACCTGGGCGAGCCGGCGAAGGCCCGCGAGGCCGCGCTGGACCACGCGGGGCTGGACGCCTGGGCCGACCTGGTGACCTGCGGGCGTGCGCTCCGCCGGCACGTGGTGCTCCGCTGCCTGCTCGAGGCGCTCCCGGGCCCGGTTCCCCCCGAGACCGTCGCGGCGGTCGAGCGGCTGGCCGAAAGCGGGGACGAGCCCGGCCTGCCGCCCCGGCACCTGTGGCTGTACGCGGCGGGGCGGATGCTTCGGGCCGCGGGCCGGAGGGAGGCGGCCCTCCGGGCGCTGCGGAGCAGCGCGCTCCTGTGCCGGAGGTTCCAGCACCCGCCGGTGGGCGCCCTGCTGCCCCTGGCCGAGCTGGCCCGGTTCGGCGCGCTGGACGCGGAGGCGGCGGTGCTGCTCCGCCGGGCCGCCGCCGGGCTGGACCCGCCCGTCCCATCGGATCCCCTGGACCTGCTCGCGCGGATCCGGCACGACCCCTCCCGCCTGTTTCCCTTCGACACCCGGTGATCTTTTTTTCCTGCCCCGGGGTGTCACTTTCCCCTCCCCAGCCGTCACCTTCCTTTTGAAACCCGGCCCTGGAACGCGCGTCCCGGGCCGGACCGGTTGGAACCGGCGCCGGCAGGCGCCACAGCCCGGAAGGAGGGTGCGATGGACAAGCGGGGAGTCGTCTGTGCGGTGCTGCTCGGTCTGAGCGGGGTCTCGGGATGTATCGGGTACCTGAGGACGAGGCCGACCGTGATGGAGCGGTTCGCGGTGGAGGCCGGTCGGTGGGCCGCCTCGGTGAATCCGGCGGAACGGGCCAAGGTGGACGAATACATGGACGAGCTCCTCAAGGAGCGGATCCGGCGGGGCCTTCCGTTCTTCCTGGTGGCGGGCGCGGCCGGGGTCGCTGGCATCGGTTCCCTGGGCAAGCGGGACCGCCGGTAAGGGCGCCGGAGCCGCTTTGGCCTCGAGGACGGCGATGGCGGAGGTTCCCGGGGGCGGAGAGCGCCGCCCGGGCTCCGCTCCCGGCGGCGAGTGGGTCCGGGTGGAGAGGCGCGAGGGCCGGCGGGGGTTCGAGGCGGTGGCCGCCATGCGGGTCGCCTGGGCGGCCTGGCGGGCGGAAGGCCGGCACGACCAGGAGCGCTTGTTCCGCGCGCTGGGGGGGTGCCTGGAAACCGGGCAGAAGCTCGCGGTGGTGCTGGAGGGGGAGTCGGGCGCCCAGCGGGTGGCCGCGGCCGTGGAGGTCGCGGCCACCGGCCGCACCCGGTCGGACAGCCGGGCGCGGGCGCGGGACCTGGCCGCCCGGGTGAGGGCCACGTTGGGGGCGTTCGGGGCAGGCCTGGGGCTCGAGCCCGGGCCGCCGCCGGTGGGGTCCCGGCGGCCCCACCGGATCCGGATCCGGCCGGCCTGCGTGGAGATCCCGGTCGCGGCCGGGGGAGTCCCGGGGTTCGCGAGGGAGCCGGGCGCAGGGCCGGCGGTCCTGGTGTTGCCGCTGCCGGAGCCGTGCCGTGGCACCGCCGAGGAGTTGGCCGAGACCCTGGCGCGCCTGGGGGGGCGCGCGGTCCTGCAGTTGGGGTGCCTGCAACCGCCGGCCCTGCCCCCGGGTCTGTTGGACCGGGCCGAGGCCCACCTGCTGGACGGCCGGGAGGTGCTCTGGGACGGAGCGGCTTGGAGCCCGTGCGGTGAAGCCGCGGAGGCGCTGCGGTCCGTCCTGGACGCCTGGCGGCGGGCGGGACCGAGTGCCTGGGCCCTGAGCTGCGTGCTGGAGTCGGACCGGCCCCTGCCGCCCGGCCTCCGTGACCTGGCCTGCGCCGTGGTGTTCGGAACCCGTAGATCCCGGCGCACACCGGGGCCGGGCGTGGACCTGTCGGCGTGGCGGCCCGCCGGGATGCCCCTGCCGGCGCTTCTGCCCGGGCCCGAGGTCCTGGCCCGGGGCGGGGTGCCCCGGGGGTATCCGACCCGGCAGGTTCCCTGCGCCCGGCAGGGGGTGTTGGTGGGAGAGGCGCGCACCCCGGCAGGGCCCCGGCCGGTCCGGCTGCCCTACCCGGACCGATCCCGGCACGTGTACGTGGTGGGGGCCACGGGCGCCGGCAAGTCCACGCTCCTCTACAACATGATCGTGCAGGACGTCCGTGCGGGGAAGGGCGTGGGGTTGATCGACCCCCACGGTGATCTGTTCCGCCAGGTGCTCCGGGCGATACCGCCGGAGCGGGCCGGGGACGTGGTTCTGGTGGACCTGACCGACTTCGGGTACGTGCCGGGCCTGAACCTCCTGGAGGTCTCGGGACCGTTCCCGGACCTCCAGAAGGGGTTCGTGGTCAACGAGATGATCCGGATCTTCGACCGGCTCTACGACCTGCACCAGACCGGCGGGCCCATCTTCGAGCAGTACATGCGCAACGCGCTGCTCCTGGCCCTGAACGCCAGGGACCACGCCCCCACCCTGCTGGACGCCTGCCGGATCTTCGAGAACGACGCCTTTCGGGAGGAGCTGCTCCGGCACTGCACCGACCCCGACGTGGTGCGGTTCTGGGAAGGGCAGGCCCACCGTGCCCTCGGGGACGCGAGCCTGAGCAACCTGGCCCCCTACATCACGAGCAAGGTGAACCAGTTCGCCCAGAACCCCCTGGTGAGGGACATCGTCGGCCAGGTCCGCACCACGGTGGACTTCCGGGGAATCCTGGACCGCGGCGGCGTGCTGCTGGTCAACCTGGCCAAAGGCGTGCTGGGCGACCTGGACTCGCGGCTGCTGGGCATGATCGTCATGGGAAAGGTGTTCCAGGCAGGCCTCGCGCGGGCGCCCCTGCCCGAGGTCCGGCGGCGGCCGTTCCACCTGTACGTGGACGAGTTCCAGAATTTCAGCACCGAGACGGTGAGCGACATGCTGGCCGAGGCGCGCAAGTTCGGCCTGCGCCTGGTGCTGGCGAACCAGAGCCTGCAGCAGATCAACCAGTACGCCGGCCCGGGCATGGGCCGGACGGGCGGCGGGGGGGTTCTTCCGGCCGTTCTCGGCAACGCGGGCACCCTCGTCGTGTTCCGCACCGGGCCCCTGGACGCACCCCATCTGGTGCCGTTCGTGGAGCCGGGGTTCCGGGGGCGCGACCTGCAGGAGCTGCCCGACTACCACGCGGTGGTCCGGCTCCTGGTCCACGGCAGGCCGTTCCCGCCGTTCGCGCTGCGCACGTTCCCGCCCGCGCCGGCAGAAGGGAGGGTGCGCTGCGCCCGGGCGATCCGCCGGCTCAGCCGGGCACGGTACGCGAGGCCCCGCCCAGAGGTGGAGGCCGAAATCCGCGCGGCCAGGGGGTTCCCTTCGACGGGTAGTCCCATGGAGAGGAGAAGGATCATATTTTGATAACGTAGGCAGGTCTTGAAGTTCTGGGGCCACCGCGCCGCCCGCAGAATAGGGGGCGCTCCTCCCGGCCCGCGTGCGGGGCAGGGGGGAACAGCCCCTTTCAAGGCCGGGCGTTCACCGCCTCCACCACGGCGTTGCCGTCGGGGTAGACGGCGATCCGGTTCAGGCAGGCGGGGTCCTGGGCCAGGACGTGGAACCGGGACAGGGGGATCCCCAGGTACCGGAACAGGATGACCCGGTTCGTGCCGCCGTGGGCCACCACGGCCACGGTCTCGCCGGGGTGGCGGGCCACGATGCGGTCGAACGCGGGCACGGCCCGGGCGGAGAGATCCGAGAGGCTCTCGCCCCCGGGGATCCGGAACGTCTCCAGGGCGGCCCACCACTTGCGGAGCCGTTCGCCGTCCTCGGCCAGGAGCTCCCGCACCGGCCGGCCGTCCCAGAGGCCCATGTGGAGCTCCCGCAGGGCCGGATCGGCGGTCACGGACAGCCCGTCGTGCCTCCGCGCCAGGATCTCGGCGGTCTCCCGGGCCCGGCACAGGTCCGAGCAGTACACGGCGGCCAGGGGCTCGCCGGCCAGACCCCGGGCCAGGGCCTCGGCCTCGGCCCGGCCCTGGGGCGTCAGCGGCACGTCCACGTGGCCGTGGAGCACGCCGTCGCCCCCCACCGAGCCGTGGCGGATCAGGAGGATCCGGGTGGGCACGTCACGAGAAGGCATGGAGGAACACCAGGAACACGACCTCAGAGGTCTCCACGCAGAACCCGAGCACGTCGCCGGTGACGCCGCCCAGGCGGTGGCGGAAGTACCGGCGGAGCACCTCGGACCACGCCCAGACGGCGGCCAGGGCCGCCGCACCGGGCCACCCCAGGAACACCACGGCCGCGCCCGCGGCCCACAGGGTGGCCTGGAGCACGTCGTTGCCGGAGAGGTGGGCGCTGTAGGGCGCGCCCAGGCCGCCTTCGGGCCGGGCGTAGGGGCTTCGGTGGGCCAGCCACACGGCCGCGGCCCGGCCCGCGGCCGGCGTGACCAGCAGCCCGGCCACGCGCGCCCCTTCGGGCAGGAGGCCGTAGCCGGCCGCCTTGGCCCCGATCACGAGGGCCAGGGCGGCGGCCCCCACCGCGCCGGTGCGGCTGTCCTTCATGATCCGCAGGGCCCGTTCCGGGGTCCACCCCCCGGCCAGCCCGTCGGTGGTGTCGGCCAGGCCGTCCAGGTGGAAGCAGCCGGTGGCCCCGGCCAGCAGGGCCACCGCTAGGGCCCCCTCCAGCAGGCCCGGCAGGGCCCGGCCCAGCACGGCGTGGAACCCCACGAGCCCGGCGCCCAGGGCGAGCCCCACCAGGGGGAACGCGGCCATGGCCCGGCCCAGCTCCCGGTCCTCGAACCGCTGGGCCGGGAACAGGGGGATCACGGTGAGGAACTGCCAGGCCACGGCGAACCGGCTCCGGGTCACGGTGAGTCCTCACGGTTCGACACCCCGGCCTCGCCGAACGTGGCCATCTCCGACAGGATCCGGGCCGCGGCCTCGATCACCGGCATGGCCAGGGCCGCGCCGGTGCCCTCGCCGAGGCGCAGCTCCAGCACCAGGAGGGGCTCCTGCCCCAGGTGCTCCACCATGCGGATGTGGGCCCGCTCCTGGCTGAGGTGCGAGAGGAACAGGTACTCGGCGGCCCGGGGCGCGAGGCGGCAGGCCACCAGGGCCGCGGCCGTGGAGATGAACCCGTCCACCACCACGGGCAGGCCCAGGGCCGCGGCTCCCAGGCACACGCCGGCCATGCCCGCGATCTCGAACCCGCCGACCTTGTGCAGCACGTCCAGGGGGTCGGACGGATCGGGCCGGTTCACCTCCAGCGCCCGGCCCACCACCTCGGCCTTGCGGCGCAGCCCCTCGTCGTCCACACCGGTGCCCCGCCCCACCACCTCGGCCGGGGGCAGGCCCGTGAACGCGGCCAGGATGGCCGAGGCCGGGGTGGTGTTGCCGATGCCCATCTCGCCGATCCCCACCAGGTCCACCCGGTCCCGGGCGGCCTGCCGGGCCAGATCCACGCCGACGGCCAGGGCCTGGAGAGCCTGGGCCCGGGTCATGGCCGGCCCCCGGGCCAGGTTTCGGGTGCCCCGGGCCACCTTGGCGCGCACCAGCCCCTCCACCTCCTGGAAGTCGTGGTCCACCCCCACGTCCACCACCACGATCTCCGCGCCCGCGTGCCGGGCCAGCACGTTGATGGCGGCCCCTCCCCGCAGGAAGTTGAGCACCATCTGGGCGGTGACCTCCCGGGGGTAGGCGCTCACCCCCTCCTCGGTCACCCCGTGGTCGGCCGCCAGGGTGTAGACCCGCTTCCTCCCGATGCGCGGACGGGTGGTGCGCTGGATGGCGGCCAGCCGCTTGGCCACCTCCTCCAGCCGGCCCAGGCTTCCGGGGGGCTTGGTGAGGTTGTCGAGCCGGGCCTGGGCGGCCTCCAGATCGGCCGGAGCAAGGGGCCGGATGCCGGCCGCGAGGTCGTGGAGTTCCCGTTCGGTCATGTCTGCGCCTGCTCCCTGTTGCCTACTTCAGCCGCACCGGCAGGCCCGAGACGACCAGGTAGGCCTCGTGGGCCCAGGCGGCGCAGTCCTGGTTGATGCGGCCGGCCAGGTCCCGGAACCGGCGGGCCAGGGGGTTGGCCGGCACGATGCCAGCCCCCACCTCGTTGGTGACCAGGCACACCCGGCCGGAGAACCCGTCCAGGGCCCGGTAGAACGACTCCCGGGCCTGACGCAGGCCCCCCTCGTCGTCGCCGTGGTGGCCGAGCAGGTTCGAGGTCCACAGGGTCAGGCAGTCCACCAGGGCGCCCCCGTAGGCCTCGGCCTCGGCCAGGGCCCCGGCCAGGTCCAGGGGCTCCTCCAGGGTGGTCCACCGGGGGCCCCGGTCCTCGCGGTGGCGCCGCACCCGGTCCGCCATCTCGTCGTCCAGCACCTCAGCCGTGGCGATGTAGAGGAGCGGCCCCTCCCAGGCCTCCACCAGGCGTTGGGCGAACCGGCTCTTGCCGCTGCGGGCCCCTCCGGTCACGAACACGATGCGGGCCATGGTACTCCTGGGGCGGGTGGGTGAGATCTGATCTCCAGCAGGCCGGAGAAGCTTTCTAGCCTTCCAGCCTTCTAGCCCGCATTATTCATGAAGCCTTCTGCTGCAACCGCCGATTGCACGCCATCTCGGGGCGTGCTCGCGCCTCGGGGCTCGACGTACCGTCCAGTACGCCTGCGCCCCTCGGCGCTGCGCTTGCCCCGATCTGACGCACACTCGACGGTTTCGCGACGAACGCTCATGAATAATGCGGGCTAGCGGGCCGAAGGCCCTTGACCGACGACCGCAGACCGAAGTTCCTGGGACGCGCATTGTGGGCGGAACGGCGAGGGTGCGTCAATGTGCGTCGCGGAAGCGGCCGTTGCGACGGGCCGGCCGGGTGCGATACCGTCTCAGGTCGGCCCGGCCCGAGGGGGCGGGGCGAGAACCGCCATGCCAGTGCCTCCACGGAGTCCCCATGCCCACCCTGCTCTCCCCGGACGAAGCCCTCGCCCGGATCGGCGGCCTGGAGAGGTTCGGCATCGACCTCGGCCTCGACCGGAGCTCCGAGTGCCTGGCCCGCCTGGGCTACCCCCAGAAACGGTTCCCTTCGGTCCACATCGCGGGCACCAACGGCAAGGGGTCCACGGCCGCGTTCGCCGAGTCGGTGCTCCGGCAGGCGGGGTACCGGGTGGGGCTGTACACCTCGCCGCCGCTGGAACGGTTCGGGGAGCGGATTCGGGTCGACGGCCGGGATCTGGCTGCCGGGGCCGTGCCGGACCTGCTGGCCCGGGTGGAGGCCACCGGGGTCGCTCTCACCCAGTTCGAGGTGATCACGGCCATGGCCCTGCTGCACTTTGCCGACCGGGAGGTGGACGTGGCCGTGGTGGAGGTGGGGCTGGGGGGGCGGCTGGACGCCACGAACACGGTGGAGCCGGCCGTGAGCGCCGTGACCAACGTGGGGCTGGAGCACGCGGAGCACCTGGGGCCCACCGTGGCCCACATCGCCCGGGAGAAGGCGGCCATCGCCCGGCCCGGGGTCCCCCTGGTCACCGCGGCCGAGGACGAGGCACTCCGGGCGGTGGAGGCCGAGGCCCGGGCCCGGGGAGCCCCGGTGGTGGTCGTGGGCCGGGACGTGGCGGTGCGGTCCGGTCCGGACGGGTACCGGTACGAGGGCCGGGCCTGGCGCCTGGACGGCCTGCGTCCCTCTCTGAAGGGCCCTCACCAGGCCCGGAACCTGGCCGTGGCCCTGGCGGCCCTGGAGAGCCTGGCCGAGCGGGGGTGGCGGATTCCGGCCGCGGCCGTGGGGGAAGGCGTGGCCGCGGCCCGGTGGCCGGGCCGGTTCGAGGTGCTGGGGACCGGCCCCCGGGTGGTGCTGGACGGGGCCCACAACCCCCATGCCAGCCGTTGCCTGGCCGAGGCCCTGGCGGCCGAGCCCAGGGACCGGCTGCTCCTCGTCCTGGGCATCCTGGGCGACAAGGACGCCCAGCGGATCGCCGGTGACCTGGTGCCCCTGGCCGACGCGGTGTGGGTGACCCGCTCGGCCTCCTCCCGCGCCGTGCCCCCGGAGCGGCTCCTGGCGGCGGCCCAGGAGGCCGCCGGGGTGCGGGCCGAGGCCGCCCCCACGGTGGCCGAGGCCCTGGACCGGGCCCTGGCCCAGGCCGGCCCGCGGGATCTGGTGTGCGTGACCGGGTCCCTGACCGTGGTGGGCGAGGCCCGCCGCCGCCTGAGGGAGCTGGGGTGGGTGCCCTGAGGCGGGCCGCCTGGGTTCTGGTGCTCGTCCTGGTGGCCGCGGGTGCGGCCCGAGCCCAGAGCCTCCGGATGGTTCGCGGGCAGGGGGACGAGCCGGTGGAGATCCGGGCCGACCGGATCGAGGCCCGGCTGGACGGGGCCCGCCGGGAGGTGGTGGCCGTGGGCCGGGTCCTGGTGACCTGGGGGGGGTACCGGCTCCGGGCCCGGCGGGTCCGGTACCTGCCGGCGGAGGACCGGGCCGAGGCCGAGGGCGAGGTGGTGTTCACCGACCCGGACGGCAACCGGCTGGAGTGCGAGGGGCTCGAGATCCACCTCGACACCCAGAAGGGGGTGGTGCGCTCGGGCCGGCTGTGGATCGCCCGCGAGGGGTACCGGGTGTGGGGCAAGCGGTTCGAGCGCTTGGGCGAGCGTTCGTACCGGGTGGAGGACGGCGGGTTCACGGCTTGCGACGGCACCTGGCCCAGCTGGAGGGTGGAGGCCGACCGGGTGGAGGTGGAGCTCGAGGGGCTCGTGCGGGCCCGGGGGGCCTCGTTCTGGATGGAGGGGGTGCCCGTGGCCTACAGCCCGGTGCTGGTGTTCCCGGTGGTCCGGGAGCGGCGTTCCGGGTTCCTGCTGCCCCGGGTGGGCTGGACCGACACCCAGGGCCTTCGCTGGCTCCAGCGCTACTACTGGGCTCCTTCCGATTCCTGGGACCTCACGCCCCGGGCGGAGTACCGCAGCCGCCGGGGTTGGACCGAGGGGATCGAGTTCCGGTACGCTCCGGCCGAGGGGCACCGGGGCCGGGTCGATCTGGAGCACCTGTACGACCGGCAGGACCGGGGTCACCGTTACGCCGTGGAGCTGGATCACGAGAGCCGGTTCCCCGGCCGCAACCGGCTCCGGCTCCAGGGGGCGTACCAGGGCGACACCCGGTACCAGGAGGAGCTGGCCGACACCCTGGACGACCGGGAGGCCCGGCGCCTGCGGTCGTTCGGGCTGTGGTCCTGGGACGGCGCGGCCGGCACGGCCTACGGGCTGGCCGAGTTCTTCCAAGCCCTCGACACCTCCCAGGCCTCGGTGCTCCAGACCCTGCCCCGGCTGGGGTTCCTGGGGCGCGAGGTGCGGATCGCGGGGCCGTTGGTGGGCGGCGTGTCGGCCGAGGCGGCGCGGTTCTGGCGGGCCCGGGGGCCGCGGGGGGAGCGGGTGTCCCTGGAGCCGGCCGTGGGGCTCGAGGGCCGGGTCGGCGGGGTGGGGACCTTTGCCCGGGCCGGGCTCCGGGAGAACCTCTACCGCCTTGACGGCCGCACCCGAGGCCGCGGCGCGCCCCGGGCCGAGGTGGGCGCGAACGCGTTCCTGTGGCGGCGCTACGGTACGTGGCTGCACACCCTGGAGCCGTTCGCGGGCCTGGAGGCCGAGGGCCGGGGCCACGGCGAGGTGCCGGCCGCGTTCGATGGGACCGACCGGTTCGATCGGGGGCTCCGGGCCGTGGGCGGGGTCTCCACCCGCTGGATCCCAGGCGGCACGGCCGACGAGGTGCTGGGCGCGGACCTGAGGGTGACCCGGGACCTGACCGACGGCCTGTGGGGCGTCGGCTGGGTCGAGGCGTTCTGGGCCCCCGCGGCTGGCCGCCGGCTCTGGGCCGAGGGGGAGTACGAGCCCGAGACGGGGAGTTGGGCCTCCTGGGCCGCCGGAGGGCGGTGGGCCGCGGATCCGCGCACCCGCGGGGTCGTGGAGGTCCGGCACCGCCAGGACGAGGCCACGTATCTCGACGCCGGCCTCTCCGTGGCCTTGGGCCGGTACGGCCGGATCGGGTATCGCGGCCGGGCCGACCTGGACGCGGGCCGCCTGCTGGAGGACGCCTACTCCGTGGGCGTGGCCCATCCTTGCTGGGAGCTCGACCTCACCTACAGCCGGACCTGGATCCCCGACGAAGGGCGGCTGGACCGGAAGGTGTTCGTCATGGTGAACCTCAAGGGGCTCGGAACCCTGGGAACCTGGAAGGGAATCCTGCCGTGAGGGCGGCGCTCGGGGCGGCGTGGTGTCTGCTTCTGGTCGCGGTGTGCGCGGCGTGGGCCGGCCCGGACCCGGGGGCGGCCCTGTACGAGGCCGCCCGGGCCCGGTACCGGCAGCTCGAGGCGGACGGCACCCCGGCTCGGGAGGTGAGCGCCTGGCGGGAGGTGGCCGATCGGTTCCTTCGGGTGGCGGACGAGGCCCCCCGATCGGCCAAGGCGGACGACGCCCTGTACATGGCGGGCATCTGCCGCGAGCGGGCCGCGGCCCTGTCGTCCGGGGTGGGGGACCGGCGGGCTGCGGTGGAGGCCTACGACCGGCTGGCCCGGTCGTACCCCGGGTCGCGCCTGGCGGACGACGCCCTGTTCCGGGCCGGCCGGATCCGCGAGGGCGCGGGTGACATCGAGGGGGCGCGAACCTTCTATCAAAGGGTGGTGCGGGACACCCAGCAGGGGGACATGGTGCCGGTGGCCAAGGCCCGGCTCCGGGACCTGGGCCGGCCGAGCCGGGTGAAGGGGGTGCGACGGTGGTCCGGGCCCCGGTACACCCGGGTGGTGGTGGACCTGGGCCGCACCGTGGCCTACCAGGTGGGGGCCCTGCCCCCGGAGCCGGATGCGGGCCGGCCGGCCCGGGTGTACGTGGACCTGCGGCCCGCCCGCCTGGGAGCCGGGTGCGCCGCGAGCACCTCCGTGGCCGACGGCCTGGTGCGCCGGGTTCGGGTGGCCCAGCACGACCGGGACACCGTGAGGGTGGTGCTGGACCTGGAGGAGGCGGCCGACCACCGGGTGTTCCCGCTGGAGGGGCCGGCCCGGCTGGTGATCGACGTGTTCGGGGGGCGCCGCACCGGGGAGGACGTGGTCACCCGGATCCTCCGCGGGCAGGAGGGGGGCGTGCGGCCGGTCCGGGTGGTGATCGACCCCGGCCACGGGGGGCGCGACCCGGGGGCGCTGGGCCCCGGCGGTCTGCGGGAGAAGGACGTCACCCTGGCCATCGCCCGGGAGCTGGCGCGGCTGTTGGAGGCGAGGCCGGGCTGGGAGGTGCGGCTCACCCGGGACCGGGACGAGTACCTCTCGCTGGAGGAGCGCACGGCCCGGGCCAACGCCTTCGGGGCGGACCTGTTCGTGTCGATCCACGCCAACGCCAGCCGGTCGCGGCGGGCCCGGGGGATCGAGACCTACTACCTGAGCCCGGCCTCGGATCGGTCGGCCCGGCGGCTGGCCGCGCTGGAGAACCAGGGGAGGGAGGAGGACCTGGTCGAGATGGAGCACATCCTGGCCGACGTGGTGCTCTCGGCAAAGGTGGAGGACTCCCGCCGGCTGGCCGAGGCGGTGCAGCAGGCCCTGGTGGACGAGCTGGCCCGGCGTGGGGGACCGGTGCGGGACCTGGGGGTCAAGCAGGGGCCGTTCTACGTGCTGACCGGGGCGGTGATGCCGGCCGTGCTGGTGGAGACCTCGTTCATCACCCACCCCGAGGAGGCCCGCCGGCTGGCCGACCCCGGGTTCCGGCGCCAGGTGGCCGAGGCCCTGGCCCGGGGGGTGGAGCGGTTCGCCAAGGGGCGGGGGGGATGAACGAGCCCCGCTTGCCGCCCGACGAGCTGGCCCACCCCGGCCGGCGGGGACCCGCCGTGGCACAGTGGGCCGCCCGGGCCCGCGAGGCCTTCCGGCGGGCCCACGCCGCCGGCATCGGCGGCCGGGAGGGCGTGGCCCTGTGGACGGGGTGGATCGACCACCTGGTGGGGGCCCTGTTCGAGGCCGTCCGAGGGGGCCGCGCCGGCCTGTGCCTGGTGGCCCTGGGGGGCTACGGCCGGGCCGAGCTCTCCCCCGGGTCGGACCTGGACCTTCTGCTCCTGCATCGGGGCGACCCGGACCTAGCCGAGGTGGCCGAGGCCCTGTGCTACCCCCTGTGGGACGCGGGGTTCGACGTGCAGGCGGTGACCCGCACCCCGGAGGAGAACCTGCGGGCGGCCCGGACGGACCTCAGGAGCCGCACGAGCCTGCTCGAGGCCCGACGGATCGCGGGCTGCCCCGGGCTGTGGGCCGAGTTCGAGAAGCATGTGATCGCCGGCGAGATCCTGGGGCAAGACCGGGACTGGTTCGTGGAGGCCAAGGTACGGGAGATGGAGGCCCGCCACGGCCGCTACGGCGACACCGTGTACCTGCTGGAGCCCCAGGTCAAGGAGGGGCCCGGCGGCCTCCGGGACATCCACACGGCCCAGTGGGTGCTCAAGGTGGCTGCCGGCACCCGGGACCCGGAGGAGGCATGCCGCCGCACGGGGGTCCCGCGGGCCGAGCTCAAGGGGCTGGAGGCATGCCTCGACTTTCTCCTGCGGGTTCGCAACCAGCTCCACCTGGCGAGCGGTCGGCGGGACGATCGGCTCAGCTTCGAGCAGCAGGACGAGGCAGCGGTCGCCCTGGGGTTCGGGGACGCGGGGGGCATCACCGGAGTGGAGCGGTTTCTTCAGGCTTACCATGCCACAGCCAACCGGGTGAGCCATCTGGCCCGCACGGTGATCCGTCGGGTCCGGGGCCGGCCCGAGGCCGGCACGCGGAAGCCGTGGAGGGAGCCCGGGGTCTGGCTTCGGGACGGGGAGGTGTGGCTCGACCGAGACGAGGTGGGGCGCCGGCCCCTGGCCCTGCTGGCCGCGTTCGAGGCTGCCCAGGAGACCGACCGGGAGCTGTCGCCCACGGCCCTGGAGGTGGTGCGGGAGAGCCTGGATCGGGTGGACGACCGGTTCCGCCGGGACCCGGGAGCGGTGGAGCGGTTCCTGCGGATCCTGCGGTTTCCGAGGCGGGTGGCCACCACCCTGATGGCCATGCACGAGGTGGGGTTCTTGGACCGGTTCATCCCGGAGTTCGCCCGGATCCACGGCCGGGCCCAGCGGGACCTGTACCACGTGTACCCCGTGGACGTGCACAGCCTGTTCGCGGTGCGGGAGTTGCGCCGGATGGCCCGGGGCGAATACGCTACGGAGTTCCCCCTGCTCACCGAGCTGGTGTCCGGCGTGCGCCACCCCGAGGTCCTGTACCTGGCGGCCCTGCTCCACGACGTGGGCAAGGGCGGGGGCGGAGGGCACGCCGCCCGGGGGGCAGAGGCCGCGGTGGCCGTGGCCGACCGGATGGGGTTCGACCCGGAGCAGCGGGAGTACCTGGTGTTCTTGGTACGGGAGCACCTGGCCATGGCCCGCACGGCCCAGAGCCGGGACCTGGACGACCCGGACGTGGTGGCCGAGTTCTGCCGGAGGGTGGGGGATCAGGAGTCCCTGGACCTGCTGTACCTGCTGACCGTGGCCGACATCCGGGCTGTGGGCCCAGGGGCGTGGACCCCCTGGAAGGGGTTCCTTCTCCAGACCTTGTACCAGCGGGCCCGGGAGGCCCTGGCCAGCGGGAGCGACGCCGGCCCTCGGCGGGACGACCCCCGCCGGGCCGAGGCCGTGGCCGATCGGGTCCGGGCCGAAGCGGCCGGCCGGTTTCCCCCGGCCGAGGTGGAGGCGTTCCTGGCCGGGGTGGAGACGGTGCGCTACCTCCTGGCCAACCCCCTGGAGGCCCTGCTTCGGCACCTGGACGCGTTCGCCGCCCGGGGGCCGCGACCGGTGGTGCGGTTCCGCGAGGTGCCGGACGAAGGGTTTGCCGAGGTGCTGCTGGTGACCCGGGACCGACCCGGCCTGTTCGCGCAGGTGGCCGGGGTCCTGGCCTCCCAGCGGTTCAACATCCTCTCCGCGATCTTGAACAGCCGCACCGACGGGTGGATCCTGGACGTGTTTCACCTGACCCCGGTGCGGCCGGAGCCGGGCCGGTGGGAGGCGTGCCAGCGGCTGCTCGAGGCCGTGCTCGGAGGCACCCAGGAGTTCGCCCCCGTGGCCGAGCGCCTGCAGCGCCGCGGCGGCCTGCGCCGGCCCCTGCCCACGGTGACCCCCGAGGTGGCCGTGGTGAACGGGGCGTCCCGGCGGTACACCGTGGTGGAGATCCGGGCGGCCGACCGCCTGGGGCTCCTGTACGACGTGGCCCGTACCCTGGCCGAGGAGGGATGCACGATCCGGATCGCGAAGATCACCACCAGCCTGAACCGGGCGGTGGACGCTTTCTATGTGGAGGATGCCAAGGGCGGGGGCAAGATCGCGGAGCCCGAGCGGATGGAACGGCTGCGCCAGGCCCTCGTGCGTGCGGCGCAGGGGGATCCGGCGTGACCCGCCGGCTGGCCCAGGTTCTCCTGGTGGCGGCCCTGGCTCTGGCCGGGACGGCTTGGGCTGGGTTGCGGGTGGACCCTCCCCGGCCCCGGCCGGGGGACCTGTTTCGGATCTCCTGGCGGCCCGGCGTCTCCGGAGGGCCGTGGCGGGCTCGGTTCGACGGCCGGGAGTTTCCCCTGTGGCCCGGCCGGGACGGGGGGTGGGAGGGGCTGGCCGTGGTGGAGGCCACGGCCGAGCCGGGCCCCCGGAGTCTGGAGATCGCGGGCCGGGCCGGTCCGGTGGCCCGGCAAGGAATCGAGGTGATCCCCCGGTCGTTCGGTGTGCAGCGGCTACGGGTGGACCCCCGCCTCGTGAACCCCGATCCCGAGGATGCGGCGCGCGCGGCACGGGAGGCCAAGCGGATTCGGGAGGTGTTGGCCCGGGTCAGCCGGCCCCGGCTGTGGGCCTTGCCGTTCCTTCTGCCGGCTCGGGGGCCGGTGTCGAGCCCGTTCGGGGTGCGGCGTGTGTACAACGGCGAGCCCCGGGGGTACCATTCCGGCCTCGACATTGCCGCTCCCCGGGGCACGCCGGTGCGGGCCGCCGCGGCCGGGGTGGTGGCCCTGGCCGGCGAGCTGTTCTACACCGGCCGTACCGTGTTCCTGGACCACGGGCTGGGGCTGTTCACGGCCTATTTCCACATGGACGAGATCCGGGTGCGGCCGGGGCAGCCCGTGGCGGCCGGCGACGTGCTCGGCGTGGTGGGCTCCACGGGCCGGTCCACCGGGCCCCACCTCCACTGGGGCGCGTACCTCGAGGGGGTCAAGGCCGACCCCCTGACGCTCCCCGGCCTGGACGGCCGGCCCGAAAGGCGTGCCGGCGCCGGCGTCGCCCGGGGGGCGGGAGCCAAGGAACCCTGACGATCTTTCCGGAGCTTTGCCGTGGGCGAGACGGACGAGCGGTTCGAAGATCTGCTGAAGCGCCTCGAGCAGAGGGTCGAGGCCCTGGAGTCGGGCGACCTGGACCTGGAGGCCGCCCTCGAGGCGTACGAGGAGGGGGTCAGGCTGGCCCGGGAGTGCCACCGGCGCCTGGACGAGGCCGAGCGGCGCATCGAGATCCTGCGGCGGGGCGAGCACGGGGAGCCGGTGGTGGAGCCCCTGGAGCCGGGTCGCCTGGAGACCGAAGAGGGCTGATACTATTAACCCGGTGACGATAGAGGCGCGCAGGTGGTCGCAGGGGCGTGGGGCCTGCTTCCGGCCGTGCGTGAGTGCGGCATCCGGCTTACGCTGCCTCCGGCACTCAGCCCCAGGGGATGAAATGCGGCTGAAGTGCGGGCATTTTCGGAGTCCCCGAGGCCGGAAGAGCCCCAAGCGTAGGCTGAGTGCCGGAGGCGGCGACTGTCGGAGCCACGCCCGGCGCTCCAGCAGGCCCCACGCCCCAGAGCGCGTCTATTTAGCCGCCGGAGTAAATAAGTTGTCAGGGTACGGGGTGGGGGCCTGGGATTCAGGAGTCAGAGGTCAGAAGACAGAAGTTCGGACAGAGTCCAAAAAATGTGTGGGGCTCTACAAAAGTGGAAGACTTTCTCCTGTCCACTGAATTCTGACCCCTGATACGGTCGCCCCCGGCTCTCCGACAGGCCCCTTGCCCCTCTGCTCTGGGATTCAATGCCTTTGGACGCGACTTGGTATGAGTCGCAGGACTGGGGCTGCCACCGCAGAGCCGCCAAGGAGCGTGATCGTGGAAGTGAAGACGTACCTGGAGGCCTGCCGGACCCGGGTGGACGAGTGGCTGGATCGGTGGCTGCCGCCCGCCGACCGGTTCCCCCGGCCCCTGTTCGAGGCCATGCGCTACAGCCTGTTCGCGGGGGGCAAGCGGATGCGCCCCGCCCTGACCCTGGCGGCCTGCGAGACCTTGGGCGGCGAGCCCGAGGCGGCCGTGCCGTTCGCGGCGGCTTTGGAGATGATCCACACTTACAGCCTGATCCACGACGACCTGCCCGCCATGGACGACGACGACCTGCGGCGGGGCCGGCCCACCAACCACAAGGTGTTCGGTGAGGGTATGGCCGTGCTGACGGGCGACGGGCTGCTGACCGATGCGTTCTCCGCCCTGACCGATCCGGAGGTGCTCCGGGTCCACCCCCCCGAGCGGGTGGTGCGGGCCGTGGCCGAGCTGGCCCGGGCGGCCGGGACCGCGGGCATGGTGGGCGGCCAGGCCCTGGACCTGGCGAGCGAGGGCCGGGTGCCGGACCTGCCGACCCTCGAGTTTCTGCACACCCACAAGACCGGGGCCCTCATCCGGGCTGCCGTGGTGCTGGGGGCGCTGGCCGCGGGGGCCGGAGAGGAGGACCTGGGGCGGCTCGGCCGGTTCGCCGAGCGGGTGGGGCTGGCGTTCCAGATCGCGGACGACATCCTCGACGTGGAGGGGGACCCGGAGGAGCTGGGCAAGCCGGTGGGCAGCGACGAGGGCCGTGCCAAGGCCACCTACCCGGCTCTTCTGGGGCTTTCGGAGTCGCGGCGGCTGATGCAGGCGATCGTGGCCGAGGCCATGGACCTGCTGACCCCCTACGGCGAGCGGGCCGCAACGCTCCGGGCCCTGGCCCGGTTCGTGGTGGAGCGCCGTCATTGAACGACCCGGGAGACCGAATGAGACCGCGAGAACCCGTTCTTCCCCGCGTCCAGGGGCCGGCAGACCTGAAGAACCTCGACCGGGCCCAGCTCGAGCAGCTGGCGGGCGAGATCCGGGCGTTCATCCTGGAGAAGCTCTCCCCCGTGGGCGGCCACCTGGCCTCCAGCCTGGGGGTGGTGGAGCTCACCGTGGCCCTGCACCGGGTGTTCGACTCGCCCGAGGACCGGATCATCTGGGACGTGGGCCACCAGTGCTACGCCCACAAGATTCTCACCGGCCGGCGCGACCGGTTCGGGAGCATCCGGCAGTCTGGCGGGCTCTCGGGGTTCCCCAAACGGAGCGAGAGCCCCCACGACGCGTTCGGCACCGGCCACTCGTCCACCTCGATCTCCGCCGCCCTGGGCATGGCCGTGGCCCGGGACCTGGCCGGGGAGAGTCGCAAGGTGGTGGCCGTGATCGGCGACGGCTCCATGACCGCGGGGCTGGCCTTCGAGGGGCTCAACCACGCCGGCCACCTGGACCGGGATCTGGTGGTGGTGCTCAACGACAACGAGATGAGCATCTCCCCCAACGTGGGGGCCCTGTCGTCGTACCTTTCGCGCATCCTCACCGGCGACCTGTACTCCCGGTTCCGCAAGGACGTGGAGGAGTTCCTGAAGGCCATCCCGAGCCTGGGCGGTGCCATGGCCCGGCTGGCCAAGCGGGTCGAGGAGCACGTGAAGGGGTTCTTCTCGCCCGGCATGCTGTTCGAGGAGCTGGGGTTCACCTACGTGGGGCCGATCGACGGCCACAACGTGGGCCACCTGGTCGCCGCGTTCGAGAACGTGAAGAAGTTCCGCAAGCCGGTGCTGGTGCACGTGGTGACCCAGAAGGGACGGGGCTTTCCCCCGGCCGAGGAGGCGCCCACCCGGTTCCACGGGGTGGGGCCGTTCGACCCGTGCAACGGCCGGAGCCGCCCCGGCTTGGGGGCCGCACCGAGCTACACGGCGGTGTTCCGCGACACCCTGATCGAGCTGGCCGAGAAGGACCCCCGGATCGTGGCCATCACGGCGGCCATGCCCGAGGGGACCGGGCTCGACGGGTTTCGGGAGCGGTTCCCGGACCGGTTCTTCGACGTGGGCATCGCCGAGCAGCACGCCGTGACCTTTGCCGCCGGTCTGGCGGCCGAGGGGTGGAAGCCGGTGGTGGCCATCTACTCCACGTTCCTCCAGCGGGCCTACGACCAGATCGTGCACGACGTGGCGCTCCAGGGCCTGCCGGTGGTGTTCGCCCTGGACCGGGCGGGGCTGGTGGGGGCGGACGGGCCCACCCACCACGGGGCCTTCGACCTCTCGTACCTGCGGCACGTGCCCGGCATGGCCGTGCTGGCCCCGGCCGACGAGGACGAGCTGCGCCACGCCCTGGCCACGGCCCTGGCATGGGGCCGGCCAGCCGCGGTGCGCTACCCGCGGGGCGCCGGGGTGGGGGTGCCCAGGGAGGGCCCCCTTCGGCCCTGGCCGGTGGGCGAGGGCCGGCTGGTGCTGGGCGACCCGTCCGATCCCGGGGTGGCGGTGGTGTCGGCGGGCACCGTGGCGAAGGCCGCCCGTCAGGCCGTGGAGCGGGCTCGGGCCGAGGGAGTTCAAGCGACCTGGTTCGACGCCCGATACGTAAAGCCATTGGATCGTGAGGGAATCGTGGGTCTGGCCTCCCGGGCCCGGGGCCTGGTGACCGTGGAGGAGAACGCCCTGGCCGGCGGGTTCGGCTCGGCCGTGCTGGAGTGCCTGGTGGACGAGGGGGTGGCCCTGCCCCGGGTGCGGCGCCTGGGCCTGCCGGACCGGTTCGTGGAGCACGGCCCCCAGGAGGAGCTCCGGCGGTCGGTGGGGCTCGACGCCGACGCCGTGTATGGGGCCATCCGGGATCTGGCGGGGTGAGCCGGGGCGTCCGGATCGACGAGCTACTGGTGGAGCGGGGGCTCGCCCCCACGCGCCAGAGGGCCCGGGCCCTGGTGCTGGCCGGCCTGGTGGTGGCGGGAGACCGGCGGGTGGACAAGCCGGGGCAAAGGGTGGACCCGGCCTCCGAGGTCCGGCTCAAGGGGGAGCCCTGCCCTTACGTGAGCCGGGGCGGGCTCAAGCTGGAGGCCGGGCTGCGGGCGTTCGGGATCCGGCCCGAGGGCCGGGTGTGTGCCGACGTGGGTGCGAGCACCGGAGGGTTCACGGACTGCCTGCTCCAGCACGGGGCCCGGCGGGTGTACGCCATCGACGTGGGTTACGGCCAGCTGGCGTGGAAGCTGCGCCAGGACCCCCGGGTGATGAGCCTGGAGCGGCAGAACGTCCGCACCCTGCCGGCCGACGCCGTGCCCGAGCCCGTGGACCTGGCCGTGGTGGACACCTCGTTCATCTCCCTGGCCTTGGTGTTGCCGCGGGTCTGGGACCTGATTCGGCCGGGAGGGGAGGTGGTGGCCCTGGTGAAGCCCCAGTTCGAGGTGGGCCGGGAGCACGTGGGCAAGGGAGGGGTGGTCCGCGATCCCGAGCTGCGTCGGCAGGCCCTCGAGCGGGTGCTGGACACGGCTCGCCGGATCGGGTACGGGGTGCTGAGCACGATGGAGAGCCCCGTGCCCGGAGCGAAGAAGGGCAACGTGGAGTTCCTGGCACATCTGCGGCGGCCGGGAGCTCCGGGGGAGACGAGGTAGGCCGATGGCGATCTTCAACTACGCAGCCCGTGAGCTCACCGCCAAGATCGTGTACTACGGGCCGGGCCTGTCGGGAAAGACCACGAGCATCCAGCACATCCACTCCCGGATCAGCCCCAAGAACCGGGGGAAGCTGGTGAGCCTGGCCACCGAGACGGACCGGACCCTGTTCTTCGACTTCTTCCCGGTGGACTTCGGCCGGGTGGGCGGGTTCCGGGTGAAGTTCAACTTCTACACTGTACCCGGCCAGGTGTTCTACAACACCACGCGAAAGCTGGTCCTCAAGGGCGCCGACGGGGTGGTGTTCGTGGCCGACTCCCAGCCCGGGATGATGGAGCAGAACCTGGAGAGCCTGGAGAACCTGAAGGAGAACCTGAAGGCCCACGGCATCGACTGGGAGACCGTGCCGTTCGTCATCCAGTACAACAAGCGCGACCTGCCGGGCGCGTTGCCCGTGGAGGAGATGCGCCGTCACCTGAACCCCCGGGGGGTGCCGGACTTCGCCACCACCGCCACCACGGGCGAGGGCGTGATGGAGGCGATGAAGACCATCTGCAGGATGGTCCTGGAGGACATTCAGCGAAAGCAGCGCCGGGGTGCCGGCCGCCCCGCCACGGCCAAGCCTGCCTCGGCCAAGCCGGTGTCGGACGACCGAGCCGGGTCTCCGGCCGAGCCGTCGGCCGCGGCCAAGGTGGAGGACATCCGTGAGGTCCAGTCCCGGGCGGCTCGCAAGGCGGCCGAGGCCGAGACCCCGGGGGTGGAGCGGACCCTGGTGGTGCCGGTGCAGGGTGCCGGCCCCACAAGCGTTCAGGTGGCGATCCCCCTGGAGCTGGAGATCCAGGAGGGGGTGGAGGCGGTCCAGCTCCAGGTGCACATCCGGGTGGAGTACCTGACCGGGGGGGGCGGCGAGGTCCGCTTGCGGGAGGCGACCGCCCAGCAGACCCCCTCCGCCGCCCCGGAGAAGAGGGGGCTCCTCGCCCGTCTGTTCGGCAGGGGATAGCCGGTGGAGCCCCCGGTCTACTTCATCGGAGCCGGCCCCGGCGCGCCGGACTACCTGACCCTGGAGGGGCTTCGAGCCCTGGAGGCGTGCGGGGCGGTCCTTGCCCCGGCCTCGTTCCAGCGCAGCTTCTCGGACTTTCTGGACGGCAAGGATTTGGAGAGCCCCTTCGCCCTTCCCCATGCGGGGGTGATGCGCTGGATCGAGGAGCGGCTGACCCGGGGCCCGGTGGGGGTGCTGATCCCCGGCGACTTCAGCGTGTTCTGCCCCTTCCAGTCGTTCGTGGCCGCTTTCGGCACTCGGGCCCGGGTGATCCCCGGGGTGGGGGCCCATGCGGCCGCCGCAGCGCTTCTGCGGAAGACCTTCGACCTGCCCGAGGTGGCCCACGCCACCGTGATCACCAGCCCCCGGGCGTTCGGCCGGGCCGGCTCGTCGGTCAGCCTGCGGGACTTCGCCAAGCCCGGTCACACCCTGGTGCTCTACATGAACGACCAGCCCCTGGCCGAGCTGGCGGCCGAGCTGAGGGCCGGGTACGGCGCGGACGTACCGATCGCCATCGTGGAGGAGATCGGCTGCCCGGACGAGCGGGTGACCGTGGCCACCCTGGACACCGTGGTGGACCGGGTCGGCGACCGGGATCCGTTCGGCCTGGGCTCGTCCGATCCGGAGCCGGCCCTGGCCCTGGTGGTGGTGGGCGAGGTCCTGGCTCGGGACGAGGACCCGTCCTGGTGGGACCGTCGGTACGAGAGCGTGTGGAAGCCGAGGAACATGAGGTAGGGTCGGTCGTCGGTCCACGGTCTATGGGGTGATGGAGGAGCGTCGCGTGGTTGAGCCGGCTTCGAGCCCGACCCCTGCGGGGCCGGGCATCCTGGCCCCGGTGGACGGTCCCCACGAGGTGGCGCCCCTGGCCGAGGCCGGGGCCACCGAGCTGTACGGCGGGGTGTGGGCCCCCGACGGCGAGCCGGGCCTGTCGGCCACCCAGCGGACCTTTGCCTCGGCCCACTTCGCGGACGAGGCCGCCCTGCGGACCGCGATCCGGACGGCCCGCTCTCTGGGTCTTGGGTTCCACCTCACCTTGAACGCCCCCCTTTACGCCCCCCAACGCTTGGAAAGCCTGCTCGCCCTGGCCGACCGGGCCGCCGGGTGGGGGGCCACCGGCGTGATCGCGGCAGACCCGGGCCTGCTGGCGGCCCTGGCGGACCGGCAGCGCGGGCCGATGCTCACCCTGTCCACCCTGGGTGGTGCGCTCAACGCCGAAGCGTTCCGGTTCTTCGAGCGGTACGGGATCTCCCGGGCGGTGCTGCCGCGGCACCTCACTTTGGAGGAGGTGAGGGCGGTCTGCCGCGGAGTGCCCGGGGTGGAGTTCGAGGCGTTCGTGCTGGTGGGGGCCTGCCCCAACGAGGAGTCCCTGTGCACTTTCCAGCACGTGAGCCCTTCGAAACGGTGGCCGTGCGAGATCTCGTATCGCCTCACGGATGGGGCGGGTGAGCCCTTGCCAGCCGACCATCCCTTGGTGCGGTGGTACCGGCAGTGGGGGGAGACGGATCGGAGGCTGGGGTGCGGGCTGTGCGCCGTGCCCCGGTGGGTGGAGGCCGGGGTGCGCCACCTCAAGATCGTGGGCCGCGGCGGGCCCACGGCTCAAAAGGCGGCCAACGTGGCGCTCGTGGCGGCCGTGCTCCGGGGCGAGGTGGCCGAGGTCCCCCGGGCCTACCGGGAGCGGTTCGGCCGGCCGTGCCACCGGCTCGTGTGCTACGCCCGGGAGCTGTGGTCGGGCCGGCCGGCGTCCTGAACGCCCAACTCAACGCGCGGGCACCCGGAATCGGGCCAGGAGCGGGGCGTGGTCCGAGCCCGCGTCGAAGGGGTCGAACCCTGGGCCCTCCAGGGCGGGCCGGAGCCGCTCGTTGTGGACCTCGGCCCCGGCGAAATGGGGCAGGAGGGCCTGGGAGATCAGGATGTGGTCGAGCATCTCTTTGCGGCCCCGGTACACCTGGGTGAACCGTCGGTCGGCCGGGATCGCCTCCTCGCAGGCCACCAGCTCGAGGGCCGCCAGGGACGGGCTGTCGCAGGCCCGGGCGTCCCCGGCCACGATGCGGAGCCCCTCGGAGTCGAGGCTGTCGTTGAAATCCCCCAGCACCACCACCCGGGCCTCAGGATCCCGCCGCAGCAGGTGGTCGACGGCCCGGCGGATCTGTACGGCCTGGGCCAGGCGCTTGGCCTCGGTCACGAGCCGCCCCTCCCCCGCGTCCCCCAAGCTCTGCCACCGGTCGGCCTCGGCCTGGCCCTGGAGCTCCCGGGTGTAAGAAGGGATCTTGGACTTCCAATGGACGACGATCAGGGTGACAGGAAACCCAGGGACGCCCCAGGTCACCTGGAGGGCCGGCCGGCTGAACGCGCCCCGGACCACCACCTCCAGGCCGGCCCGCCGGTCCACCACCTCCAGATCGATACCGGCGGCCACGCTGCGGGCCTCGGAAAGGGGGAGCCGGGAGAACACGCCGCATCGCAGCGGGCTCGACCCCCGCTCGGCCAGGGCCACGTGGGGGTAGCCCAGGCCATCCAGGAGGGGGGCGAGGAGGTCCGGGTCCACCAGCTCCTGGAACGCCACCGCGTCCGCGTCCAGACGCCGGATCGCTCGGCGCAGGGCCTCCAGGTGCTCGGGGATCCGGGCCCGTGCCTGAGGGGTCTCCTCGTCGGGCCGGACGCCCAGGTTCTCCAGGTTGTAGGTGGCCAGCCGCAGCTCCCGGCAAGACACGAAGGGCCCCCTCAATCGTCCCCGGAGGCTTTTTCCTCCGGGGCCACGGACAGCCGGGCCAGGGTCTCTCGGATCTGCTCGGCCGTCTGGAACCGGGTATCGTCTCGGACCCGCCCCTGGGGATCCACCAAGACCAGCCGGGGGATCACCCGGACCTTGTAGGCCGGGATGGCCTCGCCCTCCGGGTCCAGCAGGATCCGGTGGGGGTACATCCGGGGGGTCGCCTGGACCTTGGGGGCCACCACGTCCGCCCCCTCCCGGAGGAACACCTCCACCACCGTTACCCCCCGTTTCTCCAGCTCGGCCGCCAGCAGGTTGAGCTCCTTTACCTGGATCTCGCACTGGGGGCACCAGGTGGTGCCGAACTTCAAGAGGGTCCAGCCCCGGATCGTTTCGGAGATCGTGGCGGCCCGGCCATCCAGGTCCTGGAGCGTCAGGTCCGGCACGGGGGTATCGACCCCCCCGTATGTGCCCGCCGCCGGGGCTCGGAATCCGCATAGGAAGAGGGCCGCGACCACCACGGCGGCCACGGGGAAGGAAAAGCGCACGGGAACCTCCTTAGCGCGTGCGTGAAAGCGGGAAAGCAGGAACGTCCGGATCGGCCCGGGAAGGTTCCACCCCCAGCCGGTCCGCCGATGTCGTCGAGGGACCCATTCTGTCTCAAGCCGTGGGGAAAGGCAAAGGAACGGCCGTCACCGGGCCCACAGGACCCGGGCGCCGGTGACCAGCAACGCCAGGCCCAAGCCCCTTCGGAGGGTTACGGGCCGAGCCCCCTGGGCGCACCGGGCTCCCCATCGGGCGGCGGTGAGAGCGGCCCCTCCGGCCAGGGCCCACGCCGGCAGGTGCACGAACCCCAGGGTAGCCGGGACGGGGTTTGCGGCCTGGATGCCCAGCGCCACGTACACGGCCGTGGCCGGAGCCGCGGAGAACAGCATGAGCCCCGCGGCCGTGCCCACCGCCCGGTGGGCCGGTTGCCGCCCCGGCCCCGTGAGCAACGGCACCAGGAGCACCCCGCCGCCGATCCCGAACACCGAGGCGACCGCTGCGGTCATCCCCGCGGCCGCGGCGAGGAGGGACGGGGCAAGGCTTCGGTGCCACGACCCGGGCCGGGGGAGCCACTGGCCGGCGCCCAGGAGGACCAGGAAAGCGCCGAACGCCCCCTGGAGGGCTGCGGGGTGGGCCTGGGCTGCGAGCGCCCCCCCCAGGACGGCGCCGGTCACCACGGCCGGGGCCAGGCGCCGGAGCAGGGCCCGGTCCAACCGGCCGGCCCGGGCTTGGACCCGCAACGCGGCCGCGGCCGCCAGGATCACCACGGCCTTGGACGTGCCGATGGCCGTGGCCACCCGGGCGGGGGGGTAGCCCAGCATCCGGAACAGCTCCATGAACCCGGGCACCAGGAACACGCCTCCGCCGATCCCCAGGAACCCGGCGGCCCACCCCGCGCCCAGGCCCAGGGCCGGGAACCACAGCCAGGTCACGGCCGGCGCCGGGAGGTCGGCTCACCCACGGTGGGGCACCACGTGAACCTTGCGGGTGCGGGGGCCGTCGAACTCGGCCAGGTAGATCCCCTGCCAAGTCCCCAGGACGAGACGGCCCCCGGCCACCGGTACCTGGACCGAGGACCCCACCAGGGTGGCCTTGACGTGGGCGTCGGAGTTGCCCTCGGCGTGGCGGTAGGGACCGTGCCGGGGCACCAGCTTCGCCAAGTGGGTCAAGAGGTCGGCGGCCACGTCCGGGTCGGCATTCTCGTTGATGGTGACACCGGCCGTGGTGTGGGGAACGAACACGGTGCACAGCGCCGCGTCCGTTCCCTCCACGGCCCGGGTCACCTCGAGGGTGATGTCCACGAAGCACTCCCGGCGTGGCGTCTTCACGGAAAGCGTGTGCATGGTAACCTCGGTCGTCGGTCGAAAAGGGCACGCAGCTGGCAACGCTTTCGTTGGAACTCGTAACCGTACCACAGGCGGGGCCCGTCGGCCCAACGGTCGCGCGATCCCGCGGGGTTCCTTGACTTGCCCAGGGGGCTCGGGTAAGAAGGGCGGCCGTTGGAGGGACCCATGGCGGTCTGGGCCATCGGAGACGTACACGGGTGCCGGGAGCTCCTTGAAGGGCTGTGGAAGGAGATCTCCCCGGGCCCGGGGGACACGGTGGTGCTCCTGGGAGACCTGATCGACCGGGGTCCGGACCCGGCCGGGGTGCTGCGGTTCGTGCGAGAGCGGGTCCGGGCGACCCGGCTCGTGGCCCTCCGCGGCAACCACGAGGATCTCTGCCTGCGCTGGCACCGTACCCGGTCCGAGGCGGAGCGGGTCCTCTGGATGGGCAACGCCGGGTACACCACCCTGGAGAGCTACGGGTTCGCTCCCGGGGACCCGGCCGCCGAACTGCCCGCCGAGGACCTGGCGTTCCTCCGGGCCATGCCCCTGTGGCACCGGGAGGGGGACGTGGTGTTCGTGCACGCCGGGTTACGGCCCGGGGTCCCCCCCGAGGAGCAGGACCCCGAGGACCTGCTGTGGATCCGCGACGAGTTCTACCGACACCCCGAGGCGTTTCGGGAGCGGATCGTGTTCGGCCACACCCCGTTTCGGCGGGTGCTGCGCAACGGCCCCCTGGTGGGCATCGACACCGGAGCCGTGTACGGGGGCTGCCTCACGGCCTATGAGCCGTTCGAGGAACGGGTGGTCCAGGTGGGGGCCGAGGACGGGGGCCGCTTTGTTTGGTAGCCCCCCGGGCCCCTGGGGAGCCGGGCGACGAGGGAAGGTAGCTGGTTTGGACCAGGGCGGGCTAGAAACTAGAAACCAGAGACTAGAGACTAGAGAAATCTTGGGGACCTCGGTCCGTTGGGGGGCGGGGGGCGACCACGGGTTTCACCACCATAAGGAGGAGAACCGATGTACACCATCACCGACATCGTGGCTCGGGAGATCCTGGATTCCCGCGGCAACCCTACCGTGGAAGTGGATGTCCATCTCTCTTCCGGCGTGGTGGGCCGTGCGGCCGTGCCCTCGGGCGCGTCCACCGGCGAGCACGAGGCCGTGGAGCTCCGGGACGGGGACGAGGCCCGGTACGGGGGCAAGGGGGTGCTGCGGGCCGTGGAGAACGTGAACTCCTCGATCGCGCCCGAGCTGATCGGGTTCGACGTACGCGATCAGGTGTCGATCGACGGTCGCCTGGTGGAGCTGGACGGTACCCCCAACAAGGAGAAGCTGGGGGCCAACGCGATCCTGGGTGTGAGCCTCGCCTGTGCCAAGGCGGCGGCCGAGGCCTCGGAGCTGCCCCTGTACCGGTACGTGGGGGGCACCGGGGCGTCGCTGCTGCCGGTGCCGTTGATGAATATCCTCAACGGCGGCGCCCACGCGGACAACAACGTGGACATCCAGGAGTTCATGATCGCGCCGGTGGGAGCTCCGTCGTTCCGGGAGGCCCTGCGCATGGGGGCCGAGGTGTACCACAGCCTCAAGAAGATCCTGAAGGAGAAGGGGCACCGCACCTCCGTCGGGGACGAGGGCGGGTTCGCGCCCGACCTGGGGAGCAACGAGGAGGCCCTGGAGGTGATTCTGGTCGCCGTCGAGCGGGCGGGGTACACGCCGGGCCAGGACGTGCTGATCGCGCTGGACCCGGCCGCCAGCTCGTTCTACCGGGGCGATCACTACTACCTGGAGGCCGAGGCCGAGCCGAGGAAGTCCGCGGCCGAGCTGATCGCGTACTGGGAGCGGCTGGTCGCCAAGTACCCCATCTTCTCTGTGGAGGACGGCCTGGACGAGAACGACTGGGATGGGTGGAAGGGCATGACCGACCGGCTGGGCGGACGGATCCAGATCGTGGGCGACGATCTGTTCGTGACCAACACCGAGCGGTTGCGCTCGGGCATCGCCATGGGCGTGGCCAACTCGATCCTGATCAAGGTGAACCAGATCGGGACCCTGACCGAGACCCTCCAGGCCATCGAGATGGCCCACAAGGCCGGGTACACCACGGTGATCTCCCACCGGTCGGGGGAGACCGAGGACACCACGATCGCGGACCTGGCGGTGGCGGCCAACGCCGGACAGATCAAGACCGGCGCCCCCTGCCGCACCGAGCGGGTGGCCAAGTACAATCAGCTCCTCCGGATCGAGGAGAACCTGGGCACGGCCGCCCGGTACGCAGGCCCGGCCGTGGCGGCCCGTCGGGAGGACTAGGGCCGCGTTCCCGGGGAGGGAGGGGGGGAGGGGGGCAAGGGAGCTGCCACTCCCAGCAGGGGGCGATAGCGCCTGGTTACTAAGACCTTCAAACGTATTGCCAGGGTACGGGGTGGGGGTCTGGTTCCGGCCGGGCGCGAGTGCGGCATCCGATCGCCGCGCCTTCTCGTGCCGCTGCTTGCGCGTCGATCCAGGCAACGATAGCGGAACCCTTGGGATCCGGAGGCGATTCGGACGTTCGGAGGGCGCGGCGAGCCAAGGGGCCGCACCCGGCGCTCCACCAGACCCCCACCCCGCACTCCCCGAGGGGAAGGGGGCACGGGCTTGGCGATACGTCCGTTGGAATTAGTATCCACCGCGTCAATAGCTTCCTAGCGGAAGATGGAAGTCATGGCAGCAGCTTCCCGCCGGCCCCGGTCCGCCGGTCGGTGGGGGGAGAAACGAGACGGCGCCCCGGCCTCGGCCGGGGCGCAGGTGTGAACCGGAACCGACATCGAAACGAGGAGGAGTTGCCGATGGCTGTGGAACGTACCCTTGCGATCGTCAAGCCCGACGCCACCGCCCGGGGCATCGCGGGCAAGATCCTCGCCCGCATCGAGGAGGAGGGCTTCACGGTGCGGGCCATGAAGATGGTGCGGCTCACCAAGAGGGAGGCCGAGGGCTTCTACGCGGTGCACCGGGAGCGGCCGTTCTTCGGGAGCCTGACCGAGTTCATGTCCAGCGGGCCGGTGGTGGTGATGTGCCTGGAGCGCGAAGGTGCCATCGCCAAGTGGCGCGAGGTGATGGGCGCCACCAACCCGGCCGAGGCGGCCGAGGGCACCATCCGCAAGCTCTACGGGGTGGACGTGGAGAAGAACTCGGTGCACGGCTCCGACGCCCCCGAGACCGCGGCCACCGAGATCGCGTTCTTTTTCACCGGCATGGAGCTGGCGTAGGGCCGGTTCGCCCCTCTGGGGGTGCGGGCCGGGTCACTCCCCCGGCCCCATCCCCGGCGGCAGGCCCCGGGGCAGGTCGGCCGGCATGCCCGGAGGGGCCTGCATCGGAACGGGGGTCTCCTGGATGGCGGACCTGGCGTCGGTGCCGTGGGCCAGGAGCTCCATGGTGGTGGTGGCCGTGTCCGAGGTGACCACACCGAAGGGCTTCACCTCGGGCACGAAGTCGTAGGTGGCCCGGACCCTGCCCTCGGCGTCCACGATCCGGTGGACCTCGGCCTCGAACGTGCCGGCCGGCACGGTCACGGTTCGCCGGCCGGCCGTTTCCGCCCGCAGCCCCCCAGTCTCGGCGGCCGGCACCCCGCTTCGGCGCTCGAACATGTGCACGGCCATGCGGCGGCCCATGGCCACGAAGTCTTTGGGCATCTCCGTGGCCGGCCGATCGCCGCTCTTCAAGATGAGCCGCTGGATGTTGTCGGGCCGGTCGGGGTCGCCCCGCACCAGCATCTTCACGATGTTCCGGCTCTGGCCGTCGTCCTGGACCACCTCGTACCACCAGCCTCCGTCCTCGCGGCCCACGATGGCCATGCGCATGCGGGTGGCGCGGCCGGTGGTCTTCTCCTTCACGAGGTACTCGGACCACACCCCCACCTCGGGCTGAAACGTGCCGAACAGCCGAGGCACCTGGGGCGGCCCGGCCAGGGCGGGGCCGGCCGCGATCACGGCGGCGAGGACGAGGAATCGAACCGGGCGAGCCATCGGACACCTCCTGCGAGCCAACGGGCGAAAGACGGACCCTCCATGACGCGCGTTCCCAATCCCCCAACCTATCATCCGGGCCCGGCCGCGCAACCCGTGCCGGCCGAGGAGATCCGCGGCCGGATCGAGCGGTTCCGACGGGCCCTCCGGGACCGCGGCGTGGCGGGCGCGCTCCTGACCTACCGGCCGGACCGGTTCTACCTGGCGGGAACCACCCAGGAGGGGTTCCTGTGGATCCCGTCGGCCGGGGAGCCGGAGCTGTGGATCCTGCGGGACCCCACGCGGGCCGCCCGGGAGAGCCCCGTGCCGGTGGTGCCGGTGGGGTCGGGTCGGGAGCTGTGGCAGCGGACTGCCCGCGCCGTCGGAGGGGGCGCGGTGGGGATCGCGGCCGACGTGATGCCCGCGGCCTGGCTGGGACGGCTCGGATCTGACCGTTGGGAGGACGTGGCCCCGGACCTGCTCGGCCTGCGGCGCCGCAAGACGCCGTGGGAGCGGGAGCGGATGGCCGGGGTGGGCCGGACCGTGGCCCGGGTGTACGAGTACGGGGCCGCCCGCCTGCGGCCGGGGGTCACCGAGGCCGTGTTCGCGGCGGAGCTGTTTGCCGAGGCGGTCCGATGGGGCCACGAGGGCCGGTTGTGGTCCCGGGGGACCTTCGAGGCCTACCCTTGGCACGTGGTGGCCGGCCCGAACACCTTGGCCGCCGGCGCGGTGGACACCCCCATGCCGGGGGTGGGGCGGTCCCCGGCGTTTCCGGTGGGAGCGAGCGACCGGCCGATCCACGAGGCCGAGCCGGTGGTGGTGGACTTCGGGATCAGCGTGGGCGGATACCAGACCGATCAGACCCGGACCTTCTGCCTGGGCCCGGCGCCGGCGTGGCTCGCGGACCTCCACCGGGCGCTGCTGGACGTGCACCGCACCGCTGCGGCCCTGCTCCGGCCCAGCGTGCAGGCCGGAGAGGTGTTCGAGGCGGCCCTCCGCCGGGCCGAGACGCTGGGGGTGGAGGGGTACCTGGGGCCGCCGGAGCGCCGGTGCCGGTTCGTGGGGCACGGGGTGGGCATCGAGACCGTGGAGCCCCCGCTGATCGCCGAGGGCTCCCGAGAGGTGCTGGCCGAGGGCGACACCATCGCGCTCGAGCCCAAGGCCGTGGTGCCCGGCCTGGGAGGCGCGGGCGTGGAGGACACGTTTCTGGTCACGGCCGACGGCCCGGTGCGGCTCACCCCCATGCCCCAGGATTTGTGGGTGGTGGACCGTGGGCCGGCGACCGGCGACCCTTGACCGACGACCGATCCCCATGGGCAACGTACGCATCACCTCCGGAACCCTGCGCGGCCGGCGGGTGGCCACGCCGGCGGGCCAAGGTACCCGGCCGCTCCTGACCCGGCTCCGGAAGAGCCTGGCCGACCTGCTGCGGCCCCGGCTCCCCGGGGCGCGGGTGCTCGACCTGTTCGGCGGGTCGGGCGCGGTGGCCCTGGAGCTCCTCTCCAACGGGGCCCGGGAGGCCGTGGTGGTGGAGCGGGACCGGGCCGTGGCCGAGCTGGTGAGCCGCAACGCCCGGGACCTGGGCATGGAGGGGCGGCTCCGGGTGGTGGCCGACGACGTCCTGCGGGCCTGCCGGTCCCTGGGCCGGGCCGGCGAGCGGTTCCAGGTGGTGCTCGTGATGCCCCCCTACCACCGCGGGCTCCAGCAGGCGGCCCTCGAGGCCGTGGTGGAGGCCGGGGTGGCCGATCCGGACGGGGTGGTGGTGGTCCAGCGCCACCGTCGGGAGGCCCGGGCCGAGCACCCCGGGGCGCGGCTCGTGCGCACCCGCACCTACGGAAACACCGCCTTCGACTTCTACGAGATCGGCGGGGGAGACCCTTCATGAGCGAGAAGATCGCCGGCGTGGCCCGCCGGCCCCGGTGGGCGTGGTGGGGCGGAAAGGTCTCCGACGTGAACCCCCGTCACGCCGTGCGGATCCTCCGAGCGGCGGCCGGGTTCGAGGAGCTGATCTGGTCGGGGGGGCCGCCCCTGGACCGCGCCCTCCAGGCCCACACCCGGGCCCGCCGAAACATGGGTCGCAACGACCGGGCCGTGCTGGCCGAGGCCGTGTACCACCTGGCCCGGAACCGCGAGGCGATCCGAAGGGCCTTGCCCGACGCGATGCCCGGCGACGGCGACCTGCTGCTTCTGGCGTTCCTGGACCGGATGGGCCTTGCGGATCCGGGCAAGGTGCCCCACCTCCCCGGCGGCGTGGCCCCGTGGCTCCAGGCCCTGGGGCGGCTGGAGCGGCTGCGGGCGGCGTGGGTGGAGCGGATCGGGGCCCGCCAGAAGGAGCCGATCCCCCGGTCCGGTCCGGTGCGAGAGGCCCTGGAGGCGCTGTTCTCGGTGCCCGGCTGGTGGTTCGACCTGGGCCCGTGGGACCGGGTGGGGGAGGCCGTGCGGGAGCTCGCGCGGCTGCGGCGGCCCCAGGAGCTGACCCTTCGCGCCCAGGCCCACCGGACCGACCGCGGCCGGGTGCTCCGGGAGCTTAGGGAGGCCGGGGTGCCGGCCCGTCCCACCGACCGGAGCCCCTGGGGCGTGCGGGTGGCCGGCCGGCACAACGTGCTCCGGCTCCCCCTGATCCGGGAGGGTCGGGCCGAGGTGCAGGACGAGGGCAGCCAGCTGGTGGCCTGCCTGTGTGACCCCAAGCCCAGGGAGAAGGTGCTCGACTTCTGCGCGGGAGGCGGGGGCAAGGCCTTGGCCCTGGCCGCGGCCATGGGGGGGCGGGGCCGGGTGGTGGCCCACGACGCGGACCCGGCCCGGCTGCGCGACACGCGGCGCCGGGCCCGGCGGGGGGGGCTGGGCAACATCCGGGTCGAGCCGTCGGCCGAGCAGGTGGGGCGCGAGGCACCCTACGACCTGATCCTGGTGGACGTGCCGTGCTCGTCGTCGGGAACCCTTCGCCGCAACCCCGACGCGGCCTGGCGCTGGACCCGGGAGGACCTGGCCCGGCTCACCCGCATCCAGGCCGAGATCCTCGACCGGGTGGCCCCCTGGGTGCGGCCGGGCGGGTTCCTGGTGTACGTGACCTGCAGCCTGCTCGAGCCCGAGAACCGGCGGCAGATCGAGTCGTTCCTCGCCCGCCACCCCGGGTTCGAGCCGGCCCCCCTCGGGGACCGCACCGGCCACGCCCCCCTGCTCGATGTGCCCGGCGCCGACCGCGGCGTCCTGCGGCTGCCCGCCGTGCTGCCCCGCTACGGCGGCGACGCCTTCTTCCTGGCCCGGCTGAGGAAGGATGGAAGCTAGTGTCATGGTTTGCAAGTTCGTGCATTCCCGAGGGGGTGGGGCTGGGGGCCCCTCCTTCGCTGAACGGCCTCGCAGGGGCCGCCTCGGCGCGGCCCGCTGCGGCGCGTGAGAGCACGCGCCGCGGCCGCACCGCTCGCGCCGGGCGGCCCGAGCTGCTCGGCCGTCGCGCTTCGTCGGAGCCCCCGGCCCCACCGCCGGAATGGATATACGTTTTTGTGGGACGGAACACTAGGCGGCGGGGCGGCTTCCGAACCGTGGCCAACGCTAGAGGGATGAGAGGGCCGGGGGAGGAGGGGCCCGGTTGCTCCGCATCCGGGGCGTTGCTATAAGAAGGCGCCGTTTCGTGCGCCGGAGGACCCCGTGGCCCCAGCCCCGCTCCTTGTGTTCACCGATCTCGACGGAACCCTGCTCGACCACCACACCTACCGGTGGGACGCGGCCGGGCCGGCCCTGGAGGCCCTCGGCCGGGTCGGGGCCCTCGTGGTCCTGTGCTCCTCGAAGACCCGCGCCGAGATGGAGGCCGTGCAGGCGGACCTGCGCCTGTCGGGCCCCCTGATCGTGGAGAACGGGGGGGCGGTGGTGTCCACGGGGGCGGGGGTGCTGGAGTCCGGGCTCCCGGACCGGGTCGGGGGCCGGCCGGCCAAGGTGTTCGGCACCGCATACGCGGAGCTGCGCCGGGCCCTGGAGGCGCTCCGCGAGGAGCTGGGGGCCGACCTCCGGGGGTTCGGGGACCTGTCCCCGGCCGAGGTGGCCCGGGTCACCGGCCTGCCGGAGGACCGGGCCCGGCTCGCCAAGGCCCGGGAGTTCGACGAGCCGTTCTTTTGGGAGCCCGCGCCGTCGCCCGCGGAGGTGGCCCGGGCCCGGGAGATCCTGGCGGGCCGGGGGCTTCGGCTCACCCGGGGGGGAAGGTTCTGGCATCTGATGGGCCCGAACGACAAGGGTCGGGCCGTGGCGTGGCTGATCGAGCAGGTGTCCCGGGTGAGGGGCCGGCCCCGCACCCTGGCCTTGGGCGACGGGGAGAACGATCTGCCCATGCTGTGCGCGGTGGACGAGGGCGTGGTGGTGGAGAGGGGAGACGGCGGGCACCTGGCCCCCCTGCCCCCTGGCCTGCGGAAGGTGCCGGGCCGGGGGCCGGTGGGCTGGAACCGGGCCGTGCTGGACTGGCTGGCCCGGCACGCGGGGGGGGAGCCGTGAGCCGTCCGGCTAGGAGGACGGCCCGGGGCCGGGCCCGCCGCCGGACCCGGCGTTCACCCTTGGGTTGGGTGGGGTGGGTGGTCCTGCTCCTGCTGCTCGGCGCGGCCGCTGGTGCCGGATGGCTGTGGTGGACCGGTCGGCTGGTGCCGCCCCAGGATCTGGTCCGCCTGACCGCGGTGGGCCGGGCGCGGCACCGGGTCACCCTGTACTTCGCCGATCCCCGCTGGACCCGGCTGGTGGCCGAGGAGCGGGAGGTGCCGGCCGGCCTGGGAACCACCGAGCTGATGGGGCGCCTCGTGGAGGAGCTGTCCCGGGGTCCGGGGGAGGACGGTGCGGCCCCGGTGCTGCCCGAAGGGGTCCGGGTTCGGGGAGCCTACCTGGGCTCGGAGGGGTTGGCGATCCTCGATCTCGACGGATCCACGCTTCAGGGGTTCTCGGCCGGGGGGGCCTCGGGGGAGCTCCTCACGGTGTTCGCGCTGGTGCACACCCTGGTCGAGAACGTGCCCGGGGTGCGGGAGGTCCAGATCCTGGTGGATGGCCAGGAGCGCGAGACCTTAGGGGGGCACGTGAAGATCTCAGACCCCCTGTCGCCGGATCCCGACCTGACCGGCCGGTGATACCGAGTTGCGTTCAAACCAAGAGTCCTCGTGGGGCGGGGCATGGGGCCTGCTTCCGGCCGCGCGCGAAGCCAAGCATGAGATTCGCCGCGCAGGCACGGGGCATCAGCGGTGACTTCATGAGAGACCGGCCGGCATGAACGATTCCACGGTGCGAACGTTGGAGGCGCTGCGCGGCGAGCCAAAGAGCCGCACGCGGCTCTCCAGCAGACCCCATGCCCCCCGGACCGTGAAGTGAAGGCAAAGAGGCATAGTGATTCCTGGAACGCTTGGGAATCCGTTGGGTTTTCAAATCTCATAGCATCCCAGCCTCCCAGCGGGCCGAAGGCCTAGACCGAAGACCGTCGACCGACGACCGTAGACCGATTGCGGCCGGGTCGGTTGTGTGGAGCCGGGAAGATGAAAGACATCCGAAACTTTGGAATCTTCGCCCACATCGACGCCGGAAAGACCACCCTTTCCGAGCGGATCCTCTACTACACGGGCCGCACCCACAAGATCGGCGAGGTCCACGACGGCCAGGCCGTCATGGACTGGATGCGCCAGGAGCAGGAGCGGGGCATCACCATCACCGCGGCCACTACCCGGGTGGAGTGGAAGGGGCACCGCCTGAATCTGATCGACACCCCTGGCCACGTGGACTTCACGGTGGAGGTGGAGCGGTCGCTGCGGGTGCTCGACGGCGCCGTGATCGTGCTCGAGGCGGTCTCGGGCGTCCAACCCCAGACCGAGACGATCTGGCGCCAGGCCGACCGGTACCGCGTTCCGCGGATCGTGTTCGTGAACAAGATGGACCGGGTGGGGGCCGACTTCGGCCGCAGCGTGGACAGCGTGCGCGAGAGGTTGGGCGCCGTGCCCGTGCCGGTGGTGACCCCCCTGGGCGCCGAGGCGCGGTTTCGCGCCTGCCTCGACCTGCTCCGGGGCGAGGTGCTGGAGTGGGACGATGCGGACCGGGGCGCCACCATGACCCGCCGGGCCCCCGAGGGGGACGAGGTCGCCGAGCTGGAGACCCGGCGCGAGGCCCTGCTGGAGGCCCTGGCCGACTTCGACGACGCCGTGGCCGAGGCGTTCCTCGAAGGAACCTGGCCCGATCCGAATGAGCTCCGCAAGGTGCTCCGGCGCGAGACCCTGGCGGGCCGGATCGTGCCGGTGCTGGCGGGGTCGGCGCTGCGGAACAAGGGGGTGCAGCCGGTGCTGGACGCCGTGGTGGACTACCTGCCGAGCCCCCTGGACGTGCCCCCCATCCGCGGGGTCCATCCGGACACCGGGGCCGAGGAGGTGCGCCGGGCCTCCGAGAAGGAGCCGTTCGCGGCCCTGGCGTTCAAGATCCAGCAGGACGTGGGCCGCAAGCTCACCTACGTGCGGGTGTACTCCGGCGTGTTCCGCGGGGGACGGCTGTACAACGCCACCCGGCGCAAGGTGGAGAAGCCGGCCGCGGTCCTGCGCCTCCACGCCGACAAGAAGGAGCGGGAGGTGGAGGCCCGGGCCGGCGACATCATCGCTCTGACCGGGCTCAAGTGGACGGTCACCGGCGACACCCTGTGCGACCAGGACCATCCCCTGCTCCTCGAGACCATCGCGTTCGCCCCGCCGGTGATCAGCGTGGCCGTGGAGCCGGAGCGCAGCCAGGACGAGGCCAAGCTCCTGGAGGTGCTGGAGCGCCTGGAGGAGGAGGACCCCACCTTCCACCACGAGGTGAACGAGGAGACCGGCCAGACCCTCATCTCGGGCATGGGCGAGCTCCACCTGGAGGTACTGGTGCGCCGGATGAAGGACGACTACAACCTGCCGGTGCACGTGGGCCGGCCCCAGGTGGTGTACAAGGAGACCGTGGAGGGCGGGGCCGAGGCCGAGGCCACCTTCGACCGCGCCCTGGGCGACAAGCGCCACTGGGCCACGGTGCGGGTGCGGGTGGCCGCGGCCGACCGGGGCGCCGGAAACCGCGTCACCCTGGCCCCGGCCGGGGAGCTGCCCGAGGCGGTGGCCCAGGCCGTGGAGCAGGGGATCCGGGAGGCCTGGCTCAGCGGCGAGCTCGGCGGCTACCCCGTGGAGGACGTGGAGGTCGAGGTGCTCTCCGTGGCGTTCGACCCCGAGAACCCCAGCGAGATGGCATGCAAGGTGGCCGCGAACCAGGCGTTCCGCGAGGCGTGCCGGAGCGCCGGCCCGGTGCAGCTCGAGCCGATCATGCGGGTCCAGATCCAGGTGCCCGACGAGAACGTGGGTGACGTGATCGGCGACATCAACGCCCGCCGGGGCGAGGTGCGGGGCATGAGCACCGGGGCCGGCATCACCGAGGTGGAGGCCCTGGTGCCCCTGAGGAGGATGTTCGGCTACTCCACCGACCTCCGGTCCAAGACCCAGGGCCGGGGCACCTTCCAGATGCTGTTCGAGCGGTACGACCGGGTGACGGGGTGACCCCGACCCCCCCGCTCCCCATCCTCTATCAAGACGATGCCTGCGTGGCAGTGGCCAAGCCCGCAGGGCTCCTGGTCCACCCCGTGCCCAAGATCCGGGAGAAGGACTCGGTCCTTCGGCGATTGAGGGACCACCTGGGCCGATGGGTCTACCCCGTGCACCGGCTCGACCGGGCCACCTCGGGGGCCCTGGTGATGGCCCTGAGCCCCGAGGCGGCGCAGGTTCTCGCAGGGGCGTTCCGGGAGGGTCGGGTGGAGAAGGTCTACCACGCGGTGGTCCGGGGATGGACCGACCCGGAGGGGGAGATCGACCGGCCCCTCAAGGACAAGGAGACCGGGGCGGTGCGGCCGGCCCGCACCCGGTACCGCCGCCTGGCCACGGCCGAGCTCCCGATCCCGGTGGAGCCGTTCCCCACGGCCCGGTACAGCATGCTGGAGGTCCGGCCGCTCACCGGCCGCACCCACCAGATCCGCCGGCACCTCTCGGGCATCGCCCACCCGGTCGTGGGCGACACGGTCCACGGCGACGGTCGCCACAACCGCATGTTCCGCGAGCACCTCGGCGTGCCGGGTCTGCTGCTCCACGCCCGGGTCCTGGTCTTTCCCTCCCCGGCCACGGGCGAGCCGGTCCGGGTCACCGCTCCCTTCGACGAACGCTGGCGCAGGGCCCTGGACGCGTTGGGATGGACGGGCTAGTTCGAAGGATATTACCGCGGCTCGTAGTCCCCAGGTCCCCCCTTCAACCTCCCGATCCCGCCGTGACGATCGTCCACGACCGGCACTCCTACGACCGGGAGAAGCGCGAGGCGCTGGAGGCGTGGGAGAGGAGACTGAGGGAGATTGTTGGATAGTCGCAGGAACAATAATCAGTCTACGACAACAGCCTCTCTAGTTCAAAAGACTCCTTCAATATTTTGCTGTTTATCCTGTCGTTTCTTCCTCGTCTTTGCCTTCCGTTTGTTTTACAATCAAGGGCAATTCTGCCACTTTCTTATATCTTTTGCCTATATGTTGAAAAATCTGAAAAATGTAGGTCCCGACATGCTTGATTTTGAAGCCCGTAACCGTTAAAATAGTTCTATGTCCTGCAAAAGGGGCCAGTTCCGGGATCTCTCCTTGGACGGGGGTCTCCTTTGTCCCATCTGGATACACAACGGTAAGCTTAAACTTTGAATTGGATGGGTCTTTAGAGTCGTTGAGCCAGTACGTGCTAATGGTTAGAAGAGGCAGAATCCCAGGAAGTTTGTCCACCAGGATGCTTTCGTAACACATAAAATGCGATATTCTGTTTGTTTCCTTATCGACAATAGAGCGTTCGCATAGAACGGACCATATATGACGAATCATGCGAAAGCCTCCTCAATGGACCCCGGTCAGCGTGACGAAACGCGTATCAGTTGCAGTCAGATCGGTGGGTTCGACCACGTCGGGGGCTTTTTTGAGGATCTTTACCTCCGAGCTGGACTGGAAAACATTGAAATCGAACAACGACTTCGGACGCCGTAAGACCACCTGGAAGACTGGCCGAGATTGTCTGCGCAGAGCATGCTGTTCAGAGAGCAGGGAAACAATGTAAGTGTTCAGAGAAACACCCTCCCGCTTTGCGGCTTCGGCCAGACCAGCGTGGAGACTTTTCGGAAGCCGCAAGCGAAGTTGTCCGCTGTAATGTTGGATCTTCTCCGGTTCCGGGACCGGGTCGCCGCATTCCCGCATAACCTGTAAGAACCCTTCTCGGGCAACCTCAAGCTCCTGAACAGCTTCCTCCTTAGTGGCTCCGAATGCGCTGAGCCCTGGAAACTCTTCGGACGTCGCAATAAACGCGTCGTCTTCGTCGCTCCATCGGACCACAACTGAATACTTGTTCATGACTCCCCCTCCATATCTAGACCCAGTACCTCAATGTGCTGCAAGACTTGACGCACCTGATAGGGCTTAGCCTTGCCTGTCTTGTTTTCTTGGATGCTTACCGTTACGGGGGCTGGATTCTCAAGGCGGTAAATGAAATGGCTCCCGTTCACGCGCGCTAGGCGCATTCCGGCACATTCGCATAATCTCTTGAGTTCATCAAACCGGAGCCCCTGCGGATTTCGCCGCGCTTTGTCGAGCAGCTTTCGGCATCGTGGTGTCACCGTGTGCCCCCTGCCCAGATGGTGACACCGCGGACGGTACCACCATTGCTTATGGGCGTCAATGAGTGTTTCGGCTTTTGCGGTTGAAAACTTAAGCTTTTTCGAGCCGAGTGCCGACCGCGTCAAGGCGCGGCTTTACGCCTCCCCCTCCTCCACTTCCACGGCGATCTGGGCCCTAGAGCAACTTGACCAGGGCGGCAACGACGGCAGCTTGGGCCAGGAGCAGGCCGGTGACCCAGCGGATGGTCTCGGCCTTGGCCTGGTGGATGGCGAGCTTGAGCTGGACCTCCAGTTCCTTGAGGTCGCGCTTGGTGGCGAACTCGCTCTCGATGATCTCGGCCAACACCTCCGCCTGGACCTCGGCCTGTTCCTCGGTGAACCCAACGGCCTTCAGCCGCTTGGCGTACTGGAGGGTGTCGAACGGAAGGGTGGTCGGCATGGGCGAAGCGCCTCCGTGGGTCGCCTTGGCACGATTGCCGGGACCCTATCGGGAGCCCCAGGAATTGTCAATGCTGGCGAGGCATTTCGAGTGCGCATATCTCCCCCCCTCCCCGCCCTGGGAGCGACGCAGGCGAGCAAAAGGCGGAGCCTACTTCATCCCAACGGCAGCAATCCCGCGGGTCACATCCTGGAAGGCCAGGAGGCATGAGAGGTCGGCGGGGTCCAGTCGCGCGCGCTGGGTCAGGACCTCCCCCTTGATCTCGATCAGCACGCGTCGCGCCGAGGTGATGCGGTCAAGGTCCTCCGGGCTCGCTTCGCAGAAGGTGGTCTCGAACGCTTCGCCGGTGTCCGTGATGTTGCGCCGGCCGTCGCTTCCCGTGCACGTCAGGACGATCTTGTCCCCGTCGGCGATGAACGTCATGGCTTTGCCCGGCGAGAGAAATGCCCAAGTCGGGCCCACCCACTGGGCGAAGAATCCCAGCTTGAAGCCTCTTCTGTCGCTTGTTGCCGATGCGCCGAGATACCAGATGCCGTTCTGAACGGCGCCCCCGCTGAGGATCAGGGAGTCGAGGACCACGCATTGGGCGTCTTGCAACGGGTCCTTCCACTTTCGGATCGGGCAGAGAGGCCCGCCTGCGAACGCCCCGGAACCGACCAGACATAGAACCGCCCCCAGAAAAACGCCCCTCCATACCCCCTTCACGTGAACGCCCCCTTGATAGGTGAAAGGTTACCCCGGCTTCCTCGCCAGTTACACCGCCTGCCCGATCACCCGGAATCCGGGCACCCCTCTGTGATCCCCCCATGCGTCGCCTTTTCCCCGCACGAGCACGGGCTGGCGAGCCTGGTCTGAACCACCCGGTCGGAAATGCAACCATGTTTCCGTGCCCTCGTCAATCAGGATCAGAACCAAACCGCGGGCGTCTGGGCAAGAGCGGTTCCGTTGGCTGGTCGGAGGCGCATGGGGAGGAACGCTCGGTTGAACGGCCGCGTTTGAGCGTGAGGAAGCGCTCATGGGCGCACGTCTGTCGGGGCGGGAAAACCACCGGATCAAGGAACCAAACGAAGAATCATTGGTGCCCGGGGCGGGATTCGAACCCGCACGGCCTTGCGGCCTAGGGATTTTAAGTCCCTTGTGTCTACCCGTTCCACCACCCGGGCCCGGCACGGAAAGATAGCACCGCGGCGCGGCTCCCCTCAAGATGCGGTGCGGTCAGTCCACCGCACCGGCCCGGCGGAGCAGGGAGGCCAGTGCCTCTGCGATGCGCCGGTACCCTCGAGCATTGGGGTGAATCGGGTCGCTCTTCAGTGCCGGGGCGGTCAGTACCTCTCGCAGCACCTCGGCTTCGACGGGGATCCCGAACTCTTCGCCCAGATCCTCGTAGAGATCCGGCACCGGAACCAGAAGACCCGGCCGGGGCACGGCCACGAGCACGAGCTCTGCCCCGAACTCCCGAACGGTCTGGATCATTCGCCGCAGGTTGGCCTCCACGACTTTGGGCGGCGTCCCTCGCAGGAAGTCGTTCCCTCCCTCGCACAAGATCACGAGCCGCGGTCGGTGGGTTTTAAGGACGCCCGGAAGGCGACGAAGCCCTTCGGTCGTGGTCTCGCCGGGCCGCCCCGAGTTCAACACCGGCCGCCCGAGGAGCCGACCGAGCACCTCGGGATAGCTCTCCTCGGCCGGAGCACCGGTTCCGGCCGTGAGGCTGTCGCCGAGGGCGACCACCGTGTCGTCCGGGGCGAGGGGCGAGAGCCGGGGTTCGTCCCGAGAGCAGGACCACAGCGCTCCGAGAACCCCGAGCAGCAGGACGAGGCCCGTTCGGCGGCAGGGCCGTCCCCTCATCCCGGCTCGACCCCCCGCACCCGCACCCGGCCGGGCACCCCTTCCGGCGCGTCGATCTCGATCTCCACCTCCGGGAGGAACCGGCGGATGACCCAGGCATTGGTGAGGAGATGCCGGGTGACGCGGGCGGTGAGGAACACGGACTCCTCCGGCACGAGGGCCAAGGGCAGCAGGAGCTGGTCGGCCAGATGAGGGTCCACGGACGCACGTGAGTCCAGGATCGCCAGTATCTCGTCCACGGCTTCGTCGGCAACCGCCTCGGCCGGCTTGCCCCGCTCGCCCAGGGCCGAGGCGCCCAGCGGCCCGGACTCGGTCTCGGCCCGGAGGAACACGTAGGCCCCCGGGCTGGGGGCATCCACCCGGCGCGCCTCGACCCGGGGCTCGAGCCCCTCGGCCCGAAGGCGCTCCCGCACCCGGTCGGCCGCACGACGGGAGACGTGTTCCGGCAGGCGCGCCGTGCCCACGACGGCGTGGATGCCTCGGAGCTCTCCCCTCTCCCCCAGCACCAAAGCCCTCCGCTCCGCAGCCGGCCCCAAGCGGGCGAAGATCTCCCCCCCTCCCCTCGGATAGAACCCGGCCCGCCGCAGCTCCACCTGTACGGGAAAGCCCACCGAGGCGAGCGCCGGTACCCAGACCCGTTCAAGGTGCTCGAAGGGCGGGCTCCAGGGCACGTGGGTGCCGCCCGTCAGCCGCACGTCCGATGCCACATGGGTCAGGGCCAGCGGCAGGGCCACGGTGTGGAGCACGAGGGAGGTCGCGCCAGCGGTCCCGATGTCCCACCGGTACGACTCGGGAAACAGGCCGCAGGGTTCGAACCGGAGCTCTTTCGACCCCCGTACGTCGCCTTCGACCCGGGCCCGGCCCACCTCGGCTGCGGCCCACACCGCGGTGAGATGCTGGGGGGCGAGCCCCGGCTTGGGACGGCGGGCGCGGATGTTCCGCAGCACCACCGGCCGCCGGGTGAGCAGGGAGAGCGCCAGAGAGGTGCGGAGCACCTGGCCCCCGCCTTCCCCGTAGGACCCGTCGATGGGTACCGCTTCCGCCCGTGTCATGGGTGACCCTCCGGCAAGAATCCGTAGTGCGTTGACTCGGATCAAAGCGACCTTTGTTTACGGGGAATACGGTAACGGTAGAATCAGGAAACGCAACCCCGGGGGGATGGAGGTGCCCCATGGATCGATACACGAAGGGCTTTGTCATCGCGTCGGTGATCTATCTCGCTTTGGCATCCGGGCTGGGGCTCTGGATGGGCATGGGGGACGCTCCGGGCTGGGCCCGGTTCGGCCACGTGCACTTCAACCTGCTCGGGTTCATGGCCATGATGGTCTACGGGGTGGGGTACTTCGTGCTGCCCCGGTTCAACGCCCGGGAGCTCCGGTGGCCCGGGTGGGTGGGCCTCCACTTCTGGATCTCCAACGTGGGGCTGGTGGGAATGGTGGCCGCGTACCCTGCCGAGTCGCCGGCGGCGTTCGGGCTGTTCTCGGGGTTAAGCGTGCTGGGGGTGGTTCTGTTCGCGGTGAACATCGCGGCGACCCTGCTGGCGCCGGCACCCCAGGAGGCGGCGCCCCAGGGGTCCTCGCCCGCCGAGCCCCCGGTCCCTGAGATCGGGCCCGACACCCGGGTGGGGGCGATCCTTTCCCGGTGGCCGGAGGCGGCCGAGGTGTTCGTGCGGCACGGGTTTCAGGGCCTGGCCGATCCCGAGCACCGGGAGCAGGTGAAGGGGCTGCCCATCACCGTGGCCATGGCGTGCCAGCGCCACGGGGTGGACGTGGCCATCCTGCTAGCCGAGTTGCGTCGGGTCGTGGGGGCGGCCCCGGCATCCGCCGGCCCGGCGGTGGGCCCGGAGGACGTGATCGGAGACGTGCTGGCCCGATACCCCTCCACCGAGGCCGTGTTCCGGAGGTACTACGGCTCCGGGTGCTTCTCGTGCCCCGGCCAGAAGACCGAGACCATCCGTCAGAGTGCCCTGATCCACAACGTGGATCTGGACCGGCTGCTCGAGGACCTGAACCGGTCGGTGTGATCGGCCCGCGATCCTGCCTGTTCCAAGGGTGGCGGCGCGGTACAATGGGAACCCGCAGGGCCATGGGTTTCCCACTCATGCCGAGTTGCGTTCCAGCCGAGACCCTGCTGGGGCGGGGCATGGGCTTCAGTAGACGGATTTCAGGGGACAGAAGCCAGAAAAAGGGCAAAGGCACTGTGGCCAAAGCGACGTCGTGGGACCACGGCCCATCCGCTGACATCTGTCCTCTGCCCCCTGATCCCCATTCCTCCCGAGATCATGAGGTGACGCCAAAGAGGCGTGGTGATGCTTAGAACGCTGGGAGATCATGGAGGTTTTTAAGCCTCCCAGCGTCCCAGCCTCCTAGCATCCTAGCGGAAGTTACATAGAAGCCGGAGGACGAACCATGAGCGAGGGAAGCGAGCTCAGGCGGATCGACGAGTACCGCTGGGAGATCCCCCGGCAAGGGGCCATGCGGGTGCCGGGGGTGATCTACGCCAACGAGGAGATGATCGGCCACATCCGGTCGGAGCGGGCTCCCGAGCAGGTGCGCAACGTGGCCACCCTGCCGGGGATCCTGAAGGCCAGCATGGCCATGCCCGACGTCCACTGGGGCTACGGCTTCCCCATCGGGGGCGTGGCCGGGATGGACGCGGAGGAAGGGGTGGTCTCGCCCGGCGGGGTGGGCTACGACATCAACTGCGGGTGCCGCCTGATGACTACCCATCTGACCGTGTCCGAGGTCCGACCCCGGCTGCGGGACCTGGTGGGGTTCCTGTTCTCGCGCATCCCGTCCGGGGTGGGGTCCACCGGTGCGATTCGGCTGTCGCGCAAGGATGAGCGCGGGGTGCTGGTGCAGGGCGCGCGGTGGGCGGTGGAGGCCGGGTACGGATGGCCCGAGGACCTGGAGGCGACCGAGGAGGAGGGCTGCCTGGAGGGTGCGGATCTGGAGACGGTGTCTCCACGCGCCTACGAACGGGGATTCAATCAGGTCGGTACCCTGGGGTCGGGCAATCACTTCCTCGAGGTCCAGTACGTGGAGCGGATCTTCGACCCCGAGGCGGCAGGGGCGTTCGGGCTGGCGGAGGGTCAGGTTACGGTGATGATTCACTCCGGCAGCCGGGGGTTCGGCTACCAGGTGTGCGACGACTACCTGAAGGTCATGGCCCGGGAGGTGGCCCGGGAGGGCCTGGAGCTGCCGGACCGCCAGCTCGCCTGCGCGTTCCTGCGGAGCGACGCGGCCCGAAAGTACCTGGGGGCCATGGCTGCTGCGGCCAACTACGCCTGGGCGAACCGGCAGGCCCTGATGCACTGGACCCGGGAGGCCCTCCTGAACTTCTTCGGGGCCTCCCCCAGGGATCTGGGGCTCCGGCTCCTGTACGACGTGGCCCACAACATCGCCAAGCGCGAGCTCCACGTGCTGGACGGCCGGGAGCGGTGGGTGCTGGTTCACCGGAAGGGGGCCACCCGGGCCTTCGGGCCCGGCGATCCCCGGGTTCCGGCCCGATACCGGGCCGTCGGTCAGCCGGTGTTGATCCCCGGCGACATGGGGCGGGCCTCGTATGTGCTCCGGGGCACGGCCAGAGCCATGGAGGAGACCTTCGGATCCACCTGCCACGGCGCTGGCCGGGTCCTAAGCCGCAAGGCCGCTCTGAAGCGGAAGAGGGGGCCCCAGGTGCGCAGGGATCTGGAGCGGCAGGGGATCTTCGTCTTCTCGGCCGGCACGAAGACCCTGGCCGAGGAGATGCCCGAGGCCTACAAGGACGTGGACGAGGTGGTCGGTGTGGTGGACGGGGCCGGCATCTCCCGGAAGGTGGCCCGGCTCCGGCCCCTGGGGGTGGTGAAGGGATGACCGGGGGGGAGGATGCTCAAGGGGCTACAGGGGGAGCGGGTCTGCCCGCGGCCCCCGGGGCCCCACCCGACCCACGCCTCCGCACGGGAACGCCCCACTCCTCCAGCACCCCGGCCGCAGCCTCCACGAGCCGGGGGAGGTTGTTCCGCACGGGTTCGGTCAGCTCCACCCCGGGGTTGATCCTCTCGGGCTCGATGCCCAGGACGGTGAACCGCTCCGGCATCCGGCCCAGGAGCTCCAGGGCCGCGGCCAGATCCTGGACCCCCATCTGGTGGGGCGACAGGCACTGGGCGAATACCCGGGGGATGTCGTCCCCGTCCACTCGCACTACCGTCCCGGGTGCCCGGCCCGTGGCCACGCAGTCGAGGATCAGCACCCGCGGGTACTCCTCGACGATGTGCAGGAGGTCCAGCCCCAGGGTGCCGCCGTCCATCAGGTCCACGCCCCCCGGGACCTCGTAGGCCGAAGAAAACGCGGCCAGGGCTTCGAGCCCGGCCGCGTCGTCGGTCATGATGCGGTTACCGACCCCGAGGATCAGTGTCCGCGAAGCTCTCGAGGTCTCCGTACTTGTACCCACTGAACATACTCCCGGCGGTGCCGTCCCGCTCGGCCAGGTCCGACATCCACATGGCGTAGATGTGGGTGATGAAGAACGCAAAGATCACCCACATCGCAAAGTAGTGCCCGAGCCGCACCCACTGGCTGGTGGCGATGTCGAACACCCACCCGGTGACTCGGTAGACCGTGCTCGCGAGGTCGGCCTGGCCGAGCAGGGCAAACCCCGTCACCACCTGGAATCCTAGCAGGAGGAACAGGAACCCGTAAGCCGTGGAGGCGATGGCGTTGTGGCCCAGGTGGGAAGGCATTCGGCGGGCCAGGAACGCGTAGTACCGGAGCACGCCCCAGATCTGCTTCCAGCCCTTCCGGGTCAGGTAGGGGAAGAAGGTGGAGAGCCGGGCGTACCGGTTCCCCACGAACGCCCAGTAGAGCCGGCCGACGAGGCCGACCATCAGGACCCACCCGGCCACGAAGTGGATCGCCCGGGCCCATCCCATGAGGAACGGGAAGGCCGAGTTGGGGGTGCTCAGGAACGGCCAGTGGATGTAGGCGCCGGTCAGGCTCAGCACCACGATGGCCAGGAAATTGGTCCAGTGGAACAGCCGGACCGGGAACTCCCACACCTTGATCGCGAGCCTCCGCATGGCTCCCTCCTTCCCGGCCTAGAGGACCTTCACCCGGGTGATCTCCCGACCCCTGGCGTCCAGCACATGGATGGCGCAGGCCAGGCAGGGGTCGAAGGAGTGGATGGTCCGAAGGATCTCGACGGGCTGCTCGGGGTCGGCGACGGGCGTGCCGATCAGGGCCTCCTCGTAGGGCCCCCGCTGACCCTGGGGGTCCCGGGGCGAGGCGTTCCAGGTGCTCGGCACCACCGCCTGGTAGTTGGCGATCTCCCCGTTCTTGATGCGGATCCAGTGGCTCAGGGTGCCGCGGGGCGCCTCGTGGAAGCCCACCCCCTCGGCCTCGGCCGGCCAGGCCGACGGGTCCCAGCGGTCGTTGTCCGCGATCCGCAGATCGCCCTTGCCCATGTTGGCCGCCAGTATGTCGAGCCACTCCACGTTCTTCCGGGCCATGATCAGGCACTCGATGCCCCGGGCCGCCGTACGGCCCAGGGTCGAGAACAGGGCCGAGGCCGGAACTTTGAGGGTCTGGAGGACGAAGTCGACCGTCTCCTTGATCTCCTTGTGGCCTTGGGCATAGCCGACCACCATCCGGGCGAGCGGTCCCACCTCGAAGGGGGTGTCGTCGTAGCGGGGGGCCTTGACCCACGAGTACTTGGCGTCCACGTCGCTCACGTACTGGTCGGGGTACGGCGGCTTGGGGCCGGTGTAGTTGGGCTCGGTCTCGCCCTCCCACGGTCGGAGGCCCTTGTTGTCGCCCCCCGAGTACCGGTACCAGCTGTGGGTAACGTACTCCGCGATCTTGTCGGCCTGGGGCGCCGCTGCCGCGGGGAACTCGCCCTTTCGCACGAGGCCGGGCTTGAGCCAGTAGTCCTCCCGGCGCTGGCCCTCGGCCGTTGGGAAGTCGCCGAAGGTGAGATAGCTTTGCACGCCGGCCCCGTACTTGGCCCAGTCCAGGTAGAACGACGCCACGGCCAGCAGGTCGGGGATGTACACCTTCTCCACGAACTCCTGGGCCTGGACCAGCCACTCCCGGATCATCATCAGCTTGTCGGCGTTCAGGGCGTTCTGGGCGTTGGGATCCACCGGCACGCTCATGCCGCCCGTGAGGAAGGTCTGGGGGTGGGGGTTCTTGGCGCCCAGGACCGCCTGGACCTTGATGACCTCACGCTGCCAGTCCAGGGCCTCGAGGTAGTGGGCCACGGCCATCAGGTTGGCCTCGGGCGGCAGCTTGTAGGCGGGGTGGCCCCAGTAGGCGTTGGCGAACGGGCCGAGCCGTTTGGTCCCCACGAAGGCGGCCACCCGCTTCTGCACCGCGGTGAAGTAGTCCTTGGAGCTCTTGGGCCAGTCGGAGATGGACTGGGCCAGCTTGGCCGTGGCCCCTGGGTCGGCCTTCAGGGCCGACACGATGTCCACCCAGTCGAGGGCGTGCAGGTGGTAGAAGTGGATCACGTGGTCCTGCACGTTCTGGATGCCCATGATCAGGTTGCGGATCAGCTCCGCGTTGAGGGGCACCTGCATGCCCACGGCGTCCTCCACGGCCCGCACCGAGGCCAGGGAGTGCACGGTGGTGCACACGCCGCAGAACCGCTGGGTCCAGTACCAGGCCTCCCGCGGATCCCGGCCGTGGAGGATCTTCTCGATGCCCCGCCACATGGTGCCGATGCTCCAGGCATCGGTGATGACGCCGTCCTCCACCTTCGCCTCGATGCGTAGGTGCCCTTCGATTCGGGTAATCGGGTCGACCACGATCTTCTTGGCCATCGATCGTCTCCTGTTGTGTCGATGAAGCTAACGCCTGGCAGGGCGGTCAGTCCTTTTTCATCCGAAGCTGGGTCGTCTTGACCACGCCGTGTGCGGCGAACGCGGCCGCCGTGGCCACGGTGAGGCCCACCCCGATCTTGGTGGCGGTGGTCTCCGCGCCGAACCCGGGCACGTTGGGCAGCCGGCCGTAGAACGGGCTCATGGAGTCCCAGAACCCTGGCTCGGAGCAGCCCACGCAGGGGTGACCCGCGCCCACCGGCCAGTTGATCCCGTCGTTCCAGCGCACCTGGGGGCAGTTATGGAAGGTGGCCGGCCCCTTGCAGCCCATCTTGTACAGGCACCATCCCTGCCGGTGGCCGTGGTCCCCCCAGGTCTCCACAAACTGACCGGCGTCGAAGTGGGCCCGACGCTCGCAGTTGTCATGGATGCGCTTGCCGTAGGCGAACAGGGGCCTCTTGTACCGGTCGAGCTGGGGGAGGTTTCCGAAGGTGAGCAGGTGGGCCACGGTGCCGGTGAGGTTGGCCGTGTTCACCGGGCAGCCCGGCAGGTTCACCACCGGGATCGAGGGCAGCAGCTCCGACACGCTCACGGCGCCCGTGGGGTTGGGGTAGGCGGCCTGGATGCCGCCGTAGGCGGAGCATGTGCCCACGGCGATCGTGGCCATGGCGTTGCCGCACACTTCGGTGGCGATGTCCACGGCGGAGCGGCCGCCGATACAGCAGTACAGCCCGCCGTCCTTGGTGGGGATGCCGCCTTCCACGACCGCGATGTACTTGCCCTTGTACTCCTCGAGGGTCTTCGCTCGGGCCTGCTCGGCCTGGTGGCCGGCCGCGGCCATGATGGTCTCGTGGTAGTCCACCGAGAGGTAATCGAGAATCAGCTCTGCCACGGTGGGCCGGGACGCCCGCAGGAGCGCCTCGCTGTCGCCCGTGCACTCTTGGAAGTGAAGCCAGATTACGGCGGGGCGCTTGTCGTCGGCGATGGCTGCAGCCACCTTCTCGGCAGCGCCCAGCGGCAGGGCCAGCGTGGCGGCCAGGCCGGTGCAGTACTTCATGAAGTCGCGCCGGCTCACGCCTCGGCTCTCCAGGTACTGTTCCAGACTGGTGTTTGCGATGGGGTCTCGGTTCTCTGCCATGACGCTCCTCTCCGCAAGAATGACCTGGGGTGCACCGGTCCCAGTTTGCCCAAAAAAGGGCGCAGCGAGTTTACAGAACGAGATGCATTGGATCAAGTGGAATCCCCTAATGACGGTTGATTTTGTGTTGTCGGCCCCATGGCGAAAAGCGGCCAACACGATGGCGGAGAGCCGCCAGGTGTGAGTGGAACGCTTCTGTGTGTGAAACGTCCTTTGCAGGCGTGAAATAAATGAAACAAAAAGAGTGTGAAATGGGGGCCGGGCCGGGATGGCTCGCAAAGCAACCGGCAAAGTGTATGGAAAGGGGGTTGGGGCTCGGATTTATGGCAGGGATGGGTATTTCGAGAGGCCGTGTCCGGACTCCAGCATCCATCGGTTGACAGGAGGACGATCCGCAGTAGGGTGCCTTCCACATCTTCCCATTTCCCCTTCGAGGAGGAAGCGTTATGAGGAACCTGATTGCTTTGGCCGTGCTCGGACTCGGGTTGGTGGCCTTCGGGTGCGCCGGTCCCCAGGCCCGGGCGGACAAGCCCATCAGTAAGAAGACCATGATCAAGTGCCCCAAGTGCGGGGTGGAGTTCCCGGTGGGGAAGGGGTTGTCCGAGATGGAGAAGGGCCGTTAGGCTCGGGCAGGGTTCCGCAACCGGAGGCCGGCGGGTGCCGGCCTCCGGTGTTTGGGCCCCGGGTGCGTACATGGAAGCCTCGTCAGACCCCTGGGGGGCCCTACAACACCGGAGTAATAGAGTGTCCCAACGGGCCGAAGGCCCCAAGTTGCCGGGAAGAGGAGAGATTCCATGGGGCTGTGGCCTGAGGCTCGGCTTCGGTGGGCCGCGGCTGCGGTGGTTGCAGCCGCGGTGGTCTGGCTCGGGTGGCGCTACGACCCGAGGGGCCTGCTCCTGGCGGCCCTGGCCCGAGTCGAGGATCTGGGAGTCATCGGAGCCGCAGCGTTCGCGGCGATCTACGTGGCTGCGTGTATCCTGTTCATCCCGGGTTCGGTGCTGACTCTGGGTGCGGGGGTGGTGTACGGCGTGGGGTGGGGCTCGGTGCTCGTGTCCGCGGCCTCGACCCTCGGCGCCACGGCCGCGTTCCTGGTGGGCCGTTACCTGGCGCGGGACTGGGTTGCCCGCAAGATTGCGGGCAACCCTCGTTTTCGGGCCATCGACGACGCCGTGGCCCGGGAGGGATGGAAGATCGTGGGGCTGACCCGGCTCTCGCCGGTGTTCCCGTTCAATCTGCTAAACTATGCCTACGGCCTGACCAAGGTGAGCCTGCGGGACTACGTGCTGGCCTCGTGGGTGGGTATGATGCCGGGCACCGTGATGTACGTGTACCTGGGGTCCCTGGCGGGGGACCTGGCGTCGGTGGGTACGGGGCAGTCCACCCGCACCCCGGCCCAGTGGGCCCTGTACCTGACCGGGCTGGTGGCCACCGTGCTCGTCACCGTGTACGTTACCCGGATCGCCCGGGCCGCCCTGACCAAGAAAGTGGAGACCGGCGAGCGCTGATCGAAGACCGAAGTTGCCGGCAGGCTGGAGACTAGAGACTGGAAACTAGAGACTAGAGAAATCTTGGGGACCTCGGCCCGTTGGACGAGTGCTCCGGCAGGCCCCATGATCCCCGGACTGTGAGGTGGAGGCGAGGAGGGATGGGGATGCCGAGAGCGGGTGGGGATCCTGGAGGCCTTCAAGCCTTCTAGCCTCCCAGCCTCCTAGCTTTCCAGCTTTTGAGCCTTCCAGCGGGCCGAAGGCCCTACCGGCAAGGGAGGATCGAGGATGCGGATTCGAGTGAATCTGTACGCGGGGCTGCGGAAGTTCGCGCCCGAGGGCAAGGCGCCGTTCGAGATGGACGTGCCGGAGGGGATGAGCCTGGCCGATCTGATCTCCCGGCTCGGGATCCCGGCGGAGAAGCCCAAGATCCTCCTCGTCAACGGCCGGCACGCCGACCCGGGTCAGGTTCTCGCCGAGGGGGACGAGGTGGCCCTGTTCCCGCCGGTGGCGGGGGGGTAGCCCAGATCCTCCTGGGCTACCCGGACGATCCCGGCGGCCACCCACCCCGTGACGACCCCGGAGGCCAGGGCCAGGGTCCCGGCCAGGGGCACGAGGGCCCACACCGCAGGGGTTCGGAGCAGGGCGGCGGCCAGAGCGAGTTGGGTGAGCAGGTGGGCCTCGGCCCCCAGCGCGCTCACCCCCACGAGCCCGAGCACCGGCACCCGAACGGCTACGGCCATGACCGCCACCGCCGTTAGGGTACCCCCGGCCGAGAGGAGGAAGCCCGGGGTGAGGAACCGGCCCGTGAACAGGGCTCCCACGATCACCTTCCCCGCCCCTACCCACAGCCCGGGCCCGGGGCCCCACAGGGTCAGGGCCGCGAGCACCGGGGCGTTCGCCAAGCCCAACCGTGCCCAGGGCACCGGAGTTGGCAGAAGGAGCTCCAGCACCTGGAGCGCCCCCGCCAGGGCGATCAGGAATCCCATGTGGGCAGCCCGGGCCGTGGGTTCAGCGTCCCACCGCATCCACTTCCCCTTCCGGACCCAAGGCCTCCAGGGCCACGCGGTTGGGAAGGCAAACGGCCACCCGGCCCGGCCGGGCGAGCGCCCCCGTGCGGACACACAGCCTGAGGGGGCAGGGGCCCTCCACGATCCAGGCGGAGCGTTTCCCCACCTCGATCACCGTGGTCCCCAGGGGGCCAGGGACCTCGATCCTGCCGCTGCCGGGGGGCACGGTGCGCGATCCGGCCTGCGAGGTGATCCGGTACCCCGTGGGCCGGCCCGGCCGGCCGGGTGCCCAGGCGATGAGGTTCAGCCCCAGGAGGGCCGCCACCACCAGGGCGTCCCAGGGCGTGAACGCCCTTCGGCTCACCACCGCACCTCCGGGGCCACCCGGGCGAACCCGGGGGTCTCCCGGACCGTCCCGTCGGCCGCCACCACCAGCCCCTCCACGCCGGGTTGGGCCTCGAGCAGCCGCAGGCCCTCCTCCGGGCCCAGCACGAACACGGCCGTGCTCAGGGCGTCGGCATCCACCGCTGTGGGCGCCCAGACCGTGACGCTCTGGCACCCGCGGGCCGGCCGTCCGGTGCGGGGGTCGAGGATGTGGTGGAACCGGCGGCCCTCCCACTCGTAAAACCGCTCGTAGTCCCCCGACGTGACCAAGGCTCCCTCCATGGGGGCCACCACCCGGAGGAACCGGTTTTGGTTCCTGGGATGCTGGATCCCCACCCGCCAAGGCCGGTCCCCCCGGCGGCCGGCCACGTACAGGTCGCCGCCCGCGTTCACGATGAAGTCGGATGCCCCGGCCGCCCGCAGGGCCTCGGCAGCCCGGTCGATGGCCCATCCCTTGGCGATGCCGCCCAGGTCCACCCGGGTGCGGCCCAGGTCCACGGTGCGACGGCCGGGATCGAGGCGGACCCGGTCCCATCCCACCTGGGAAAGGGCCGCGTCCACCGCCAGGGGCGACGGGGGCGGGTGGGGCCCCCGCGGGATGTCCCACAGGTCCAGCAGGGGAGCCACCGTGGGATCGAACGCTCCGCCGGTGCGCCGCGCCCAAGCCAGGGCGTCGGCAAGGACCGAGGCGAGCGCCTCCGACACCCGGCCCCCTCCGGCCCGGTTCAGCTCCCACAGGGGGGTGCCCTCGACCCGGGCCATCTCCTGGTCCACCGCGGCCAGGGCGGCGAACGCGCGCTCCTCGGCGGCCCGTGCGTCGGGCTCCGGGGTCCCCCACACGGTCACCGTCACCAGGGTGTCCATCAGGAACCGGGTCTCGGTGAACGGCTCGGCCCCTGGGCGGCGGCCGGAGGCGTAGGCCATGACCAGGGCTACCGCCGCGAGCGGCACGGCCCAACGCGCCAGGCGGGTCACGGCCGCTCCACCTGGGCCGTGAGATCGTAGAGGTCCGCGTCCGTGATCCGGGCCCGGACGAACGATCCGGCCTCGGCCCGGTCGGCCTCGGGCCCCTCGATCACGGTGAGCCCGTCCACCTCGGGGGCCTGTCCGTAGGTGCGGCCCACCGCCCGCCCCGAGTCGTCCCGTCCCTCCACGAGCACCTCCAGGCTGCGCCCCAGGAACTCCCGGTTCCGTCCGAGGCTGATGCCCGCCTGCACCTCGAGCAACCGCTCGATCCGGGCCTGGACCACGGCCCGGGGAACCCGGGGCCTCAGCCGCTCCGCCGGGGTTCCCTCCTCCGGCGAGTAGGCAAAGGCTCCCAGGTGGTGGAACCGCACATCCTCCACGAACCTCAGCAGGGCTTCGAACTCCGCATCGGTCTCCCCCGGAAACCCCACGATGGCCGTGGTGCGAAGCACGAGGTCGGGTACCCGTTCGCGCAGGCCGTCGATCACCCGGCGGACCTCGTCGGCCGTGGTGCGCCGGCCCATGGCCCGCAGGATACGGGGGTGGATGTGCTGGATGGGAAGGTCCAGGTACGGCAGCAGCTTTTTCCCGGCCGCCATCCGCTCGACCACCCCCGGCGGAAACGGCCGGGGGTAGGCGTACAAGAGCCGGATCCACCGCAGCCCCTCGATCCCGGCCAGCCGGTCCAGGAGCCGTGCCAGGGCCCCCGGGTCGCCCCGGTCGAGGCCGTAGGAGGTGACGTCCTGGGCCACGAGGTTGAGCTCCACCACGCCCCGCTCGGCAAGCCCCCGGGCCTCGGCCACTAGGGCGTCTTCGGCGAGGCTGTGGAACGGCCCGCGGATCCGCGGGATGGTGCAGTAGGTGCACCGGTTCGAGCACCCGTCGGCGATCTTGAGGTAGGTGGAGTGGGGCTGCTGGGTGAGCAGCCGGGGCAGCGGCCCCCCGGGGGCGCGATCGGTAGGCTCCCCGCCCAGCTCCCGGGCGATCCGGGGCAGGTCCTCGGGGCCGAAGAACCGGTCCACCTCGGGCAGCTCCCGGGGCAGTTCCGGGTAGCGCTTGACCAGGCAGCCGGCCACCACGAGCTGCCGGCACCGCCCCTGCTCCTTGTGGCGGGCCGCCAGCAGGATCTCCTCGATGCTCTCCTCCACGGCGTCCTGGATGAACCCGCAGGTGTTCACGATGAGGATCTCGGCCTGGGCCGGCTCTTTTACGACCCGGAACCCATGGGCCGCCAGGCCCCCCAGGATGTGCTCGGCGTCCACCCGGTTCTTGGCGCAGCCCAGGTTGATCAGACCCACGGTCCTCACCGCGCCGTCTCCCCCCCGCCCACCACCTGCACCCCCTCGGGGACCTGGAACGTGAACCGGTCGGCCGGGATGTCCTCGTTGACCCTCAGCCCGCTCAGCTCCACCGTGGTGCGGTTGCCCACCGGGTCGTAGGTGGTCACGGCCGCGGGCAGCGCCCGGTCGGGCAGGAGCCGGATCTGGACCCGGTCCAGGCCGGGTTGGGGGGCTTTGGGCCGCAGCTCCAGACACCGGCCGCCGCAGGAGCTCACCTGGAACTCCTTGTCGAGGCGGCCGAGCCCGTTCAGGAGGTCGAGCGCCAGCCGGGCCGCCGGGTTCAGATCGGTCAGGGGCTGCCGGATCACCGTACGGTCCCGCACCTGGTAGATCCAAAGGGTCTGGCCGTCGCTCACGATCACCTGGGGATCGTCGCCCTCGTACTCCCACCGCATCCGGCCGCCCTTGGCGAACCACACCCTGCCCCCGGCCACCTGGTCGAACCCGGTGGTGACCATGCGGGCCGTCTGCACGAACCGGGCCTCCAGGGTTCGGGTGGCCGCCACCGCGGCCCGCAGTTCCTCGACGAGGTCCCGGGCCTCGTCCGCGGCGGCGGCCGTGGCGGCCACCGCCACGGCCGCGAGAGCGGTGAGCACGGTGCGTACCCAAACCATGAAACGCTCCTCCTTCCCAGTAACTTCGGTCTACGGTCGTCGGTCGACGGTCTCCCGGCCCCCAGGGGTCTGACGAGGCTTCCGTGTAACTTCGTAACTTCGGTCGTCGGTCTACGGTCAACGGTCGTCGGTCAGGGGCCTTCGGCCCGCTAGGCGGCTGGGCGGCTCTCGAACCTCGCCGGCAATGGCCCCGGACCAACGTGTAAGTTACCCTTCTCCGTTGTAGGGTCGCGCAGCGGCCGAAGGGGGCTTCCCCCGAGTTCATAGCTTGTGGATCAGGACCTCCCGGGGCTTCGAGCCCCGGGAGGGGCCCACCACGCCCTCCTGCTCCATGCGTTCGATCATGCGAGCCGCCCGGTTGTACCCGATCTGGAGCCGGCGCTGGATCATGGAGATCGAGGCCTGTCGGGTCTCGGCCACCAGGGCCACCGCCTTGTCGTAGAGCTCGTCGAACTCGGGATCGTCCGGCACCAGGGTGGGGTCGGGCTCCTCCAGGATCTCCTCCTGGTACGCCGGCTTCCCCTGCTCTCGCAGGAACGCCGTGAGCCTTGCGATCTCGTCCTCCGACACGAACGAGCCGTGCACCCGCTCCAGCCGGGCCGTGCCGGGCGGGAGGAACAGCATGTCCCCCCCGCCGAGCAGCGTCTCGGCGCCCTGGGTGTCGAGGATGGTGCGGGAGTCCACCCGGGACGCCACCTGGAACGCGATGCGGGCCGGAAAGTTGGCCTTGATCATGCCCGTGAGCACGTCCACCGAAGGCCGCTGGGTGGCCACGATCAGGTGGATGCCGGCCGCCCGGGCCATCTGGGCCAGCCGCGCGATGGACTCCTCCACGTCCTTGGAGGCCACCATCATCAGGTCGGCCAGCTCGTCGATCACCACCACGATGTAGGGCAGCACCTCGGTGTTCTCGTCCTCGGCCGGCGACCGGCCCCGAAGCTCCCTAAGGCGTCTCTCGATCTTCTTGTTGTACGTGGTGATGTTGCGCACCTGCTCGTCGGCCATGAGCCGGTAGCGCCGCTCCATCTCCTGCACGGCCCACCGAAGGGCGAGAGCGGCTTTTTTGGGCTCGGTCACCACGGGCAGCAGGAGGTGGGGGATGTCGTTGTACACCGAGAGCTCGAGCATCTTGGGGTCTACGATCAGCAGCCGCACCTCCTTGGGCGTGGCGCGGAACAGCAGGCTGGCCAACATAGAGTGCACGGCCACGCTTTTGCCCGAGCCCGTGGCGCCGGCGATCAGCAGGTGGGGCATCCGGGCCAGGTCTGCCACGTAGGGGTTGCCGGCCGTGTCCGTGCCCAGGGCCAGGGTGAGCTTCGACTTGGATTCCTGGTAGGGGGGCGAGGCCAGGATGTCCCGCAGGTACACGGTCTCTCTCTGATGGTTGGGGATCTCGATGCCCACGGCCGCCTTTCCCGGGATCGGGGCGATGATCCGCACCGACAGGGCCTGGAGGGCCAGCGCCAGGTCGTCCGAGAGGTTCACGATCCGGTTGATCTTGACCCCGGGTGCCGGCTTGAGCTCGTACAGGGTGATCACCGGCCCCGGCCGCACCTTCTCCACGGTGCCGTCCACCCCGAAGTCCGAGAGCTTCTTCTCCAGCACCTTGGAGGCCATGCGCAGGCTCTCCCCGTCCGGGTCCGCTCCTGGCTGGGACCCAGGATCCAGCAGATCCAGGGACGGCAGGCGGTAGCCGTCGATCTCCCGGGCGAACGGGAACGCCTCCTGCACGGGGGCCTTGGGCCGGGTCGGGATCTCCAGCTTCGGACCCTTCTCGTCGGGCTCCGCCTTGGGGGGCGAGCCCCTCCCGGCCTTGGACCGGGGTGTCGGGGCGCAGGCCGCCTGCCGGCGTTCGCGCCGCCGGGCCCGCTGCTCCCGGCGGCGGATGAGGTCGTCGCGCACCCGCTGGCTCAGGCCCACCATCCGGAGCCTCAGGCCCTCCCAGAACCCGTACAGGCTCAGGTTCACCGTGAACATGAGCGACGACAGCCAGCCCACCCCGAGCACCAGGGCCGTGCCAGGCACGTTGAGGTAGCGCACGAGCCCCGAGGCCAGGAGCTGGCCCAGGGCGCCGCCGGCCGACAGGTCCAGCTGGTCGAACCGCACCGGCCCGAGCCCCAGGCTCAGCAGCCCCGCCGTGGTCAGGGTGAGCGCCGTGTACCCCACGCCGACCCATCCGGGGTGGGCGAACGGCCGCAGGAGGATGTATCGGACGGCGCACACCCCCAGGGCCAGGGGCACGAGCCAGGCCGCGATCCCGAGGGTCTGAAGGAGGAGGTCGGCCGCGTGGGATCCGACGACCCCGCCCAAGTTGTGGGGTTGGACCGGGCCGGCCGCGGTGTTGAACGAGGGGTCCGAGGTCCGGTAGGAGGCCAGCGCCAGCACCACGAACCCGCACGCCAGGCCCAGGGCCAGCCCCAGCAGCTCGGCGCGCACCTGGGGGCCCAGGTGGTCGCGCCACCCGTTAAGCGCGTCGCCGAGGCGGGGGGGCGGGGGGTCCTTGCGGGGGCGGGCCATGGCAGAACCGGTCTCAGGGCCCGAGCACGAGGTAGCCGGCGCCCAGGACCCAGCAGTACACCGCGAACCACCGGAACCGGCCCCGTCGGATCACTCCCAGGAGCCAGTGGATCGCGGCCAGGCCCGAGAGGAACGCTGCCGCTGCTCCGGCCACGTAGGGGCCCCAGGCCAGCCCGGGAGTGGCGGCGTGACGCAGCTCCAGCACGGCCGCTCCCATGATGGCAGGGATCGAGATCAAAAAACTGAAGCGGGCCGCGTCCTCGGTGCGAATCCCCAGGAGGGTGCCGGCCGCGATGGTGGAGCCGGAGCGGCTGATTCCGGGCACGATGGCCATGCCCTGCACCGTGCCCACGGCCACGGCCCGCCACGCGCCGATCCGCTCCCCGGTGTCCCGCCCCCGGTTGAGGACCTCGGACACCCACAGGACGGTCCCGGTGACCAGAAGCATGACGGCCGCGACCCGCGGAGCATGGAACAGGGCCTCGAGCGGGTCTTTGAGCGCCAGCCCGATCGCTCCCGTGGGTGCCGTGGCGGCCAGGACCCACCCCACGAGCCGGCGACGGCCCGCGTCTCCGCCCGGGAGGAGCGATCCCGCCATGCCAACCACGTCCCGCCAAAAGTAGACCACCACGGCCCCGAGGGTGGCCACGTGCAGGAGCACGTCGAAGAACACGCCGGGCTGTCGAAACCCGGGGACCAGGCTCTGGGCAAGCACCAGGTGGCCTGAGGAGCTCACCGGAAGAAACTCGGTGAGCCCCTGCAACAATCCCAGCAGGGCGCCTTGAAGGACGGTCATGGGACCTCCGGAACGGGGCCGGTGCGGCCCGGGATTACCGAAACATCACACTGTAGGGGACGTTTGAGGGCGGCGTCAACGAAGCGGTGGCCGGGCGCTGGCCGGGAGGCCGCGCGCCAAAGACCAACCGCCAACGGCCGCTTTTCCTCACACCTCCGCAACCGTGGCCACCACCACGGGCCGGCGGTTTCCCCTCCGGCGAAAGTGGCGACGCAGGGCCACCGTGAACAGGGTCTCCCAGTCCTCGGCGCTGGGGGCCTCGGGCGCCTCCCGGCGCACCACGCGGGCCAGCTCCTCCTCGGCCTCCCGGGCCTCCCGGCTCGCTTGGTCGTCGGGAACGACGCCCCGCAGCTCTACCCGGGGCCCCCACACCAGGGCGCCCGCTGGATCCACGGCCGCCACGGCCAGCACCAGCCCGGCCCGGCCCAGCCGCCGTCGGTCGGCCAGTGCCCCGTCGGCCACGTCGCCCTCAGTGCCGGCCTCCACGTAGAGCCGTCCCGTGGGCACCGTGCCGTCGGGCCGGATGCCCTGGTCGTCCAGACGCACGACCACACCGTTCTCCGCCCGGAAGCACCGGTGCGGCGGGTATCCAAGGCCCCGCGCCCGGTCCACCAGGGCCTGGAGGTGGCGAAGCTCGCCGTGGACCGGCAGCACGCAGCGGGGCCGGGTGAGCTCCACCACCCGCCGGGCGTCGGCCGCCGACGCGTGCCCCGACACGTGGATCTCGGAGACCTCCTCGTAGTGGACCCGGGCCCCGAGCCGAATGCACCGGTCGATCTGGCGGTAGATGGCCCGCTCGTTGCCAGGGATCAGGCGCGACGACAGAAACACGTGATCCCCCGGCAGGATCCGGTGGTGGGGCTCGAGCCCCCGGGTGACCCGCCACAGGGCGCTGCCCGGCTCGGCCTGGCTCCCGGTGAGCACCACGGTCAGGCTGTCGCGGGGCATGCCCCGGCTCCGGGGCTCGGGCACCAGGTCGCCGGGGGCCGGCCTGAGGTGACCCAGGCTGCGGGCGATGCGCGTCGTGCGTACCATGGCCCGACCCAGCAGGGTGACCCGACGACCCACCGCCCGGCTCGCTTCGATCACCTGTTGGACCCGATGGACGTTGCTGGCGAAGGTGGCCACCCAGGCCCGGCCCTCGACGTCGGGCAGGAGACGGTGCAACGCCTCTCCCACCAGCCGCTCCGAAGGGGTGGGGCCGGGCCGATGGGCGTTGGTGCTGTCGCAGCACAGGAGGTCCACCCCCCCGTCCCCCCACCGGGCCAGGGCGGCTTCGTCCGTGGGCATCGCATCCACCGGGGTGGGGTCGAGCTTGAAGTCGCCGGTGTGCACGATGCGCCGGCCGTGGACCTCGATCCCCAGGGCGCACGCCCCGGCCGTGGAGTGGGTGATCCGGATGAACTGGGCCCGAAACGGGCCGGCCTCGACCCAGGCGCCGGGCGCCACGGACTGGAGCAGGCTGGTGGTCGTGGGAGCATGCTCGGCCAGGCGCTCCCGCACCAGCCCCAGGGTCATGGCTGTGCCGTACACCGGCACCCGGTGCCTGCGCAGCAGGTGGGGAAGCCCGCCGATGTGGTCCTCGTGGCCGTGGGTAAGGAGCACGGCCCTCAGCCGGCCCGGCGAGCCCAGGTAGGAGAGGTCTGGGATGAGGTAGTCCACCCCGGGGTGGTGGTCCTGGGCAAACATGAGACCGCAGTCCACCAGGATCCGCTCGTCCCCCGCCTCGATCACCAGGGCGTTCAGGCCGATCTCGCCCAGGCCCCCCAGCGGCACCAGCCGCACCGGAGCGCTCACGGGCCCTCCAGGCACCGGACCATGGCCGAGCGCAGCCGCTCGGCCTCAGCGCGGCGCTGCTCCGGGGTGTCGATGGCAGCCACCCGGTACGGCTCCAGCACGACCACCTCCACCGTGCCCGGCCGGGGCGCCCACCGCCCTTTGGGCCACAGCCGGGCCGTGCCGCGGATCACCAAGGGCACCACGGGGGCCCCGCTCGCCGTCGCCAGGTGCACGAACCCCAGCTTGAACGCCAACAGTCGGCCGTCTCGGCTGCGGGTGCCCTCGGGGAACAGGATCACGGGCTCGCCCGAGCGCACCCGCCGGGCCGCCTCGTCCACGCTGGCCCGGGCCCGTTCCGAGTCGCCCCGGTCCACCGGCAAGTACCCCACCGCCCGGATCGCCTGCCCGAACACCGGAATCCGAAAGAGCTCCCTCTTGGCAAGCCACAGCACGTTGTGAGGCAGGATGTGCCCCAGGACCAGAATGTCCAGGTTGGACTGGTGGTTTGCCACGAACACGACTCCCCCGGTTGAGAGCCGGTGAGGATCCCGGACCCGCACCCGGATGCCGGCGGCCCCGAGAAGGATTCGGCACCACACCGGTGCCAGGTGCCGGCACCACTGTCGCCTCGGGTCCGTGTACCCAGCCACCACGGCCACGGGCCCGAGGACGAGGGTCACCAGAAGGATCACCAAGGGAAACAGAGCGGTTCGAATCGGGTTCCACATGCCTGTGTCAAGGGGTCGGGCGGAGTGCGGGGAGTCGGGAGGGTGCTATACGCTTTTTGCTTGCGCCGGGTCAACGGCTTGGGTATAAAACCGCGCCCCGTACGGCAGGGGCGAGGGCTCGTCTGCGCGGGGATGGGTGGGCGAGGCCCGGCCGGCCCTCGGCCGGCGGCTCTGCGTGCCCTTGACACGGGGGGAAGGTTGGCATACCCTTCCGGCTTTCGTCCGGAAGAGGAAACATCTGTTCGGGAGGCCCTTCCCATGAAGAGTTATATGGCAACCCCCCAGACCGCGGAGCGGGAGTGGTTCGTGGTGGACGCCGAGGGGCAGACCCTGGGGCGGCTGGCGAGCCGGATCGCCACGGTCCTCCGGGGGAAGCACAAGCCCACCTACACCCCCCACGTGGACACGGGGGGCTTCGTGGTCGTGGTGAACGCGGAAAAGGTTCGCCTGACCGGCAACAAGCTCGACCAGAAGATGTACTGGCGGCACTCCGGCTACCCCGGTGGGATCAAGGGGCGCACGGCCCGCCAGATGCTGGAGCGCAAGCCCGAGGACGTGCTCCGACTGGCCGTGAAGGGGATGCTCCCCAAGAACATCCTGGGCCGGAACATGCTTCGGAAGCTTAAGATCTACGCGGGCCCGGAGCACCCCCATCAGGCCCAGCAGCCCAGGCCGTTGGAGCTTTAGGAGGGAAACCATGGCACAGCAGATGACCCATGCCACAGGGAAGCGGAAGACGGCCATTGCCCGGGTGTACCTCACCCCCGGTGACGGGCAGGTGATCATCAACCGGAAGCGTTCCTTGGAGGAGTACTTCCCCCGGGAGGCCCACCGTCGGGCCGTGCTGGCTCCGCTGGCCCTGACCGAGCGGCTGGGCAAGTTCACGGTGAAGGTGACCGTACGGGGAGGTGGTCCCACGGGGCAGGCGGAGGCGATCCGCCACGGCATCGCCCGGGCCCTGGTGGAGGAGGACGCGGACCTTCGCCCCCTGCTCAAGCGGGCCGGCCTCCTGACCCGGGACGCCCGGATCGTGGAGCGCAAGAAGTACGGCCACCACAAGGCCCGGAAGAGCCCCCAGTACTCCAAGCGGTAAGCTCATCCCCCCATCCGTTCGACGCCAAAAGGGACCCCGTCGGGGTCCCTTTTTTTGAGCGCCCTGGTGGCCCACAGGGTTCCCGGATATCATGGGCCGCCCTGCCGCCCTGCGGGCCGCAGGCCCGAGGTCGCCGGAAAGCCCCCCAGGCCCCTGCGGAGCCGGGCAACAAGGGAAGGTAAAGGGGCTGGGGCGGGGGCCACTCCCGGCGGTGGAGCCGTAGGGCCTGCCGTTCGGGGGCCAGGGACCAGAGGTCAGCTTTGGGAGGCCGCGAGGCGGCCTGTTTGCGGGGTACAGACTTTGTTCAGGTCTTGGTCCGAGCGTTGCGTCCGGGGCACGGGGTCCACCTCCGGCCGGGCGCGAAGCCGAGCGTTGAGATTCGCCGCGCAAGCACAAGACGCGGGAGCTGGTTTCATCACGGTTGCGTACAATGGGTACCATTTCGCGGTCCGGACGCCGGAGGCACTGTGCGGCGAGCATAGGAGCCGCGCCCGGCTCTCCAGCAGACCCCATGCCCCCCCGAGTTGTGGTGCTGGAACCGCTCAGAGGTGAAAGAGCCTTCTAGCTTTCCAGCTTCCTAGCCTTTGGGCATTCCAGCGGGCCGAAGGCCCCAGACCAACGACTGACGACCGTCGACCGAAGTTGCGAGGAGGTTTGGGATGGGACGCGGGAGATCGGTTGCTCTGCTGGCCTCGGCGCTGCTCCTGGGCGGATGCGCCGTGATCCGGGTGCCGATGGCGCTCGAGCCTCGGGTACGCGAGGTCACGGTGATGGGGGAGGGGGCGGACAAGGTCCTGCTGCTGGAGGTCTCGGGGGTGATCTCGTTCCGGCGGCCCTGGGCGCCGCCCGGATTCCCCCGGCCCGCCTCCCTGCCGGCCCGGGTGCGCGCCGACCTGGACCGAGCCCGAAAGGACCCGGCGATCCGGGCCGTGGTGGCCCGCATCGACTCGCCGGGGGGCACGGTGACCGCGAGCGACGTGATCCACCACGAGATCCGCAGGTTCCGGGAGGAGCGGGGGGTGCCGGTGGTGGCGGCCATCGTGGAGAAGGGACTCTCGGGGGGCTACTATGCGGCCCTGGCGGCCGACGAGATCGTGGCGTTCCCCACCGCTTTGGTGGGCAGCGTGGGGGTGTTCGTAGCCAAGTTCGACGCCTCGGGCCTGCTGGGAAAGCTCGGGGTGCGCAGCGAGCTCACCAAGTCGGGCGCCCAGAAGGACATCCTGAGCCCCCTGCGGCCCCTGACCCCGGCCGAACGGGAGACCCTGCAGGGGGTCGTGCGGGACCTGACGGCCCGGTTCCACGAGACCCTGCGGGCGGCCCGGCCCCGCATCACGGAGGAGGACTGGGAGAGGATCTCCTCGGCCGCGCCGTTCACCGCCTCCCAGGCCCTGGAGCTGCGGCTGGTGGACCGGGTGGGGTACCTGGAGGACGCGTTCCAAGCCGCGCTGACCCGGGCGGGGCTGGAGCGGGCCCGCCTGGTCGCTTACCGCAAGGGGGAGGCCACGGACCCCACGCCGTACGGCATGGCCCCCTGGCTGCTGCCCGCGGCGGCAGGGCCCCTGGCCCTGGACCCGCGATGGGTCGAGGAGTTCCTGGAGACCGAGATCGGGTACTGAGGCGGAGAACCTCCCCGGGCCCTGACCGTTGGGAAGCCACCTTCGGCCGCTTTGCTACAACGGAGAACGGTGACTTGCGTTGGTCCCGGGCCATTGCCGGCGGCGGGGCATGGGTTTCAGGAACCGGAATTCAGCGGACAGGAGACAGGAAATCCCGAAAAGCAGTTTGGGTTCCCGGGGGGATCCTCTCGGGGCACCGAAGAGCCTTCTCCCTGTCCACCGACTTCTGAACTCTGGCCCCTGAAACCCATGCCCCCCGAGACCGTGAGGTGGCGCCAAAGAGGCGGGGCCATACTTGGAACGCTCTGGAATCAAGTAGGTTTTCATGCATCCTGGCGTCCTAGCCTCCCAGCGTCCTAGCGGAAGTTACATGGAAGCCCCCTCAGGCCCCTGCGGGGCCGGGCAACAAGGGAAACTAGCTTGCGTCGGTCCGGGACGGCAGCCAGCGGAGGGGCATGGGGCCTGGTTCCGGCCGTGCGTGAGTGCAGCATCCCACGTAGGAGCCACGCCCGACGCTCCACCAGGCCCCATGCCCCTCCAAGGGTTTGGCGGCGGTCCGAGAGCCGCCCGGCCGCCTAGCAGCCTAGCCCGGCGGCCCGAGCAGCCCGAGGGCCCCGCGTTCCCGGAGCGGGGTTGAGCATGGACCTGTCGGCCCTCAACGAGCGGCAGAGGGAGGCCGTGCTCCACGGCGAAGGCCCCCTCCTGGTGCTGGCCGGCGCGGGCAGCGGCAAGACCCGGGTCATCACCTCCCGGATCGGGCACCTGATCGAGCGCGGCGTGCCCCCCGAGCGCATCCTGGCCCTCTCGTTCACCAACAAGGCCGCCAGGGAGGTGGCGGAGCGGGTGCAGGATCTGGTGGGGAAGCGGCGCAGCGAAGGGCTCACCGTGAGCACCTTTCACGCCCTGGGGCTCCAGATCCTCCGGGCCGAGGTGCGGCGTCTGGGCTGGCGGGGGGGCATGAGCCTCCACGCCGAGTCGGACCAGAGGGCCCTGGTGCGGCAGGTGGTGCGGGAGCTGGGGCTCAAGGCCGACCCGGCCGAGGTCCAGGCGTTCATCGGGTACTGGAAGAACCAAGGGGTGGGCCCGGACCAGGTGCCGGTGTCGGGGGGGGCCAGCTCGGCCCTGCGCCGGGCCTACCGCGTGTACCAGGATCTGCTCCGTGCCCAGAACGCGGTGGACTTCGACGACCTGCTCCTGCTGCCCCTGGAGATCTTCCGGGATCACGACGACGCCCGCCTGTTCTGGCAGGAGCGGTTCCACTACGTGCTGGTGGACGAGTACCAGGACACCAACCCGGTGCAGTTCGAGCTGCTGCGGGTGCTCGCGGCCCGGCGGCCGAACCTGACCGTGGTAGGGGACGACGACCAGGCCATCTACGGCTGGCGGGGAGCTCGGGTGGAGCTGATCCTGCGGTTCGAGGAGCACTTCCCCGGGGCGCGGGTGGTGCTGCTGGAGGAGAACTACCGCAGCACGGCCACGGTGCTCGAGGCGGCCCACGCCGTCGTGGCCCACATCGACGGCCGCCGGCCCAAGAAGCTGTGGACCCGGGCCGGCCCGGGCAGGCCCCTGGGATGGATCGAGGCGGCCGACGGGCGGGACGAGGCGGAGCAGGTGGCCTCGGAGATCTTGGCCGAGAGGTTCCGCCGCCGCCGGCCCTGGTCGGACTTTGCGGTGCTGTACCGCACGAACGCCCAGTCCCGGCCGTTCGAGGAGGCGTTTCGGGCCCAGGGCATCCCCCACCGGGTGGTGGGCGGCACCCGGTTCTACGATCGGAAGGAGGTTCGGGACCTGCTGGCCTACCTCAAGGCCGTCGTGAACCCGAGGGACGAGGCGAGCCTGATCCGTATCGCCAACGTGCCCAAGCGGGGGCTGGGGCCCAAGACCCTTCTCGGCCTCCAAGAGCGGGCCCGGCGTGAAGGGATCACGCTGCGGCAGGCCCTCCGGCAGGCCGAGGACCTGGCCCCCCACGCCCGGGCCGGTGCCCAGACCCTCGTGGCGTTGCTGGACCGGTACGGCCGGCGGTTCCGGCAGGAGGGGCTCACGTCCCAGGGCCTCCGGGACCTGATCGAGGACGCGGGGCTCCGGGCCGAGGTGGAGGCCGCCTACCGTTCGCCCAAGGCGGTGGCCCGGCGCCTGGAGGTGCTGACGGAGCTGGTGGAGTCGGTGGATGAAGCGCCCCGGTCCGGGGAGCGGGTGGACCCGGCCGTGTTCATCGAGCGGCTGAGCCTGGACCCGCCGGTCGACGACGAGGACGAGGCCGACGCGCTCACCCTGATGACCCTGCACGGCGCCAAGGGCCTGGAGTTCCCGGTGGTGTTCCTGGTGGGGATGGAGGAGGGGCTGCTGCCCCACCGCCGGGATCCGGCGGCGCCCCGGGCCGAGCTGGACGAGGAACGCCGGCTGTGCTACGTGGGCATGACCCGGGCCCGGGAGGTGCTCCACCTGTGCCACGCCCGGGCCCGGAGGCGGCAGGGGGTGCTGCGGCCGGCCGTGCCGAGCCGGTTCCTGGGGGAGATCCCGGCGACCCTGACCGAGGGCCGCGAGCCCGAGCGGGACGAGGAGGAGGAGAAGGAGATGGCCCGAAGCTTCTTTTCGGGGATCCGGGGGATGCTGGAATGATGCGGTGGACGGCGGCACTGGTGCAGATGGCCCTGGAGGAGGCCGCGGTGGACCGCAACCTCGACCGTGCCCTGGACCTGGCCGCCGAGGCTCGGGCCGATCTGGTGGTGTTCCCGGAGCTGTTCACCACGGGCTACGCCCTGGAACGGGCGGCCGAGCTGGCCCGCCAAGGGCCGGGCGCCCTCGAGCGGATCGGCCGGTGGGCTCGTTCGAACGGGGTTCGGGTGGCCGGTACCCTGCTCCACCCCTGGGCCGGCGGCGTGTCCAACGCCGCGTTCTTCGTGGAGGCCGACGGCCGGGTGCTCGATCTCTACCCCAAGGTCCACCGGTTCCGGCCCATGGACGAGCACCGATACCTGGAGGCGGGGGCCTCGCCCCGGGTGTGGGACACCTCCCTGGGCAGACTGGCCGTGGCCGTGTGCTACGACCTGAGGTTTCCGGTGTTCTGTCACCGCCTGGCGCTGTCGGGAGCCGTCGGCCTGATTGTGCCGGCCGAGTGGCCCCGACCCCGCACCCGCCACTGGGAGGTTCTCCTGGAGGCCCGGGCGGTGGAGGGGGCCTGGTGGGTGCTGGGCGTGAACCGGGTGGGCCCGGGCCGGGACGCCCGGTTCGAGGGGGCGAGCCGGGTGCTGGACCCCTGGGGCCGGGTGGTGGCCTGTCTGGGAGACGAGGAGGGAACGGCCGCGGCCGAGGTGGATCCGGCCCTGTCGGCCGGGGCCCGTGCCTGCATCCCGGTGTTCGAGGACCGGATCCCCGGTCTGGACGACCCCGCTCCCCTGCCTTGATCCCCCTTCCTGTCGGCGAGCCGCGCCGGCTTCCGCCCGGGTCCGGCTCCCTCCCCTCCACCGACCCACAGGTTCTTCTTGACACGCCGTTTGCGGTCCGTTAGCGTTCTGCCGAACGGCCGTTCGGTTGAGAAAGGGGTGAAGATGGCGGAGAGAAGGCGGTTGCGGCCCGACCTTCGGCGGCAGCAGATCCTGGAGGCTGCGGTCCGGATCTTTTACGAACAGGGGTATGAAGCGGCGAGCCTGCGGGACCTGGCCGAGCGGGTGGGGATCAACAAGGCCACCGTGTACCACTACTTCGAGAGCAAGGAGGACATCCTCTACCACATCGTGGACCGGGTGGGGGGGGAGCTCCTCGAGGGCGTGCGCGAGGCGTTCGAGGCCGGGGGGCCGCCCCTGGAGATGCTCGAGCGGATGATCCGGTTCCAGATCGGGTACATGGAGCACCACGTCGAGGAGATCAAGGTGCTGGTGGAGGAGAAGAAGAGCCTCCGGCCCGACCTCAACAAGCACGTCCGCCGGACCGAGGCCGAGATCCTGCGGCTGTACAAGGAGGTGCTGGAGCGGTGCGTGCGGGCCGGGCGGGTGAGGCCCGTGCACATCACCACGGCGGCCTTCGGCATCCTGGGGCAGATCAACTGGTTCTATCACTGGTACCGGCCCGACGGCCCTCTGAGCATCGGCCAGCTGGCCGACGAGGTGGTGGGGCAGCTGTTCCACGGGCTGCTGCCCCGGCAGACGGGGTGAGCCCGGGGCGCAAGACGCTCTCGTGCTTGAGGGAGGAGATCGTCCATGAGAGTCGGGATCGTGGGAGCCGGCGTGCTCGGCTCCATCTTCGGAAGCCTGCTGAGCCAGCAGGGGTTCGACGTCACCCTGGTGGAGGTGCTCGAAGAGCGGGTGCGGCTGATCGAGCGGGAGGGGCTGTGGCTCCAGATGCCGGACGGGAGCCGTGTGCACACCCGGGTGGCGATCACCTCGGGCCCGGCACGGGTGGGGGTGCAGGACGTGGTCATGGTGTGCGTGAAGGGGTACCACACCGCGTCGGCGATCCGGGGCGCCCTGCCCATGGTCGGGCCCGACACGGTGGTGCTGTCGGTGCAGAACGGTCTGGGCAACCTGGAGACCATCGCCGAGGTGGTGGGGCCCGAGCGGGTCGTGGGAGGGATCACCGCCCACTCGGGCATGCCCGTGGGCATGAACGAGGTGCGCTACGTGGGCGGGCTGGGCCCGCTGCTGGTGATCGGGCCCTACGACGGCGTGCGCAGGCCCGGGTTCGAGCGGCTCGTCACGGCCCTGCGGAAGGCCGGGCTCGACGTGCACGACGTGGACGACATCAACCCGGTCATCTGGAAGAAGCTGATCGCCAACGTGGCCACCAACTGCGTGGCCGCCCTGACCGGGCTGCGGGGCGGCGAGGCCGTCAAGCACGAGCCCACGGTGAACCTGATCCGCGCCCTGGCCGGGGAGCTGGCCCAGGTGGCCCGGGCCAAGGGGATCGACTTCCCCGAGCTGAAGAACCCCGGGGAGTTCGCTCTGAAGGCCTTCGCGGGCACCAAGGACAACAAGGTATCCATGCTCCAGGACGTGGAGGCCGGCCGGCCCACCGAGATCGGCAACCTGAACGAGGTGATCGTGCGGGAGGGGCAACGGCTCGGGATCCCCACGCCGTACAACCAGGCCGTGACCTGGCTGGTGCGGGGCGTGGAGGAGCGCAACCGCCTGAGGATGGAGCGCATGGAGACCGAGGGGGCCGCCCGGAAGGCATGAGGTCGTGGAGATCCAGGTCGAGTGTTACGCGGGGTACCGCGGAGAGGAGCGGCCGGTCCGGTTTCGGATCGGCCGCCGTCGCGTGGAGGTCCGGCAGATCCTGGACCGGTGGTGGGGCCCGGACCACCGGTACTTCAAGGTTCGGGGAGAGGACGGGGCGGTGTACATCCTGCGCCTGGACCTGGAGACCGGCGGCTGGGAGCTGACGCTGTACGACCGCCGCGTTGACGGGCCCGGAGGCCGGCGGTAGGGTGCCGGCGATGCCGAGTCGCGTTCCAACCGAGAGCCGTCCAGCCGCCCAGGCGGCCGAAGGCCCCAGGCCGACGACCAACGACCGAAGTTACACGGAAGCCTCGTCAGGCCCCTGGGGGGCCCTACAACGTGCGGCGTAACCGGAGCCTTCCCGCGGGGGCGGGGGGCCTGTTTCCGGCCGTGCGTGAGTGCAGCATCCGACTTACGCTGCATCCGTCACTCAGCCCGGGGGACGAAGCGTTTCAGCGGATCTTATCGCGAGACTGCCCGGAAGCGAAACCGACCGGGCACGCGGTGGCTGAGTGCCGGATGCAGCGACTATAGGAGCCACGCCCGGCGCTCCAACAGGCCCCCCGCCGCCGGGTTGGCGAGAGCCACTCGCCCTGGGGGCCAGGAGACCGAAGACCGAAGACCGTGGACCGAAGTTACAGGGAAGGGGGTGCCATGGACCCGTGCGCTGAGGCCCGGATTCTCGACAGCCTGGGTTGGGGGGTGCTGGTGGTGGGGCGCTGGAGCCGGGTGATCCTGGCGTTCAACCGGCGCATGGAGGAGATCTCGGGCATCCCCAGGGCCGAGGCGGTGGGCCGGCCCGTGGCCGAGGTGTTCGGCCACCTGCGGGGGCTGGACCTGGAGTCCCTGGATGCCGAGATCCAGGCCACCGGCGGGTTCGAGGCCCGCTCGGTGCGCCTGGAGCGACCCGGGGGCGAGGTGGTGTACCGACACCTGCGGGGCGACGTGCTCGACGGGGGGCAGGCCGGGGAGCCCGCCGTGGTCGTGAGCGTGCAGGACGTGACCGAGCGGGAGTTCCTGCGGTGGTCCCTCACCCGGTACCTGTCCCGGGAGGTGGTGGACCTGGTCCTGGGCCGGGCGCGGGAGGGGCCGATCGAGGGTCGGGAGCTGGACGCGGCCGTGCTGGTGGCCGACATGCGGGGGTTCACGGGAACGGCCGAGGGGCTCACCCCGGGGGAGCTGTTCGAGACCCTGAACGCCTATCTGGGTCCCATGGTAGAGGCCGTGACACGGAACCGCGGCATGATCGACAAGTTCGTGGGGGACGGGTTCATGGCGGTGTTCGGGCTGGGCGCGGCCGTGGAGGGAGACGAGGCCACCCAGGCCCTCCGGGCCGCCCTGGAGCTGCGGAGCCGGGTGGATGAGGTGAGCCGCCGCCGGGGGGGGCAGGGGCTGCCCACGCTGGGGCTCGGGTTCGGGGTCCACTGGGGGCCGGCCCTGGCCGGAACGGTGGGCAGCGACCTGCGGATGGAGTACACCCTGGTCGGCGATACGGTGAACGTGGCCCACCGCATCCAGGCCCTGGCCGAGCCCGGCGAGATTCTGGTGACCCGGGCCGCCGCCCGGGCCGCGGCCCCGGGGTTCCGGTGGGGCGAGACCCGGTGGGTGCGGGTACGGGGGCGCAAGGCCCCCGTGAAGGTCGCCGCCCTCCTCGGGGAGGAGGGCGGCGGGGCGGGAGGCCAATGTGGCGTTCCGTAAGGCCGAATATCGCGTCAGGGGGTGAATCCGGGGCCTCCCCCTCCGCTGAACGCCCTCGCCGGGGCCGCCACGGTTCGGTCCGCTGCGGCGCGTGAGGGCGCGCGCCGCGGCCGCTCCCCTGCGCCGGGCGGCCCCGGCTGCTCGGGCGTCGCGCTCCGGCGAAGGCCCCAGATTCACCCGAGATGGGCGCTAAACCTTGTTGCGGAACACGGAGCCTAGATCTGGAACAGCGGGGTAGAGAGGTAGCGCTCGCCGCTGTCGGGCAGCACCACCACGACCAGCTTGCCCTCGTTCTCCGGCCGGCCGGCCACCTTCAGGGCCGCGGCCACGGCCGCACCGCTGGAGATCCCGGAGATGATCCCCTCCTCCCGGGCCAGGCGCCGGGCGGTCTCGAACGCCTCGTCGTCCGTGACCTGGACCACCTCGTCCACCACCGACATGTCGAGCACGTCCGGCTTGAACCCGGCCCCGATACCCTGGATCTTGTGGGGCCCCGGCACCCCGCCCGAGAGCACCGGGGATGCCGCCGGCTCCACGGCCACCGACCGGATGGCCTTGCCCTTCTCCTGCTTGATGTACCGGCTCACCCCGGTGATGGTGCCCCCGGTGCCCACCCCCGACACCAGGATGTCGATCCGGCCCTCGGTGTCGTTCCAGATCTCCGGGCCAGTGGTCTTGAAGTGGATCTCGGGGTTGGCCGGGTTCTTGAACTGATTGGGCATGAAGTAGCGTTCCGGGTCCGAGTCCACGATCTCCTGGGCCTTTCGGATCGCCCCTCCCATACCCTCGCTGCCGGGGGTCAGCACGAGCTCGGCGCCGAACGCGGCGAGCATCTTGCGCCGCTCCATGCTCATGGTCTCGGGCATGGTCAGGATCAGCCGGTACCCCCGGGCGGCGCACACGTAGGAGAGGGCGATGCCCGTGTTCCCGCTGGTGGGCTCCACCACGGTCACCCCGGGTCTCACGAGCCCCTTCTGCTCGGCGTCCCAGATCATCGAGGCCCCGATCCGGCACTTGACCGAGTAGGCAGGGTTCCTTCCCTCCACCTTGGCCACCACCGTGGCTTCCAGGCCCTGGGTCAGGCGGTTCAACCGGATAAGGGGGGTGCTTCCGATGCTCAGGCTGTTGTCCTCGAAGATGCGGGCCATGGGAGTCCTCCGTCCGGGTAGTGAAGTTGGGTCGCCGTTGCGCCCGCGAGGGTAGCACCCTCCGGCCGCGTTGCAAGGGCAGCTTACATCAACCCACTCAAGCGATCAAGAATATGGACATTGGTTAGAAGAATATTTCTAAAGAAAGTGGGTTTTCCCGGGTCACCCGGATCGCGGCGCGCCCGGGCAGGGGACATTTGGTCTCGCAGATCCCGCACCCCACGCACCGGTTCTCCTCCACCCGGGGCAGCTTGAGCCCCGGTCGGCCCGAATCCCGGTCGAACACGATCGCCTTGGGCTGGGTGGGGCAGTGCTCCTCGCACACGAGGCAGTTGCGGCCGGACCGCCAGGGCAGGCACCGGTTGCGGTCGAACACGGCCAGACCGATGGTCCACCGCTCCTTCTCCCCCTCGGCCAGGTACCCGATCGCGCCGGTGGGGCACACCTGACCACACAGCCGGCAGTGGTACTCGCAGTACCCCAGACGGGGAACGAGCCTGGGGGTCCACATCCCCCCCAGGCCGGCCCCCAGCAGGGTCGGGTGCAGGGCGTTGCGGGGGCACACCCGCATGCAGGCCCCGCACCGGATGCACCGTTTGCGAAACTCGTCCTCCCCCTTGGCCCCGGGGGGCCGTAGGAGGTACGGGCCGGTCTCCGCCTCTGCGGCCCGGATCCGGGGGAAGAGCCCGGCTGCCAGGCCGAGCCCGGCGGCCGCCACCACGGCCCGCCGGTGCCGGCGGGGCACCGGGGACGAGGGCCGGACAGGCCCGGGCCGGCGCGCGGCCCGGGGGCATACCGAGGCGCAGGTGCCGCACTGGATGCACATCCCAGGCTCCGCCGGATCGGCGGCCGAGGCCCCGGTGGGGCAGGCGGTCCCGCAGGCGGAGCACGGCCTGCAGTCGGGGGCCCGCGACCGGCCGAACGGGCCGATCCGGGCCAGGAGGCCGAGGAGGGCCCCCAGGGGGCACAGGTGGGCGCACCAGAACCGGGGGGCCAGGAGCTCCAGCGCCAGCACGGCCCCGAACCCGGCCGCGGTGAGCCCGGCCGTCAGGAACCGGGGTCGTCCGAAGGAGAGCACGGGGTTGAGCCACCGGTACAGGAGATCGGCCGCGTCCGGAGAGGCCCGATCCGCGACCGCGATGGCCGCCTTCAGACCGGCGTCGAGCCAGGGGTGGACCGCGAGGGTCAAGGACCGGAGCAGGAGGCTCAGGGGATCGAACAGGCCCAGCAGCGGCAGGCCCGCCGCGGCCGCGGCGACGAGCCCCACCAGCACAACCGGGGCCAGGGCCGCAGGCGCCCGCCGGAGGCGCCGCCCGGGCCCGACAACCCGCCGCAGGCCGGCTCCGGCCCCGTCCAGCACCGTGCCCATGGGGCACATCCAGCCGCAAAAGAACCGGCCCAGGAACACCGTGGCCGCGGCCAGCACCAGCGCCCCCAGCCACCGGGGATCGAGCGCCTCTCGACCCACGGCCAGGGCCTCGGCCACGAAGGCCAGGGGATCGAGCCGGAACACCAGGTGGACCGGCCAGTCCAGCAGATCCTGGCCCCGGTAGGCGGTCCGGGCGAACAGGGCCAGGAACCCCAGGAACAGCAGCAGCTGAACCGTGCGGCGCGGTCGGACCCTCACCGGACCGGAACCCTCCCCAGGTCGGCCACGCCCAGGCCCCGCTCGTGGGCCCGCCGGATGTAGCCCACCTCCATGGGGTCCACCCCGAACACCCGGGCGCCCCAGGCGTCGGCGGCCACCACGTCGGTCGTGGCGGCCAGCCGGTTCGCCACCCGCACCCCCTCGGTGCCCCCGCCCTGGGGTCCGTTGCGGGTGAGGATCCGGGTCGCGTCCACCACCACCAGGTGGGAGCGCACCGCAAGGTTCAGATCCACCAGGCTCTCGGCGATGTCCCAGTGGATCCGGCCCCGGTTGCCCCCCATGACGCCCATGAGGTTCTTCATGGCCAGGGTGACCCCGGTCAGGCCGTGGTGCTTCACCACCGGGCAGTTGATCAAGACGTCCGCCGTGAGGGCCGGCCGGTACAGGGGCCAGCGGGTCAGTTTGCGCGCCCCAGCCAGGGCCACCACCACGAACCGGTCGTCGCGCACGTACTCCAGCCGGACCCCGTCGTCGCCCAGGGCCTCCACCGCCGCCCGGATGCCGCTGCGCTCGTAGGAGCGTCGGGCGTCGTTGCAGGTGCGGTCGAAAACCCGGACCAACCGGGCGCCGGCCCGGCGGGCCAGTCGGGCCAGCTCCGCCACCACGGCCGGGTGCGTGTTGGCCGCCTCCTCGGGGGTGCGGTCCCACCCGATGTTGGGCTTGACCACCACCCGGTCGCCGGGCCGCACGAACGCGGCCATGCCCCCCAGCTTTCCCACCGCCGTGCGCACCAGGGCCGCCGGGTCTTCGCCCCGGACCTCGGCCAGGGGCCGGGGCACGGGCGCGGCCCGGGCCGGGCGGGCCAGGGGCAGGGGGAGCCAGGGAGCCAGGGCTGCCGCCCGCAGCCCGAGCCCAAGGAACCGGCGGCGCGAGAGCGGGGTCATGGCGGTCAGATCAGCTTCCTGCGCCGCAGGAAGTCCCGGGCGGCCTTGCGGGGATCGCCCCGGTCCGCCAGCGTGGCCAGGACCCCGTCGGTCACCAGCCCGCGGGTCTTGGCGATCAGCCGCGGGAGCGCCGGGAACTTGCGCAGGATGTCCTTGCGGGCCACCGGAGCGGCCGGCCCCTCGTCTGCGTCCCCGTAGCCCAGGGGCGGCAGCCACACCAGGTTGAGCCGTTCCAGGTAGACCTCCTTGGCCAGGTCGTATCGGGCCTTGGGGGCGCCCGGGTCGGCAAGGTCCAGCCGCTCCAGGGCCCGGCCTGCCGCCTCCACCACGATGTCCACCTCGCGGCGCACCATGGCGTCGTGGGCCGCGTCCGGCCCGTCGAACTCCTGGATCTTCACGGTGGTGCCGGTGCGCTCGTTGATCAGCACGGCCAGGATCTGAGCCACCACCCGCCCTTCCGGCCGGGCCACCGCCCCCAGGATCAGGGTCTTGCCCACGCAGGCCAAGCCCGGCGTGGCGAACAGCGCCATCCCCACCGCGGCGCACACGAATCTCTTAAGGGTCAACGCGGTACCTCCATAGTGACCTCGGTCGTTGGTCGAAAGCTCGCCCCGACATCGGAGTCGATGGGCCCCGGACCAACGAACGTTACCCTTCCCGCTGTGCGGCCCCGAAGGGGCCTAAGGGGGCTTCTCAGTAGCTTCGGTCGTTAGGGCTCCCGTACCTCCAGGCACAAGAGCCCCTGCTCCCTCGTTCCGACGAACACCGTGCTCCCCAGGGCGGCCGGGTCGGCCTGGGCGCCCTCGCCCACGGGCCAGGCGTCCCACTCCATACCGGTTGCCGGGTCGAGTAGGTACGCCCACCCCCCCAGGGTGGTCACGACCAGGGCCCGGTCGTCGAGAACGAGGGGGGCCGAGCGCACTCCCCCCTCGAGGGGCACCTGCCACAGCTGCCGGCCCGAGCCGGGATCCACAGCGTGGAGCCGACCCCGGTCGTCGCCCAGGTAGAGGACGCCCCGGGCCAGACGCGGCCCCCCGTACCACACGGGGGCCCCCAGGTCACGGGTCCATCGCTCACGGCCGGTGACCGGATCCAGGGCGTGGAGCGTACCGGATCGATCCGCCACGAACACCCCTGGGTCCCCCGCAGCCGCCCTCGACAGGAGGGGCGCTTCGGTCCGATGGGACCAGTGCAGCGCTCCGGTGGCCGGGTCGAGGGCGTAAAGGGTGCCGTCCTGGCAGGGGGCGAGCACCAGGCCCGCGGCCACGGTCAGGGGGGCCCGAAACGGGCCCTTCCCGTCGAAGGTCCATAGGGGCGCCAGCCGGCCCTTTCGGGTCTCGAACGCCCGGATCCGGCCGTCCCACCCGGCCGCGAACAGGGTGGAGCCCGCGAAGGCAGGGGCCGACTGGCGATGGTCGTCGGCCGGGGAAGGGGTGCTCTCCGCACGGTCCAGCACCGTCAGGTCGGGGCGGGAAAGGAGGTACAGGCCTCGATCCCACGACCACACGGCCAGGACTCCCGGACCCAGGGCCGGGCCGGCGTCCACCGCGTCGGGCAGGAGGGCCTCGGCCTGAACCCGGCCGTCCAGACCGTCCAGCCGGACCACCCGGCCGGCCCAGGAGGCGGCGTACACCCCCCCGTCCGCAGGCCGGGCCGGGGCGTCCACGAACCCTCCCAGACCGGCCGACCACCGGCCCTCCCACCCGGGCCAGCCGTTCGGGCCGGCCCAAGCGACCTCCCCGGGCCTCGCGTCGATCCGTACCCCGGGGGTTCCCTCGGGGGGGCGGGGCGGGGGGCCTCCCCAGTCGTTCCCCCGGGTTATCACGGTGCCGGTGAAAAAGTCCCCTGGCCGCAGGGACACGCCGTTGTCCCGGAGCCGGTTCCCCACGAACTCCGACCCAGCATCCGCCTCGAACAGGAACAGGGCGGCTCGGTTGTGGTGGAACCGGTTGGCCTCCACCCGGTTCCGGGAGCGGTGGGCGTTGTAGGCCTTGCCTGAGTGGCCGTAGAACAGGTTCCGAGCGACCACCAGCTCGGAGTTGCCCAAGCGGGTTCCGTCCACGTTGCGCCGGAACACGCTCTCGGTGATGCGGCCCCGGGCGAAGTGGGCGTGGATGCCCCGGGTGCTCCCCTCCAGCACGCACCGGCTCATCTCGATCCGGCCGAAGTCCACCCGCACCTCGCCCCACCGGCCGGGCCGGGCCGGTCCCTCGGCCGGCGCGAACACGATGGGCCGCTCCCGGCTCCCCCGGGCGGTCAGGTCCCCCTCGATTCGGATCGAGACGTCGCCCCAACCGTCGCCGTCGTCGTCCCGGAACGCGAACAGCACCCGGGTGCCGGGCTCGATCACCAAGTGGGTGCCGCGGGGCAGGACCACGTCCTGGGTGATCCGGACCTCTCCGGACCACCGGATCACCCGGTCCGGGGCCGGGCGCCCGGTCAGGGCGCACCCGGCCAGCGACACGGCGCCCAGGAGCAGAGCGGCGAGGCCGCGCCTCATCGGGTCACCACCACTGTGAGGCCGGTCAGGCGGGCCCCGGGCGCCAGATCGATCCGGGAGCCCCGGGGGCCCCGGTAAAAGCCCACCCGCTCACGTAGCTCCGGGGGCCCGCCCAGCCGCTCCCGGGCTCCCAGGTACACCACCCCCGTGAGGGGGGTCTCGATCCGAAACCGGCCGTCCTCGGCGGTGAGCTCGGAGAACGCGTCGGGCCGATCGAGCATGTCGGGGTTGCGGTACAGACAGGCCCGCAGGCCCGAGAGGGGGTTGCCCCGGGCGTCCACGATCCGCCCCTCCACCACGGCGAAGGCACCGCGGAACCGAGCCATCCGCTCGGCCGAGGGGAGCTGAACGGTCTCGATCGTGACCCGGACCCTCTCCCCCTGGGAGAGGCGCAAAGGCATCTGGGGCACCAGCCCGAACCGGTCCCCCGGGTGCAGCCGACCCCGGGACCCGGGCAGGCGGGCCCGGGCGGCCAGGTAGTAGGTGCCGGGCGGCAGGGGCAGGATGAACCGGCCCCGGCCATCCGTGGGTTCGGACGAGGCGTAGCCGGGGCCCCGCAGCCCCCTGTCGATCTCCAGGTAGGCGAACACCCGGGCCCCGGCCACCGGTTTGCCGTCGGCCACCACGTTCCCCTCCACCGCCTCCTTGCCCGGTTCGGTCCGCAGCCGCTCGGCGGGATGGACCGGAACCAGTGGCAGGTTGAGGCCGGTGAGCCGGGTCAGCACGAGCACGGGGTTGCGGCCGAAAAAGCCGTACAGGCCGGGTGCCCGGGCTTCCACCAGATACTTGCCGGGGGGGACCACGGCCCGGAAGGTCCCCTTGGATCCGGAAATCCTGCGGACCACGGGCTCGGGAAGATCCGTGGGGTCGGTGGGGAGGGGCAGAAACCGGACCTCGGCCCCTTCGAACCCCTTTCCCCGAGCAGACACCCGTCCCTCCACCGGTGCGCCGGCCGGTCGGGGGGGGGGCGTTGCCGCGCACGAGGCCAACAGGGCCGCTAGGAGCGTCGCGGCGACCCGGCAGAGCCACCCGTTCACGGCGTTCCCAGGGCCCATCGGGCCAGCCCCAGGGCGGCCGATCCGAGGAGGCCCAGCCCCAGGTACACCCCCAGCACCCGGGGCCGGAACATGGCTGCGAGGGTGGCCGAGGCGGGGATGCTCGTGACCGGCCCGGCCATGAGGAACGCCAGGTCCGGACCGGCCCCCAGCCCCTTGGCCTGGAGCCCTGCGAGCACGGGCACCACCGGCACCTGGTGCAGGGGCAAGGGAAGGGCCACCGCCGTGGCCACGAACACCCCCAGGGGGCCCCCTTGACCGCCGAGCCAGACCAACCAGCGGGTGGGAACCAGCACCTGGATCACCGCCTCCAGCACGATCGCCACCCCCACCCACAGGAAGACGAACGAGCCCACGTCCCAGAACCGGTCGAGGAAGAATCGCAGCCGGCTCTCCCGGGGCAGCACGGTCATGGTGCGCACCCGGAACCCGTTGGCACAGGCGATCTCGTACGCCGGGGCCAGCTCCCCCTCCGGGGTGAACACGGGCTTGAGCCGCAGCAGATCGGGCCCCAGCACCCCGACCCGCTCCAGGGCCAGGGTTCCGAACCCGGCTAGGAGCCCGAGGAACACGGCTCCCCCGAACTTCCACCAGGCCAAGGTCGGTCCCACCCCGCCCCAGGTCAGGGCGAACGAGGCCGGGTCCATGACCGGGCTCGTGACCAGCAGCGCCATGAGGGGGGGCAGCGGAACCCCGGACAGAGCCATGGGGATCACCACGGGCAGGATGCCGCAGGAGCACAGGGGGCTCAGCGTGCCCACGGCCGTGGCGATCAGGACCCCCCAGGGCCCGGCCCGTCCCACGTACACCCGCACCTTGCGGTCCCACTGGTAGGTCTTGATCAGAGCTGCCACCCCCACCCCCAGCAGGGTGAACCATCCCATGCGCCAGGCCTCGCCCAGGGCCACCCGCCCGATCTCCCGCAAAGCCTCCCACCCGGTCACGACAGCCCCTCCACCCGCACGAGCCGGGCGGCCTCGGCAGAGGCCAGCTCGGCCAGGATCTCCTCGGCCAGGGCCTCCCTCCGGGCCCGTTCCTTCGATCCCTCGGGGAGCTCGAGGGCGGCACGGCGGTGCTCGCTCCACCTGAGGCCCCGCTCCAGCGCTGAGGGCAGGAGCTCGGCAGCCACCCGGAACGGCCCCTCCTCGACCCCCAGTTCGAGCCGATGGCGTCCGTCGGGCACCACCTCGAGGTTGCGGTTGCCCGGGGTGCATCCGGTGGCCACCTGGATGCCGTCCAGGGCGCAGGTGCGGTGGAGGTACCGGGCCCGGAGCTTCACGCCGGGCTCCGGTGCCAGGGCCTGGCGGGCCGCCAGCCCGAGCCTCGCGCCCAGGATCGACATGGGGCACCGGTGGCCGTGGAGCCGGGCCAGAAACCGTAGCAGGTCTTCGGTGGCGGCGTCAGAAGGCATAGTGGTGCGGGCAGTCCTTGTGGAACAGGTCCCAGTAGGTCTCGACCATGTCGGGGGTGAGCCAGGGGGTGATTCTGTCCAAGGCCCGCTCGAAGTCCTCGGGGATCACCTCGTCCCGGCCCCCCTTGGCGGCCTCGAGGGCGGCCCGCTTGCACAGGCTCTCGATGTCCCAGCCCACGTACCCCTCGGTGCGGCGGGCCAGGTCGTCCGCATCGACCCGGGAGGAGAGCCGGGGAATCCGGGCCAGGTAGATGTCCAGCATGGCCCGCCGGTCCGCCTGGCGGGGGGGGGGCACGAACACCTTGCGGTTGAACCGGCGCTTCTCCTTGATCAAGGCCTGGTCCACCGTATCGATCCGGTAGCACGAGCCCACCAATGCCACGCCCGGCACCCCCTGGATCCGGTCCACCTCTTCGATGAACCGTCGGGTGAGGTCCGGGTCGGCGAACGTGGGGGGGATGCCCCGGAAGTTCCCCGACCCCCACTCGTAGGAGCAGCCAGCCCGGGGGGCGAGCCACTCGCAGTCGCTCACGAACAGCACGCAAGGGGCCTCGTGGGCGGCGTCGTCGAAGGCGCGGTGGATCTCGTCGGGCTTGCCAAGCATCTCCTGGCCCGACACGTACACGAACCCCGCCCCGGCGGCCTGGGCTGCGGCCTCGGCCAGCATGGTGATCCCCACCCCCAGCGGACCCCACAGCATCACCCCGGCCGGAGGGGTGAGGCCCAGCCGTTCCAGGCGGTCGGGGTGGCGCAGGGGCAGGCAGATCATCTCCTCCAGGGTCTGCTTCACCTCGGGGAACCCGCCGATGTCGTCCCAGGTGAGGCGGGGCTCCCGCACTTCGTAGAACACGCGCTCGAGTTTTCGGTGCATCAGCGTTCGCCTTGACAGGGATGGGGGTGTGCCGTAGGGTTCCGGGGTGGTTTCCACCGGCCGGAGGCGTTGCCCATGGGTACTGGCTCGGACGATGTCTTCACGCGGCTGGTCGGCCTGGCCGACGGCCTGCTCCGCCTGTTCGAAGACGGGCCAGCCCGATCGTGCGCGCAGGCCGGGGCGACCCATTGGTCCCCGCCCGTGGACGTGTACGACACGGGTGAGGCGTTCGTCATGGTGGCCGAGGTGCCGGGGCTGGATCAAGAGGCCATCCGAGCCGAGATCCAGGGGGACACCCTGGTCCTCCAGGGCGAGCGGCCCCTGGTACGGCCCCGGGAGGGACGAAGTTACCACCGCATCGAGCGGCCGGGGGGAACCTTTCGCCGGGTGTTTCGGCTTCCCGAGGACGTGGACCCCGATGCCGTGAGGGCTGTGTACCGCAACGGGGTGCTCGAACTCACGATTCCCCGGAAACGTCGAGGGACGTCGGTTCAGGTGTCGGTGGAGGGTTGAGGGGGCGACCGGGGACGAACCGCTGCAGGAACTGGGTTCGGTTGGCCACGCCCAGCTTCCGGAACGCCGAGCGCAGGTGCGATTTGATCGTGTGGTGGCTCACGCACAGGTACTCGGCCAGGGCGCGGTTGCCCAGGCCGGTGCGGTAGAGGGCCTCCAGAACCTCCCGCTCCCTCTCGGTCAGCCCGTGACGCTGGGCCAGCTCGTCCCAAGGCGGAGGGGCCGAGGGCAACGGCTTGGCCAGGGCCTCCTCCAGTCGCTCCAGGAACGTCTCCACCTCGAAGGGCTTCGGCAGAAAGTCCACCGCCCCTTTTCGCAGACAGTCGATGGCCGCCTGCAAGGTGGCGTACCCCGTGATCACCACCACCCGGGTCCTCACCCCCCGCCCCGCGATCCGGTCCATGAGATCCCTGCCCCCCATCTCCGGCATGCGCAGGTCGGTCACCACCACGTCGTAGGCGTTCGTGCCCAATCGCTCCCAGGCCTCGGCTCCGGAGGATGCCGTGTCGACCCTGTATCCCATCAGGCGCGAGGCCCGGGCCAACGTGTCCAGCAGGCTCTCCTCGTCGTCCACGATCAGGATGCGGGGCGGGTGTCGCCGCACGTCGTTTCCTCGTCTGGATCGCCCGGCCCGGAGGGCCATGCCGCGGGGGTCACTCCCCGGGCGACACCCACGGGTGGCGGAACCGTGCCCGCACCTTCTCGTGGGGAGGGCCGGGGGACTTGTGGCACACGAAACACTGGATTCCGGTTTCTGCATCCCCCACCTTCTCCGGGGGGGTCTGGGCCGCGAACACGGCCAGCCGTTTGGCCGGCACCTTGGCGTGGTAGGGGAGCTGACGCACCTCTCGGAACACCACGTCCCGGTCCTCGGGGATCCCCCCCTCCTCGCCCAGCTGGACGGGGGCCAGGGCCAGCTCCCAATTGCTGGAGATCCGGGCGCGGTGGCATTGGTCGCAGCCTCCGGGCGGGGGGATGTCCTTCCTTAAGTGACCGACCACGCATCCGGCCAGCAGCACCGCGGCCCCCACCACCCAGCGTGTTCCCATACGCTCGATCTCCTCCTCTTCTTCCCGCGGGCCCGGGCCGTGCCCGTCTGCGAGCCGGGACCGGTCCGTCAGGTTTTCCCCCAGCCCAGGGTACTTCGGGGGGGCTCGGGTGTCAAAACGGCGGTGGGTTAAAGGCTCCCCCGTGCCGGGCCGATCAAGGGAAGGACCGGCCGCCTGCGGTGGGGCCGGTCCTTCCCGGTCCGTTCCCTTTGGGCCGCGGCGGAGACCGCTGCGGCCGTCCGACCGAAGGAGGCATCCAATGGGAGAGACCCCAGCGTCGGCAGCCAGGCCCCGCCGCCGCATCCTTTTGATCGAGCGGACGTTCCAGGTGCGGTTCATCGCCAAGATGACCGCGGTGGTCGTTCTCGGAACGGTGCTCACCGGTGGCATCCTGTACGTGCTGGCCGACCAAGAGTTCGGCCGGGCGTTCTACAGTGCCCACTATCAGGCCCGGTCGAGCTGGGAGCTGTTACTGCCGGCCGTGCTGGTGTCCTCGTTCGTGTCCATGACCCTCGTGGCGGCGGCGGCCACGGTGCTCACTCTGTACTCGAGTCACAAGATCGGGGGGCCGCTGTACCGGTTTCAGGCCAACCTGCGGGCCATCGGTGACGGCGACCTGACCCTGGTCACCCGCCTGCGGGAGGGGGACGAGCTGCAGGGGTTCACCGAGGCGATGAACGACATGACCCGTCGCCTGCGCGAGAGGGTGCGGGAGGCCCGGGACGCAGCCGAGGATCTGCGGGTGGCTTTGGCCGAGGTCCAGGAGGCGGTTGACGCTGGAGACCGCCTGCCCGCGAGACGGCTGCGGGGCATGGAGGATGCCGCCGAACGTCTGAACCGGGCGCTGGGAGGATTTCGGGTGTGAGGCCGGCTCGGTCGCTCTGGGTACGGGTGGGCGCGCTGGCGGTCGTCCTGGGCTGGGCCGGTGCGGCCGCGGCTGCACGGCCCCACGCGGCCCTGGCCGAGCCGGAGCGGTGCGGCCGGTGCCACGTGGAGGTGCCCGGGCCCGATACCCCTCGGCCGTACCGGTTTCGGAGGGATATCGTGAGCCTGTGCCTCGACTGCCACCGGGACAAGGATCTGTCCTCTCTCCATCCGGTGGACATCCGACCCGGCGCGCGGATCCCCCCGGATCTACCTTTGGATGAGCAGGGCACCATGACCTGCGCCACCTGCCATGACCCCCACTCTCCGGCCGTGGCGGAAGAGCCCTACGTGGCCGAGCCGATCGCCCGGCGTCTGCTGTCGATGCTGGGAAGGGGCCGACGGCACCGGACCTACTTCCTCCGTCGTCCCAACGACCGGGGACAGCTGTGCCTCGGATGCCACAACCGGTCTCGCCTGGCCACCCAAGCCTTCCACGTCCGGGAGGAGGGAGGCGAGACCGCCTACGCCGGTTCGGGGGCGTGCAAAGAGTGCCATCCCAGGATTTATGCGGCGTGGAAGCTCACACCCCACGCCCGTATGACCCGGGACGCCCGGAAGGATCCCGGAGCGGTCCTGGGGGACTTCGAGACGGACCCTCCGTTTCCCCGACGAGACGTCCTCTACACCCTGGGGTCCCACTGGACCCAGAGGTACGTGGTGGAGAAAAAGGGGAAGCTCTACGTGAAGGCGGCCATCTGGTCGATCACCCAGAAGGCTTGGGATCGATCCTACTGGATCGACAAGCCGTGGATCCCATATTGTGCGGGCTGCCACACCACTGGGTTCGAGCCGGGGGAGCCCGCTCGGTGGGCCGAGCCGGGTGTCGGGTGCGAGGCGTGCCACGGACCGGCCCGGGCCCACGCCGAGTCCGGGGGGGAGGGCCCCGTGGTGAACCCGACAAAGCTGACCCCCGTGCGGAGGCAGATGATCTGTGAGTCGTGTCACACCACCGGCCACGACCGCACGGGGCAGTTCCGGTTCCCCGTGGGGTACCTGCCGGGCCGGGATCTGACGCGCTACTTCAAGGGGCTCCTGCCCAAGCCGGGCCAGGACAACTCCACCTTTTCAGGGGATGAGTCCTACGAGGATCGGCACCGTCAGTGGCTGTACTGGGTGGACCACTTCATGGATGCCCGGGGCCTCACCTGCGACATCTGCAAGAACTTCCGGAGCCAGATGCAGGAAACCGACAAGCCCCGCCTCACCCCCACGGAGTTCTGCCTCACCTGCCACCGGGACACGCTGCCCGCCACGCCGGTGCACGAGCACCACATGGCCGGGGGGGTGGACTGCCGCTGGTGCCACGACCCCCTGCGCACGGCGGACGGGACCGGGTACAGCATCCACGACCACAAGTTCCTGTTCCTGGCTCCCTTGGGTCCCCCGGTGGGCTCGACGGACCGGGCATGTCGCACCTGCCACGCCGGAGGGGCCGAGGCCAAGAGGCGGGGCGGCCCCTGAAGACCCTTGCACGCCGGCCCGCGCCGCCGTAGAGTCGCCGACCGAGACCGTTCCCACTCCTGCCGGGAGGAGCCGACATGAAGAGACTGGTTGCCTCGTTTTGTTTGGGATTCCTGCTGATCGCCGGGGTGCCGGCGGCGTGGTCCTTGTGCCTCGAAAAGGGCCAGGTGGTGCCCGACTTCACCCTCGAGGACATCAACGGCACCCCCGTGAGCCTGTCGTCGTTTCGGGGCAAGGTGGTGATGCTGGCGTTCTGGGCCTCCTGGTGCCCCCGTTGCATGGAGGAGCTGGCATTCCTTCAAGGCCTGTACACCGGCCACGAGAATGAGATCGTGGTGTTGGCGGTGAACCAGGAGACCCAGAACCTCTCCCCCAAGCACGTGGCCAAGCTCAAGGAGGAGATCGACACCTTGGGCATCTCGTTCCCGATTCTGCTCGACAAGGACCTGGACGTGTGGAAGAGCTACTGCATCAACGCCCTGCCCACGAGCGTGATCCTGGACCGGGAGGGCAAGGTACGGTTCGCCGAGCCCAACTACTACTGGGCCAGCCAGAAAAAGATCCGCAAGGTCCTCGGGGAGCTGGGGGTCGGCAAGTGAGGCCCGTGATGGCGGTCGCTCTGGTGGCGGCCGTCCTTGTCAGCACGGCGGCGGCCGTGCCCTTGTTCCGGCTGCTCGATCCAGGGGAGCAGGTGGCCCCGTTCGAGCTGCGGGACCCGCAAGGGGCGTCCCACCGTCTGGCCCGGGCCGAGGGCACGCCGGAGCTGCTGTTTTTCTGGAGCGTGTACTGCCCCAACTGCAAGGAGGCCATGCCCGGTCTGGTGGAGCTGTCCCGACGGTGGCAAGGCCGGGGGATGCGGGTCTGGGCCATCAACGTGGACGGTGAGCGATTCTCCAACGCGGTGCGGTCTTACGTACGGGCCATGGAACTTCCGTTCCCGGTGGTGTACGATCGCCTCGAAGGCGAGACCCTGGTGGCCGCCGACCCCCTGGGAGTCACGAAGACCCCCACCCTGTACCTGCTGGACGGCCAGGGCAAGGTGGTGGCTCGCCAGGTTGTCGAGGTGGACTACGCCCGAGTGGAACGGGACCTTGAACGACTCCTCCCTCCCTGAGCCCTTCCATCGGACCCGGTTCTGGATGGCCCCCATGGCGGGGGTCACCGACCCGGCGTTTCGCGAGCGGCTGCGGCGGAACGACTGCCGATACCTGTTCACTGAGATGGTGTCCGCCGCAGCCGTGGCCCGGGGGAACCGTAGGACGCTGGCGTACCTGGACGCGCCGGACCGGGGCCCGGACCTGGCCCTGCAGGTGTTCGGAAGCCGGCCGGAGGATCTGGCCGCGGCCGCCGACAGGGCCGCGGGGGCTGGGTTCGCCCACCTGGATCTCAACATGGGCTGCCCGGTGCGCAAGGTGGTCCGGTCCGGGGCGGGGGCGGCTCTGATGAACGACTCGGCCCTGGCCAGAGCATGCTTGGCGGCCCTGCGCCGGGAGTTCCCCGGGCTCCTTTCAGTGAAGATCCGGGCCGGGTGGGACGCCTCACGCCGAAACGCCCCGGAGATCGCGGCCCTGGCCGAGGGAGAGGGGGTCGACCTGATCGTGGTGCATCCCCGTACCCGCTCCCAGGGATATGCGGGCCGGGCCGACTGGACGGTGGTGGCGGCGGTGGCGGAGCGGGTGTCGGTACCGGTGGTCGGCAACGGGGACATCGCCGATGCGCGGTCGGCCGTGGACCGGCTGAGGGAGGCTGGATGCGCCGCGGTGATGATCGGGCGGGGGGCCTTGGGAGCGCCTTGGGTGTTCGGTCAGGCCGAGGCCCTGCTGCGGGGGGACGAGCCGCCTCTAACGCCCCCATCCGCCCGGATCGGCCAGGACCTGCTCGATCAGTTCCGGGACTTGGTTCGCTGGAAGGGGGAGCGGGTGGCCGTGGCAGAGATGCGTAAGTTCGCGGCCTGGGCCGCCCGAGGGATGCCCGGGGCCACGGCGTTCCGGCGGCGGATCCAGGGCCTGCCGACCCGGGCCGAGGCAGAGGAAGAGATCCGGAGGTTCTTCCAAGTGGAGACCGCGGGGGAGCGGGAGGCGGCGTGATGGTGGAACCGGGTGCGATATTGGTGGTGAGCCCCTCGGATTGGCTGGCGTCGAGGGTGGAGCGGTCCCTCGGCTCGCCCGAAGCCGTAACCCGGGTTCCCGACCCCCGGGCCTTGGCCCGGTACCGTCGCCAGCGGCCGTTCACGATCTGCTTCGTCGACGCCCGGCACACGGCGGGGTGCGAGGAGTGGCCGGCCCGGTGCCGGAAGGCACGCCCCTTGGAACGGTTCGTGTGGGTGGTGGACCCCTGGCAGCCGGCCAACGGGGGCGGAGAGGTGTACGGCTACCTGAGGGAGCCCTTCGGGCCGGCCGAGGTCCGGGCGTGGCTCACTCGAGCGCAGGAGGAGGAGCGCTTGGCCAAGGGGGACCGGTCCCTGGAGGATCACCTTTACGACCGATTCCAAGAGTTCCTGCGGGACCTGGGGGCGAGCCCCGGGGTACGGCTCCACGATCTCGTCTGGGAGCAGCTGGAGCGCCCGTTGATCGCCTCGGTCCTGGAGTGGACCGGCGGCAACCAGACCCGGGCCGCCCGGATTCTGGGCATCCACCGCAACACCCTGCGCAACAAGATCCGGAGGTTCGGAATCGCCCCGCCCCCCGGCCGCGGCCGGGCCTGAGAGTTCGGGCCTTCGGCCCGCTAGAAGGCTGGAAGGCTAGAAGGCTTGAAAACCTCCCGGGGGCCCGCACGTTCTAGGAACCTTCATGTCTTTTCGCCTTCACATCACGGTCCGGGGGCAAGGGACGTCGGTCTGCCACGCCCTACCGAGATAACAAAGTTAACCATTGGGGCCCTTATACAAGGGGCCTGGTGGAGAGCCGGGCGCGGCCGTATCAGGGGCCAGAGTTCAGAAGGCAGTAAACAGGAGAACTGCAGGAGCGGTTCCCCCTGTCTTCTGTCCACCGACTCCTGATTCCTGAAATGCAGGCCCCTTGCCCCCCGGCGGCAACGTCCCGGACCAGGGAGAAGTTCCCCTTCCCCGTTGTAGGACCCCGAAGGGGGCTTCCCTGCCTTCCGGTATCCTACCTGCGCTTCGCCGTGGTCCCCTTGCGCAGGAAGTGAGGCTCGTCCGAGGCGTGGGGATCGTGGCACGAGGAGCAGGGCTTTGCCTCGGGCGCATGGGGCTCGATCTCGTGACACTCGGTGCACAGCTCGGCCTGGGGGGCGGCCAGCACCCCCGGGGAGAACCCCACGTGGGGGTCGTGGCAGGCGAAGCAGCCCTCCTCCAGGGCCGGATGGATCTTCCTGCCGTTCTCCCGGGGGTCGTCATGACACTCGAGGCAGAGGTCGGGCGGCCCCTGGGCCAGCAGCTTCTTCTGGGCCCCGCCGTGGGGACCGTGGCAGCCGGTGCAGCCGTCTTCCAGCGCCGGGTGCAGGGCCCGATCCCCGGAGGCCTCGGGCACCTCGTGGCACCCGGCGCACAGCTCGGGCTGATCGGTCTTGAGGCGTTTGTCCCGGGGGGTGTGGGGGTCGTGACAGGCGGGGCACCCTTCGTCCAGGGCGTCGTGGCGTACGGGCTCGGTCCCCACGTCGTCGTGGCACTCCACACATTGCCGGGAGAAGTCGCCCCGGGCCAGGGCTTGCTCCACGTCGCCGTGGGGGTCGTGGCACTGGGTGCACTCGGCCAGGTTCTCCCCGTGCCCCTCGGTCACCTGATCCGCGTGGCATTTGGCGCACAGCTTCGGGAGGGGGGACCGCAGGAGGGCGTTGCCCCCGGCATGGGGGTCGTGGCAGGTGGCGCAGGCGCGATCCTCGGCCACCGGCGGGTGCACCCGATCGGGGGGAACGTCGGTCCCCTCGTCGTGGCACTCGGCGCACACCTGGGGCACGGTGCCCTTCAGCTGGTTTGGATATCCGGAGAAGTGGGGGTCGTGGCAGGCGGCGCAGCTGCCCTCCTCGAAGGCCGGATGGACGCCCTCCATCGACCCTCGGTCACCGTGGCACCGGGCACACAGCTTCTGGGTGCTGGCCAGGAGCAGGTTGGGGTTGGGTGAGGCGTGGGGATCGTGGCACTTGCCGCAGCGAACCCCGGCCGAGCGGAAGTGGCGGTCGGCCAAGGGGTCGTCCCGGAACTCGGGGTTCTGGCTCTCGATGGTGTGGCAGGTCAGGCACACGTCGGGGTAGCCGCCACCCTTGATCGCAAAGTCCGACAGGTGGCAGCTGGAACATCGGAGCAGGGAGCCCGCGTGGACATCCAGGGGGCGGAATCCTTTCGGTGGGCTCTCACCCTCCGAGAGGCGGTAGACCTCCCGGGTCTTGTCGAGCACGGTGATCCGGTTCCGGCCCGGCTCCAGAGCGACGGCCGCGAAAAAACGGCCCCCGGGCAGCTTGTCGGCCTCGGCGGTCCGAGATCCGTCTCCGGCCTCCACCTGGATCGTGACCTCGGCCCCCGGCCGGCCGGTCCCAAACACGAGCACGTGGTTGTCGCGTACCGCCACCCGGTCCGGGGGCTGGACCAGCTCCGCGGCCCCGGCGGCCGGGGCCGACATCAGGGCCGCGGCCAGCACCACACGAAAGAGCGCTTTCGCCATCTTCGTTCACCGTCCTGTCAGGTCGCTACTGCTGGGACGTCAGGAGGCTGGGAGGGCAAAGGCCTCTTCCTCCTCCCATCGTTTCGAGTCGGTTTGTGCCCCAACCCCACGGCCCGAGGGGGTGTGGGGCCCCGTCCCTTCAGGGTGGTCTCGCCTGCCGCGGGGGTTTCCCCTCGGCCCCGAGGCCGAGGGGCTTGAGGCCCGGCCGCGAGGGCGGCCGCGGAAGGGTACGAAAGAAAACCCTTCGGACGCAAACCGAAAGCGACCCCACTCTCCGGGCATGCTCCGGCTCGGAGCCGGGTCGGGTAGCGGGGGAGAGGAGTCTCAGTGGGCCGGGGGCTTGCGACGGGTGTCGCGGATACCCAGGTCGCGCATCCGGCGCCATAGGGTGGTGCGGCTCCAGCCCAGGCGTTTCGCGGCCTCGCCCTTGTTCCAGCCCGTGGCCTCCAGGGCGGCGTAAATTTGGTCGCGCTCCTCGGCGTAGGGATCGGGCTCACCGAACGGGTCCTCCCCCCGCAGGATGTGATCGGGCAGAGCCTGGGGCTGGATCACGTCGCCGGCGGAGCACACGTAGGCGTGGGCCAGGGCGTTCTCCAACTCCCGCACGTTCCCGGGCCAGGAGTAGCGCTGGAGAATCGGATAGGCCGCTGCGGCGAGTACCTTGCGCCGGCCCTCCCGAAGCGCGAGGCGTTTCAGGAAGTGGTCCACCAGCAGGGGGATGTCCTCCCTACGGTCGCGGAGGGGCGGGATCTCGATCGGCACCACGCACAGGCGGAAGAACAGATCCTCCCGAAACCGACCCTCGGCCACCTCCCGGCGGAGGTCCTTGTTCGTGGCGGCCACGATCCGCACGTCCGAGCGGCGTGGCACCGACTCGCCCACCCGCTCGTACTCCCCCTCCTGGAGCACCCGCAGCAGCTTGACCTGCAGGGAAGGGGTGGTCTCCCCGATCTCGTCCAGGAACAGGGTGCCCCCGTGGGCCGCCTCGAACCGGCCGGGCCGGTCCCTCACGGCCCCGGTGAACGCCCCCCGAACGTGGCCGAACAGCTCGCTCTCCAGCAGCCCCTCGGCCAAGGCCGCGCAGTTGACCTTCACGAACGGCTTGCCGGCTCGAAGGCTCAGGTCGTGGATGGCCCGGGCCACCAGCTCCTTGCCCGTGCCCGACTCACCGGTGATCAGCACGGACACCTCGCTGGGCGCCACCGCCTCGATCTTCTCGATCACCCGCAGGATGAAGGGGTGGCTGCCCACGATGCCGATGCGGCCGCCTTCGCCCGCCAGCTCCGACCGGAGTCGGTCGATCTCGGAGAGGTCCCGCAGCACCACCACAGCCCCCTCGAGCTTGCCGTCGGGAGCCCGCAGGGGCGTGGCGTTCACCGAGACGTGGAGCGCCCGACCTCCCTTGCCCCGGAGCACCATCTCCCGGTGATGGAACCCCTGGCCGGAGCGGATCATGACCTGGAACGGGCACTCGGACCCGGGAGGGGTCTGGAACACGTCGCGGCAGACCTGGCCCAGGACCTCGGCCTCGGCAAAACCGGTCAGCCGTTCGGCCGAGCGGCTCAGGGCGATGATCCGCTCCTGCGAGTCGACGGCGAGCACGCCCTCGTTCAGGCTGTCGAACACGGCCTCGAGGATGGCCGTTCGTTCCTGGAGGGCCTCGATCCCCTCGGCCGAGGCCGCGGTGGCGAGCACCACCACGGCATCCCCGTCCGGTCGGGCCGCCAGCCGCAGCCGCAAGGGTTGGATCCCCCGTGCCGTGTGGAGCCGGCGCACCAGAGAACGGGCACGACGCAGGGCCTCCCACAGAGGGTCCCCGTCCCTGGGCGATCGGGCCTCCCAATCCTCCATGCTCTGGGGGGCGGGCTGGTCCCCGAACAGCGAACGGAACGCCGGGTTTCCCCAGAGGATCCGGCCCGTCCGGTCCACCAGGGCCGCCGGCTGGGTGAACGCGCTCAGCACGTCCGTGAGGGCGGGGGGGGAGGACACGATCACGGCGCCCTCCGGGAGCGGGTCTCCTGGGGGCGCAGGTCCCGAGCGATCCGGTCCAGGAGGCCGTTCACGAACCGTGGGGAGTCCTCGGCCCCGAACTCCCGGGCCAGCTCTACGGCCTCGTCCAGGACCACCGGCGCCGGCACGTCGTCGGAAACCGACAGCTCGTAGGTGGCCAGGCGCAGGAGGCTCCGGTCCACCCGATCCATGCGCTCGAGCTTCCACCGCCGGCTGGCGGCCTGGATGCGGGCGTCCAGCTCGTTCCGCTCCGCCCAGGCCCCCAGGGCCAGGGTGCGGGCGTACTCTGGGTCGGCCGGGCCGCCGTGCTCGGCCAGGGCCGCCCGGAGCGCGGCGGTTGGGGGCTGGTCCGGATTCAAGTCGAGGGCGTAGAGGACCTGGAGGGCCACCCGTCGGGCTCCCCTTCGGGCTCCCATGGTGCGCTCAGCCCTCCGCCCGAAGGAGGTTGGCGGTCTCGATCGCGGCCATGGCCGCCTCGAACCCCTTGTTGCCGGCCTTGGAGCCGGCCCGCTCGATGGCCTGCTCCAGGGTGTCGGTGGTGAGCACCCCGAAGCTCACCGGGATGCCGGCCTCCAGGGCCACCTGGGCCACCCCCTTGGCCACCTCGGAGGCCACGTAGTCGAAATGGGGGGTGGAGCCCCGGATCACCGCTCCCAGGCACACCACCGCGTCGAACCGGCCGGAGGTGGCGATCCTCTTGGCGACCAGGGGGACCTCGAAGGCGCCGGGCACCTTGTACACCCGGATCTCGTCCGGGTCTCCGCCGGTGCGGACCACCGCGTCCACGGCTCCCTCCACCAGGCGGTCGGTCACAAAGCTGTTGAACCGGCTGGTCACCAGGGCGATCCGCAGCCCCTGGCTCGAGAGCTTTCCTTCGACAATGGTGGGCATGTCGTCTCCTCACGCGTCCTGGGGCTCGGCTCCGGAGCCTTCCATGTCCTTCCCTGGGTTGATCCAGTGGCCCAGCTTGTCCCGTTTGGCCTGCAGATACCGTTTGTTCTCCGGGTGAGGGGGGATCTCGATCGGGACCCGATCCACAACCTCCAGCCCGTACCCCTCGATCCCCACGATCTTCTTGGGGTTGTTGGTCATGAGCCGGATGTTGCGGACCCCCAGGTCCACCAGGATCTGGGCGCCGATCCCGTACTCCCGCAGGTCCGCCTGAAACCCCAGCTCCTCGTTGGCCTCCACCGTGTCACGGCCCTGGTCCTGGAGGGCGTAGGCCCGCAGCTTGTTCACCAGGCCGATGCCCCGCCCCTCCTGGCGAAGATAGAGGATCACCCCCCGGCCCTCCTCGGCGATCATGCGCATGGCCTGATGGAGCTGAGCCCCGCAGTCGCATCGGAGGCTTCCGAACACGTCTCCGGTCAGGCACTCGGAGTGCACCCGCACGAGCACCGGATCGTCGCCTGCCACCTCGCCCTTGACCAGGGCCACGTGCAGGTAGTCGTCCACGTCGTTTTCGTACACGATGGCCCGGAATTCGCCCCCGAACTCCGTGGGCAGGCGGGTCTCGGCCGACCGGCGCACCAGCCGCTCGGTGCGCAGCCGGTACTCAATGATGTCGGCGATGGTCACGATGGGAAGCCCGTGGGCCTGGGAGAACCTCTCCAGCTCCGGCCGGCGGGCCATGGTGCCGTCGTCGTTCATGATCTCGCAGATGACAGCGGCGGGCTTGAGCTCGGCCAGACGAGCCAGATCCACGGACCCCTCGGTCTGGCCGGTGCGCACCAGTACCCCGCCCCGGCGGGCCCGCAAGGGGAACACGTGGCCGGGGCGGACCAGATCCTCGGGCTTGGTGTCGTCGGCGATGGCCGTGAGCACGGTGGTGGCCCGGTCGTGGGCGGAGATGCCGGTGCTCACCCCCCGCCGGGCCTCGATGGACACCGTGAACGCGGTCTGAAACGGGCTGGTGTTGTCCGGGACCATGGGCGGTAGCTTCAGGTGGTCGCACCGGTCCTCGGTCATGGCCAGGCAGATCAGGCCACGGCCGTGCTTGGCCATGAAGTTGATCGCCTCGGGGGTGACCTTCTCCGCCGCGATGGCCAGGTCGCCCTCGTTCTCCCGGTCCTCGTCGTCCACCAGGATCACCATCCCGCCGTCCCGGAACGCCTGGATGGCCCTCTTCACTCTCTCGATCGGCATGCGCGCTCCTCGCAGCTGCGCTGTTCCCCCGAACCGAACCCATCGGCCCGCCCGAACCCGGGGGCATCCTCAAACAAAACATGTTACTCCAAGAACCCTGCCCGAGCCAAAAGGTCCCAGGTCACCCCGTCACCTTGGAGGCGGCCCTCCAGGAGCCGTTCCGCGTACTTCGCGAGCACGTCCGCCTCCAGGTTCACCCGGTCGCCCGGCCGCCGATCGGCCAGGGCCGTGGTCTCCCAGGTGTGGGGGATGACCGCCACGGAGAAGGCCGAGGCGGTGCACTCGTACACCGTGAGGCTGACCCCGTCCACCGCCACGGAGCCCTTCTCCACCAGGTACCGGGCCACCTCGGATGGGGCCTCGAATCGGACCGTTCGGAACGCTCCCTCGGATCGGACCTCCAGCAGCCGGCCGGTAGCGTCCACGTGGCCGAGCACGATGTGCCCCCCCAGCCGATCCACCGGCCGCAAGGCCTGCTCCAGATTGACCCGGTGCCCCGGCCGCAGCTCCCCCAGGTTCGAGCGGGTCAGGGTCTCCGGGGAGGCATCGGCCGAGAACGACGACGGTCCGATCCCGGTCACGGTGAGGCACACCCCGTTGACCGCCACGGACTCCCCCATCTGAAACCCGGAGGTGTCCAGGCGGGTGGCGATGCGCAGCCGTTTTCCCCCCGGCATGGGGGCCACCGCCTCGATCTCGCCCACGTCCTGTACGATCCCGGTAAACATGGCTTCTTCTTTGGGCCTTCGGCCCGCTGGGAGGCTGGAAAGCAGGGAGGCTTCCAAGTAACTTCGGTCGTCGGTCGTCGGTCGTCGGTCGTCGGTCGTCGGTCGTCGGTCGTCGGTCGTCAGTCGTCGGTCGTCAGTCGTCGGTCGGGGGCCTTCGGCCCGCTAGGCAGCTAGGCGGCCGGGCGGCTCTTGAACTGCGCCAAAGCTAGGGGGGCATGGGGTCTGCTGGAGAGCCGCGCGCGGCGCCTTGGCTCGCCGCGCAGCGCCTCCAACGTTCGTACCGTGAATTCGTTCGTGCCCCGCCGAACGGTCATGAAGCCACCGCCGGTGCCCCGTGCCTGCGCGGCGAATCTCAATGCCCGGCTTCGCGCGCGGCCGGAGGCAGGCCCCATGCCCCTCCCTCCGAGGTGACGCGCCTATTTTGTCGCCGGGTGAATAGCCTCTAGTTTCCGGCCCGCCGGTTCCCGGCTCCGTTCGCAAGACTTGCCGTCTTCCGGGCGGATCCTGCCCGTCACGTAGAGGTCCGGGCCGATTCGCTCGATCTCGAGCTCCGCGACCTCCCTGGCCTGCGCGATGTGGTCAGGGCTCGGGCCGCCCACCATGGGCACCGCGTCCCGGCCGCCCAGGAGCTTGGGGGCGTAGAACAGGTGGAGCCGGTCCACGAGTCCCGCGTCCAGGAACCTTCGGGCGGTCTCGGCTCCCCCCTCCACCAGCACCTCCATGTGACCCATGTCGTAGAGGCGGGTCAGGAGGCCTCCCAGATCCAGGCCGCCGGCTTCCTCCCAGACCTCCAGGACCCGAGCCCCCCGCGCCTCCAGGGCCCGCTGGCGGGAAGGCTCGGCCCGGGGACCGCACACCACCAGGGTGAACGGGGCCTCGGCCGGCTCGAGCATGGACAGGCCCATGGGAATGCGGGCCCGTGGATCCAGCACCACGCGTAGGCACCGGCGCTCGGGCCGGCCCGGAAGGCGAACGCTGAGCCGAGGGTTGTCGGCCTCGGCCGTGCCCACCCCCACCAGCACCACCCCGCACCGGTCCCGCAGCCGGTGGACCCTCTCGCGGCTTTGGGCGGAGGTGATCCAACGGCTGTCCCCCGAGGCGGTGGCGGTCTTGCCGTCCAGGGTGGCGGCCAGCTTCAGGTGCACGAAGGCCCGGCGCTGAACCACCGAGAGGCAAAACGCCTCGTTCAAGCGCCGGGCCTCGGCCTCGGCCACCCCCACCCGGACCTCCAACCCCGCCCGGCGCAGCCGCGCCAGGCCCCGGCCGGCCACGGCCGGGTTCGGATCCGCCATGGCCGCCACGACCCGGCGCACGCCAGCCGCCACGATCCGATCGGCGCAGGGGGGAGTGCGGCCGTGGTGGGAGCACGGCTCCAGGGTCACGTACAGATGGGCGCCCCGGGCCGCCGGGCCGGCCTGCTCCAAGGCGAACACCTCCGCGTGGGGCTCGCCGGCCCGGGGGTGGAAACCCCGGCCCACGATCCGGCCGTCCCGCACTACCACGCAGCCCACGGCCGGGTTGGGGCTGGTCCGGCCCAACCCCTCCCGGGCGAGGGCCAGGGCCACCTCCATGTAGAACCGGTCGGCCGCTTCCGTCACCCTTCCTTCTGCCCCTCCAGGAACTCCCGGAGCGCGTCCACGAACTCGTCCACGCCCCGGAACTCCCGGTACACCGAGGCGAACCGCACGTAGGCCACCGCGTCCAGGGCCTGGAGCTCCGCCATCACGGCCTCGCCGATCTCCCGGCTGGGAACCTCCTTGGGGCCCTCCTCCTGGAACCGGGCCTCGATGCGGTCCACGATCCGTTCCAGGGTGTCGGCCGACACCGGCCGTTTCTCGCAGGCCTTCTTGAGCCCGGCCAGGATCTTGAGGCGGTCGAACGACTCCCTCCGGCCGTCCTTCTTCACCACGAGGGGCAGCATGTCCTCCACCCGCTCGTAGGTGGTGAACCGGCGGCCGCAGGCCACGCACTCGCGCCGGCGGCGGATCACCTCGCCCTCCCGGCTGACCCGGGAGTCGATCACCCGGTCCTCCTGTTCCCCGCAGAACGGACAGCGCACGCCTCACGCCTCCTCGTCGTCGCCCAGGGGGACAAGATCGATGGCCGCGCTTCTGAGCAGGTCGCGGCTCAGGGGGTCGGCGTAGCCCTCCAGGTAGTACACCCGCCGGATCCCGGCGTTGATGATCATCTTGGTGCAGATCACGCAGGGCAGGTTCGTGCAGTAGATGTCCGACCCCTCGATGCGCACCCCGTGCTGGGCGGCCTGGAGGATCGCGTTCTGCTCCGCGTGCAGGCCCCGGCACAGCTCGTGCCGCTCCCCCGAGGGGATGCCCATCTCCTCGCGCAGGCAGCCTACGTCGAGGCAGTGGGCCACGCCCGAGGGGGCGCCGTTGTAGCCGGTGGCCAGGATACGCTTGTTCTTGACCAGGATCGCTCCCACCTTCCGGCGGGTGCACGTGGACCGGGTGGCCACCAGACGGGTGATCTCGGTGAAGTACTCCTGCCAGGAAGGACGCATGGGACCCCCTTTGGGCCGCGAGCGCGGGCAGGGCCGGCTCGGGATCAGCCGGCCGCCTCCCGCAGGCGTTGGTAGAACGGGAACCGGCCGCACAGCTCCCGAATCTGGTCCCGGACCTCGGTCTCGACGGCCGGATCGCCGCACTGTGCCAGGACCCGGGCGATGGCCTCCGCGATGACCTCCATCTCGGCCGCCCCCATGCCCCGGGTCGTGACGATAGGGGTGCCGATCCGGATGCCGCTCGTGACGAACGGGCTGCGGGTCTCATAGGGAATCGCGTTCTTGTTCAGGGTGATGCCGGCCCGGTCGAGGCTCTGCTCGGCGTCCAGCCCGGTGAGGTCCTGGGGCGTGAGGTCCACCAGGAACAGGTGGTTGTCCGTGCCCCCTGACACGATTCGGTAGCCCCGGCGGGCCAGGGCCTCGGCCATGGCCCGAGCGTTCGCCACCACCTGGTGGGCGTAGTCCCGGAACGCCGGGGTCGAGGCCTCCCGAAACGCCACGGCCTTGGCCGCCACCTGGTGCATCAGCGGGCCGCCCTGGAGGCCCGGGAACACGGCCTTGTCCACCGCCTCGGCGTGCTCGGCGCGGCACAGCACCAGCCCGCCTCGGGGTCCCCGGAGGGTCTTGTGGGTGGTGCTGGTCACGATGTCGGCGTAGGGCACGGGGTTGGGATGGGCGCCGCCGGCCACGAGACCTGCGATGTGGGCCATGTCCACCACCAGGTAGGCACCCACCTCATCCGCGATCTCCCGAAAGGCCGCGAAGTCCAGCACCCGGGAGTAGGAGCTGGCGCCGGCAACGATCACGGCCGGTCGCTCCCGGCGGGCGGCGTCGCGGACCTGGTCGTAGTCGATGGTGCCGGTGTCGCGGCGCACCCCGTAGGTCACGGCCCGGTACTGGCGGCCCGAGAAGCTCACGGGCGCCCCGTGGGTCAGGTGTCCCCCGTGGGCCAGGGCCATGCCCAGAATCGTGTCGCCGGGCTGGCACAGCGCGTAGTATGCGGCCATGTTGGCGGACGACCCCGACAGGGGCTGGACGTTGGCATGGTCCGCACCGAACAAGGCCTTGGCCCGCTCGATGGCCAGCGCCTCCACCTCGTCCACGAACCGGCACCCGCCGTAGTATCGCCGGCCCGGGTACCCCTCGGCGTACTTGTTGGTGAGCACCGACCCCTGGGCCTCGAGCACGGCCTCCGAGGCATAGTTCTCCGAGGCGATGAGAACGACCCCGTCCTCCTCCCGCCGGATCTCGCCTTGCACGGCCCTCCACACGTCCGGGTCCACCTCGGCCAGCACCGAAGGGCGCTGGCGCTCCACCTCCCGGATCTTGGCGAGCCGGCGGGCGTGGCGGCCTCCCCCGAACCGGGCCTCGAGCCAGGCCCGGACCATCTCCCGGGCCCGGGCCGGGTCGGTGGTGCGGCCCCCGATCACCAGGATGTTCGCGTCGTTGTGCTCCCGGGCCATCCGCGCGGTGTAGGGGTCATGGACCAGTGCCGCCCGCACCCCCGGCACCTTGTTGGCCACGATGCTCATGCCGATCCCGGTGCCGCAAAGCAGCACGCCTCGCCCGGCCTCGCCCCGGGCGATCCTTCGTGCCACCTCGACCCCGAACTCGGGGTAGTCCACGGGGTCGCCGTTGTCCGGCCCCAGGTCCCGGACCTCGTGGCCCAGTTCCCGCAGGTAGGCCTTGAGATCCTCCTTGAGAGCGTAGCCCCCGTGGTCGCTCGAGATCAGGATCATGTTGCGGTCACCCTTCGAAACGGCGGAACAAAAGGGAGGCGTTCGTGCCCCCGAACCCGAACGAGTTGGACAGGGCGGTGCGGATCCGGCCCTCCCGAGCCTCGTTGGGCACGTAGTCCAGGTCGCAACCGGGGTCGGGCGTGTCGTAGTTGATGGTGGGGGGTGCCACCTGGTCCCGCAGGGCCAGCACCGAGAACGCCGCCTCCACGCTGCCGGCCGCACCCAGGAGGTGGCCGGTCATGCTCTTGGTGGAGGAAACCCACAGCCGCTTGGCGTGGTGGCCGAACACCCGCTTGATGGCCAGGGTCTCGTAGTAGTCGTTGAAGGGGGTGCTGGTGCCGTGGGCGTTGATGTAGTCCAGCCCGTCTGGGGCCAGGCCCGCGGAGCGCAGGGCCGCCTCCATGCACCGTGCCGCCCCGTCGCCCTGGGGATCGGGAGCCGTGATGTGGTAGGCGTCGCAGGTGGCTCCGTAGCCCGCCAGCTCAGCGTAGATCTCGGCCCCCCGGGCCCGGGCCCGCTCCAGCTCTTCGAGGATCAGCACGGCGCCCCCCTCGCCCATTACGAACCCGTCCCGGTCCTTGTCGAAGGGCCGGCTCGCCCTCTCGGGCTCGTCGTTGCGGGTGGACAGGGCCCGCATCGCGTTGAACCCCGCCACCGCCAGGGGAGTGATGGTGGACTCCACCCCTCCTGCCAGCATGACGTCGGCGTCCCCCCGCCGGATGGCGTGCCAGGCCTCGCCGATGGAGTGAGACCCCGTGGCGCAGGCGGTCACGATGGAGAGGTTGGGGCCCTTGGCCCCGGTCTGGATGGCCACGTACCCGGGCGCCAGGTTGGCGATCACCATGGGGATGAAAAATGGGCTGACCCGGCGCGGCCCGGACTCCAAGAGCACCTTGTGCTGGGCCTCGATCCCGGGCAGGCCGCCCAGCCCCGCCCCGATCGACACCCCCACCCGTTCGGCCTCGGCCTCGCCGATCTCCAGGCCTGCGTCGGCCACGGCCATGCGGGCCGCAGCCACCGCGTACTGGATGAAGGTGTCCATTTTCTTGACCTCGCGGCGGTCCATGTACTCGGACGGGTCGAATCCCTTCACCTCGGCCGCGATCTGGGTCTTCAGCCCTGCGGCGTCGAACTTGGTGATGGGGCCCACGCCGGACCGGCCCGCTAGACAGTTCTTCCACGACCCTTCCACATCGATGCCCAAGGGCGTGACGCACCCCAGGCCGGTGACCACAACTCTACGTGCCGCCACGTTGCTCCTCCTGAACCCGCCTGGGCGGGTTCATTAGGGAAGGGAGCCAGACCCGGCGGCCTGGCTCCCTTCCCTAACCGCCGAACGCTCCACTAAGCCGCGAGCTTCTCCTTGATGTAGCTAATGGCGTCCTGGACCGTGCGGATCTTCTCCGCGTCCTCGTCCGGGATCTCCTGGTCGAACTCCTCCTCCAAGGCCATCACCAGCTCCACCGTGTCGAGGCTGTCGGCACCCAGGTCCTCGATGAACCGGGCCTCGGGAACGATCTTGTCCTCGTCCACCCCCAACTGCTCGGCGATGATCTTTCTGACGGTCTCTTCGATGTTCGCGCTCATGCTTCCCTCTCTTTGGTTGCGGGTTGTGGGTTACCCCATGTACATGCCCCCGTTGACGTGGATCACCTGGCCGGTGATGTACGCCGCCCGATCCGACGCGAGGAACGCCACCGCCTCGGCCACGTCCTCGGGGCGCCCCAGGCGTGCCAGGGGTACCTGGGCCAGCAGGTTCTCCCGCACGCTCTCGGGTAGCTCGGCGGTCATGTCCGTGGCGATGTAACCGGGGGCCACGGCGTTGACGCGGACCCCCCGGTTGGCGTACTCCCGGGCCAGGCTCCGGGTCAGACCCTCGAGCCCTGCCTTGGCCGCGCAGTAGTTGGCCTGGCCGGCGTTGCCCAGGGCGCCTACCACGCTGGAGATGTTGATGATGATCCCTGCCCGGGCCCGGACCATGGGCCGCAGGCAGGCCTTGGCGCACAGGAATGCGCCGGTCAAGTTCGTGTCGAGCACCGCCTGCCAGTCCGCCGGCTTGAGCCGGAGGGTCAGGTTGTCCCGGGTGATGCCGGCGTTGTTGACCAGGATCTCGATCCGGCCCCAGGCGTCCAGGGTCTGGGCCACCGTCGCCGCCACGCTGTCGGGGTCGGCCACGTCCAGGCCCAGGCCCAAGGCCTCGCCCGGCAGGGCCTCGGCCACCCGGGCCGCGGCCTCGGCGCTGCGGCCGGTCACCACCACCCGGGCGCCGTCCCGGCTGAGGCGCTCTGCCACGGCCCTGCCAATGCCCCGGGTCGAACCGGTCACCAGGGCCACCTTGCCTTCGAACTCTGCCATCTCTCTCCTCAAGGGGCTCTTGGGGCCTTCTGCCCGCTGGGCGGGCAGAAGGCCCGGGATCCCGACACAGCCGCTGTCTCTTGCCTGCTGGGAATAGACTCCAGGCCGCGAAGCCGGACCGGAGGCAGGTCCCTTGCCCCCCTCCGGATTAACACAATTACCTCACCCCTTGCCCGGCCCCACAGAGGCTCGGGGGCGTTACTTTAAGAACGCGGCCAGGGTCTCCGGGTCCTCCACCCGGTCCACCCGGGCCGTGCGGTCGATCCGCCGCACCAGGCCCGAAAGGACCTTGCCCGGCCCCACCTCCACGAACCGCTCCGCCCCCAAGGCCCGAAGGGCCCGAACGCACTCCTGCCACCGTACCCGCCGGCTGACCTGGGCAACGAGCCGGGGCGCCACCTCGCCGGGCGAGCGGTACGGCTCGGCGTCCACGTTGGCCACCACGGGGAAGCGGGGCGAAGCAAACCGCAGGCGGCCCAGCTCCTCGGCCAGGCGCCGGCCGGCCGGCTCCATGAGGGAGCAGTGGAAGGGAGCGCTCACCGCCAGGCCCACGGCCCGCTTGGCCCCGGCCTCACGTGCTGCGGCGCAGGCCTCGTCCACGGCCCGGGCGTGGCCCGAGATCACGGCCTGGCCGGGGCAGTTGTCGTTGGCCACCTCCACCACATGGTCCGGCCGGCGGACGGCCGCGCAGATCTCCTCCACCCGGGGGAGGGCGAGACCCAGCACCGCGGCCATGGTGCCCTGGCCCACGGGCACGGCCTCTTGCATGAACCGGCCGCGTTTCTCCACCACCTGAACGGCCTCGGCGAACCCGATCACGCCGGCGGCGACCAAGGCGGCGTACTCGCCCAGGCTGTGGCCTGCCGCCGCCCGGGGCGGGGGCGCGCCGGCCTCCTCCAGGGCCCTGAGGCACGCCATGCTCACCGTGAGAATGGCCGGCTGGGTGTTCTCGGTGAGCCGAAGCTCGTCCTCCGGCCCCTCGAAGATGAGGCGGGACAGGGGCCTTCCCAAGGCCCGGTCGGCCTCCTCGAACGTCGCACGGGCCGCGGCCGAGGCCTCGGCCAGCGCCCGGCCCATGCCCACGTACTGGGACCCTTGCCCCGGAAACAGGTACGCCGTCGTCATTGCGGGAGTCTCCCGGTGGCGGGAACCGTGTCGGATTCGGAGAGAAGGTTCGCGAGACTATACGTAAGGAAAGCGGGGCGGTGCAACCCCTGGTCTACCGCGGTGCACCCCTTGGTCTACCAACGAATCAGGGCGGCGCCGAAGGTGAACCCGGCGCCGAACGCGTCGAGCAGCACCCGGTGGCCGGGGCGGATCTTTCCCCCCCGCACCATCTCGTCGAGGGCGATCGGCACCGAGGCAGCCGATGTGTTGCCGTACCGGTGCACGTTCACGTAGACCCGCTCCTCAGGGACTTTGAGGCGCAGCCGCACCGCGTCGATGATCCGGCGGTTTGCCTGGTGGGGAACGAACCAGTCCACCTGGTCTCCGTTCACCCCGGCCGCCTCCAGGACCTCCTCGGCCACCTGGTGGAGGGTGCGCACCGCCACCTTGAACACCTCGTTGCCCTGCATCTTCACGTAATGGAGGCCCTGGGCCAGGCTCTCGGCGCTGGCCGGGTGGCGAGAGCCGCCCCCGGGCATGTGAAGCAGGGGCCAGTAGGACCCGTCCGCGGCCATGCGCGTGGCCAGCACACCCCGCTCGGGGTCATGGGTGGGGCCGAACACCGTCGCGCCGGCCCCGTCCCCGAACAGCACGCACGTGGAGCGGTCGTCCCAGTCCACGATACGGCTCAGGGTCTCGGCCCCCACGGCCAGCACGTACCGGGCGTTACCTGCGCGGATGAAGCTCTCGGCCACCGACAAGGCGTAAAGGAACCCCGTGCATCCTGCGCTCAGGTCGAAGGCCATCTGGCCCCGGGTTCCGAGCCTCTCCTGCAGCAGGCACGCTGTGGCCGGGAACCCGAGGGCCGGGGTGACCGTGCCCACCAGGATGAGGTCGAGGTCATCGGGGTGGAGGTCCGCGGCCTCCAGGGCCTGGCGGGCCGCTTCCTCGCACAGGTCACAGGTGTCGATGGGGGGGGCGGCGATCCGGCGCTCCCGGATGCCGGTTCGGGTACGGATCCACTCGTCGCTGGTGTCGACCCGGGCCTCGAGGTCCACATTGGTCACCACCGTGTCCGGAAGACAGCGGCCGGTGCCCAGGACCCGAGCCCGCGGCGGGTGCCTGCGTTCCGTCACTGCGTCGGTTCCTCGCTCTCGTCGTGCTCCCGGGTTTCACGCCGCGGGTGCACGAGCTTGTCCTTCAGACTGGCCCAGAACCGTCCCTTCGCCCCGGCCCCCAGGTCGTGGCTACGCTCGAGCATCCGCATCAGGTGGAGGTTGACCCGCCGCTCGGCAAAGTCCCGGGCCACCCGGATGGCGTTGCGGACGGCGCGGGCGTCCGAGGAGCCGTGGGCCACGATGCCCACCCCGTTGACGCCCAGCAGCGGAGCCCCGCCCACCTCGGCGTAGTCCATGCGCTCCCGGAGCCTCTGGAACGCCCGGCGGGCAAGCACGTACCCCAGCCGCGGACCCAGGCCCCGGCTGAGCTCCTCACGGAGCATCTGGCCCACGGCTTTGGCGAGCCCCTCCGAACTCTTGAGCACGGCGTTGCCGGTGAACCCGTCGCACACTACCACGTCGGCTCCGCCGTTGAACACCTCCCGGCCCTCCACGTATCCCAGGTAACTGAACTTGGCGTGCTTGAGGGCCTGGTGGGCCGCGCGCGTGGCGTCGGTGCCCTTGGTCTCCTCCTCCCCGTTGGAAAGGAGCCCCACCCGGGGCCGCTCGATCCCGAGCACCAGGCGTGCGAACACCTCCCCCATGAAGGCGAACTGGACCAGGTGGACCGGCTTGCAGGCCACGTTGGCCCCCACGTCCAGGAGCACGGTGGCCCCGGCCAGGGAGGGCAGCACGGCGGCGATAGCCGGCCGGTCCACGCCGGGAAGACGGCGCAGCACCATCATGGCCAGGGCCATGGCCGCCCCGGAGTTGCCGGCGCTCACCACTGCTCTGGCCTCGCCCGCCTTCACGAGCTCGAAGGCGACCCGCAGCGATGAGTCCTTCTTGCGGCGTACGGCCACCGAGGGGCTTTCGTGCATGCCCACGGCTTCGGAGGCGTGCTTGATGGACAGAGGGAGGCCGTCGGTCTTGTGGCGCTCCAGGTGCTGGAGAACGATCTCCCGGTCGCCGACCAGGATCACGTGCATGCCCAGATCCCGGGCGGCCCACACGGCCCCTTCGATCACCGCCTCGGGGGCGTGGTCGCCCCCCATGGCATCAACGGCGATGCGCATGGGGCGCCGTTAACTCGGAGGATTCATGCGCACTTGCCGGTGCAGCAAAAGGCATCATGAATCATCCAGCTAGAACTCCTCTTCTTCCTGGGGCAGGACCTCACGGCCTTTGTAGGTGCCACAGGCCAGGCATGCCCGATGGGGGGGCTTGGGCTCGAGGCACCGGGGGCAGGTATCCAGGTTTGGGACGCCCAGCGCCAGGTGGGACCGGCGCTTTCGCTTCCGGGCCAGGGAGTGACGTTTTCGGGGTACGGCCATGGCTGGATTCTCCTGTGTCGTTACGTCGGATCGTTTTGACGGATCGGGGGTCAACTGGCCCGGGAGGGCATCCATCGGGCCAGGGCCGCGAGTCGGGGATCGGGGGTCTGAGCGCGGCAGTCGCACGGGGCCCGGTTGCGGTCGGTGCCGCACACGGGGCACAGCCCTCGACAGTCCGGGTGGCAGACCGGATGGTCCGGCAAGGCCAGGAGCACCTGCTCCACCGCGATGCCGGCCACGTCCACGGTGTCCCCGGGCAGGGCCTCGACCTCCATATCCTCCGGACGGAGCTCATGTTCTCCGGGCGTGGCGTCGATATCCGTGACATAGGTGAGGTGAAACGCCTCGGTCACGGCGCGTTCGTGCCCCTCCAGACACCGTACGCAGGTGCACCGCACCACGGCCCGCACCTCGCCGGTGACGAACACGTCACCCCCCGAGCGCAGCACCCGGGTGTTTCCCTCCGGCCCGGAGACCCAATCCACCCGGGGCCACCCCCGGTCACGGGCTATGGCGTCGGCCTGCTCCGAGCGCAGGTCAAAGGAGGCCGACCACCCTTCGGAGGGGATTCGGTCGACAGCGATGACGAGCTCTGGGGCCACTCTCAACCTCCTAGGCACAATAAGCGGCCCATTATAGCGGTGGGGGGGGCTGGGTCAAGGATCTTTTGGCAACGGTGAGCCGGCCACCCGGGGGGCCGCTTGTCCGCAGCAGGGCGAGCCCCTATACTTCGCCAGGTGTTTGCCGGGGCGGCGACTCGTTTCGCGAGACATCCGGGCGATCGCCGCGTGTTTCCGTCCGGGTTCCCGGGCCAGGTGGAGAGGGTTGCCATGCGGTGGTGCGTTGCGGTTGCGTTCGCCTGTGTGCTCAGCGTGGGTGTGGGGGCGGCCCAGCCCCCCCCGGAGGCGGTGCTCCGCAAGGAGGCCGGCAACTACTATCTGAAGCAGCGTGTCTATGAGAAGGCTCGGGACGAGTACCTGGCGTCGCTGCGGATGGCCCCGGACTACGCCGACGCCCACTACAACCTAGGGGTCGTATACTTCTTCCGGCTTCGTGACTACCCCCGGGCGCTGTACCACTTCGTGCGTTACGCCCAGCTGCGGCCCGAGGCCTCGGACTTGGACCAGGTAAGGGAGCTGGTGTTCCAAGCGCTCGAGAGGATCGAGGCGACGGAACGCGAGGCGTACCTCCGGGCGCTGGACCGGGGAACCATTGAGGCGATCGAGACCTTTCTGCAGGAGCACCCGGACACCGTGTACCGGCCCGATGCGGAGCGCAAGCTGGAGATCCTCCGGCGGTACGAGGAGGAGCGCGAGCGCTGGCAGGGGGAGGTGGGAGCGGCGTACCAGCAGGCCCTGGCCCGGGGAACGCCGGAGGCCATGGATGCGTTTTTGAGCCGGTACCCCGACGTTCCCCAGGCGGGGGAGGCGCGTCGGCTCCTGGACCTGTGGGCGAAGGAACAGGCAGCCGAGTCCGAGGCTTTCCAGAAGGCCGTGGCCGAGGGGACCCTGGCCGCCTTGGAGCGGTTTCTGAAGGCCCACCCCCAGGGTCGATATGCCCTGGAGGCCCAGCGCCGTATCGATCACCTGGCGGCTGCTGAGAAGGCGTTCCGGATCGCCAAGAAGTCCCGCTCGATCCCGGGGCTGGAGGCCTTCCTCGAGACCTACGGGGACACGCCCCACCAGGCTGAGGCCCGGCAGCTGCTGGAGGAGCTCCGCGCCGAAGCGAACCGGGTCGAGCAGACGGCGCCGGCGCCTGCCCCGGCGGCCGACGCCGAGGAGACGGCCCGCCGGGCCCGGGAGGAGGTGCTTCGGGCCCAGGCCGACCAGGCCTGGGCCGAGGCCGAGGCCGCGGACACGGCCGAGGCCTATGAGGCGTTCCGGGCCGCCTACCCGGACCATCCCATGGCCGAGGAGGCCCGGCGCCGTGCCGCGGTGCTTCGGGAGAACGACGGAGCGGAGGCCGAGGCGGCGCAGGGAGTTCCCCAGGCAACGGTGGAGGAGGACTGGCGCAGGACCCGGCGGGAGGACACGGCCGAGGCCTACCGGGCGTTTCTCAAGGCCCACCCGGAGGGCGAGGAGGCCGAGGCCGCCCGCAAACGGCTCGAGGAGCTGGAGGCCCGCATCCACGAGGCTGAGAAGAGCCTGCCCCGCGAGAAGCGCAAGGCCTTGGAGCGGTATCGGAAGATGCTCGAAGGGCAGTGAGGGGCTCCCCAGGAACGTCCGCTGGGAGGCCGGGTGACCGGGTGCGACCTACCCCTCGCGTGGCCGGGGCCCGGCAGGGGGGGACTCGACGGTGCCCGCGGCCCGAAGCAGGTAGGCCTCCATGAACGGGTCCAGATTGCCGTCCAGGACCCGGTCCACGTCCCCCTCCTCCAGGCCGGTGCGGTGGTCCTTGATCTTCCGGTAGGGCTGGAGGATGTACGAACGGATCTGGCTGCCCCAGGCGATCTCTCGCTTCTCGCTCATCTGGGCCTCCAGTTCCTCCTCGCGCTTGCGGCGCTCCAGGTCGAGCAGGCGGGCCTTCAGCACGCGCATCGCGTTGGACCGGTTCTTGTGCTGGCTGCGCTCGCTCTGGCAGGTGACCACGATGCCGGTGGGAAGGTGGGTGATTCGCACGGCCGACTCGGTCCGGTTCACGTGCTGGCCGCCGGCACCGCTCGCCCGGAACACGTCCACCCTCAAGTCTTTCTCGTCGATCTCCACCGCCACGTCCTCTTCGGCCTCGGGGTACACGCTCACCGAGGCGAACGAGGTGTGACGGCGAGCCTGTGCGTCGAAGGGGCTGATCCGAACGAGACGGTGGACCCCTTCCTCTGCCTTCAGGTACCCGTAGGCGTAAGGGCCTGACACCGTGAACGTGACGTTCTTGATGCCGGCCTCCTCCCCGGGCAGCTCGTCCACGATCTCCACCTCGAACCCGTGCTTCTCCGCCCACCGCAGGTACATCCGCAGGAGCATCTGGGCCCAGTCCTGGGCCTCGGTGCCGCCGGCGCCCGCGTTGATGGCCACGATGGCGTCGCCGGGGTCGTGGGGGCCGCCGAGCATGGTGCGCAGCTCCATCTCACGCACCCCCCGGGCCACGGTCTCCAGGTGCTCCTCGGCCTCGCGCACGAGCTCCTCGTCGCCCTCCTCCTCTCCCAGCTCCCAGGCAAGCCGACAGTCCTCCAGCCGGGCCTCGAGGTGCTTCCAGGCCTCCACCTCTGCCGTCAGCCGCTCGCGCTCCTTGCCCTGCCGGGCGGCCGCTTCCGGGTCGTCCCAGAAGTCGGGCCGGGCCATCAGGGCGTCGAGCTCGGCAATGCGCTTCTCCTTGGCCGCGAGGTCAAAGGTGCCTCCATAGCTCGGTGAGGCGGCGGTGCAGGTCGTTGAGACGCTCTGACTCGACCATTGAAGAGTTCCTCCGTCGGGAAGACACGCGTGGATACGGCGGGCACTCAGGTTCGGGGGGCCCGCCGGGGGCCGCGAAGGATAGCAAAAACGGACAGAGCGGCCAAGGCAAGGGAGGCCGGCGAGATCCACGGCCGCACTGCAGCCTGGGGCGTGGGACCGGCCGACGGCAGCTCCACCTCGGCCACGAACGCGTCCCGGGCGCCCAACACCGTGGTCGTCAGCGGCCGTCCCCGCCGATCGAACACCGCGCTCACCCCGGTGTTGGCGGCCCGAACCAAGGGCAGCCCCGTCTCGGCGGCTCGGAGGGCTGCAAAGGCCAGATGCTGGTAGGGTGCGGGGGTCTGCCCGAACCATGCGTCGTTGGTGACCACCACGAGCAGGCGGGCTCCCTGCTCGGCGTGCCGGGCCGCGGGCCCAGGGAAGATTCCTTCGAAGCAGATCAAGGGGCCCAACGTGGGAAGGCCCGGGCTCGACAGGGGGATTGCCCCGGGACCTGGCGAGAAGTCACCCGCCCCTTCCACCATCTTCTTCAGAAAGGGGAGGTAGCGCCCGAAGGGCACGTACTCGCCGAAGGGCACCAGGTGGACCTTGTCGTAGCGACCCGCCCAAGTGCCGGAGGGAGTGAGGAGGAACACGCTGTTGCGGTACTCCATGCGGCCGCCCACCCGTTCGTAACCCGGGGCTCCGAACAGGAGCCAGGCGCCCGTTCTTCGGGCCAGGGTCAGGAGCCGGGAGGCCTCTGGACCGCTGTCCTGCACGTTCAGGGGGACGGCCGTCTCGGGCCAGACCACCAGTTTCGGCCGGCGGGGTCCAAGGTCCAGGGTGAGGCGCTCGTAGATGTCGAGGGTGATCCGGCGGTAGGCCCGGTCCCACTTCTGGGCCTGGTCGATGTTCCCCTGTACCACCCCCACCCGCAGGGTGGCGTCGGCCGGCTGCAGAGGGGAAGGGGCCAGGGCGAGTCCGGCCCAGGCGAGCGCAGCGGCCGCCGGCACCGCGAGCACCCGTACCGACACGTCCCCCCGGGCCAGGAGCCAGGCCGGCGCTACGGCCAGACCCACCCCGACCAGCCGGATCCCGTCGGCCCCCACCCACGGCGCCAGGCGCAGGGCCAGGGGCTGGTTCCACAGGGCCTGGGCCACGTCGCCCCACGGGAAGCCGGTGAGGGCCCACCCGCGAACGCCTTCGAGACCGGTCCATACGAAGGGGGCCAGGGCCAGGGCCAGGCCGGGGTTCTTCCGCCCGACGGCCGAGCAGACCCATCCGCACGCCCCGGGGTACAGGGCCAGGTAGGCGGCCAGGAGGGCCACGCACCCCACGGCCGCCGGCCAGGGCAGGCCGCCGTACCGGGCTACCGTGGGGGCGATCCACCACAGGAGCGCCCCGAAAAAGCCGAGCCCCTGGATCCACCCCAGCAGGAACCCCCGGCGGGCCTCGCACCGTATGGCCAGGGCCCAGAGGGGGGCCGGTAGGACCGGGGCCAGAGGGCCGAGGACCGCCGGGGGAAACGCGGCCACCGCTACCAGGGCGCCCCAGGCCCCCAAGGCCCAGGGCCCGGGATCACGCCACCTCGACCCGGTTCCGGCCATTGGCCTTGGCGCGGTAAAGGGCCTCGTCCGCGGCCCGCAGCAGTTCGTCCGGGGAGCGCTCCTTCTCGCCAGGGAGATAGTCGGCCACCCCCATGCTCACGGTGACAGGGATGCGGCGGTCCCCGCCGATGGGCACGGGCTCGCCGGCGATCCGGTTGCGCAGCCGTTCGGCGATGGTGAGGGCGAGGCTCGCGTCGGTCTTGGGAAGGAGGAGCACGAACTCCTCCCCGCCATACCGGGCCACCAGGTCCTCTCCGCGTACCGCGTCCTTGAGGATCTCCACGAGCTGCACCAGCACCCGGTCCCCGGCCGGATGGCCGTAGGTGTCGTTGATCCGCTTGAACCGGTCCAGGTCGATCATGACGCAGGCCAGGGGCTCTCCGTGGCGCGCCGCCCGGGCGTACTCGGCCTTGAGGCGCTCCTGAAAATGCCGGTGGTTGTAAGCTTTAGTGAGGCCGTCGGTCACCGACAGAAGCCGCAGCTCCTGGTTGGCCGCATCCAACTGCCGGGTGAGGGCCTCGAGCTGCTGGTTTTTTGCCTCGAGCTCCAGGTTCTGCTGGGACAACCGTTTCTGCAGGGCCCGGATCCGCAGCAGGCTTCGAACCCGCGCCACCAGCTCCACGTTGTCGAAGGGCTTGGAGATGTAGTCGTCGGCCCCCGCGTCCAGGCCCCGGGCCAGGTCCTCCACGTCGCCCTTGGCCGTGAGCATGAGGATCGGAATGTAGTCGTCGGCTCCCTCCCGGCGCCGCAGCTCCCGGCACACCTCGTACCCGTCCATCTCGGGCATCATCACGTCGAGCAGAACCAGGTCCGGGGTGCACTCTTGGACGCGCTCCAGGGCCTCCCTCCCGTTCTGCGCCTCCCGGATGCGATACCCCTGGGCCCGGAGCACGTCCGACACCATGGCCCGGACGATGCGGCTGTCGTCCACCACAAGGAGCTCAGGCGCTTCCATCGGTCACCCCTGCGGGCTTGGGGTCGCGGTCCAGGGCCTCCAAGATCTCCCGGGCCATGTCGTCGAGGCCCACCACCCGGGTGGCCGCCCCGACGTCGATGGCTGCCTTGGGCATGCCGTAGATCACCGACGACTCCTCGTCCTGCACCAACACCTTGCCCCCGGCCCGACGCAGGGCCAGGGCACCCTGGGCGCCGTCCCGGCCCATACCGGTGAGCACCACTCCCACGGCCCGGGGGCCGTACTCCCGGGCCACCGACTCGAACAGGACGTCGGCCGACGGCCGGCATGCGTTCACCGGCGGACCTTCCCGGGGCACGGCCCGGCCGGCCCGTACCCCCAGGTGGGTTCCGTCGGCCGCCAGGTACACCGTGCCCGGCTCCATGTGGACCGGCCCCTCCACCACCCGGATCGAGTGACCGGTCTCCCGCTCGAGCCACCCCGCAAAACCGCGGGTGAACCCAAGACTGATATGCTGCACCAGAACCAGCGGGCAGGGAAAGGGGCGGGGAAGGTCATGGAGCAGCCGTTGGACCGTGCGCGGCCCGCCAGTGCTGGCGGCCAGGGCCAAGAGCCGATCCGGTCGGACCGAGATCGGGGAGCCGCGGGCCGGCCGGCGCGCGGCCGGGACGCCGCTGGCCCAGCCCCGGCGGCGGGCTACCCGGGCGTAGAGCTTGATCCGGGAGCGCAGATCCTCGGCCACCGTGGCATAGGTGTCAGGAGCCGCCGATGCGTCGGGCTTGGGTAGGGCCTCGAACGCACCAGCCCGCACCGCCCGGAACGCGCTCTGGACCTCGCCGGGGTTCACGGTGGCGCTTAGGATGATCACGGGCGTGGGGCACCGTGCCATGATCCGCTCCACCGCCTCCAGACCGCCCATGACCGGCATCTGCACGTCCATGATAACCACGTCGGGCCGCAGGGCCTCGCACCGCTCCACGGCCTCGAGGCCGTTCTCGGCCTCGGCCACCACCTCGAGCTCAGGGTCAGCCTCCAACAGGTCCCGGAGCACCGTGCGCACCAGGCGGGAGTCGTCCACCAGTAACAGCCGGATCAACGTTCAACCCCTTTCCGCCGCTTGCGGACCAGGTCGTCCAACAGCGCTGTGAACTCCTTTTGGCGGAACCGATCCTTGGGAACGAACGCATCCGCCCCGGCCTCGGCCACCCGGTCGGCCTCCTCGGATCGGTTCGACACCACGACCACCGGCAGCCCTGCCAAGGCAGGGGTGCTCCGCACGCGCTGGAGAAGGCCGTAGCCGTCCATCTCGGGCATCTCCAGGTCGGTGACCACCACGGCCACGCGCTCGTCCTCGAGCAGCCGCCACGCCTCGGCCCCGGATGCCGCAGGGAGTACCTCGTACCCCTGGGTACGCAGCAGGTGCTCGATCATATGTCGGCTCGTCACGGAGTCGTCGGCCACCAGGATCCGGGGCGGCGGCTCGGGTGCGTGGGCGGGGCGCCGATGGGCCGCCTCCAGGTCGTGCCACCGGGCGTACAGGTCGATCACGTTGAGCACCGGAAGGGCCTCTCCCGTGGGCAGGAACGACACCCCCACGACCATGGGGGCCCCGGCCAGGTGGGGGCCCAGCGGTTTGATCACCAGCTCCCGCTCACCCTCCACCACGTCCACCTCCACCAGCATGGTCCGGTTGCGAAACCGCAGCCGCACCACCCCGACTCGACCCGCTCGCTGGGTCCGCTCGATCCCCAGCACCCCCGCCAGGTCCACCACCGGGGCCAGCCGGCCGCCGGCGTCCCATAGTCCCTCCCGGGCCTGGAGCGAGGTCACCGGCACTGACTCGCACCGGTCCACGAACAGTGAGGGCAGGGCGTAGGGCTCCCCCCCCACCCGCACCACCAACCCCGGCAAAGTGGTCAGGGACAGGGGCAGCAGCAGCCGAAATCGGGACCACCGGCCGGGCTCGGTCTGGATCACCAGGGACCCGTTGAGTTTCTCGACCCGCAGCTTCACCACGTCGAGCCCCACCCCCCGGCCGGACACCTCGCTGACCTGCTCCCGGGTGGAGAAGCCCGGGCGACAGAGGAGGTAGAGGGCCTCGTCGTCCGACAGCGCACGTGCGGCCTCGTCGCCGAGGAGCCCTCGCTCCACGGCCTTGCGCCGGATGTGAGCCGGATCGAGCCCCCGGCCATCGTCCTCCACCTCAATGGCCACGGCATTAGAGCGGTGATAGGCTCGAAGGACCAGCCTGCCCCGGCGGGGCTTGCCGGCCCGCTCCCTCTGGTCGGGGGGCTCGATCCCGTGGTCCACGGCGTTACGTACCAGATGGGCCAGGGGGGCCTGAATCGCGCCGAGCAACGAGCGATCCACCTCGGTGAGTCTCCCCTCCACCACCACCTCCACCTCCTTGCCGAGCTCCCGGGCCAGGTCCCTGGCAGTGCGCCGGAACCCCTCGAGCAGGTCGCCCAGGGGTACCATCCGGAGGGTCAGCACCCGGTCCTGAAGCTCGGAGACCAACTGGTCGAGCTGCCCCAGCTCGTCCAAGAACTGGCTAAAACCCCGGCCCGCGATCATCCGGGCCATGGCTCGCAGCGCATCGATCTCCGTCGGTTCCAGGGGGCGTTCTGGGTTCTGCCACCGCAGCAACCCGAGGCCACGGAACCCTCGTCGGAACCGCTCCATCCGAGCCAGGATCGCCGCCCGGTGAGTGGCCAGGTCGTCCACCAGGTTCTGGAGGTCCTCCAGCCGTTCGGTGGGCACCCGCAGCCGCACGGGCACGGGCTCGGCCGGCGGACAGGGGCGGCAGGGAGCGCCCCCGGGAGGGGAAGACAGGGGGGGCGGTGGGGTCGGTTGTCCGGCCCGGCCCAGTTCCCCCCGGAGCCGGTCCACTCCTCGGAGCAGCCGGCTCACCGTGTCGGGGCCGAACCCGCCGGCCTCTGCCTCCCGGAGCAGGTTCTCGAGCTCGTGGGCTTGGCGGCTGATCTCAGCCAGCCCCACCATGCGGGCGCTTCCTTTCACGGTGTGGGCCAGCCGCATGGCGCTGCGGTGCGCCTCCCGGTCCGAAGGGTTCTCCTCCAGCTGCAGAAGCCTCTGCCCCAGCCGTTCCAGGAGCTCCTCGGCCTCCTCGAGAAAGATCTTGACGTACTTCTCGTCCACCGACATGGGGGATCAGACCGTGAACCCCTGCGCCCCCAGGTTCTCCTGGGCCAGGTGTTTCAGCCGGCGGGCCAGCTCTTTGAGGCTGATCACCGCCTTCTCCACCTGTTCGGCCGAACGGTTCACCTGCACGGCCACGTCGTTGATGTCGGTGATGGTCAGGACCAGCTGCTCCCCGGCGGTCGCCTGCTGCTGGGTGGCCACTGTGATCTCCTTGGCCGACTCCTTGGTCTGGCGCACCAGCTCGAGGATCGTCTCCAGGCTCTCGCCGATCTGGTCCACCCGTTCGGCCCCCGCGCGGACGGTGGTCGTGCCCTTCTCGGTGGTGAGCAGGGTGGTGTTCACCGAGTTTTGGATCTCCTCCACCAGGGCCTTGATCTGGCCGGTGGCCTCCACCGTGCGTTGGGCTAGGCGACGGACCTCGCCGGCCACCACCCCGAACCGCTTCCCGTGTTCCCCCGCGCCCGCGGCCTCGATGGCCGCGTTGACCGCCAGCAGATGGGTCTGCTCGCTGATCTCGTCGATGATGTCCACGATGCCGCCGATCTTTTGGGACTTCTTCCCCAGGTCCAGCATGGAGGCCGCGATCGCGCCCACCTGCCCCTTGACCTCCTTCATGCCGGCCACGGCCTCCTGCACCGCGTCGCGGCCCCGCACACAGGCGTTGAAGGTCTCCTCCGCCACCTGCTCCACACTCTCCACGTTGGCCGAGATCTCGTTGGAGGTGGCCGCGATCTCTTCGGCCGTGGTGGTGGCCTCCTGCACGGCCGAGGCCTGCTCCGCTGCTCCGCTCGACTGCTCCATGGCGATGGTCACCAGGTTCTCGCTGGATCGGTGGAGGTCCTCCACAGCCTCGGCCAGGGCCGAGGCCACCGATGAGGCCCGCTGGAGGCTCTCCCTCAGGTGGGAGCGCAGCGTGTTCAGGTGGCCCCCCAATCGGGCCATCTCGTCCTCCCCCCGGATCGTCAGCTCCCGGGTGAGGTCGCCGTCGGCCATGCGACGGGCCGCCTCCTCCAGTCGGTACACCGGCTTGAGCACCAGAAGCCGCAGGCTCCCGACCACCACGGCCACCACCACGGCCACGGTCAGGGCGAACAACACCAGCAGGCGGTTACGGATGCCAAAGAGCTGGTCCTCGAAGTCGGAGAAGTCGAACCCGATCAAGATCGCTCCCAGGTAGGGGCCGTCGGAGGTGTGGCAGGTGCTGCACACGCCCTGGTTCTGCAGGGGCACCGCGTTGGTCACGTGGCCGGATCGTCGGGTCTCCAACAGCCCGGTGGCGCCGGCGCCGGCCTGCACGAGCCGGGCGAGCTCGGGGTCGTCGAGTTTCTTGCCGATCTCGCCCGGCCTGCCGCTGTAGCGCACCGTCCCGTCGGGTTGAACTACCCGTAGGGCCTCGATGCCCGCGGTGGACACGGCATTCTCGAGGATCTTCTGGAGCTCCTCCATCTTGCCCTCCACCATGGAGAATAGCAGCGTGTTGTACACGAAGGTGGCGAAGCCTTGGTTGGTGCGCTCCTGGAGCTCGATCACGGTCCGCCGCTGCACCCAAGCGGTGTAGGCGCTGGCCAGGCCCAGCAGGATCACCATGGCCACGGCCGTGGAGACCGCGATCTTTGTCGACAAGCTCTTCCGGAACGAGCCGATCATGGATCTCTCCTTCGCGGTAGTCAGGGTTCGGAAGACAGGGAGCGCAGGGCTGGATCCCTCGCACGCCGGCTCATTCGGTCCCGTCCCCTGCCTCGCTGCCGTCTGCCGGAACGGCCTCGTCCGGTTGGCGCCGGACGTCGGGCACTGCCGACCCCTGCACGAGCCCATCGGGGTTGAGAACGGTCACCGGTTCCTGTGCCTGCCACTGCCCCTCCACGGTGCTCTCCGGGGCACCGGCCCACGGCGCTTCGATCGGTTGAATCTCCTCGGGGGACACCGGCACCACGTCCACGATCCGGTCCACGGTGAACGCGGCCCGTAGGTCTCCGCTCGCCACCAGGACCAGATAGCCCCCCGGGCCGCCGCGAGTCCCGGGGATCGCGAGGAACCGGTTCGTGTCCACCACGGACACGACCTCACCCCGCACCCCGGCTACCCCCAAGATGTACTCTGGCAGGCCGGGCAGCCGGGTGATCCGAGGCCGCCGCACCACGCCGCGCCCAGCTTCGGCCGGCAGAGCAAACCGACGGCCGGCGGACTCGAACACCAGGTAAGGGCGACCACCGGCCGGGCCTTCGGCCTCCGTCTGATGCGCCCAGTACTCTGACCGCAGAGCCTCGAGCCAGGCGGCCAGGTCCGTGGACGGAGACCTCACGGCTCATCTCTCCTTTCCGGGAGACCCAGGCTGGACTCCAGAATCTCGGCCACGGTCCGGGCCTCCATGCCGCCGGTCATCCACCGAGGCACCCGCAGGCCCGAGCGAAGAGCCCGAAGGGCACGGCCCGCCTCGGCAGCCGCTGAGGTCCGATCTCCCCGGCGAAGGAGGATCCACGCCCGATTCACGCGGGCCATGACGAGGGTCGGGTCTTTGAACAGGGCCTCGTCGTAGCGAATCAGGGCCCCGGCGTCGTCGCCGGAGCGCTCCTGGAGGAGGCCGCACAGGTAGCACGCCTCGGCCGGGGCCGACGGGGATGCCGCGGCCTGGCGGGCCGCCACCAGGGCCTCCTGCTCCCGCCCCTCGTTGGCGAGGAGCAAGGCCTGGCCAACCATGCCCCGAGGGTCGGTGGGGTCGGCATCCAAGAGGCTCTGGAACCGTTCCTGGGCCTTGTCGAACTCCTCGACGTCCAGCAGCGCCAGGCCGGCCCGGTAGATGGCCTCCGGATCGTCCACCGCTCCCGCCCGCACGCGGCCGGGAGCGGTGGACGGAGGTAGGGATGCTGGGGGGTCGTCCACGCGACGGTAATAAAAGCATCCCGCGCACCGGACCGGCTCCAGCCCGGGCCTGCGGGGCCAGATCGTCTCCGAAGGGCCCAGGAACAGGGCCCCGTCGGGTTCCAACGAGGCCGAGAGTAGATCGAGCGTCTCGGCCACGGCCTCCGGGCGGAAATAGATGAGGGTGTTGCGGCAGAACACGGCAGCGAACGGGCCGTCGCGCCGCACCCACTCCCGGGTGTCGAGGGCGAGCAGGTCCCGGCGTTCGAACCGGACCATTCGCCGCAGGTGGGCCGGCACCTCCCAGCCGTCCCCCCAGGGGCGGAGATGCCGGCGGAGAACCTCGGGGGGGATGTTGCGGACGGCCCGCTGGCCGTAACGTCCCCGGCGTGCCCGGGCGAGGCTCGGTGCGTGGTTGTCGGTGGCCACGATCTCCACCGGTGGCTCGGCTCCGAGCACCTCGAGGCAGGCGATGGCCAAGGAGTAAGGCTCCTCGCCCGAGGCGCAGCCGGCGGACCAGATCTTCGCGGGCCGGCCCCGCAGCCGAGGGAGCACCTCGCTCATCAGGGCCGTGAACTGACCGGCGTGTCGCCAGAAATGGGTTTCGTTCACGGCGAGCAGAAGGGTCAGGGCGTCAAGCTCCTGGGCGCGAAACCGGGCCGAGGCGAGGCGGCGCAGGTAGGTCTGGGCCGTGGGCAGCAACCGGGCCACCAGCCGAACCCCCACGGCCTCCGCCAGGGCCCGGCGCCGGTCGGCCCGGATGGCCAGGCCTCGGTGCTGCTCCACCAACGCGGCGACCTGCGTGAGCTCTCGTGGGCCGGGGTCGGCTGCCGCCAACGGCCAGGCGCGGGCGAAGGCCGGCCACTCCCGGGCGGCCGCCAGCACGGCCGAGGCCAAGGAGCGGGGGTCGACGTCTTCCGAGAAGGCCTGGTAGACCCGGGGCTCCAGGTCCGTGGCAGAGGGAGCGGGGCACACCAGGATCACGGCCGGGGGGGGCGTGGCCCGGCTGCGGGTCCATTCCAGGGGCCCCCGGAGGCAAGCGGGGTCTGCCGTGCACACCACGGCCACGGGCAGATCTCCGGCCAGGGCCTGGTCCAGAGCCTCGGCAGCCGAGGCTCGCACCCCGATTCGGCTCAGTGCCTCGGCCACACGCCGCGCCTCGGCTGGCCGGTCGGCGGCCACCCACGCCAGGGGGGTGGGAGGAGAGTCAAGGAGGGGCGGTGCGGCCAGGTTCACCTGCGGACGCTTCCTCGTTGGGGGGGCGACGGATCAAGACCTCTTTGACCCGCCTCTTATCGGCGTCGCGCACGGTGAACTCAAGTCCGCGGTAACGGAAGGCTTCTCCGGGGCGGGGAATCCGCCCCAACACGTGGAACACCAGGCCCCCCACCGTCTCGAACTCCTGGGTGTCCAGCTCCAGCCCCAGGAGGTTCTCGAGCCTCTCCATTTCGACCCGGCCCGAGACCCGAAGCCCCTCTCGGGTCTCCCGGACCTCGCCGTCCAGCTCGGGCTCGTCCTCGATCTCCCCCACGATCTCCTCGACCACATCCGAGGGGGTCACCAGCCCGGAGACCCCCCCGTACTCGTCCACGGCCAGGATCAAGGGGACCCGGTTGCGTTTGAACTCCTCGAGCAACGCCTCTAGGGTCAGGGTCTCGGGCACGAACACCGCGGGCCGGCACAACGGCTCCAAGGGAGGGAAGGGTGGCTTCGTGCCCCAGTACCGCAGGACGTCGCGGGCCGTCACAAACCCGATCACCTGGTCGAGAGTGTCCTGGTACACCGGGATCCGGGAGTGGCCCTCTTCCACCATCCGTCGGACCAGCTCTGGGAGCGGCTCGTCCCGGGCCACGGCCACGATCTCGGTGCGGGGCACCATGATCTCCCGGACCCGGGTGCGGCGCAGGGCGAGGACCGAGAGGAGCATCTCCTCCTCCTCGGGCTGGAGAACGCCCTCGGCCGTGCCCTCCTCGATCAGGTCCTCCATCTGCTGCACCAGGTCCCGCCGGGGCCGGAGCCGACGTCGGATCCATTCGAGGAGGATCCCCAGGGGGGTGGGGCGGGACTCGGCCTTCATGGCATTCCCCCCGGCAGGACCAGGTAGTGAAGGGCCAGGGCCAGACCAGCACCCAGCGCCCCGCCGGCCAGGACCTCGCCCCGGGAATGGATCCGCAGAAGGAGCCGGCTGTGGCTCACCATGAGGGCCAGCAGCCCGGCCAGGGCGGCCACCATCCAGTCCCGCGTGTGCAAGGTGAGAAGGGTCGCCACGGCGAACGAGACCGCCGCGTGGCCCGAAGGAAAGCCGCCGTGAAGGGGCGCGCCCCGCCCCAGGAGGGCCTTCAGCAGCACCACGGCCACGATCACGGTCAGGAGGATCGCGGCCGCGGCCATGGGACCGGCCGGCCCGGTGGGCAGGGCCGCCCCGAACTGGGACAGACGCGGCCCGAGGACCACCCACCCCACGGCGGCCGCGCCGAACGAGGCCACGAGCACGGCTCCGGCAGCCACGTCCTTGGCCGAGCGGGCCAGAGGGTCGTACCGGGGGCAGGCCAGGTCCACCAGGGACTCGAAGGCGGTGTTGATGAGCTCGGCTACGAGCACCAGCCCGGCCGCCAGGCACAGCAGCGCGAACTCCCCCGGCGTGACCCCCAGCCGGGGCGCGAGCACCAGGACGCCCAGCGCGGCCAAGGAGTGCCACCGCATGTGCCGCTGGGTGCGCACCGCCTCGAGCACCCCCTCCACGGCGCAGTTCAGGGTTTCGAGCCAGGTCTCAGGTTTCACGTCGGATCCGCTCGAACAGCTCCTCCTGCCGGGCCTCCATCTCGGCCGCCCGGTGGGCCTGGTCCCCCTCGTGATCGTACCCCAGCAGATGCAGGAGGCCGTGCAGACACAGGTAGAACACCATGTCCTCCAAGGACCAGCCGGCCTCCTCGGCCTCGCGGGCCGCAGTGTCCAGGCTGACCACCACGTCCCCCAGCACGGCCGGGTCCACCGCCCCGGTCTCCCCCTCGCGTTGGGAGAAGCTGATCACGTTCGTGGGCGAGTCAAGTCCGAAATGGGTGCGGTGCAGGTCCTGGATGTCTCCGTCGGAGCACAGCCACACCGAGAGCTCGGTGGACGGTTCACAGCCCGAGGCGTTTAAGGCGCTCTCCAGGCGCCTCCGGAGCCGCTCCTCGCCGATCCGCTCCGGTCGGTCGTTTCGGATCCAGATGTCCATCGCTGCGGCGTTCCTTATGGGCCAAAAGCGGATAGTCGATCCGCTGGTGATGGATCCCGCTAAGGATGCGGGCGAACGCGCCTGCGATCCGGTGCAGGTCCCTGAGGGTGAGGTCGCACCCGTCGAGCTGGCCGTCGGCAAAGGTGCGATTGATGATGTTCTGGACCATGCCTTGGATCCGGGCCGGCCGCAGATCGGGCAGGGTGCGCGACGCCGCCTCCACCGCGTCGGCCAGCAGCACCAGGCCGGCCTCCCGGGTCTGGGGCTTGGGGCCGGGGTACCGGTAGTCGGTTTCGTGAACCTCGTCGTCCCTCTGCCGGGCGGCCTTGTCGTGGAAGTACCGGATCAGCCCGGTGCCGTGGTGCTGCTGGAGAATTGCCTCGATCTCTCGGCCCAGGCGGTGGCGGCGGGCCAGCTCGACCCCCTCCTTCACGTGGGAGGTCAGGATCAGGCTCGAAAGCCGCGGAGCCAGACGGTCGTGGGGGTTTCGGCCGTGGGGCTGGTTCTCGATGAAGTAGGCCGGTTTGGAGAGCTTGCCCACGTCGTGGTAGTAGGAGGCCACCGTGGCCAGCAGGGCCCGGGCCCCGATGGCCTCGGCGCCGGCCTTGGCCAGGGTGCCGGTGACCAGGGAATGATGGTAGGTGCCCGGAGCCCGGAGCATCAGGTCCCGGAGCAGCGGGTGGTCAAGGCTCGCCAGCTCCGTGAGGCGCAGATCCGTGGTGTACCCCAGCACGAGCTCGGCCAAGAATACCAGGAGCAGGGAGAGCGCCCCCGCGCCCAGCCCCCCGCCCACGGCCCACAGGGCGTCCCACCCGATCTGGCCCGGCAGCGCCTCGGCCGCGAGCCCGAACCCGGCCGCCACCCCCGCCTGGGCCACCCCCGCCCACAGCCCCGCCCGCAGGTAGGCAGCCCGCCGGCCTGCCCGGCCCACGCCGTGGGCACCCACGAGCCCCCCGGCCAGGAACACGCCCGCAGCCTCCAGCGGCACGGGGGTGCCGAGACCGCCCAGCACCGACAGGGGAACAGCCAGCAGCAGGGCGGTCTCAGAGTTCAGGACCGCCCGCACGGTCAGTACCCCCGCGGCCATCGGTACCCCCAGCACCGCAGCCCCCAGTCCGCCGGGCACCGAGGCCGCGGCTGCCAGGGCGAGCCAGGCGCGCTCCAGGGCCGCCAGCACGAGGAGAGTCGCGCCCAGCAGGACCCGGTCTCGGGGCGCGCTCCGGAACTTCTTGACGTTGCGGCGGCCGAACTCGAAGGGGATCCAGATCCCCAGGCACCACAGGGCCACGAGCCCGATCCCCCGCCGCCAGGCGCTTCCGGTGTCTGCCAGACGGGCGTGGGCCAGCAGACGCCGGGCCTGTTCCGGGCTCACCCGGTCCCCCTCCCGCACGATCATCTCCCCCTGCCGGATCAGATACCGGACTGGGGGCACCAGATCCCGGGCCTCTTTGCGACGGCGGGCGGTCTGCTCTCCGTTGCGGGCCACGTTCGGTCGCAGCACCTTCCGGGCCAGGGCCAGGGCCAGGCGCTCGGGTCCGGCGGCTCCTTTCGGTGCCAGCCCGTCCCGGGCCTCGTCCAACCCGAGCGGCATCAAGGCCGGCGTGAGGGGGGTCTCGGCGCGGGTGCGCAGGTCCCGCAGGATTCTTGGGCGGTCCCGGAGGAAAGGGGTGGGGTCCGCCACGATGCCCCGGGCGAACCGGGGTTGCAGCAGACGCCGGACCTGGTCCAGGAGCCCGTCGCGCTCGGCCGGGTTCGTGAGGCTCCGGATCTGTTCGGCCGAGATCGGAACCCCCAAACGGCTTTGGGCCTCGGCGGCCAGAGCCTCCCAGTTCGGAGGCTCCGGACCGTTGGGGCCCACGGGCGAGGGCCGGGGAAGTCGGTCCACCAAGGCTGCCGCCTCCTCCAACGCCTCGGCCAACAGGTCGGGGTCCCGGTCGAACACCTCGGGTGCTTGGTCGGCGGCTTGGGCCCTGCGGGCCTCGGTGGCGGCCTCGTCCGGCAAGGTGAAGTCCCTTTGGGCCTTCACGTTCTCCCGGGCGACCTCGCCCGGTGCGTACACGGGGACCCGCTTGGCAAAGGGAAGTCCGGTCACCACCGCGGCCAGGGATGCCAGCCCCAGGAGCAGCAGCGTCGAGGCGGCGCGTCGCCGGGCGGGGGAACCGGTAGAGGTGCCGGACCGGCGGGTGGGTCGGGATGGGAACATGGAGCCTCCGGGTCAGGGCATGCTAAGACACGGTCGGAGGGGAGTCAAGGGCGCGGGGATCCGCCAGAAACAGCGGTTGTTTCGGTCGGGTTCCTGTGGTACGGTTTCGTAAATCCTCTGGAAATAAGGAGGTTGTCCGTGGAGCCGGGTTCCAGCCTTCGAGAGGAACTGGAAGAGATCAACCGGGAGCTGCGCAAGACGTTCTTGAAGCTCCAGTCGCTTCTGGAAAAGAAGCAGCGGGCGCTTCGAGAGGCCGAGATCCTGGAGGACGAGCGAGAACAGGAGCGGTTGTCCGAGGTCGTCCTCCAGATCGAGAAGAAGCTTCGAGAGATCCGCCAGATCGGCATCCTTCCCCCCTCCGCGACCCCGTGATGGCTCCCCTACGAAGGCTCCTCGTGATCGCTCCAGCCGGGCCCTGGGTCCCAACCCGGGTGGCCGAGGTGGGGGCGTTCCGTCTCGAGGTCACCCGGGTCGGTGATCCGGATCTCGCTCCGCCGGGTCCGTGGGATGTGGTGGCCTTCCGGACCGATGCGTTTTCGGGTGCCGAGCCCGACGACATCCTGGTGTGGCTTCGGCGGGCGGCGCCCGAGGCCACGTTCCTTCCAGTGGCCGTGCGGCCCGATCCCCGTCAGGCCCTGATCTATCTGAAAAACGGAGCTTACGAGTACCTGGAGGAGCCGCTCGACCCCTCCGAGTTTCTGCGGGCCTTGGCCGAAGCCCTCGAGAACCGGGAGGCGTTTCGCGAGATCCTGGAGATGAACCGGACTCTCGAGGCCCAGGCCCACCAGCTGCGCCGGGAGAAGGAGGAGCTGGAGCGGCGCAACCGGGAGCTGCGGGCGGTGAGCCGTCTGGCCCAGGACCTGGCCGCCTCGCTGGAGCCACAGGAGGTGGTGGACCGGTTGGGGGAACGGTTGCGTGAGGTGTTCGGGGACCGTTCGGTGCGCATCGGCCTCTGGGGTCGGGTGCCCGGCGGGCTGGCCCTGGTGGGGGGGGCCTCGGGTCCCGGTGTGGAGGAGACCCCGGGGCCGTGGGCCGCCAGGGTGCTCCAGGGCGAAGAGGTGCGCCAGCCGGTCCAGGACGGGGGGCGGGAGCTGGTTGTCGTGCCGATGCGTGCTCGGGACCGGGTGGTGGGGTTCCTGGCCCTCGAAGGGAGGTGCCGGCTGGTGCCCGAGCACGAGATGGAGCTCCTTCGGATCTTCGCCGACACCGCGGCCATCGCCCTGGAGAACGCCCGGCTGTACCAGGCCATGCGGGATCTATCGGTACGGGACGAGCTCACGGGCCTGTTCAACCGGCGGTACTTCCAGGAGCGGCTTCGGGCCGAGTGGAACCATGCCACCCGCCATGAGATCCCCTTGGCTCTGTTGGTCATCGACATCGACCACTTTAAGCGGCTGAACGACGGCAACGATCACCTGACCGGGGACGCGGCCCTGCGCAAGTTGGCCGAGATCCTCACCCGCAACACGCGGGGCATCGACACGGTGGCCCGGTACGGGGGAGAGGAGTTCGTTGTGATCCTACCTCGGACCGGCCGGGAGGGGGCCCTGGCCGCGGCCGAGAAGCTTCGGAGGGCGGTGGCCCGGGCCCGCTTCCCCGGCGAGGATGCGGTGCCGGGCGGCAAGCTGACCGTGAGCATCGGCGCGGCGTGGTACCCCGGAGCGTCCGGTTCGGTGGAGGAGCTGCTGGCCCGAGCCGACCACGCCTTGTACGAGGCCAAGGACTCGGGCCGAAACCGAACCCGCCTGTGGGGCTCTTCGGATGAGTCCCGGGCCAGCGCCTGAGATCCCACCCCTTCGCGATCCAGCCCACACCACAGGGCGTCCGAGGTGGCCTACGGGAGCAGGCTCCTACGGCGAGGCCCCGAAAGTTCCCCTGTCACTTGTCACCGATCACACGCTGCGGAAGTTTCCCCCCGCGTCTTTTCACCCACAATGTGAGCGAAAACACATGTTGTCGGCCTGTTGCCTTGAGCGTATCATCGCGCGACCGTTGGGGTGAAATGGCAAGAGGGCGGCGAAGCGGCCGATGCTCGGCGTTAACCCGGCGACAAGACGGGCCCGCTTTTCCCCGCGCACGGGGGTCTTCGGCCTGGCGCGAAGCCGGGCGTTGAGCTTTGCCGTGCAAGCCCGGCACAGAGGAGTTGGTTTCATCCCGATTCCATAAGAATGCAAACCACGGCGAGCGAAGGAGCCGCACCCGGCTCTCCGGCAGGTCCTCTGCCCCCGATCCAGGGGGTGGTGGTGCCTTGTTACTAAGGCCTACGAAGGTATTGCCGGACGCGGGTGGGGGGCTGGCTCCGGCCGGGCGCGAGTGCGGCACCCCTTTCGCCGCGCCTTCGCATGCCGTCGTCAGCCAGGTAGGTCGGGGCGCCGGTGGCGGGAGTTCCTGAACTTCCAAGGCGATTCCGGCTTGGTGAGGGCGCGGCGACGTGAGGGGCCGCGCCCGGCTCTCCACCAGCCCCCCACCCGCTGGTTCCCTTGTGAACGCCGGAGATCTGACAATAGTTCCGTTGGTATTAGTATCCGCCAGGTTCACGGTAACGGCCAAGGGGTGGGGGGGCTCAACGGGCTCGGGCACGAGGTGCCAGATATGAAGGTCGCAGACCCGAGGAAGAGGGACGGGAGCAGGGTCAGGCGATGGGGGAATCGCGAGGCTGGTTGTCCTCTGTGGTTCCTTTATTTCACGGCCTTCGTGTGCGGGGCCATGATCATGGTGGTCGAGATCCTCGGGGCTCGGGTGCTGGGACCCCTGTTCGGCGTGGGGCTTTTCGTGTGGACCGCCCAGATCGCGGTGGCCATGGTGGCCCTGGCCGCAGGGTATGCGTTGGGGGGGTATCTCACGGACCGAACCGCCAGAGCCGATGTCTTGTTCTGGGTGATCGCGGCCGCAGGGGCGGCGTTGCTCGGAGTGGCGCCGATCAAGTCGGCCGTCCTGAAGTGGGGGGTGGGGCTCGGGTTGAGGGGCGGAGCTCTGATCTCCTCGGCGACCCTGTTCGGCCTACCCCTTCTGTTGCTGGGATGCGTCTCCCCTGGGGTGATCCGGCTCGCCGCCCGTCGGGTCGAGCGGGTGGGGCGGACGGCCGGGGGGGTGTATGCCTTATCCACCTTGGGCAGCGTTTTCGGCACGGTGCTCACCGGCTTCGTTTTGATCGGCCTGTGGGGGGTCTCGAAGATCTTCGCCGTGACCGGCGCGGTGCTGCTGGCTGTCTCGGCGGCCCACTTTTTCTTGACCCACCGTTGGCTAAAAGGGGGCGTCCTCGGACTGCTGGCCGCGCTTGCGTTGGTGGGGCCGTCGTTTGGGGCGGAGGTGGGGCTCAGCCGAAGGCTCCCCTCCGGCACAGTGGCAACCCTGGTCCACGCCCAAAGCGGCCTGTACGGAGACGTCCGGGTCATCGACTACCGCTACCGGGACCTGGTCGTCCGAGAGCTCACGATCGACGGCCTGATCCAGGGGGGAGTGGATCGGACCACCGGCCTGCCCACCTACGAGTACCTCTACCTTTTGTCTCTCATCCCCCCGGCGACCCGTCCCGGCGGCGACACCTGTCTGGTGTTGGGGCTCGGCGCGGGCATCGTGCCAAGGCTTCTGGAAACACGGGGCGTCACGACCGATGTGGTCGAGATCGATCCCAACGTGGTGGAAGCCGCCCGCCGGTTCTTCGGTTTCCACACAAAGGGCGACGTGTACGTGGAAGACGCTCGGGTTCACCTGGCACGTTCGGGAAAGCGCTATGACTACGTGTTGATCGACGTGTTCAACGGCGACGGTGTGCCCTCTCATCTCGTGAGCCGCGAGGCCTTTCGGGCCGCCAAGGCGCGGCTGTCCGAGCGAGGAGGCGTGCTCGCCCTGAACTTCCATGGTCGTCTGGACCTGAGGCAAGGTGGGACCGCGTCGGTGGCTCGCACCTTGCTCGAGGTGTTCGACAACGTGGACCTGTATCCCACGTTCCGCCCGGCCGAGGGAGCCCACGGCAACGTGGTGATCGTCGCCTACGACGGTCCGCCGAGCCCGGTGGGTGCCGACGCGTTGGGGGGGATGCCGGTGCACCCCCTGGCCCGCCGGGGGCTGGCCGGCTTTTGGGCCCGGCGGGTTTCGATGCGGCCGGGAATGGCCGCGGCCCCCCTCTTGACCGACGACTACAACCCCATTGACCTCATGGACCTCGATCTTCGGGAGGCGGTTCGACGGAGTCTACTGGCGGACACCCCTTGGGATCTCCTCGTGGATTGAGTGATGGGAGTAGGAACCATGATCCGAAGGCTCGTTGTTTGCTCAACCGTGGTCGCACTTTGCGCGTTTCTCCCCGGCTTGTCGGTGGCAGCCGGGGGCGATGCCTCACCGGGCGCCCCCCCGGGGGACACAAAGGCCCCCCCCCTGGACCCGGACACGCCGGTTCTTCGCATCAATGGCCGCGAGGTGGGCGAGATCTGGTACGAGAGGTCCCTGGCCCAGACCGCGGCGGAGCTGGAGCCCGCCTCGGAGGCCCACGGCGTGAACAACGCGATGGTCCGCGAGAAGGCCATGGAACGCCTGATCGAGCAAGAGCTGCTCTACGACCTGGCCACGCGCCAGAAGATTCCGGGTTTGGACGAGGAGGTGGAGCGCCGGTTCCGGGCGTTCGTGGAGCGGGTGGGGGGCGAGGAAGAGTTCAAGAAGCAACTGGCCGCCCAGGGCATGGAGGAGCGGCATGTCCGACACATCATCCGCAGGGAGCTGGCCAACGCGTGGTACGTGGAGAACGTGATCGGCCGCGACGTCACCGTGACCGAGGAAGAGGCCCGGTCTTACTACGAGGCCAAGAAGGCCCAGGAGTACGTCCACCCAGAGATGCGAAAGATCTATCAGATCCTGGCGGCCGCGAGCCGGGGTAAGGAGGCCGCCTTGGCCCGGCTCGCAGAGGTGCGGCGGCGCTACGAACAAGGAGAAGGGTTTGGCCCCCTTGCGCAGGAGTTCTCGGATGAGCCCGCGAGCCGGTTGCAGCAGGGGTTCATCGGGTATCGTGCCCGGGACGACCTCCCTCCCCAGGTGGCCGAGGCGTGTTTTTCGGCCAAGCCGGGTGAGCTGACCCCGGTGGTGGAGACCCGGTTTGGATACCACGTGTTCCTGGTCACAGAGATCGTGCCCCCTGAAAGCCGGAGCTTCGAGGAGGTGCGGGAAGAGGTGTTTCAGAAGGCCCGGGAGGTCAAGCTGAAAAGGGCCGTTGAGGCTGCTTTGAAGCAGGCTGGGCGGGAGGCAAAGGTGGAGATCCTGTTGCCCCACTGAACTCGGGGGGAACGTTGGTGATTTGGCGCACATGGAGTTGGGTGATTTCGCGCCGACGGCGCGTCCTGAGGCGGGAGTGGCGAGTTTTCTTGGTGATAACTTGCTGAAATCAGAAGGAATGATGTCCTTTCCTCTGGGCAGCGTCTGTGGCAAAAAAATTGCATTCTCATTAAATTGTAGCTGCGGCCTAGGCTGTCGGCCTGAGGAGGCGGAATGAAACGCACGGGGTTTTTTCTGAAATGGATGGCGGCCGCGGCCTTGGTGGGCGTGTTCGGGGTACATGGAGGAGCCTCGGCGGACAGGGGTGCCCCCGACGAAGTGGTGGCACGGGTGGGTGGGGATCCCATTTACCGGGAGGAGGTGCTACATCTGGCGCGGTTCGAGATGGGTCTCGAACGCGATGAGGTGACGGGTCGCCGGTACGCCGAGGCAGTGAAAAAGGCCATCACCAATCACGCTATTTTTCGGCTGGTACAAGAGAAGGCCCCGAATCTCATTCCCCACGCGGATCGGGCCGCCACCCTGGCGATGGCCCGCGACTACTACAATGCTTACTACGCCCGGGTGGCGATGCCGGCCGCACGGAAGAGAATGACGGTTGAGAGGGTGATGGAACAGATTCCCCAACGGGAAGGTCTGGTGTTCCTGTACCAGATCACGATGGCCAACGGACAGGCCCTCGAAGAGCTTCGACGCCGTATCGTGGAAGGGGAGATCTCTTTTGAGGAGGCTGCCAGGAAGTACAGCCAGGGACTTACGGCAAAGGTGGGGGGGCAGGTGGGGGGGGTGGCTCGGTCGGACGACCGGTACTACCCCGATACCTTGAGGATGTTGTTCGATGAACTCCCGGTGGGCGCGGTGAGCCCCGTGGTGGAGGAGCGCCTCGGCCCGGCAATCTTCTGGGTGAAGGATCGAAAAAACGCAGAGGAGGTCCGGCGCGCGGAAGCAGAGAACGTGCTGGACGATTACGTCAAGGCGGACGCCCGGAACTACTGCTGGGAGAAGGCTTACGAGTACGCCGACGCCTCTCCGGACACGGAGCTGCTCATTCAGGAGGCCGAGGCCCAGAAGTTTGTGGACGATCCTGACCGGGTGGTGTTCCGGGTGGACGGCCGGGCTTACACGGCTCGGGATCTGATGGCCCGTTCGGGGGGGCGGGTGCACAGCCTCAAGGACATCACAACGATTGCCGAAAACGCGTTTCGTGACCTGATCCTGACCCGGCTGTTCGTAACGCAGTTCGGAGAGCACGAGGCGTTCTCGCACCGGAAGAACGCTCTGCTCAAACACTACGCGGCACGGCTGTGGTTCCGGGAGAAAACAGCGGACCTCACCGTCACCGACGAGGAGGTGGACCGTTACCTGGCGGAGCACCAGGACAAGTACGCCCTGCCCGATCGGGTCGATCTGGGGGTGATCTACGTCAAGACCGAGAAGCGGCTGAAGCAGGTGCAGGAGAGGCTCCGGGTCGAGGGCTTCGAGATCGTGGCCAAGGGCTGGACACAGAACAAGACGCTGGCCTCCAGGGGGGGGCGGGTGGGGATCGTGCCGGTCAGTAAGGTGCAAGGGGGGTTGGCGTCGGTGGAGCCCGGGACCGTGCTCGACCCGGTGTACATCGACCAGGGGGAAAATCCGGGCTACTACGTCTTCAAGGTGTTCCGGTTCTATCCCGCAGAGCCGGGCACCCGCGCGAACCTGGACGAGGAGGTGATCGGGGGGGTCCGGTCCATGGTCATGGCGGAAAAGCGCAAGGAGCGGTTGAGTGCCCTGGTGGAAGAGGCCATGGCCGGCGTCCGGGTCGAGGTCCTGGGGGATGTCCTGTGAGGAGCCCACATCGTTGGGGAGAATGTTCTTTATTCCACCTTCTTGGGTATGGAGTGGCGCGATGATCAAAAAGGCTCGGTGTGCAAGGGGGATGATCGCTGTCTTGGTGTGGCTCGTGATCATGATGACCGGTGCCGCGACCGAGACCTGGGCAGCGGGCGGTCCAAACTGGATGCCGAATTTCCCGATGCGTCTGGGGGCCGCCGGGGCCATGGGCATGTGGATGCCCCTGCCGGGGGCGTCGGAGTACAGGGTGTACCGAAAGGTGGGCGAGGGCCAGTGGGAGGTGGTCTACAAAGGGCCCATGAACAACTTCCAGGACCCCACTGCGCCTGCGGACCAGGACGTGGCCTACAAGGTGACAGCGGTCGTGGGAGGGGCCGAGACCGAACCTTCGCCGGTGGCGGTGCTCAAGGGGCAGAAGCCCATCGAGCCGCCCACAAACCTCGTGTTCCGACTCGACCGCACCAACAAGGCGGTTCACCTTCGTTGGAATCTGGCCGACGGGGCCTCGTTTTACAACGTGTACCGGACCGACTCCCCGGACGCCGCCGGCACTCTTCTTGGCTCCGTCCAGGAGCCCAAGCTCACCGACCCCAAGGTACAGGATGGGAAAACTTACTATTACTTCGTGACTGCGGTGAGCACCACGGGCCAGGAGTCGAAACGAGGCGAGCCCCTCAAGGTGAAAGTCAAGTTTCCCAAAGTGGCCAAGGTGAAGAAGTTCGAGTTCCACCCGATCGTCATGAAGCTCGTGACCACCACTAAGGGGGAGGAGTTCGCCGAGTTCCATAACCCCAGTGACATCCTGTTCCTCAGCGGCCGGCTGTACGTCGCGTGCGAGGACGGCGTGCAGGTGCTCGACGCGGACGGCAACTACCTGGAGCGGATGCCCCTCCTGCAGGAGAAGATCGGGAGCGGCGAATGGAAACGGCCGCGCCGCATGGCCGTGTCGGCCGACGGAAACATCCTGGTCACGTTCCTGGGTGAGCCCACGGTTCGGGAGGTCACCCCGGACGGGACCACCGTAGTGCGGGAGTTCGTGGCTCCGAGGATGCCGAACCACCCCTCGAACCCGGGGCTGATGAGCCTGACGCCCGGGCCGGAGGGGACCCTGTGGGCCACGGATGGCAACTATGCGGTGCTCGAGGTGTTGCCGGGCGACGCCAAGGGCGAGGTGCCGGCCGATGCGGTGCGGTGGATCGGGTTCCCCAGGGCCACGAAGGAAAAGTATGACCCCAAGAAGCACGGCGACCGGTACATCGCGCCGTCCCGGATTCGGTACCTGCCGGAGCTCGGCGGCCGGATCTACGTACAGGAGGCGGGCGAGGGCCGGCTGGCCGCCGTGGATCCGGACACGGGCAAGAAGCTGTTCACGGTGTTGGGTATCGGGAGTGGTCGGAACCAGGTTTCCCTCCTGTCGGACTTCGTCCCGTACGACGAGACCTCGGTTCTGATCGCCGACTCCCTGCGGGGGGAGGTGAAGCAGATCAAGATCACCAAGGCGGGCGACGACACCAACGGCGACTACCTGGCCAATCTGGTGGACGATCCTGAGGGCAAGCAGCCCAAGCTGCAGTCGATGAAGGGCAACGTGACCGTGATCCAGTTCGACCCCCAGCGCCGCAGGCTGTACACGTTGTCGGTGCAGGGCAAGGAAGTGGCCATCTACGACCTGCCTTGAGGCAGGGGACCCGGGGTGCGGCTGGGTGAGGCCCCGCCCCACCGGCACGGGAGGAGGAGCGGTACCGGACCGAACGCGCGGGCTGAGCCGGGTCCGCAATCAAGTCTTGGAACGGGGCACCGAGCAGCCGCGGCGACAACGCCGACCCCATGCGAACCGCGGGTTCAACCATGACCAGAGGAGGAAGTGCCGTGAAAACGAAGAGGATGCTTTTTGCCGCACTGGTGGTGGTCGTCCTGACCGCCGGCCCGGCGCTCGCGGCGGTGAACGGTAGCCACCACGACCTCAGCGCCTACCAGGGCGCCACCGAGGTGTGCCTGTACTGCCACGGCGTGTTGGACACCACGGCAGCCACCGGGAACTACGGGAACGTGGGGGAGCTGTGCCTGAGCCGCTGCCACAACGGTTCGGGGAACGTGACGACCCAGGACGTTGTGCCCCAGCGGGCCGCCACTCTCGACGAGGCTGGGACCGTGGTGGGGCCCACCTACACGGTGGACGCCGTGAACGTGACCAACGGGTTCGCCCACGGGCTCAACCCGGCGGACCTGCTGGTTCCCACCACCGGCGCCCAGGTCACCTTTGATGCCATTGGCCAGGCCCTCCCCTACGGCACGGCCGGGCAGATCGAGTGCACCAGCTGCCACAACGTGCACTCCAACGCGAACACCCCCTTCCTCCAGCGCGACCTGTTCACGGGCGGCCCCGGCGGGAACCGGAGCTTCTGCGAGGCGTGCCATACCGCCCGGGGGAACAACTGGGCCGGGGGTGAGGCCGCGCCCAACGGCGAGCATCCGGTCAACTTCGCGCTGATCCTCAATGCCAACGTGGGGTCCAAGTACGGAAACCGGACCAACGCCGAGCGCTACGGCCGTTACATCAACCTGGACGGGAACATCTTCGACGTGGCCACGCCCAACGGCGCGGCCTTGAACGACCCGGCCACCCACTACGTGCCCGGCGGCAAGGTGAGCGGGTTCGCCAACGCGGCGGGCGGCGAGACCTTCGGGTGTTACACCTGCCACGGCGTCCACGTGGACGCCAACGGCACCACGGCCCAGGTCAACCTGATCCTCCGGGACGCCGTGAGCGCGGACGGCCAGTGGAACCCGATCTGCGTGGGCTGCCACGGCCAGGACACCACAGGTGCGAACGACCCGAACCCGGGCACCACCCCGTACTATCACCCGGTGGGCTCCACGGCCAACGCCGCCACTGGAAACACCGGTAACGTGTACACCTACACCGCCAGTACCGGGAACTTCTCGTTCCAGGTGGACCTGAGCGCCATCCTCGGCGCCGCGGGCTCCGGCCAGAACGGCATCGCCGACACGGTGGTGGGCATCGACACGACCAACGGCGCCCGGCCTCGGTGTGGCTCGTGCCACGACGTGCACGGCGGTATCAACAACTCCATGGCCCTGGTGGACCTGGACGGCACCCGCGACGGAAGCTTCACCGGCAAGATCTGCGACGCCTGCCACACCGGTGTCGGTCTGCCCGACGTGGCGGACAACCCCGGCCAGACGGGTGAGCCGGCCGATAGCCATCACCGCACCACCACGGCCGACTGGAGCGGCGCCACGTTCACCGATGAGGGCGACGGCGACACTCTGAACCTGGATGGCACCAACGCGGCCTCCTGGCTCACCGCGGCCGATCACTCGAACGGCCTCGGGTGCGCCGACTGCCACGTGTTCACGAGTGATGGTGCCGGTGGCAACCCTGCCGGCAGCACGCACAGCACGGCCCACAACTGGTAAGGAGGATGGGGACCATGAAGACAAAACAGGTACTCGCGGTGCTTTGCGCCTCGCTGATGGCGGCGCCGGCCTTGGCCGGAATCAACCCCGCCTGGCCGGGGCTCCCGACGGCCGATACCAGCAACAACAATGGCGCATCCAGCTACACGGGATTCACTGCCGCCAACAACCAGGCCTCGGCCATGTGCGTGGACTGCCACACCGTGCAACCCAAGGCCGGCGGCTCCCACTTCGTGAACCCCACGAACACCGGCGGATTCACAAACTCGGGCGGTTCGGGCATCGACAACACCGGTGCGATCACCACCCGGGACGACGGCGCCTACTTCAAGATCACGGCGTGGAACAACATCACGAAGGCCGACAACAGCACCGGCTCGGAGGGGGTGTCCAAGTACGCCGACACGTCCGTGCCGGCGAGCTACGTCACCGACAACACCGTAGCCGGCACCTCGACGGCCACTTTGGATGCGACGGCGGCTAACTATGCGGGCTACGACATCATCTGTGAGAGCTGCCACAACATCGTGAACAACGACGCCGGCGGCAACAACCTCCTCCTGACCCAGCCCAACAACGACTGGGAGGACGCCCCCGTGGCCGAGCTGTGCACAGGCTGTCACGGGTTCATGTACACGGCGGCCGTGGACCAGTCGGGGAGCGGGCTCGCCAACTGGTCCGACGCCCGAAACGACCACGAGGTCGCCGGTGGAACTGCCAGGAAAGGCAACAACGAGTACCACTGGGTCAAGGGCGTGGCCCGGCCCCAGAACCACCACGTGATGACGGGTGATGTCATCGACTCGACTCAAGCCGGCTTGATGGTGCTGTGGACGGACAACGACGTGGTGGGGTACACCGACAGCCCCATCAGCAACACCTCCACCAACGGTACGTACCCGCAGCGGGCCACGTGGCAGAACAGCCTCACCAAGCCCACCGGCGGCGGCCTGAACTGCACCAACTGCCACGCCCCGGCCCACGGCCAAGGGGCGAGCCCGGCAGCCTCGATCCTGCGCAACGCCACGTACACCGCGGCTCCCACGGCCTTGGGGCCGATCTCTCGGATCAGCGACCGTGGCGGGTGGAAGAAGATCGACGACCTGGCGTTCTGCGGGCAGTGCCATCAGTAGGCCGAGGGCTGAACGCGCGGCGCGCAACGAGGGGCCCCTGCGGGGCAGGGGCCCCGTTTTTCCTGAAGACGCGGGAGGTTCGAAGATGCGAAACCTGTTGAAGGTCTTGGTGGGGGTGGTGGCGATGATCGCGGTGGGGACGGCGGCCGTCGCCGAGGAAGGGCCGAAGTACGGCACGAACGTGGGCGACGTGGCCAAACCGGTGAAAATCCAGACCATGGACGGAAACGAGTTCGACACGGGGCAGGTCCAAGAGAAGACCATGTTCGTGTTCGTGAACTCGATCTGTGGTCTGTGCGCCAAGGAAATGAAGGACCTCGCCAAGAACGCCGACAAGCTTAATGATGTGAAGGTATACTTGGTGAGCGTGGACCAGAACAAGGAGCGGGCGATGAAGGTGTACGAGAAGTACGCCAAGCTCTTCGGCCTGCTCTACGACCCGGAGTACGTGTTCGGCGAAGCGGTGGGCCTGTATGCCACCCCGTCGACGCTGGTCGTGGACAAAGGTGGCAAGATCCTGTTCAAGAAGACCGGGTACCGGGGTGACATCGAAGACATCTTGAAGACGCTTTAGGTCTCGGCGCCAGACTGGTTGCAAGAGCCGGAAGGGGCCCCCATGGGCCCCTTTCTTCTTTGGGGAGCGCTTTGGTACAGTGGCGGCCTGCAACTTTTGGGGGGAGGCTCCGGTACCACGGCGGACGGGGTGCGGGGTGTTCTCCGAAAGAGGCGGAGACGGAGGGGTCGAGATGATTTGGCGATGGCTCATGGTGGGGGGGCTGGCGATGGGCTCGGCTGCCTGGGCGGGCATCAACCCTGCCTCGCCGGGTCTCCCCACCGCCTCGGCATACGGCACCACGTACACCGGAAACGCGGCATCGGCCATGTGTGTGGACTGCCACACGGCCAACCCCAAGCCCAGCGCGGGGACCCACTTCGTGGCCCATTACGACGGCTCGGCGGTGCGCACCACCGGCAATCTCACCTACGAGAAGACCGACGCGTGGAGCGGAGGGGCGGTGTATCTGTCCCGTTACGCGAACCCCGCCCCACCGGACCCGGCCGCCCAGTCGGTCACGGGCCAGACCGGCGAGATCATCTGCGAGTCGTGCCACAACCTGGTGCACAACGCGGCGGGCGGCAACAACCTGCTCGAGCGGTTCCGGGAGAACGAGGACCCGACCGCCTTGTGCGAGGGGTGCCACACGGCCCAGGCCTCCGGTCCACCCGCCCACCACCCCCTGACCGGCGACACGGTCGGCCCGGACGGCGATGACCCGGCCAACCACACCTTGAACACGGGCCATGCTTCGGTGGTCCGCTCCCCACCTGCAGCGGGTAGTGAGATCACGTACCCGGCGGCGAACTCGGTGAACTGTGCTTCTTGCCACCGACCTCACGGAGCCCAGGTGCAGACCGGCGCGCGTGCGCTGAAGCGGGGCCTGTCGGCCGTCACGACCATCCCGAACGTACAGGGCAAGCCTGTGAACGTGATCTACTACGACGACGTGCCCGAGCCGGGGGACCTGCAGGGGGATGTCAAACAGTGGAACACCGGCGATGCTGTGCCCGGCATCGACCGGCAGGTGGACGTGGAGACCGTGCTGGGCGCCGGCAAACGGCTGGTCTCTAACCCGGATCCGGTGTGCGACGCCTGCCACGTGGCCAACGATTGAGGGAGGAGTCATGTGGGGAATGGGGGTGGGATCGAGGCCTCGGGGGCGGGGCACGGTCGCGGGAGCCCTTTTCGGGTTGCTCGGGATCAGCGCGTTCGCGCATGCCGCGATCAACCCGGCCGACCCCGGATTGCCACCGGCAGAGGCTTACGGGGAAAGGGGAATCCCCAACAACGGCGCCTCGGCCATGTGCGTGGAGTGCCATACCGAGAATCCCACGCCAGGGAAGGGCACGCACTTCGTGTTGAACGCCCTGACCGGAGCCCTCCGGACCACCCATTCGGGGGGAGGATGGCCCGAGGGGGCGTGGGGTGTGCGCGACTCGGGGGAGTTCTTCAAGATCTCCCCTTGGATCGAGGAGGAGTGGGGCAACGGCGGCTCATCGAAGTACGGCGACACGGATACCTGGGAGTCGGTGGTGTACACCGGGGGCGATCCGGTGATTGCGGTGGAGGGGTGTCGGGCCGAGACAACCCCCTCGGCCATGACGTCGCTGGAGCTCATCTGCGAGTCATGTCACAGCATGCGGGTCAATGTGGAGGGGCGGTACAACCTGCTCGCAAAGGTCACCAGCTCCCCGGTTCCTGACGACACGGTGGAGGGCGGGCACGCCCCCCTGTGCGTGGGCTGCCACGGGTTCCTGTACCAGGACGACGGGGGGGAGGCCAACTCGCTGCACTCCAACTGGAACGATCCCCGGAACTTCAGCTTGGCCGCCGGGAGGCGGCGGGGAAACAACGAGAGGCACTACATCGGCGGGAAACCCTATCCTCGGAACCACCACGTGATGACGGGCGATGCGATCGACATTCCACTGGCCGAGGCAGGCCTCCTGCTTCGGGACGTGGCCGTTCTGAGCCCCGACCTGGTGAACAAGCCGATCCGTACCGACTGGCGCAAGGGTACGATGCCGATCCGGCCCGTGCCTCTGGCTCCCATCACCCTACCGTCCGATCCGTACAACCTCCACTGCGTTACCTGCCACGCGCCGGCCCACGGGGGGGAGCCGTCCATGGGGGCAGCCATCCTGCGGGGAGTGGACCTGCAAGGGAAGGACTCGGGTTTTGGCATCGACCGGATCTTCGACGGCAAGGAGTGGGGGCGCTTTGCAGACTACCGCTTCTGCGGAAACTGCCACGAGTAGGGGGGAGACGATGCGGCGGTGGCTGATGGCTTGGCTGCTGGTCGGGTGGGCCGTGGGGGTACGAGCAGGGGTGGAGGGCACCCACCACGACATGCGTATCTACAACCTTGCCGAGGAGAAGAGCGTGTGCGCGTACTGCCACGTCCCGCACCGGGCTGCCACCGAAGAGAGCCTGCTGGCCCGGAAAGGGGCCCACGTGTCGGAGCTGGGCCGGGTGGGGTCGTTCTGTTACACCTGTCACGACGGCACGGTGGTGCCCACGGCTTTGGTCGAAGCCCCCGACGGGACCCTGGGCATCGAGGCCTTGACCCGGTCCCATGGGCTGGACATCGACGCGTTGGCCGAGGTCACCGGAGGCCTGGAGGGTCGGGCGAACGTGGAGGCGAGTGGGCTCGTGCCACCGGACCCGAGCACCGGCGACCTGCCGTCCCGCATGGAATGCACCGCCTGCCACGACCCCCACTCCGACCGGTACCCGCCGTTCCTCAAGGCGCCGTTGGAAGAGCTGTGTCAACGGTGCCACTCGGGCTCCGACAGGACGGGCGACGGCCGATGGACGTCGGTGGACGACGCCGGCACAAAGAATCGGGCCCACCCGGTGGGGATGCCGGTGGCTTTTTCCGGCTCGGAAAGGGTCCGCCCGGGGCAGGTGGCGCCGGAAATGGTGTTCAACGCTGTGGACGAGCGGCTCCGGGTGCCGGGGCTCACGCCGGAGGAGCGGGGCGATCCCACCCGCCACTGGACGACGGGGGGGCATCTGGCCGGGTTCGACACAGACCCGGCGGTGGGGAAGGTGATGTGCTCCACGTGCCACAGCGCCCACAGCGTGAAGGGAAATCTGTTGATCTTGAAGGCCTACGACGCGGCTGCCGGTGCCGATCCCCTGTGTGCCGGATGCCATGGTGAGGAGGACAGCCCTCAGAACCCGGGGGGCACGCCCTATTATCACCCCGTGCAGGCCGAGGCGGTGCCGCCGTGGGAGACCTCGACCGTCCCGCACCGGGCGCTGGACATCCTGATCCCCGGACAGTGGCCGGTCGCAGACGGGGGGGGGCTGCTCTGTGCAACCTGTCACCGGATGCACCAAGGTCGGCCCGGAAGCCGGTGCCTGAGGGAGTTCGATCCGGGCAAGAGGTATGTTTGCGACGAGTGTCACCTCCCGAACGACGACGTCTCGGGGGAGAACGCCCACCACGTGACCACGGCCGAGGACCGGAGCTCGTTCCTCGGGGGGAGGGGGCTCTCCTGGGCGGCGGGCCCCGGTGAGCCCGGGGACCTTTCCGACGGGCTCACATGCATCGACTGCCACGTGAAGCTGGCCAAGAGCGCCCATAACTGGTGAGGCGGATCGCTGGGATGCTAGGACGTTGGAACGTGGGGACGCGGGCCGGTCTGCTGGCGGCCCTGTGCGTGGGGCTGGTGCTGACGCTGCTGCCGCACTTTCGGCCGGATGCCGGGGCAGGGGCGAGGGTCGCGTGGCAGGCGGGGTTCCCGATGCGGGCCGGCAACCAGGTGCTGCTGATGTGGCTGCCCGTGCCCGGGGCGCAGGCGTACCGGGTGGTGCGCCGGGACCTCGGGACCCGGCAGGAGCGTACCTGGCGGGTGACCTCTCCCCAGCACGTGGACGCCGATGCCTCGCCCAACGGCACGTACCTGTACGTGGTGGAGGCGTTGGCCCCGGACGGGTCGGTCTTGGCTGAGTCCGAGCCAAGGAAGCTGGAAGGGTTCAAGCCGTTGGCCGCACCCAGGTGGGGCGGGCACTATGTGGAAGGTCGGGCCGTGAACCTGGTGTGGGGGCCGGTAGAGGGGGCGGTCTTCTACAACCTGTACCGAGCCGTGAAGGGGAAGGAACCGTCTCTTCTGGCATCGGTGCAGGATGTGAAGTACGTGGATGCGACGGTGAGCCCGAACGAGACCTATGTCTACACGGTCCGGGCCGTGGGTGAGCAGAGCCAAGAGTCTCCGGACTCGAAACCGCTGACGATCCGGGTCGGCCCGAGCGGCGCGGCTGCTGTGAAGCAGCGGAAGGCCTCCCGCCGTACGGTGGAGGTGGTGAGCTCGATTCACGAGGGAGCCCGGTACCGGCTTCGGGAGCCCACGGACCTGGCGATCTCGGAGGGCGTGCTGTTCGTGACCGACCTGGGGAGCCGCTCGGTGATGATGCTGGATCTATCCGGGGGGTTCTTGGGGCGGATGGCTCTCGAGCCCCCGGGCTACGAGGGGAAGTGGGGAATCCCGTGGGGGATCTCTGTCTCGGAGGACGGCAGGCGGCTGGCCCTGACGTTTCTGCGTTCGTCGAATGTGCGGGTGTTCTCGCGGGGGGGCGATCTTCTCCAGGATGTCGCGATCCAGCCCCCCGAGGGCTACGAGGACGATCCGAAGGTTCCCCAGCCCATGGATGTGGCCTTGGACGCTGAGGGGGGGCTGTGGGTCACCGAGTACACCTACGCCCAAGTGATTCATCTGGGTCGCAACGGGGAAGAGGTGGGCCGGACGGGGATACCCCGGCCGGCCGAGGACGCAGGGCCGTTCCGGAGCCCCACGTTTGTGGCGGCCCACACGGCCACCGGCCGGGTAGCCGTGGTGGACAGCCTGCTCGGCCGGGTGTTCGTGCTGGACCGGGAGGGGCAGATCGCGCGCGACTGGTCCCGGACCAAGACCCTGGAGGGGGCCCTCGACCTTCCCAAGGGCGTGTGTGTGACCCCCGCGGGGACCCTGCTCGTGGTCGATGGGATCCGTTCGAGCCTTCAGACCTTCAGCCTTTCGGGTGAGATCCGAGAGGTGTTCTACTCCCCGGATAAGGACTTCCTGGACCTGCGTGGTCTGGTGTCGGCAGCCGTGGATCCCCGTACCCGGGACATCTTTGCTCTCTCCAAGGTGGACAGCACCATCTACCGCCTGCGCCAGGTGGAGTAACGCCCCCTCACGCCACGCTCGCAACGCCCGCCACGGGTTTTGCTCTCCGTTGCGTCGTGGCGTCGTTGCGTGAGACCTGAAGTTTTGGTCCCAGTGTGGAACGTCGTCAGGGAAGGGGGCCTCACGCCACGCCCGCTACGGCACAACGGATCATCCCTCTCCCTTTGTGTCGTTGCGCCGTGGCGTGAGCCCGTCTTCGGCGTGGGGGTGGTGGGGCTCCACGGCGGGCTCCAGGCCGAAGGCGAACCGGAGCAGCACGGGGGTGGCCAGGAGGCTCAGGGCCATGTTGAGAAGCGCCACGCCGGTCATGAGGTCGGCGTGGGGCCCGGCGAAGATGCCCTGGCGCACCGCCACGGCCACCACCACCAGCGACACCTCCATCCGCGGCAGCATGCCGATGCCCACCTGAAGGGCCCGCACGGGCCGGAGCCGGCCCGCCAGGGCGCCGGCAGCCGATCCCAGGAACTTGCCCAGGAAGCTGGCGGCCAGGAGCACCGGGCCCACCCGGCCGAGCCCTCCGAGGCCGCCCAGATCGAGGTCGGCCCCGAGCCCCACGAAGAACAGGGGGATGAACACCCCGTAGGCCACGGCGTGGACCCGGTCCATGAGCTTCTCCTCGCCCATGGTCTCGCGCACGGCCAGCCCCGCCACGAAGGCCCCCGTGATGCCGGCGAGGCCGGCGGTCTCGGCCAACGCCGCCAGCCCCAGGGCCACGATCACCACGAAGGTCAAGGGGGCCTCGGGCAGGTGGATCCGGCGGAACGCGCGGTATACGAGGGGCAGGGCCTTCCACACGAAGAGGCCGGTCAACACGAAGTACACGACCGCGCCGAACAGGACCTGCTGGGGGCTGCCGGTGCCGAGCACCACGGCCAGCAGGGACAGGGCGATCACGTCGTCGAGAATGGCCGCGCCCACTAGGGTGGCGCCCACCTGGGTCCGGATCCGGCCGGCCTCCAGCAGGGTGACCGCGGTGATGCCGATGCTGGTGGGGGTGAACAGCGCCCCCGTGGCCAGGGCCTGGGCCAGGTCGAACCCGGCCCATCGGGCCGCGACCAGCCCCAGGAAGAACGGGACCGTCACCCCGCCCAGGGCCACCAGGACCGAGGGGCCGCCGGCACGGCGGATGTCCCGGAGGCTCGACTCGGTGCCGGTGATCAGAAGGAGGAAGATGAGCCCCAGGTCGCTCAGCGCTCCGAACCCCTCGCTGTGGAGGACCGGCCGCATGAAGCCGGGCAGGGACGCGAGGAGTACCCCGGCCAGGATCTGGCCGAGGATGGGGGGGAGCTTGAGCCGGTCGAAGGCCTGGCCGAGCATTTTTGCCGCGGCCAGGGCCAGGGCGAGTGTGCCGAGGAACGCGGCCGGGTTCACCGGCCCGCCCCCGAGCGGAGCCGGTGCAGGGCCCGGATCACCTGGAGCGAGCCGATCTCACCCACCAGCTCGTCCCCTTCGATCACCGGCAGCCACAGGGCGCCCTTGGACTCCATGAGGTGCACCACGTCCCGGCAGGGGGTGTCGGGCGCCACCCGATGGAGCACCCGGCCCTCGACGAGGCAGCAGGTGCAGTCGGCCGCTCCGTGAGCCAGGCTGCGGAACCGCAGGCGCAGGAACTTGGAGTAGGACTCGTGGGTGGGCTCCATGGCCCGGAGCAGGTCCCTCCGGAGCAGGATGCTCTGCACGCCGAACCGGCGGGCCGGGTCGGGCACGATCCAGGCGTGGTCCACCGACTGGAACACCTCCACGGCGTCCAGAACCGGCATGTGGGGCGGCAGAAAGGCCACGGCCCGGAACGTCGGGTCCATGACGTCCCGGGCCGGCAGGGCGTAGAACGCCTCGAACAGGCGGCGGATGTCTTCGGGGTCGTGCGAGGGCATGGCGGCCTAAAAGCTGTACCGTACCCGGGCGTACACGTTCGTGTTGTCCTCGAACTGGCCGAAGAACGTGTCGTCGTGGGCGCCCAGGAACACGTTGCCCCCGAGGGTCACGAGGACCTCGTCCGACACCTTGTAGCCCATCTTGGGCCGCAGGTAGGCGTCGTCCTCGGTGGGCGAGTAGAAGGCGAAGAGCGACAGGGTCAGGTTCTGCTGGAGGAACAGCCCCGTGTACCGGGCCGTGAGCCACCAGCGGTTCTGGTCGGTGAGGCCCACGTCCGGGTACTGGACGGCCCTCTCCAGATAGGCCTGGAGGCCCAGGGTCTGGTCCCGGGCAATCTCGTGGGAGAAGCTGCCGAGCCACCGCAGTTGCGAGTTGGGGATCGCGGGGTCGTTTCCGCCCCTGTCGTCCAGGCTCCGGTACCAGGCGAACTCGGTCGCAGCGATCCCGCCCAGCACGGCGCCCCGGGCGCTCGCGCCCCACGCCTCGAGCCGGGGGAAGTAGGCCCGATCGGCCGCCGGGTCAAACCCCTTGGGCTGGCCCCAGTGGCCGCGGTAGGCGTACAGGGCGGTCTCCCACCCGCCGAGCGTTCCGTAGAGCCGGGCCGCCACCGAGCCGTTCCCCAGGCTCCGGTCCGGGTTGTCCGGGTCGATCGCGGGGTCGTCCGGGCCGAACCGACGGCCGGCCAGGGGGTTCCAGTAGCTGATCCGTTCGCCCGAGATGAACCCGTCGGCCTCGAACACCGGCATCCAGGCCACGTCCAGGTTCAGCGCCTCGCCGTACCACGAGGCCCGCACGGCGTCCGAGGGCTTTTTCAGGTACTCGTCGTCCCGGCCGATGAAAAAGCTCTGCCAGTCCTTGGGAAACAGGTCGTTCAGGAAGATCAGGTCGCCGGTGCCCCAGGTGAGCACCTGGCGGCCGATCTTGAGGTCGAGGCTCTCGAGGGGGGTCAGCACGATGTTGGCCTCGCGCACGTCCAGCTGGCTCTCTCCGACCACCCCGTCGTGGAGGAAGTCGGCCCGGAACTCCATGGTCGCGGCATCCACCTCGTGGATCAGGTCCACCTGGAACCGGGCCTCCTCCAACAGCATGTCGTCGGCCGTGGTGTCGTCGTTAGCCACTCGGGAGGCGGCGGCCGCCTCCACGAACCCATGGAACGGAAGCTCCTGGGCCGCGGTCGGCCCGGCGGCCAGGGCTGCCAGCAGTGCGATCCAGATCCCCTTGCGCATGAAACGGCTCCTGTGGTCGGTCGTCAGTCGTCAATCGTTGGTCGTGGGGGCCGGGCGGCTGAGCGGCGAGCCTCCCAGCCGCCTAGCGTCCCAGCGTCCTAACGTCCCCGCCTCCCCGCCTATCTCCTTCGAATATACTTCCGGGGCGGTTTGCGCAGGTAGCGCTCGGTGAAGATCCGGTCCGGGATGCCCTTGTTGTACTCGACCTTTTTAAAGGTCATCTCGGTGTACCCGCCCGTGTTGAGGTCGCTCATCTTGGCTTGGGTCACCGTGGGAATGCCCTGGATCTCCTTGACCTCCAGCACCTCCATCCGGCGGTAGACCCTACGCTGGCTGTCGTAGTACTCGGCCTTCATGGGCAGGAAGGTGGTCTTGTCGATCCATACCAGGTAGTGGGTGAACTCCACGGTGGAGGGGTCCTTGGGCACGTTGTCCAGCACGTAGTACCGGTCGGTCTCCTCCTTGAGGGTGTGGGTGTCGTCGGCCGGGCTGCGGCCCGACACGTCCTCGTAGAAGAAATGGGAGCCCACGAAGCTCGTGCGCTTGTCCGAGGCGGCGATCCGCTTCACCAGGTCCAGCGCCGGCAGGTACAGCCACCGATCGTCGTCACGGTCGATGTACTTGTGCACCATGAACACGGTCTTGCGCACGTCGCCCGGCCGGTGGAAGTACACGTAGTAGAGCTGCTCGCCCCCGTCCTCCTTGTCCTTCCGCAGGATCGTGAACTCCCGCTCCCGGGTGCGGCCCTGCTTGTCGTAGATGACCAACTTGGCCCGGGCCATCCCGTCGTCGCCGGCGTAGTAGCTGGCCAGGTTCGCCTTCTGGACGATCTCGTCCACCGACAGGGCCTGGGCCCGGATCGCGGGGAGCACGAGCAGGCTGAGCGCGGCTGCGATCGCGAAACGCTTCATGATGAACCTCCTTCTATATCGGTCTTGTTATATCGGTCTTCCGGTCCTCGGTCTCCGGTCTTCGGTCGCGTTCACGCCGCGGTCTTCTCCTCCAGATCCCGCCGCTCCTTCCGGAACAGGGGGCCCCGCAGCACCTGGATCATGGCGGGCAGGATCACCAGAGTGGCCACGCCCGACACGCCCATGATGGTGGCCAGGAAGAAGCCCACGGTCTTGTAGGGCACCAGGGGCGCCAGGAGGAGCGGCAGGAACCCGACGGCGATCACGATGGCGTTGCGGGTGATGGCCCGCGCCGGTGCCATGGACATGAGCGCTGCGGTCTTGGCCCAAGACCCGGTCTCGCGGAACAGCTCCCGAGCCCGCTCGATGAAGTGGATGGCGAAGTCCACGCTCATGCCCAGGGTCAGGCTGGAGAGCACCGCCACCGGCATGTCGTAGTCCTTGCCCACGAGGCCGATCAGCCCGTAGATGAGGGCGATCGTGACCGACAGGGGGATCATCGACAGCAGCCCCCACAGCACCGACCGGAACAGGAATGTCATCATCACGAACACGATGGCGAAGCTTCCCAGCAGGCTCGAGAGCATGCCCTTGACCATCTTGTCCTGCCACACCACGTTCAGGTAGGTGAGACCGGCCCAGGCGTGGGAGAGCTCCACCGGCGGGGGGTTCTCCTGGAAGTACCGCTCCACCTCCCGGACCACCGCCTCCATGTCCTTGTTGTCGCCGCTCTTGAGCTGGAACCAGATGTTGAGCTTCCGAAAGTCCGGGGTCACCAGGTGCCACACGTCCTCGGGGTCGTGGCTGCCCTGGAACGACAGGATGGTCTGGGCCACGGCCTGGGGCGTGTCCGGGATGCGCAGGGCCTCGGGCTTGCCCCCGAGCAGCTCCATGTAGACCTTCTTGACCACGTCGGTGAGCGCGTTGGTCTTGCCCACGATGCGGTGGCTGGACAGGTACTTCTGGAACCCCTCCACCCACCGGAGCACCTCGGGGCTCTTGAAGGTGTGCAGGGCCGTGCGCTGGTCCTCAAGCCCATCGGCCAGGGTGTCGAGGGTGTCGGGCACCGCGGTCTGGTCCTCGGGCACGGTGTCGTAGAGCCGGGTCAGCTCGTTGGCCAGGGCCTCGACCACCCGCACGGGGTTCGGCTCGTCGGCCTGGGCCTCCTTGGCCTCGAGCTTGGCCAGCTTCGCCTGGAGCTCGCCCACCACCTGACGCACCTGGGGCTCCGTGGCCGCGTCGGCCTCTTCGGACAGGAACTTACGCACGGGCTCCAGGGCCGTCCTCAGGGCCTCGGGCGAGGCCGGGGGCTGGAGCACCAGGTAGGCCTCGTAGGTGCCGCCGAAGTGGGCGTTGAGCACCCGGTCTGCCACCCGGATGGGGTGGTTCTTGGTGAACCATTTCACCGGGTTGTCGTTGATCTGGATCCGGGTGATCCCGTAGGCCGAGACGGCGAGGACGATCCCGGTGAGCCCGAGCCAGAGCTTGGCGTGCTCCCGGGTGATGCGGCCGCCCCACACCAGGATCCGGGCCAGGGGCGAGTGGCCCTCGTCCTCCTCGCCGTGGGCCGTGGCCCCGAAGTTCTCGAGCTTGCGCTCCGGGATGAACAGCAGGATGTAGGCCGGCACCACGGTCACGGTGAAGATCCAGGCGATGCCCACGCCCAGGGCCACGAACAGCCCGAACACCTGCACCGGCGGGATCGGGGTGAGGGCCAGGCTCGCGAACCCGGCCGCCGTGGTGAGGCTGGTGTAGAGCATGGGCATAAAGAGCTCGCTCATCACCACGTGCAGGGTCTTCTTCCGGTCCTTGTACTGCTGGTACCGGTCGAAGAACACGGACAGGATGTGAACCGAGTCCACCACCGAGATCGGCATCAGGAAGATCGGGATCATGGAGCTCATGATGTGCACGGTGTTCCCGGTGCTGATCAGCGCACCCATGGTGAAGATCACCGTGAGCATGGCCACCACCATGGGCGAGATCACCAGGGTGAGCTTCCGGAAGAAGAAGAGCATGAGCAGGAAGATGATCAGCCCGGCCAGCGGCGCCGAGATGGCCATCTGCTTGAACATCTCCACCCCGAAGGTGTCCTCGGCCACCGGCAGGCCCGTGATGTGGTACTCCTCGGAGCCCGGGGGCTCGGCCTTGATGAGCGCTTGGATCTCCTGGCTCACCCGGTGGGCGATGCTCTTCTTCTCGATGGGCACGTAGATGGCGAGCGCCTTGCCGTCCTCGCTCACCAACGTGCCTTTGAGGAGGGGGTTGGCCATGGCCCGGTCCCGGATGTGCAGCGCCTCGTTCCGGTCCTTGGGCGGTCGCTCCATCAGGTACTGGAACCGCACCGAGCCGAGCCCCGCTTGGAGGATGTCGTCCACCGTGCTCGGGGCCATCAGGTCCGCCGTGACCACGCCCTGGATTTTCTTGATGCCGTCGGTGATCCGGTAGATTTTGCCCAGGGTCTCGGGGTTGAACACCCCGTCCGGGTCCTTCTCGTTCACCACCCCCAGCACGATCATGTCCGACAGGGCGAACTCGCGCTTGGTCTGGTTGTGGAACACGCGGACCCATTCCTGCTCGCTCAGCATGTTCTCGGGGTCGGTGTCCACCCGGATCGTGTGAACCCGCACCAGCGAGACCGCGGTTACGAGCACGGTCAGGAAAACAACCCACTTGGGGTGGTTCACGGCGAACTGGGTGATCTTGCGGCCCATGGGGACTCCTCCCTTAGGTGATGTCGATTCGTTCGTCCTTGCCTGTGCCGGGTTGGATGCTCGCCCGGCCGAAAGGATACAGACCCGGAATGTAGGCCGGATCGGGGAAAGCGCAAGGCCCTCCGAACCCCTCAAGTCTGGAGCCCGCCTTGTCGATTTACAAAAAGGTTGGGTTGGGTGGAACGCGGGGGAGGGGTCGCATGGAGGCGGGAAGGGTGGCGAGGATTCTCTGGGTTTCGGGGGAGGCCCGGCCGGGCGCGTTCCCGGAGGGGGCGTACCGGGTGGACACCGAGACGCAGCCCCGCGCAGCCCTGGCCCGGATCGAGGGGGCCCGGGCCGAGGACGAGCCCTACGCCGTATGTTTCGCGGCATGGGGCCAGGGGTGGGGCCGGGATGAGGTGGATGACCTGTTCCGCACCGCCCCCGATCTGTTCCTGGTGCTGGAGGGGCCGGCCCACACCCTGCCGGGCCACGACGACCTCGGCGCATGGGCCCGCCCCGACCACTGCCTCACCCTGCCGCTTCCTGCGCCCGACGCCCTTCGCCGTTCCCTGGCCGAGCATCTGTCGTGCCGTTGGCTCCAGGAGGAGGCCGACCGCCGCCGGGTAGCGCTGCTGGAGGCCGAGGCCCGCAAGGACCGGGCTCAGCGTCGCAGCCACGAGAGGCGCCTCCAGATCCTGTACGGCATTGTGGAGAAGCTCCACGGATCCGAGAGCCTGGAGCAGGCCCTCCACGTGGCCCTGGGTGAGATGAGCCGGTTCCTCGGGGCCACCACCGGGTCGCTCCTGCTCTTGGACGGGCCGGAGCGACTCCGGGTGGTGGAGGCTGTGGGCCCGCGGCGGGAGCGGATCCGGGGGCTCGAGTTCCCTCTGGAGGACAGCCGGGTGGCCCGGCACGCCCTGGCCGAGCGGCGGCCGATCCTGGTGTCCGACATCCAGGAGAACGGCCGATTCGAGGAGGCGGCAGAAGGGGTCCGGTACCGGCCTCGGTCGATCCTCAGCGTTCCGCTGTTCGGCCAGGACGAGCCCCTGGGGGTGCTGAACTTCGGCGGGGACAATCCTGCCGGTCGGTTCAGTCCCCACGACGAGCGGCTCGTCGTCACCCTGGGCCGGCAGGTGGCCGTCGCGCTGGAGAAGGCCAGGCTTCTGGAAGGGCTGCGCCGCACGGTCAACGAGTCGATCCGGGCCCTGGCGGGGGCGATCGAGGCCAAGGACCCCTACACCCGGGGCCACTCGGACCGTGTGACCCACTACAGCCGGCTGATCGCCCAGGCCCTGGGCCTTTCGCCGGCCGAGGTGGACGTGGTGGTGCGGGCCGCTGTGCTCCACGACGTGGGAAAGATCGGGGTGCCCAGCGCCGTGCTGAACAAGCCTGCGCGCCTGGACGACGATGAGTTTCGCCTGATCCAGCGGCACCCCGAGGTGGGCACCGAGATCGTGCGGGAGATTCGGGCCATGGAAGAGACCCTGGCCATCATCCGGCACCACCACGAACGGATCGACGGCCGGGGCTACCCCGACGGGCTCAGGGGTGACTCCCTGCCCCTGGGGGCCCGGATTCTGGCCGTGGCCGACACCTTCGACGCCATGACCTCGGATCGGCCCTACCGCCAGGGGCTGCCCAACGAGGTGGCCTACGAGGAGATCGAGCGGTGCGCGGGCACCCAGTTCGACCCCGAGGTGGCCCGGGTGTTCCTGGACAACGCCCCCCGCTGGCCTGACCTGGAGCCCGAGGCGCCCGAGGCCCGGGCCGCCAGCGGCTGAGGGGGGAGCGCGCCCGGCCGGAAGCAGGTCCCTCGCCCCCCCAGGAAGCGCGCCTGACTTGTCGCCGGGTCAAGAAGCTCTCCGCAACACCACGGCAGCCCACTCCCCCTCCACCTCCCGGGTCTCGGGCCGGAGCCCGAGCGCCCCGTACACCGTTTCGGCCGATGCCGCCTCCCGGGTGAGAAGCCCCGACAGGATCAGGGTGCCGCCCGGCTCGACCCGGGCGGAGAGCTCGGGCGCGAGGCCCAGGAGCACCTGGTACAGGATGTTGGCCACCACCAGGGGGTAGGCCCCGCCCACGGCCCGCAGGTCCCCGGCCACCACCCGCAGGCGGTCGGCTACGCCGTTGCGGCGGGCGTTCTCCCGGGCGGCCTGGGCCGCCAGGGGGGCGATGTCGAGGGCGACGGCCCTGCCGGCGCCCAGCAGGAGGGCACCGATCGACAGGATGCCCGAGCCGCACCCCACGTCCAGGACCCGGGCGCCGGGCCGGGCCGAGAGCGCCCGGTCCAGGAGCCCCAGGCACAGCCGGGTGGTCTCATGGGTTCCGGTGCCGAAGGCCCGACCGGGGTCGAGTCGGATCACCCGCACCGCGGGGTCCTCCCCGGGCCAGTCCTCCCAGGTGGGACACACCCCGAGCCGATCCGAGACCCGGGCGGGGCGGTAGAACGCCTTCCACCGGTCCCGCCAACCGTCCTCGGGTTCGTCGTCCCACCGCCACCCCACGGGCGCCCCCAGGTCCAGGGCGTAGCGCTCGAGCCGACCCTGGATCCCCGGTCGGTCGGCCGGGCGGAACCAGGCGGACAGGGCCCCGGCTTCCTCGGCCGTGCCGGCCGCACCCCAGTCCACCAGCAGGGCGGCCAGGGCTTCACGTACCTCAGGAGGAGCCGATACGGTGAGCCTCTGCCAGGTCGTCGGTTCCATGGGGGTCCCTCGCGATGCGTTCCCACGCCCACCGGCCCAGGAGCACGGCCTCGGCCGCGTCGGGCCGCAGGGGGGTGGCCCGGGGCGCGGCCGAGGCCCTCACGATCCGCTCGGCCAGCGAGAGGGCCGAGCGCTTCGCGCCGGCGCCGGTTCGCTGCTCCCGGGGCAACAGCAGGTCCCTGCGCCATACCTCGGCCTGGGTGGTCCATACCCCCAGCCCCCGGCGTCGGGCCTCGCGGTGCCACAGCTCGGCCAGCGGCCCGCCGCCCTCCAGGATCACCCATCGAAGATCCGGCAGCTGGGTCAGCAGCCCCCGGATCGCCCGGCGGAGCCTGGTCCGGTTCGAGAGGTGCCGGGTCCGGCACCACAGCAGACGGCCGTCCTCCGAGAACAGGGCGAGCCCGGTTCGCAGCCCCACGTCCACGGCCAGTAGCCAGCCGGTCGGCTCGGGGCTCACGCCGGCACCGGCAGCCCCTCGAACTCGGCCACGGCCGTGCGCAGGGCCTCAGGCACCCGCCGCACCGACCGGGAGGCGTAGTGGAACATCACGAGCGGGGTCTCCCCCTCGGCCGTGGCCTCTCCCTCCCGCTCGATCCGGTACTCCATGGTCAGACTCGAGCGTCGGATCTCCTGTACCCGCACCCCGATCTCCAGGGGGTCGCCCAGGAACATCTCGGCCCGGTACCGCACGTGCACCTCGGGGATGATGAGGGCGCACCCCTCGCCCACGTCGGTCTCGGAGAACGGGCCGAGCCGGGCCAGGTACGCGATCCGGGCGTCCTGGAAGAAGTACAGCACCGCCGCGTACGATACGTGCCCGCCGTAGTTGATGTCCTGGATTCGGGGCGAGTAGGGCAGGGTGAAGCGGAATCCGTCCATGTAACTTCGGTCGTTGGTTGTCAGTCGTTGGTCGTCGGTCGGGGGCCTTCGGCCCGCTGGGCGGCCAGGCGACTCCTGAGCGCCGACGCCAAGACCTCGGAGGGCATGGGGTCTGCTGGAGAGCCGCGTGCGGCCCAAAAATCTAGTTTCTAGTCTCTAACCCGCAGGGGCCTGACGAGGTTTCCCCGCACTCACGCAGGTGCCGGTGCCTCGTTCCGGCCTCGCAGGATCTGGGAGGTCACGGCCGCAGCCAGCAGCAGGTAGCCGACCGCGTCGGTCCACAGCGACGGCCAGAAGCAGGCGAGCGCCGCACCGGCCAGCAGGGCCGTCTCTAACCGGGTGGCCGCCCGCAGGAGGTATCGGTCCAGGGCCGCGGCGAACGCGGCCAGCCCGGTGGCAGTGGCCACCATGGTGGCGGCCACCTCTAAAGGGGGGCCGTTCATGAGCAACGGGCGGTACGCCATGACGATGGGAATGATGTAGAGCCCCTTGGCCAGCTTCCACGACACGAACGCGGTCTGCATGGGCGGTGCGCCGGCGATGCCCGCGCCGGCGAAGCTGGCCAGGCTCACCGGGGGGGTCACGTTGGCGTCCTGGGAGTACCAGAACACGATCATGTGGGCTACCAGGAGCGGCACCCCCAGCCCCACCAGGGCCGGGCCGGCCAGGATCACCAGTACGATGTACGACGCCGTGACCGGGAGCCCCATGCCGAGCACCAGGGAGGCCAACCCGATCAGGAGGATGGCCAGGATCTCGTGACCGAACGAGAACTCCAGCACGAGGCCGCTGAACTTCAGCCCGATGCCCGTCAGGGACACCATGCCCACGATGATGCCGGCCGCGGCACACGCCACCGACACGACCACCGCACCCCGGGCACCCTTCTCCAGGGCCTCCAGGAGCTTCCGGGGCCCCATGCGGCTCTTGGCCCGGGCCAGGCTCGCCGCCCACACGCTCACCACGGCCAGGAACCCGGCCTTCATGGGCGAGACGTGGGCGAGCAGCGCCGCCACCAGCACGGCCACCGGGATCAGGAAGTGAAGGTTCTCGGCCAGCACCTTCGAGGCTTGGGGCAGGGCCTCCTTGGGCTGGCCGTGGAGCCCGGTCTTCCTGGCCTCGAAGTGGACGAACAGGAGCACGGTGAAGTAGTACAGCAGGGCCGGAACGAAAGCGACCTTGATGATCTCCAGGTAGCTGGTGTTCGTGAACTCGGCCATCAGGAACGCGCCCGCCCCCATGATGGGCGGCATGAGCTGGCCGCCGGTGCTGGCGGCCGCCTCGATCGCCCCGGCCACGTGGGGCTTGAAGCCCACCCGCTTCATCATGGGGATCGTGAACGAGCCGGTGGCCACCACGTTGCCCACGGCCGACCCGGACACCGAGCCCATGAACCCGCTGGCGATCACCGCGGTCTTGGCCGGGCCGCCGCTGAACCGCCCCGTTAGGGCGTGGGCCAGGTCGATGAAGAAGTTGCCCCCGCCGCTCACCTCGAGAAACGCCCCGAACAGCACGAAGATGAACACGAAGGTGGCGGCGACCCCGATGGGGATGCCGAAGATGCCCTCGGTGGTGAGCCACAGGGTGGTGGCCATGCGCTCCACGCTGTAGCCCTTGTGGATGATCACGTCGGGCATGTAGGGCCCGAAGTACGCGTAGAGGAGCGACAGGGCGCAGATTCCGGCCATGACCCACCCGATCACCCGGCGGCAGGCCTCGAGCACCAGGAGCGTCCCGATCACCCCCACCCACACGTCCTGGGGCAGCCAGTCCCCCTGGCGCTCGAAGATCGCGAGCAGGTTGAAGTCCAGGTACAGCACGCAGTACAGGGTGAGCCCGATCAGCCCGAGGTCGAGCACCCACCAAGGGGTAAACCGGTCCTTGCGCACCCTCCGGAACGGGGGGTAGATCAGAAACACCAGGCAGAGGATGGCGCCCAGGTGCACCGAGCGCTGAATCAGGGCGGTCAGAGCCGTGAGCCCTGCGGTGTAGAGCTGGAACAGGCTCAGTGCCACCGCCAGCACGGTGACCACCCGGCCTACGATACGGGAGAAGGGGGTGGCACGGTCCATTTCAGTCATCCTCCCTCCGGGGATCGGCCGCGGGTCGGACCAGGGCTCGGATCCACCGGGTGAGCCGGGGCACCGGGCGGGCCGTGAACCGAACCGGCCGACCCGGCACCCGTTCCGAAAGGTTCACCGCAGTCCCCCTCCACTCGATGGTGTGATCCACCCCGGGGCTCCCCACCCGTAAGATGAACTCGCCCACCGGGTAGTGCATGCCTTCGATCACCTGCACCCCCTTCGAGCCGGTCCATCGCCCCCGGCCGGGCAGGTCGCCCATGCCGGCGCCCACCATCACGAACCGCTCGTCCTCCACGTAGATGCGGCCCGCCGAGTCCACCGAGTGGACCTCCCAGATCGGTTTCCGGTCCACCGAGTGGACATAGTGGAGCGTGAACCGCTCCCCGGGGTCAAGCAGGCTCACCCACAGGGGCGGGCCCCCCCGTACCGGCACCACGGCCAGCTCCACCCCGCCGGGGCCAGCAGCCCAGGCCCACAGAACCATACCAAACAGCCCGGCCAACGCGGTCAGCGCCGGCCGGGCCAGGGGGCGTCTCATCATCCCCCGCGCCGGGTCACGGTCGCAGCTTGGCGGGCACCTTGATCCCCTTCTCCTCGATGGCTTTGATGGCGCCGGGGTGGAAGGGGATGGGCGACTTGCCCACCGCGTTCTCCGGGGTGGTGTACTTGGCAAAGGGATGGATCTGCTCCAAGTAGGCGGTGTTCTCGAACAGGGTTTTGGTCAGCTGGTACACCAGGTCCTCCGGCAGATCCCTCTGGCATATGATCACGTTCCACACGCTCAGGGTGGGGACGGGCTGGTCCACGCCCCGGTACACCCCTCCTTCCAGCGTCCAGGCCGAGTAGTAGCCGTAGGCCTCCTCAACCTTCTTCTGCTGGTCGGGGGTGAACTCTACGATCTCGATGTCATGGGTGGTGGCCAGATCCATGATGGAGCTGGTGCCCGGTGCGACCACCCAGAACCCGGCGTCGATGGTGCCATCCCTCAGGGCGTTGGCGGTCTCGTTGAACGACAGCCGGAACACGTTGAAGCTGTCCAGGGGCACGTCCAGGGTCTTCAAGACGAGCTCGGCCATGAACGCCGTTCCGCTGCCGGGCGCACCGATGCTCACCCGCTTCCCCTTGAAGTCGGTCACGTTCTTGATGCCCGAGCCTTTGAGGGTCACGATCTGGAGCACGTTGGGGTACATGCACGCCATGGCCAGGATCTTCTGGGGCTTGCCCTGGAACTTGCCGATGCCCCGGTACGCCTGGTAAGCCACGTCGCCCATGACCTCCCCGATCACGGTTTCGCCCTTGTGGGCCAACTTCACGTTCTCCACACTGGCACCCGTGACCTCGGCCACGGCCTTCACGCCGGGCACGTACTTGGACCAGATTTCGGCCAGGCCTCCCCCATAGGGGTAGTACACCCCGCCGGTGCCGCCGGTGCCGATCGAGATGAACGTGGTCCTGGCCGCAGCCGGGCCGGCCAGGACCACCGCCGCGCACAACGCCCACAACGCCGCCTTCTTCCACATGGGAGTTCCTCCTTTTTCCGGATCGGAACGGTCAGTCGCCCAAGGTCTTCACGAGCACGGTGAGGCTGCCTGGCGGCCGGGTGAGCCCCTTGACCGGGTAGGTGAAGCTGGCTTCCTCGCCAGGGTTCACCACGGGCGGCTTGCCCTTGCGGGGGATCAGACCGCCCACCGCCTTGCCGTTGTCCAGGAACAGGTTCACCCGGTATCGGTGGGGTTTGGTCGACACGTTCTTGATTCTCACCTTGAAGTGGAGCGATGGGGTGTTCTTGTAGTCCTTGATGAAGCAGCTGAGCTCCTCCAGGCTTGCCTCGGATGCGATCTCCTTCTCGATCTTTCCCCCCTCGACGCAGGGCGCCGCCTCGCCCCCGGCTCGGGCCGGAGCGGATCCGGCCAAGGCCAACGCCCCCCCCACGAGGGCAGCCAGTACCAGTCTTGCCGTGCCGTTCATCGCCATCCTCCTTTCCCGTGAGTGAGAAAGCGGGTGCCTAGTCAAAAGATGTTTGGAGATACCAAAAGCAAGGCCAGCCTGCCACCCGGCCGGCCTGCTGTCAACCCTCTTAATGCGGCTCAAGACGCCTCCTGGCACGGCCGATGAGCCGAGAGAAGCACCGTGTTCCGTCGTGACGTCACTCTCCGGCCCGGGAGAGCACCATGCCCAAACTCGATGCCTATTTCCGAGCCATGGTCCAGCAAGGGGCCTCGGACCTGCACCTCGTCGCAGGCAACCTGCCGGCCATGCGGATCCACGGGGAGCTCAAGAAGCTCAAGGCCGAGCCCCTGACCGACCAAGGGCTGCGGGACCTGCTCCGGGAGATCGCCCCGGACGAGGTGTGGGGACGGTTCGAGGAGACCGGCGACGTGGACTTCGCCTACGAGCTCGATGGGGTGGCCCGGTTCCGGGCCAACTACTTCGTCCAGAAGTTCGGGGCGGCGGCCGTGTTTCGCACCATCCCTTCGAAGGTCCTCACCTGCGAGGACCTGGGGTTACCCGACGCGGTGCGTCGGTTGGCCTACCTGCGAAAGGGCCTGGTGCTGGTCACCGGCCCCACGGGCTCGGGCAAGTCTACAACGCTCGCGGCCATCATCGACGAGGCCAACCGGAGCCGCCGGGACAACATCATCACCATCGAGGATCCCATCGAGTTCGTGCACCAGAGCCAGGGGTGCTTGGTAAGCCACCGGGAGGTGGGCACTCACACCCGAAGCTTTGCCGCGGCCCTGCGAGCCGCCCTGCGAGAGGATCCGGACATCATCCTGGTGGGCGAGATGCGCGACAAGGAGACCATCGCGCTCGCCATCGAGGCGGCCGCCACGGGGCACCTGGTGTTCGGGACCTTGCACACCCAGAACGCGGCCAAGACCGTGGACCGGGTCATCGAGGTGTTCAGCGCCGAGGAGCAGCCCCAGATCCGGTCCACCCTGGCCGACAGCCTCAAGGCCGTGGTGGCTCAGAACCTGTTCCGGAGGGTGGACAAACCGGGCCGGGTGGCGGCCCTGGAGGTGCTGGTCGTGACCCCGGCCATCTCGAACCTGGTCCGGGAGGGCAAGACTTACCAGATCCCCTCGGCGATCCAGACCGGCAAGAAGCACGGCATGCAGTCCCTGGAGACCGCGATCCTCTCCCTGCTCGAGCAGAAGATCATCGCGCCCCGGGAGGCCTACGAGAAGGCCGTGGTCAAGGAGCCGTTTCTCCGGTTCCTCTCCGAAGAGGAGCGGGAGGGGCTCACATGAGCCGGCTGCGGGTGGAGAAGACGCCCCTGCGGGTCCGGCTGTACCTGGCGGACGGCACCCGGGCCGAGGGGGATCTGTTCGTGGCCCCTGTGTCCCCGGTCGGATCCGGCCCCCAGCCGGTGTGGCAGATGTTGGAAGAGGCCGGACCGGTGGTGCCGTTTCGGGACGCCCAGGGCCGGTTCTGCCTGGTGGGAACCGGGCAGGTGGCAGCGGTGGAGAGACGGGGAGCCGACTCTCCACCGCCTCCGTGGGTCCGGGCCGTGCCGGTGGAGGCCCGCTTGGCGGGGGGGCACGAGCTTGCCGGCGAGCTGCTCCTGGAGACCCAGGGCCGGCCGGTGGACGCCCTACGCACCCCGGGCGAGTGGGTGTTCGTACGCATGCCGGAGCACGGGGTGTGGCTGCGCAAGGCTCTCATGGTCGTGCTGAGGCTCGGGGAGTAGAGCTGGCCCCCGGCCGGGTGCGAGCGCAGCATGCGATCGCCACGTTTCCTCAGCCGCCGCACGCCCATCGGTCCGTGCGACGATAGCGGAACCTCTGGAATCCGGTGGCGATTCGGGTGTTCGGAGGGCGTGGCGAGCCAGGGGGCCGCACCCGACTGCTCCGGCAGGCCCCTTGGTCGTCCGAACAAAGGGCGGCAGCTCTTATTGAGCCGCCGGTTTGATAGGACCCCCAAAGTAGTCCATGGCGCCCCTCCCTCCTCCCTCCCGGGTGTCGACTACTCCCCACCGTGCAGAACTCTGTGCACCTCCACCCCGGCCGGCCCCTGTCGCCGGGGTCCTTTCCCCGGAACGGCGCTTGCTTAATGAGAGGGGGCGAGTACCCTGAGCCCCCCACCGGACCCCGATCCTCAAGAGCGAGATCATGCCCAGCGACACGATCTACGACGCCATCGTGGTGGGGCTCGGCCCCGGCGGCTCCTCCGCGGCGAGGGCGTTGGCGGAGAAGGGCCTGCGTGTCCTGGGCCTGGACCGCGCCCGGTTCCCCCGCCACAAGCCCTGCGGCGGCTGCCTTTCCCCCAAGATCCATCGGGTCCTGGGCGGGGAGGATCTCCGGCCCCTCACGGAGCGCGACATCCACGGTGCGACGCTGTGCTTCCGGGGCGCCCGGGCCGTCCACGCCCGGAGCACCCGGCCCGTGGCCCACATGGTCTCCCGGATCCGGTTCGACGCCCACCTCGTGGCCCGGGCCCGGGAGGCCGGGGCCGAGATCCGGGAGGGCGAAGCGTTCCAGGCGTTGATGCAGGAGGGGGACAGGGTGGCCGTGACCACGGGCCGGGGCCGCTACCGGGCCCGGGTCGTGGTCGGGGCGGACGGGGTCAACACCGCCGTCGGCCGCGCGGTGGGGCTTCGCCACCGGGGCTGGAAGGCCGTCCTGATCGAGGCCGAGGTGGGCGTGGACGCCCGGACGCTGGGAGATCTGGCCGACGAGGTGATCCTGGAGTTCGGTGATGTTCCCTTCGGGTACGCATGGATCTTCCCCAAGGCCGACCACCTGTCCATCGGGGTGGGGGGCATGGTGGGAAAGATCGGCGACCTGAACGGCCTCTACCGGGACTTCCTGTCCCGCCACCGGATCCTGGGAGGGATCCGGTCCGAGACCCGCCACGGGTACACCCTGCCCGTCTACACCCAGCGGCGGCCCCTGGTCCGGGGCAACGTCCTGCTGGTGGGGGATGCCGGGGGGCTGGTGGATCCCTTCATCGGCGAAGGCATCTACTACGCCATCCGCAGCGGCCAGATCGCGGCGGAGGTGATCGAGGCCGCCCTGGGCGACGGCCTTGTTGACCTCGGGCCCTACGAGCACGCCGTCGACGCGGAGATGGGGAGTGAGTTTCGCACGGCCTATCGCCTGGCCCGGTTCGTCTACACCTTTCCCGACGCGTTCAACCGCATCGCGGCCGGAGCGCCGAGCGTGCTCGAGGGCTACTTCGAGGTGCTCCGGGGCGAGCGGAGTCACAGGTGGTTCCTGGGTGAGATTGGGAGGAAGGTCCTCACCGACCTGCTCGCCTACACCGCCCTGCTTCGCCCCCGGCCTGCGGACGCGAGGCACGCTTACGACCGCGTGGCACCCCGTTACGACGCGTACAACCGGGTGTGGCGTTCGGTCTCCACCGCGGTGCGGGAGGAGCTGGAGACCCAGATCGAGAGCCTCCTGCCCCCAGAGGCCTTGGTCCTGGACGCCGGCGGGGGCACGGGGGCGACCACGGCTCTTGTCCTCTCCAGCAACCGGGTCCGGCGAACGCACCTGCTCGACTTTTCTTCCGGCATGATCCATATGGCGGCCGAGAACCTCCGGGACCCGAGGGTTCGCCTGATCCGGGGGGACATGGTGCGGCTCCCTTACCCGGACCGCACGTTCGACCTGGTGGTGTCCACGTGGGCCATCGAGACCACCCCCGATCCCAAACAGGCGGTCACCGAGCTTCTGCGGGTCATCAAGGACGACGGCGCCGTCATCTACACCTTCTGCAGCCTCCCGGAGGGGGGGATCGGCCGGCTCGGCGCCCGTCTGGTGGAGGCGGCCGTGGGACGCAGGTTCGCCTTTCGGTTCCTCCCCCGCCGGGAGCGCCCCTACCACTCCTGCTCCCGGTCGCGCCTCGTGACCTTTTTCGGGGGACTCATGACGCTGGTGGTCCTGCGCAAGTGCTGCACCGTGACCGACGAGGCCGCCCCCTGCGCCCTGCCGGCGTCGTGGGAGGAGCCCTTCGCTCAAGCCCCGGTGCCCCCGCCGGGGGCTGGCGGGGAGCAAGGAGACGCCCTATGACGACCGGCCCCCCGATCGGAGGAACCTGGGGGCTCACCGCGGTCATGGTTGTGATCGTCTCGTGGGTTCTCTACCGCTACCTGGCCCCGGCGAGCTGGAAGGAGTGGAGCCGGGCCGGGCTGATTCAGGCGTTCATCATCGCGCTCTATGCCGAGATGTACGGCTTCCCCCTCACCATCTACCTGCTCACCGGCTGGCTCGGCATCAACGTGCCGTGGCTCCATCAGAGCGGACACCTGTGGGCCACGCTGTTCGGTTGGGGTGACGCGGGGGCCATGATCGAGATGCTCATCGGGTACACCGTGGTGTTCCTGGGCATCTCGCTCCTGGTGGAGGGGTGGCGCGAGGTGTACCGGGCCACCCAGAAGGGAGAGCTGGCCACCCAGGGGCTCTACGCCGTCGTGCGCCACCCTCAGTACACCGGGATCTTCCTGGCTCTCCTCGGGCAGCTCATCCACTGGCCCACCATCCCGACCCTGGTGCTGTTCCCGGTCATCGTGTGGGCCTACTACCGGCTCGCCCGAAAAGAGGAGCGGGTCATGCTCGAGAAGCACGGGCCGGCCTACGCCGAGTACCGCCGCACCGTGCCCATGTTCCTTCCCAAATGGGGCGACTGGAAGCGTCTGCTCACCCCTGGGTCGGCCGAGGACCCCGACGCCTGACCCCCACCCGACAGGCCGTGTGGCGACCCCCACGGCAGGAGACAATCTCATGACGGCATTTCTGGCAGCCAACTGGATCTGGATCGCGCTGATCGTGGCCGTTCTCTTCTGGATGCGAAGCTCCCGCCGAAGGCGGCCCGGCGGGATGCGCCGGGCCGCGGGCGGAGGGGGCGGGTGTGGCGGCAGCCGCCGGGAGCCCGAGGCCGAGGAGCCCAAGGAGATCCCGGCCGGAAAGCGCCGCCGAGGGTGCTAGCCCGCCTTATTCATGAAGCCTTCTGCTGCAACCGGCGGTTGCACGCCGTCTCGGGGCGTGCTCGCGCCTCGGGGCCCCGCGTACCGTCCCGTACGCCTGCGCCCCTCGGCGCTGCGCTTGCCCCGATCTGACGCACACTCGACGGTTTCGCGACGAACGCCCATGAGTAATGAGGACTAGCGCCCCAGCCGTCACCCCCGGCCCCGCCCCCAGGAGAAGCGCCATGCTCGATATCCGTGTCGTGACCTGGTCCCTCAGCTCGTTCACCCTGTTCAGCTACCTTGTCTGTATCCTGTACGGGCTGATCCTGCCGGAGAGCCTGCACATGACGGCGTTCCTCGAGTCCGTGTTGCCCGGGTTCCGGTGGCTCACCCCGGCAGGGTTTGCGATCGGCCTGGTCGAGAGCTTCCTGTGGGGCGCCTATGCAGGGCTCGTGTTCACCCCGTTCTACAACTTCTTCCAGCGCAGGCTGGGCCGTTGAGGGCGGGGGGAAGGGGGGGCGCCCTTCGGGAAAACCGAGCCTATTTTGTTTGATTCGTCAGATCGGCGGGTTGGCGTAGGAATGCGTCGAGGCACTCCCGCGAGCAGAAGTAGAACTGCCGGCCGTGGCGCACGGTGCTCAAGGGGTTTCCATCGGCGTGCACGGCCATCCCGCACACCGGGTCCATCCACTCGGCTCCCCGGTGGGAAGCGGCGTCCGGCCCCTTCGGGGGCCCTGGCCGGCCCAGCAGCTCGAGCACCTCGTCGGGCGCTTTGGCGCGGAGGCACTCCCGCGCCACTCGGCGGCACTCCCGCGGTCCCAGGGCGGCCAGGCGCGCCCGGACGGCCTGGGCCCGGTTGATGGGAACGCTCAGGTCCGTGATGCCCAGTCCGATCAGGACGGGGAGCAGGGTGAGGTCGGTGCCGGCCTTCCCGCAGATCGCCAGGGGCTTGCCCGCCTTCTTCGCGTCTCGGGCCAGCGCGTCCAGCACCTGGAGCACCACGGGGTGCTCCGGCCCGTAGGTGCGCAGCACATTGGGGTTGGAGCGGTCCACCGCAAACAGGTACTGGATCAGGTCGTTGGTGCCGATGCTCGCGAAGTCCGCGGCCTCCAGCAAGCGCGGGAACGACCACACGGCCGAGGGGGTCTCCACCAGCACCCCCCGCTCGAACCTCTCCTGGAACGCGACCCCCTCGGCCGCCAGCGAGTCCACGGCCTGGTCCACGAGCCCCTGGACGAACCGCCACTCCTCCACGCACTCAATCATGGGAAACAGCAAGCGCAACGCGGGAAACCCCGTCGCGGCCCGGAGAATCGCCCGGACCTGGGTGATCAGGATCTCGGGGTGGAAGCGGTAGATCCGGTGGGCCCTGAGCCCCAGGGCGGGGTTGTCCTGGGGCCCGAGGGAGAAGTACGGAAGGGCCTTGTCCCCCCCGATGTCCAGCGTGCGCACGGTGGCCCGGCCCGGGGCGCACCGCTCGAACAGGTTTCGGTATGCCCGCGCCTGCTCCTCCTCGCTGGGCATTCCGCTTCGCCCGCCCAGAAACAGCATCTCGGTGCGGTAGAGCCCCACGCCTTCGACCCCTGTCCAGTCCACCCCCACGAGCTGCGCCGGGTCCATGACGTTGAGCCACACCCGGGCCAGGGGCGAGGGCTCGGGGTCGGGCACCACCACGGGGGCCGCCTCGGTGAGCCGCGGCTCCAGGTCTGCCGCCGCCGGCTCCACCAAAAGCTCCCCGCGGTCGGCGTCCAGGAGGACCCGAGAGCCGTCCAGGGACCAGAGGGCCTCCAAGCGGGGAACCCTCAGCACCGGAAGATCGAACGACTGGGCGAGGATCGCCCCGTGGGACAGGGGGGTCCCTCTGTCCACCACGAAGCCTCGCACGCCACGGGTGTGGGCTTCCAGCACCAGGGAGGGCAGCAGCTCCCGGGTGGCTAGGATGCTTTCCGAGGGGTCCTGGGGGAGCCCGGCGAGGAGCGAGGGCTGCTGACCGGCGAGCCTTTGGCGGAGCTGGATCGCCAGGTCCCGCAGGTCGGGCGCCCGCTCGACCAGCACGGGGTTGCCCGACCCCTCGAACACGCGCACGATCTCCTCGATCGCGTGCTCCACCGCCGCCTCGGCCGCAAGGCTGGAGCTCCGGATCGTCTCCTCCACCCGGGACCGCAGCGACGAGCCCTCCAGCAGCAGGATGTGGCTGCGCAGGATGTCCGCCCCGGGGGAGGCCGAGTCCTCCCCCAGCCGGGCCACCATCTCGCGAAGGTCCTCGATCAACGAGCCCACGTGCTGGGCGAACCGCTCGATCTCCGTCTCGGGCTCACCCGTGGCCGCGGAGCCCCGCGTCCCCTCTGCCACGGGCGCGAAAAAGCGCAGGATCCCCTGCGCCACCCCGGGCGCAATGCCCGAGCCTGTCACCGTCTCTCTCGTCTCGGTCGTCATGGTCTCACCTGGGTTCCGGTCTGGGGGGTGCGGGCGCGTGGAGTCCCCGGGGAGCGGCTCCTCCGGGCCTCCGCCACGTCTGCGGCAGGAACCAAGCAACTCCCGGGCCCAGGATGCGGCCTCCATCCTGGGGTGGGGCGTTCCGTTCCGGTTAGGGCGCGGGGGGCCACGCCGGGCGTGGGATGCCAGGGTCAGGCCGCCATGAGAAGGCGCGGCTCAGGGGGCACCCTGCCTCCCTCGCTGCAGACTATCGTCCTCTCCCTCTGCAGGCCATGGCTCCTCTGCATCGTCGGCGCGTGGTGGGACGGGGCGCCAGGTTGGCCGTGGATGCAGCCCGGCTCGCCGTGACCCAGCGCCTGCCCGTGGCGGGCAGAGGGATCTACGCCACGGCTCTCCGGTACAATGTCGTGATCCGGACCCAGGAGTCCCATTTCTAAGGATCTCCTCGGGGTGGCGTGGTTTGGCCCGAGCTGGAGCCGTGGCCCCCCGGCCGGCTCTGGTAAAGCGCGTTGAGGCCTGCTTGCGAGACAGCTGCTGCAGAAGCAGGCTCCCGGGTCGAGCACTCCGGGCGGGGCAGGGGGCCCTCCTCTGGCGGGACCCGAGTGCGGTATTTCACCTGTGCCCACGGTCGTCACGGATCCAGGGCCCGGTTCAATCGAAGATGTCGAAGATCTCCCGGAGCACGCCCCGCCTGCGCCCGTGCTTGAATCGGTACCCGTGCTTGGAGCCGTGTTTGCCCCCGTGATTGCCGTAGCCCGTAGGGCCCGGTTGCTCCCGTGGCCCGGAAAGCTCCTCGACCGACCGCTCGATGATCTTGTCGAGCTCTCCGCGGTCGAGCCACACTCCCCGGCACGATGGGCAGTAGTCGATCTCTATTCCCTTGCGCTCGGCGATCTTCAACTCCTGGTTGCAGTTGGGGCAGTTCATCGTGCACTCCTTTCGATGGCAGGGCGAGGGGTCGCTCGGAACTCCGTCGCGGTTCTCCCATGGCTCCCGGCCTGCGCGGGCGCCGTGATCGCGGTCCTCGGCTTCCGGAAAGAGCCTACCAGCGGCCGATGAGGGCACGATGAGACGCGGGTGAGAAATCGATGAGCGACGCCGCCGGCCGTTTTGGGCCGCCGAGCCGCGTCGTCTTGCCGGCTGGCGTTCATGGCCTGCCCACCCTTTCGAAACCGACTTTCGGGACCGACCCCTGCGCTCCACCCGCTCGCACAGGTGGGGAGCGGCGGGGGGAGGCGTTCGGCCGCGACAGCCCGCCGCGGCGCGCTGCTCCCGCGCCCCCTGTGCCCCAGAAGCTCCCGGAAGTTGAACGGAAAGATCGGGGCCCCATGCACGCCGGCGCATGCTGCTCGCCGCCTCCCGCGAGGGCATTCGTCCGGAAGACCCGGAGGGGAAAGGGTCCGGCTGCTCGGTGTCCAACTGCGGGCGAATCGCTCCCAGCCAGGGGCCACCTGGAGCTCGTCGAGAGGAAAGAGCGCGAAGCCGCGGTCACCCCACCCGGGATGAAGACGGTGACATTCCCTCGCAGGCTGCTCTTTCAGCAGCGCCTGCTAGCGGCCGGCCTCCGGGGAGCGGGAGCGCGGCCCGGCAGCGAGGCCGTCGCCGGAGAACAGCCTCTCCAGCGTGGCGGGATCGGCGTTCCCCGTGGCCGGCAGCCCGTTTCTCTTCTGGAACGCCGTCAGGGCCAGGCGCGTGCGACGACCCGGGATCCCGTCCACCGGCCCCGCATCGTAGCCCAGCCGGTTCAGCAGGGCCTGCATCCGGGCGGCGACGTCCCGGTCCGGGCTCCGGCCGGCCGGCTCCCCCCGGCGGACGGGCGCCCTCCCCCGCAAGGGCACGGCCTCCCCCATCTGCTCCGCCATCCGCGTCAGCAGCAGCCGGGCGGCGGGCTGCCCGATTTCCTGGAGCCGGTCGGGGATCACCGCGGCCCGGATCTCCCGGACCCCCCCGGGCGACGGCGAGAAAACCGCCGTGAACGCGGGAGGAAGGCCGGCGGACGCGGCCCGGCCGTCCCCCGCCCTCTCCAGGCGCTCGCGGATCTCCTGGAAGTCCAGGGTGGCCAGGTCGCTGTTGGAGAGGGACACACCGGGCAGGACCCGCCGGGTGGCCAGGACCCGGCCGTCCGGGCCCACCAGGTCCACCCGCACGCGGACCCGGCCCCGGTCCCGGGGGGGGAGGTTGACGATCCGGCCCCGGACGAACAGGGCCCGGCGGCCTGTCGGGAACGCGACGTAGTCGCCCCGGAGGCCCGAGACCCGGCGGCCCACCCCGAGCGACAGCCCTTCGTAGAGCTGCGCCGGGCTGGACCAGCCGAACAGCCCGATCGGCCGGCCCGCGGCGTAGAGGTCGTACCCGCCGTAGGCGGAAGCGACCACCCCGGCCGGCAGCAGGATGAGCAGGGCCTTGGACCGCGGTCGCGAGGCCCCGCCCGCGCCGTCCAGGGACCAGCACCCGACCAGGGCGGCGAGGACCGCCAGCACGGCGACGGGTACGAGCAGGGCGAACGAACCGAGAACCCGTTCCGGGGTGGGCGGCAGGGACAGGTGGTGGGCGTAGACGGCGTTGACCGCGGCCGAAAAGGCGAGCGCCCCGGCGCACAGGACGAACACGGCCGCCAGACCGGGGCGCGGGGGAGCGGAGACCAGCCGCACGTAGACGAGCAGCAGGAGGAAGCACGCGGGGACCCACAGGGACAGCACCTTCCCGGCCGCGTAGATGCGGGCGTCCCGGTCGACCCCCTCGAGCAGGGTCTGCTGCGCCCGGCCTCCCGTCCCGCCCGCCGACGCCCCCGCCCCGTCGGCGAGGACCCCGACGGCCCGTTCGATCCCCGCGTCGTAGTGGACGACGTACCGGGACACCCCGAAGAGGGCGAGAACGAAGGTCAGGATCAAGAACAACACGACCTTGGCGAACCGTGCCATCACGTTCCTCCGGCGCCCCTCCCGGAAGGGGGGCCGCCCTGCTCCGGCGGTGCCGCCGGCCCCGGGCGCGCCCGGCGCCCCCCGGGGATCACGTCAACACGACCGTGCCGCCCACGTTCGCGTGCTTCGCCTCGTTCTGGACCTCCCGGGGCAGCAGCGACAGGAGCTGCCGGTTTGCGGCCTTCAGGGCGTCGATGTCGTTGTTGTTGATCGCGCGGCGGCCCTGGGCCACCACCTGTTCGGCGTGCTGCGGGTCGCGCATCGAGCCCACGCGCTCGACGAGCCAGTGGAACCGGCCGACGTGGAAGCCGGGCTGGCGGTCCAGCACCTGGAGGTACAGGCTGTCCAGGTCGTCGACGTAGCGGCGGACCAGGTCCGGGTCCCCGGCGTCGACGGCCCCCTGCACCTCCCCTGCGAGCGCGCGGAACCGGTCCCGGTCGGCAGGCTCTCCGAACTCTTCCACGACCCGGCCCGTGTCGTTCTTGGACTCCTCCGCTCTCGCCACGAGCTCGGGCCACTCGGCGGCGTTCTCCACCTCGTCGATCGCGGAAGCGAGCTCCCGCACCCGCCGGTCGAGCTGGGCCAGGGCGTCCGGATCGCTGGCCGCGGCCTCGATCAGCGAATCGATGTGGTCCAGCAGCTGCTGGTCCTCGATCCGGGCGATGGCGCCGTCCACCTCCGGAGCGCCCGCTTCGGCCGCCTTTTCACGGGCCGCCGCGAGCCGCTCCCGCTGCGCCCGGGCGTCCTTTCGGAGCGCGTCGATGGAGTCGCACTTCATCTGGGGATCGAACCGGACCTCGAAGTCCTCGTCCAGCGCGTTGACGTAGGCCTGGAGCCGCACCTGCTGGGACGGGTCCATGAAAAGGGTGATCTCCACCTGGCTCCCGGTGGGGAGGTCCCGGCGGATGTCCGAGCCCCGGATCGTCATCGCCCCGATCCCGTGGTTGCGCTCCGCCCGGGGGTGCTCGCCCTCGAGCAGCGGGATCCGCAGCTCGTCCTCGGGATGGCCGGCCCGGAGCAGGACCGTGGTGTAGTGGTCCATCGTCTTGCGGACCGGCAGCTTCGTCCCCTTCTCCACGTAGATCGCGACGCCGCCGTTGGCCAGGCCGACGCCGATCGTCATCGCGGCCGGCGGGTTCTCGTCGGGGACCACGCCCAGGGTGTACGTGACGCGTTCCGGAGAGGTCGGCAGGCGCGTGCCCGTGGCGTCGCACAGCTCGATCTCGTACTCGTGCCGCCGCTGCCGTTCCGCGTAGAGCTGGGTCATGAACACCCCCTCGGCGCCGAGGGGGATCCGCCCCGAACGCCACCGGGTCCTGGCGTCCACCAGCTCCACGGTGAACCCCTCCGGGCTCCGGCCGTCCGGAGCCGACACCCGGCCGCCGATGTCGGGATCCGCCACGTTGCCCACGGGCTTGTGCTCGATCTGGATGCGCCACGTCCCGGCCGGCACCGCGACCCCGTCGCCGGCCGGGAGCTCCTGGGTGCTGGCGAAGATCGCGGCGCCGCGGGCCACCACCGTCACCGGGTCCACGCCCACCTCCATGGGAGCCCCCAGCTCGGCCTGCACGGCCTCCCGGACCCACGGGTTCAGGGTCGTGCCCCCGACCATGAGGACGCGCTCCATGTCCCGGCCGCCCAGCCCCGTCTGCTGCAGGGTCTTGCGGCACAGGGACAACGACCGTTCGATGTACGGCCGGCTGACCTGCTCCACGTCCTCGGGGGTCAACGTGTACGCGAAGTCGATCCCCCTGCCGTCCGCGTCTTCGCACAGCGCCTCGATCCAGATCTCGCACGGCGCCCCCGACCGGCAGACCTCGATCTTCGCCTGCTCGGCGTAGTACTTGAGCTTGCCGAACGGGACCTTCCACCGCGGGTTGCCCCGCTTGAACGCGGGCAGGTTGAACGCACCGGTCAGGGCCGGGGCCAGCTTCCGGGTGACGATCTCCCAGTCGATCAGCTTGCCGCCCAGGAAGTTGTCCCCGTCGTGGTTGACCACCTGGATCAGGCCGTCCCGGATCCGCATGACCGCCGCGTCGAACGTGCCACCGCCGAAGTCGTAGACGAACCAGTAGACGTTTTCGCTCTCGCTCTGGAACCCGTAGACCAGCGAGGCGGCGACCGGTTCGAGAAGCAGGGGGCTGCGCCCGAACCCGGTGAGCTGCGCGGCCTTCCGGGTCGCGTTGGTCTGGGGGTTCTCGAACGCCGCGGGCACGGTGATCACGGCCGCCCGCAGCTCTTCGCCCATGTTCGCCCGGACGTCCATCTTGAGGGACTTGAGCACCTCGGCCGACAGCTCCTCGGGGAGCATCTCCCGGCCGCTCCGGACGAACCGCTTCTTCCCCTGCGGCCCGAGCCCCATCCGGAGCTTGAACTCGGCGTCCGCGTTCTCGTCGTCGTCCACCAGGGCCCGCAGCTTGGCCTCCTGGCCGACGTGGATGTTGCCCCGCTTGTCGATCCAGACCGCCGAGGGCGTGATCCCGGAGCCCCCCTTGTTCGGGATCACCCGCGCGTCCACGTTGTCGATCACCGCGATGCTGCTGTTCGTCGTCCCCAGGTCGATCCCGAAGTCGATGGTCGTCCGGCTCATGCGAACCCCTTTCTACGTTTTGGTCGATCCGTCGGGCACCGGCCGCGCTTCGGGCCCCTTCCCCTCCCGGTCCGGCGGATCCTCCGGCGGAGCAGGGCCGGTCGGGGCACCCGGGGTGCGCGGCTCCCCGGCCGTCGTCCCGGGGGCGGGCTCGTCCTTCGGCACGGCGACGAACACCTCCCCGCGCTGGAGGAGCCGGTTCCCGCTGAAGATGACGGGCAGGACCGTTTCGGTCACCGTCTCGCAGTCCACGCCCGCCGTGGGCAGGAACTGGACGGGGCGCATCATGGCCTCCCCCCCCCGGGGGTAGCGCCGGCCCGTGGGGTCGTGGACCTCGATCCGGCTCTTCCGGAGGGCGTCGATGCTCCGGTTGATGCGCCCCAGGGCCCGCCGCACCCGGGGGTCGTCGTCCCCGGTCTCGGCGTCGTCCCAGTCCCGTTTGAAATGCTTGGTCTTCAGGTACCACAGGCAGGTGGCCACCTCGGCGATCAGCAGGCCCGGGGCCGCGGGTTCGCCCGCGCCGGCCCCCGGGCCCGGAGGGGGGTCGGCCTCCGCCCCGCGGGCCGGCCGGTCCGGTCCGGCGGGCGGAAGCCCCGGGGCCCCCTCCCGCCGGCGCAGGCCGTCGAAAAAACGGCTGTCGAGCAGCTCCGCCACCTTGCTCCGCCGCTTGCGCTCGTCACCCATGGTGTGCACCACCTTCCGCTCAAAAGACGAAACCCCTCGGGTGCCGGGGGGCCGGGGCTCAGTCCCCCTTGCACGCCCAGCCGAACGCCTCGACGGCGCCCTCGCTGCAGCCGCACCGGACGCACGTCCCGTTCACGAAATCGTGCTCCCGCCCGGGCCCCCCGGGCGGGGCGGCAGCCTCCGGCTCGCCGGCCCGAGGGGCCCCGCCGCCGTGCTGCCTGTCGAAGTGCCAGGCCAGGTTCTTGGCCTTGACCGACGCGCCGCACACCGGGCACGCCACCCGCTCTTCCCCGCCCGTGGCCCTCGCCAGGTCGAGGACGGACCGGCGCTGCCGTTCGCCCCCCGCTCTGACGGTGAGGTCGCGCCCGCAGGGGCAGCGCACCCGGGCGCCGTCGCCGGCGGCCGGCACCCGCTGGCGCCGGCCGCATTTGGGGCACGAGACCAGCACGCGCTCCGCCGGAAGCCGCGGCGCCCGGTCCACCAGGCCGCCCACGCCGGCGGGGTCGCTCCGGGGGGCACGGTCGCCCCCTCCGATCTCGTGGCCGAACCCCCACCCGTTCCCGAGCAGGGCCTCCAGCGGGCCGAAAGACCGGTACGCCGACTCCGGCGCCACCCCCGGGGGAAGTCCGGGTCTCGGGTGGAGCCGCTCGAACGCGGCGACCGCTTCGCTGCGGACGGCATCGAGCCTCGCCTGGGCCTGCTCGCGCACCGCCGCCGGCCCCTCGGCAGCCCGCTGCGCTTCCGCCAGGGCCGAGACCGCCCGCTCGAGCCGTTCCGCGGCGGCGCGCACCGCAGCCTCCCGGCGCCCTTCCAGCTCGGCCCTGCGCCGGCGCCCCGCCCGGCTGCGCCGCACCCCCTGCAGGGTCCGCACGGCCCCCGTGACCACGGCCCCGACGAGCAGGGGCACCCCGCAGTAGACCACGCCGTCGGCGAACCGCCCGGCGTCCCGGACCCCCCAGTCGGCGGCCGCCGAGACCGCGTCCACCAGCCCGGCCGGGACCGCCCACCGGGAGCGGAGTGCAAAGGTGGCGGCCAGCGCCCCGGCCACGGCAGCGGCGGCCCACGCCGTGGGCGCGGCCCCGAACCGGAAAAGGGCGCCGTCGCACCGCCGGCACACGCCGCCGTCCCAACCGTCTTCCGTGCCGCACCGGTCGCAGCGCGTCCCGACGCCCTCTGCCCGGCGCAGGTCGTCCCGGACCTCGTCCACGGCCTGCCGGTACGGCCCGATGCGCTCCTCGGCCGCGTCTGCGGCCTCTCCGGCGTCCACGACGGCCCGCACTTCTTCCGGGAAGTGCTCGTCGTCTCCGGCCGCCAACCGCGCTTCGTGCCACGCCTCGATCCTGCCCGGCAGCTCCCGGTGTTCGTCCCGGCACTGCCGGCAGCGGGGCACGACGATCTCCCCGTACCGGTACTGGACTCCTTCCTGGAGGACCATCGCCACGGGCTGGACGTCGCCGCACACCGGCACGGTGATGCCGCAGGCGTCGGCCGGCGGGTTCTCGCCGCAGAAATGGCAGACGCGGTCCGCATCGGTCTGCGGAAAAACGTGGGGCACCCGGCGGACCGCGCCGGTGGCGAGCCGCCTCCTGAGCCCCTCCGTGCCCGGGGTCCGGGCCCCCACCTCCGATGCCATCTTCTCCAGGGAAGCGAGGCTGTCCCGGACGCCGGGGTTCCCGTCGTCCACCTCCACGGCGAGCGCGGCGAACGCCAGGGCCTCCCGGATCGCCTGCTCGAGCCGGTCCCTTTTCTCCTGCCGTTCCCGGTCCTCCGCCTCGGAGCACGTGCTGCACATCCAAAACCGCTGCCCCTGGTACTCCCCGTTGACCCATCTCGTGTAGCTGCTCTTCCCGCAACACGGGCAGGGGGGGAGCGCCCACGGGGTCGTGTCGGGGCTGGGGACCGGGACCGATCCCTTGCGGTGGAGGACGTCCAGGAACTTCTGGATCTTCGGGGTCGGCCGGTTCTGCCACTCTTCGAGCCCTTCGCGGGCGATCTGCCAGGCGCGCTGGCTCAGGCAGTACGCCACGCACCGCCGCAGGGGCGTCCCGATCCCGGCGTCCAGGACCAGCAACCGCTGCAGGGCCCCCTCGTGGTCCCCGGCCACCGCCCGGGCCCGCGCGTCTTCGAGCCGGCCGACGACCGCGTCCGGAAGGTCCCAGTACCCGGGGCTGCACCAGTCGTTCCCGTTCTCGAGGTTCTCCCGCACCGTCTGCCGGTCGTCGGCCAGCCTCTTCCCGACGGACGCGCCGACGACGACCTGCTCCGCCAGCGCCAGGACCCGGTCGCACTCGCTCCAGTCGTTCGTCTTGTTGCCGAACGCGACCATCCCCTCGCGGACCGCCTCGGCCACCATGTCGTGCAGGCCGGCCCTCGTCGGGTCGCCCTCCAGGAGGATCGCGTCGACGATCGCCAACGGGCCCGCGGCCTGTTCGTGCAGCTCCCGCGCGTGCCGGTTGCCGTGCTGGGGCGCCCGGGTCCATCGAGCCTTCGCGGTGTCGATCAGGATCTTGATCTGGTTGCGCGCCGGCCGGAGCGCCTCCCGGACGGCCGCGTCCGCCGCCCCGTCCCCGAACCCCGCATCCCGGACCAGCCGGACGTGACGCAGGGCGTGCTCCGCGTCGGCGCGTTCGGCCGCTCCGTACGCGATCTTCGCGCTGGTCAGCAGCAGGGCCGTGGGCAACGCGGCCCGGACCCGGCGGACGAAACCCGTGGTGAGCAGTGCGTCGTCCAGCTCCCGGACGCGGTCCCGGAGCGCGTCCCAGAACGGCTCCCCTTCGACCACTTCCCGCCACCGGTCCAACCCGTCTCGCCACAGGGCGAACGTCTTCTCCTGCCGGCCGCCCGCTCCGCCGCCGGCGCCGAGTTCCCGGTCGAGGGCCAGCAGGTGGTCGAGCACGGCCAGGTTGTGCCGGGCGAGGTGGCCGGGATCCTGCCCTGCCGCCCGCTCCGCCCACACCCTGCGGGCCTCGTCCTCGTTTCCGCCGGCGAGGGCCCGCAACGCGGGGTCCCCGCCCCGGCTGTCCGGCGCCGGCCAGAACCAGAACACCTCGTCCAGGAACCGCTCCACCGAGTTGCCCAGGCGGTCCAGGGCCTCCCGGACGACCTCGTCGGCGGGCGGGGGAACGAGGGGGAGCGGGCCGTCCCGCTCCTCGGCGGGCGAGGCGATGCCGAGCTTTTCCCGCATCTGGCGGCGGGCCTGCAGCCGCCGGGCGTCCCTGGGGGTGGCGCCCACGGGCAGACCGAGCACGCGGAACAGGTTTCTCCGGTAGAGGGACGGCGCGGCCCGCCGCAGCAACGGCTCGCAACCGGCCGGATTCCCTTCCGGGGAGGAAGTATCGTTCATCGGTGGCCCCCTGCCCTTCGTTCGCGCTCCGGTCTGTGGGTTCCTACCCCTCCGCCCCGCCCGCGTTGCGCGGCGGCCGCCGGTGGTCCCGGTCTTTTCCTTCCGACCTTCCGGGCCGGGACCGCTGCAGGTCTTCCGTGGACACGTGCATGATCCCCTTGCGCCAGAGCCGTAGCTGGGTTTCGCACCGGTCCCGCAGCGCGGGATCCTTGCTCATGGCCTCTTCCAGCAGGTCTGCGGCTGCCACCAGCTTCATGGGATCCCGGGCGATCCGCATGGCCTGCCGGAACGCGTCTCTCGCCTCGGCCCGGAGGTCCTGGGGCGCGCCCCCGGCGATGGCCGCCTTGGGCTCCCGGGCGGCCGCGCTGACCGACGCGCCGGACGGGGCGCGGCCCGGCGCCCACCGCTCCAGGTCGCGGAGCAGCTCGCCGGCGTCGGCGTACCGGTCCGCCGGAACGGCGGCGAGGCAGCGGAAGATGACGGACTCCAGACCGGCGTCCACGCCGACGTTGTACAGGCTGGGCGGACGGATCGGCCGCAGGAACCGGCCCGCGTCCGCCGCGTCCCGTTCCCCCAGCAGCGGGAACGGCATCTCGTCGGTGAGCAGCAGGTACAGGATCGTGCCCACCGCCCACACGTCGGCCGCGCAGGAGTCGACGTCTTCCAACGACTCCGGCGGCTTGAACCCGAGGGTCCCCTTGGAACTCGCGATCAGGGTGAGGGGGTTGACAGTCTTGGCCAGGCCGAAGTCGCTCAGCCGCACCCGGAGCCCGTCGGGCCCGAACCCGACCAGGATGTTCTGCGGCTTGACGTCCCGGTGCACGATCGGAGGGGACGCGCCGTGGGCGACGGCCAGCCCGCGGCACGTCTGGCGGGCCACCTCGACCACCTGTTCCACGGGCATCAGCTCGCGCCCGAAGGACCGCCAGTACCGCTCCAGGCTGCCGCCGGGCATGTAGGTCATCGTGAAGTAGCCGAACCGGCCGGCGGCCGTGGACAGCACGTTGGCGTCGTACACCTCGACGATGTTGGGATGCCGGATGCCGGACAGGAGGATCGCCTCTTCCAGTTGCTGCTCGATCTCCCCGAGGGTGGCCCCGGCGGCCTTGAACACCTTCATGGCCTGCCGTCCCATGAACCGGTGCCTCACCCGGTACACCTCTGCGAACGCCCCTTCCCCCAGCAGGCGTTCCACCTCGTAGGTGCCGCGCACGAGCCGTCCGGGGGAAAGGATCGACATCGGTCTCCCCGTCACCGGCCGCCCGGCCCGCAACCGCGCAGCAACGCGCGCAGCTCGGGCGGCAGCCACCCGTAGGTGAGGCAGCGGCGGGCTTCCCGCTCGACCCCGGCGCGGTCCGGCGACGTCATGCCGGGGATCCCGGCCAGGCGGCCGCGGACGATGGCGGCCACGTAGAGCACCCGGGCCACGTCGCGGGGCAGGTGGCCGCATTCTGCCAGCGCGTTCTTGGCGTACCGCTTCAACAGCCGAAGCCACCGGGCCGGAGGGGGGAAGGGCCCAGCAGAAGATCCCCGAACGTCCGGCACCCGGCCCGTACCACGGCAATCCTCTCGAAGGTTCCGGCAGGATGCCGGAAGACCCCGTCCGTGGGGTGCGCCGTGGGCTGCTCTTTCGGCAGCCTGCTGCTCCACCCCTCACGCAAAACGGCCGCGCCCATTCTCAATGGGTCGCGGCCGCTTTCGATTACCACGAAAACAAGAATGTCTGGGCACGGCGCCCTCCCCTGAGCCTCGAGCCCGGGCTCGAAACTAATCAATTTACCAGTAGCGTTATGATTGTCAAGCGCAGAACGCGAGGACTTTGGAGGAAGGCCGAACCGTCACTCCCAGTCCAGGAGCCGGCGCTCGCCCTCCAGGGCTCGGATCTCGGTCACGTCCTGACTCACCTCCAGGGTGCCCTGGTAGCGGCCCGCCGCGTCGCGCACCGCGAAGTAGCGGATATGGATAAACCGCCCTCCCTGCTGGAGCCAGAACTCCGCGGTGTCGCGCTCGCCGGCCTTGAAGGCGTCGAGGATCATGTTGACCCGGTGCACGCTCTTGGGCGGATGGCAGTTGCGCACCTCGCGGCCGATGATGCCGGGGCTCCGGGGGAAGATCCGGTGGGGCCCCTCGGAATAGTAGGCCACCCGGTCGTCCGCGTCCACGAAGGTCACGTCCACGGGCAGGTGGGTGAGGAGCAGGTTGATCTGCTCGGGGGTAAGCCGGCCGGTGTCGAGACGGATCGCGGCCCCGGTGAGGTCCTCCGGGGGTGCGGCGGGCCCGGAGCCGGGGGGAGCCTCCGAAGGGGGCGGGGCCGCCGCATCGGGCCAGCCCGGGGCGGGCTCGACCCAGGCGAACCCGATCTCGGCCTCGCCCCGGGCCATGCGGACCCACTCGTCGTGGGAAAGCAGGTCAAGGCTCGCGGGGAACAGGATGTGCTCCTCCTTGTAGATCATGTCGCGGATGGCCTTGAGGGCGTCGAGCAGGTTCGTGCGGAACGCCTGGGGGTCCACTCGGTCCAGGGCCTGGCGGGCCGCCTTGATCATGCCCCGGATGTCGTCGTGGATGGACCACATGACCTGGGTGGGGCCGGTGAAGTGGTGGGCCTCGAGGGCCGGGAAGAGCTGGTTCTCCTTGCGGGTGTAGTGCACGTCCACCCGGGCCAGGCGGTCCAGCAGGGCCCCGAGCTCCGGCGCGGCCGCCCGCATCGCCTCGGCCGCGCCGGGCTCCCCGGGCCGGGGCAGCCGGCCCAGGGCCAGGCTCAGCCGGGAGGCGATCTCCTCCAGGGCCCGGTTCTCCTTCATGTAGGTGTGCACCGGGTGCCCGGGCGGAACCTCGGGCCGGTCCCGCTCCTCCAGGGCCTCCTTGAAGAGCTCCACGTGCACGTCGCACAGGCGCCGGATCTCCTCGGCCGGCAGCCCCTCGTCGATCAAGGCCTGCTCCACGGCCGCGATCTCGGAGGCGTCCACCCCGCCCAGCACCCGGCGGAACCGCTCCTTCACCTCTTCCACGGGAGCGCCGTCGTGGAGTTCGCGCAGGATCTCCTTGAGGGCCTCCTTGCGGTCCTCCGGCCCCTGGGGCGGGCCGGACACCGCTTGCCGCAGGGTGCTCACCAGGTCGTCCACCGGGATGCCGGCGATGGCGGCCGCGTTCTCCAGGGTGGCCACCTTGCCCATGGTCTTCCGCAGCAGCGGGTTCCGCAGCTTGGCGAACGCGGGGGACCGGGCCACCAGCACCTCGAGCAGGTGGGGGTGCTCCCGAAGCAGGTCGTGGATCCGGGTCTTGGGGCCGATCTCGACGGGCATGGTTACCTCCTGGCCGTGGGGTTGGATCTCGCCGCAGTGTACCCCGGCGGGCGGATCGCTCAAGGGGACTTCCGGGCACCGCCACGGGCCGGGACGCATCCGTGAACCCGGGGGCAAGGTATGGTAGATTCGGCGCTCCAGCAGATCCCATGCCCCGCTGAGCAGGGGGCGCTAGCGTCTGTTTGTCCGCCGGGTTAACAAAAGACTCAGTGATCGAAGAGGTTCTCAGGCTTTCTGGCTTCCCAGCTTTCCAGCAGAAAGTCCCCGAGGTTTCCCATGACCGACTGCGTGTGGATCTACGTGACCGTGCCGTCCCGGGAGGAGGGGCTGCGGATCGGCCGGGCCCTGGTGGAGGAGCGCCTGGCCGCCTGCGCCAACGTGCTGGGCGGGCTCACGTCGGTGTACTGGTGGGACGGGGCGGTCCAGGAGGACCCGGAAACCGCCCTGGTTCTGAAGTCCCGGGCCGATCGGGTGGACCGGGTCACCGCGCGGGTCAAGGAGCTCCACTCTTACTCGTGCCCCTGCGTGGTGGCGCTGCCCATCGCGGGCGGCAACCCCGAGTTCCTGGACTGGATCCGGACCGAGACCCGCTGATACCCAGTTGCGTTCAAAGCTGTTGTCCCCCTGAACAGAGGGGCAAGGGACCTGCCGGAGAGCCGGGTGCGGCTCCTTCGCTCGCCGCGCAGCGCCTGTGACGTTCGGACTGTGAAATGGTACGTATTCCACTGACTTGCAATGAAGTCAGCTCTCCTGTCCTGTGCCTGCGCGGCGAACCTCAATGCTCGGCTTCGCGCCCGGCCGGAGGCAGGTCCCTTGCCCCGCCCCCCGAGGGATCCGGGCTTGGACGCAGCTCAGCATGAGCCATCGCCCCATGGAGTTTCTGGCCGACCTGCACATCCACTCCCGGTTCTCCCGCGCCACCAGCCGGAGCCTGAATCTGCCGGAGCTCCACGCCTGGGCCCAGCGCAAGGGGCTGTTCCTGCTCGGCACGGGGGACGTGACCCACCCGGCCTGGTACGCCGAGCTCTCCGACCAGCTCGTGGAGGCCGAGCCGGGGCTCTACCGGCTGCGGGACGACCTGGCCCGCGAGGCCGACGCCGCCGTGCCGGCCGCCTGCCGCGGCCCGGTGCGGTTCGTGCTCCAGGGCGAGGTGAGCTGCATCTACAAGCACGACGGCGCGGTGCGCAAGGTGCACCACGTGGTGTTCCTGCCCCACATCGAGGCCGCCGGCCGGTTCCTCTCGGCCCTGGACCGGCTGGGCAACGTGCGCTCGGACGGACGGCCGATCCTGGGGCTCACCAGCCGCCAGGTGCTGGAGATCCTCCTGGAAACCGCTCCGGGCGCGTTTTTGGTGCCGGCCCACGTGTGGACCCCCTGGTTCTCCATCCTGGGCTCCCGGTCGGGGTACGACTCGGTGGAGGCGTGCTTCGGCGACCTGGCCGGGGAGATCTTCGCCCTGGAGACCGGCCTGTCGTCGGACCCGGCCATGAACTGGCGGGTGTCGGCCCTGGACCGGTTCGCCCTGATCTCGTGCTCCGACGCCCACTCGGCCGCGAACCTGGGCCGGGAGGCCTGCCGGTTCGACCTGGCCGACCCCTCCTTCGAGACCCTGCGCCGCGGCCTGGAGGATCCGGCCAGGCCGGGTCTGTGGGGCACCCTGGAGTTCTTCCCGGAGGAGGGCAAGTACCACCTGGACGGTCACCGCAAGTGCGGGGTGCGGCTCACCCCGGCCGAGACCCGGGAGACCGGGGGGCGCTGCCCCGAGTGCGGGGGCAAGGTCACGGTGGGGGTGCTCCACCGGGTGGAGGAGCTGGCCGACCGGCCGCCGGGGCAGCGGCCCGAGGGCGCCCGGCCGTACCAGACCCTGGTACCCCTGGCCGAGGTGGTGGCCGAGGCCCTGGGGGTGGGGCCGCGCACCAAGCGGGTGGCCGGGGTGATGGACCGCTTGGCCCGGGAGGTGGGGCCCGAGCTAGCCGTGCTGCTCCGGGCCGACCCCGGCGAGGTGGACCGATGCGCCGGGCCGGTGGTGGCCGAGGCCGTGGTGCGGGTGCGGGAAGGAAGGGTCTACGTCGAAGGGGGGTACGACGGAGAGTTCGGGGTGGTTCGGATCTTCGATCCGGACGAGCGCCGGGAGATCGAGCGCCAGGGGAGCCTGTTCACCGGGCTCGCCGAGCTCCCTCGCACCGGTCGACGGAGGAAACGGGCCGGCAGGCCCCGGCCCGAGCCCGAGCCCGAGCCGGAAGCCCGGCCGGACACCCCGGCGGGGGGGCTGGACCCGGACCAGACCCGGGCCGTGGAGGCCCCGGCCGGGCCGCTTCGGATCGTGGCCGGGCCCGGCACGGGCAAGACCCGTACCTTGGTGGCCCGCATCGTCCACCGCATCCGGGAGGCCGGGGTGGCCCCGGAGCGGGTGCTGGCCGTGACCTTCACCAACCGGGCCGCGGCCGAGCTGGCCGAGCGTATCGGCCGGGAGCTGGGGGAGAGGGGGCGGGCGGTCACGGTCAGCACGCTCCACCGGCTTGGGCTGGAGATTCTCCGCCGGGAGCATCGGGCCGCCGGCCTGCCCGAGGGGTTTGCCGTGGTGGACCGGGACGAGGCGGTCTCGCTGGTGGCCGAGGTGGCCGGAGTGGGGCCGCGGGAGTCCCGGGCCCTCGCCGAGGAGATCTCCCGGGCCCGGCGGGTCGGCCTGGACGGCGCCCCCGAGGTGGTCCGGCGCTACGAGGAGGCCCTGCTCGCGAGGGGGGCCGTGGACCTGGACGGGCTTGTCTGCCGGGCCGCCCAGCTTCTGGAGGATCTGCCCGCGGTGCGGCAGGAGTGGCAGCGCCGGTGGGGGTTCGTGGCCGTGGACGAGTTCCAGGACCTGGACCCGGCCCAGTACCGGCTGCTGCGGCTCCTGGTGCCCCCCGGCGGGGATCTCACGGTGATCGGGGACCCGGACCAGTCGATCTACGGGTTCCGGGGGGCGGACCCCGGCGTGTTCGACCGGTTCCGCCGCGAGGAGCCGGGCCTGCACACCGTGCGTCTGGGCCGGACCTACCGGTGCGTGGAGCCGGTGGTCCGGGCCGCCCGGGCCGTGCTGGGGCCCGCCGCCCCCGATCTGGCCGCCGCGCGCGGCCCAGGGCCGGCCGTGCGCCTGGTAGAGACGGCGACGGATCGGGACGAGGCCGAGTGGATCGCCCGGGAGGTCGAGCGGCTCTTGGGGGGGACGTCGCACCGGGCGGGGGACGGCGCTCTCCGGAGGACCGAAGGGTACGGGTTCGGGGAGGTGGCCGTGCTGGTGCGCACCCGGGCCCAGGCGCCGGTGGTCGCCGACGCGCTGGGTCGGGCCGGGTTCCCGGTGCAGCGGGTCCTGGGCGACGGGCTCCTGGCCGGCCCTGGCCGCCGCCTGCGGGAGCGGCTCCGCAGGGCGGCCCCGGCCGCGGATCCCCTCGAGGCGTTGAGTGCGGCCTTTGAGGCGGAGGCCCTGGAGCCGGAGGACCCGGCGGCCGCGGCCTGGACCGCCGCTGCCGCAGGCGCCGGAACCGTGGCCGAGTTGCTGGACCGGGCGGCCTTGGCCGAGGCGGGGGACGGGTACCGGCCCGGGGAGAGGGTCTCGGTGCTCACCCTGCACGCGGCCAAGGGGTTGGAGTTCCCGGTGGTGTTCGTGGCGGGGTGCGAGGACGGGCTCCTGCCCTACCGGGCGCCGGGCCGGGAGTCCGACCCGGCCGAGGAGCGCCGGCTCCTGTACGTGGGCATGACCCGGGCCCGGGACGTGCTCGTGCTCACCCGCGCCCGCCGCCGTAGGCTGTACGGCGAGACCCGCCGGCCCGGGGAGAGCCCCTTCCTGGCCGGCGTGGACCTGGAGCGCACCACC